>OCOJ01034675.1_pt3 | contig 11092 bp, 14 predicted proteins | sample 1539251 | NCBI WGS metagenome assembly OCOJ01 (sample SAMN01911457, study PRJEB22624) | soil metagenome | biome: Soil | place: Malaysia | collected 2012-04-30 | depth RA_metagenome m
ACAGACGACGTGCTCAAGAAGATCGCTAGTTACACCAGTGGAGATGCGCGCAGCGCCTACAACGTGCTGGAAGTGGCCGCAGCGCTGGCACAGGAAAAATTCGGCCCCGGACCCGCTGAGATCAGCGACGCGATCGTCCACGATGCGCTGCAGAAACGCGTTCTCCTCTACGACAAGACCGGCGAAGAGCACTACAACCTGATTTCGGCGCTGCACAAATCGGTGCGCAACAGCGATCCCGATGCGGCGCTCTACTGGCTCGGNCCGCATGCTCGAAGCTGGTGAGGATCCGCTCTACATCGCGCGCCGGGTGGTGCGCATGGCGGTTGAAGACATCGGCCTGGCCGATCCCAGTGCCCTCGCCCTGTGCATGGCCGCGCGCGATGCCGTCGATTTCATCGGCATGCCCGAGGGCAACCTGGCCCTGGCACAGGCCGTGGTCTATCTCTCGGTCGCGCCCAAGTCGAACGCGCTTTACACCGCCTATGGCGACGTTCAGCAGGATGTCGAGCAGACTGCCGCGGATCCGGTTCCGCTGCACCTGCGTAACGCACCAACTGCGTTGATGAAAGGTTTGGGCTACGGCAAGGGATACGAGTATGCGCACGACGTCGAAGGCAAGGTCGCCAACATGCAGTGCCTGCCCGACAATCTGCGCGATCGGGTTTATTACCGGCCGACGGGTGAAGGAATTGAAAAGCGCATTCGGGAACGGCTGGAGGAGATTAAGCAGCTGCGTTCGCGATGCGAAAAACATCGAGGTACGGAGCAGAAAGACTAACAACGGGACGCGATTGTTTCAGCGCAGATTCGTTTCGAGCCCGCGAGGTGGATCACGCGTAAAGGCGAACGCACTCAATTTCCTTCTTGGTGATCTCGCAGACCTTCATAAAGGTATCAGCACCGAATTGACGAATCAGATCGTCAAGCTCTTGTACTCCAGTCTTGCCGCCGCACAGGTGAAGGAAAGCATTGCCCACCATGACGTACTCAATCTGAACCCTCGAAAAAACTCCGCGATCGCTCGGGATGTCGTCGAAGCGTTTCCAGTAATATTCCTCCTCTCCTCCGGTCGATAACGCAGTCCACCCGGCGAAGCTCTTGAGAACCACTTCAGCTTGTTCCGGCCGTAGATAAATCTTGACGGAGAACTGCATAGCGAAAGCGACAACAGCATCGATGTGGTCCTCTGTCGCCTCACAGAATTTCTGCCCAGCCGGAGTGCTTCGGTTGATTCCTTTGACAGCGTCCCGAAATGAGCGGGACGTCGAATCAAACACCCTTGAGAGGCGCAGGCTGAACATTGGAATACTGACGGATGTCTTAAATAGGCTCATAACAGCGCTCGCGTTTCACATTGCATCCGCACCAAGAAAAAGGAATCGTAAGGTGATTCAGCCCAGCCGTGCCTTGTGCTCCTTGAGAATGCAGCGGCCCATCACCACGAAAATCCCTGCCTGGCGGGCTTTCTCCGCCGCCCTCTCGTGGATCACTTCCTCTTGCATCCAGACTGCCGGGACTTTCAGTTCGATTGCCTGATCGACGATCTCTTCCACATATTCCGGGCGGCGGAAGATGTTCACGATGTCAATCTTCTCCGGCACGTCGAGCAGTGAGGCGTAGGCTTGCTCTCCCAAACACGATTCAATCTGCGGATTCACCGGAATGATGCGGTATCCGTGGGTTTTCATGTAGGCCGAGACGCCGTGGCTGGGGCGCAGGGGATTGTTCGAGAGGCCGACCACCGCGATGGTCTTCGCGCGCTTCAGTAACTCAGCGATGGGATCGTCGTGCACATAATCCATGGAGTCGTTCGCTGCTTATTTCTTGTTCGCCTGTTCCACCTTCTGCTTGTACATCTTCAGCGCCAACTTGCGAATCGTCTCCGAAACTTCCTTGTTGGCGGAAAGATTTTTCAGATCCTGTACCAGCAGGTTTTTCATCAAGCGCAGCCCGAGATCGAGCGGCGTGCGCGGATTAGCCACGAGATTGCGCACCACGATGTAGTTCTTGGCGAAGCGCCGCTTCAGCGGAATTTGCCGTAGTACCGCTTCCAGCACATTCTTCTGGCTGGCAAATTTTTCGACTTCACCGTCGCTGAGTTTGGGTGCCTCCAGAACGGCGAGCGCAACCACCTTGGTTCCATCGCGAATAAGGATCGAGCGCTCTTCCTTGTTGCCTTTCAGAGCCAACTGAATGCGGCCTTTGACGTCGAGGTTGCTGATCTTCTGCAGGGTGTTCTCGCGCTTGGGCTCGCCGTGCGCATGCGGTCTCTTTCCGTGAATGGCCCCTCGTGGTTGGGGCGCAGTCCGCGCCGCTGCGACAGACGAGGCGCCAGTGGAAGGCGTTTCTGAGGCCGCCTCAGCGACCTCAGTAACGGGAAAGTAATCCGCGCCCAGCAGTTCGACTACTCCTCCGATCGCCTGAAATGGCTTGTTCCCTTCGGCCGCGATCTCGGTCGCATGCTCGGTCATATAGGCAGAAACCTCTGCATCGGAAACGCTGCCTGTCTGCTCCGAACTCTCCGTCTCAGGCGCAGCCGCGCCCGCCGATGTGCCCGGCTGGGCAACTTGCTCAGGAACCTCGGCAATTGAAGCTCTAGCGTCGTCGCGACTCAGCCACTTGCTGATCTCGTCGGCCTCTTCCTTCTTGACATAGGGATTCGATTGCAGAGCTTCCAAGATCGCGCGAGAGGCTTGCACGCGCTGGCTTTTCAGCATGGCTTCGACCGAGTCGCGCACTGCAGAAACCGCAAATTTGACCAGTTCGCTCTCCGGCACCGAGGGGTTTTCGAGCAGCGCCGGGACCAATCTTGGTCGCAGATTGTCATGAGCAAGGAAGTAGTCGAGCACCTCAGGCGGCGTTTCAGGGTTCTTGACGACGTCGAGGGAAGCCTTCTCATCCCATCCTGCCAGCGTGAGGCGGGCGAGGTCGCCGAAAACTTTATTGTGCCGGGCAAGGTAGACCAGAATCTCGATATTCTCGGCCGCAGGCACAGCCAGGGCACCTCGCGCGGCAAACTGCATCATGTTCGACGGCAACTTCGAGGCGCGAATTTGATCGATCATGCGCGGCATAGCTCATGCTCCGGGAAGTGATCCGGTAAGCGCGCACCCCGAGATTTCTTTGCCCGCGGCCGCAGCCTCAAGACGATCTACTGCAAATTCAAACTCTCGCGTAATGCGATTTGGCTTGCGCCGGAGAAATTCCTCAAGCAAAGCCCGATAGTACCAAAGAGTGCCTTCCCGTCCGCCACGGAATCTTGACCAGACAGATTCCCCAGCCTCGCCATAATCGGCAAGGATGGAACGCACGTTATTCAATTTGTCGGCGGCCGAAACCAGCCGCGTGTCGGCGTAGGCGGTTCGAAGATGCTGGATGTATCTTTCTTTCCGTTCACGCCACGGCGGCTTGGGATACGTGTCGGAGTCAGTGCACCCTTCGACGATTTTGGCGACGCGCTTGCCAAATCGTCGTCGGACCTCCTTGATCATGGGCGCGCCGCCGCAATCTTCCACCACATCATGCAACAGCGCGGCGATGGCCAGGTCCTCATCGCCTCCGGCTTCGAGAACGAGCGAGGCGACGCCTATCAGATGAGCGATGTACGGGATGGTCGAGGCTTTGCGGGCTTGCCCGGCGTGCTTTTCTGCAGCGAATAGAAACGCGCGGCGGAAGCGCGGTCCGAGCTTTTCCACCGATCTTTTCAATCGGCCACCCACTATTATTTCTCCCCGCGCCGCGCTAGAAGGTAGGCGCGAATGAACGGCTGCAAGTCTCCGTCGAGCACCCGATCGACGTCACCGACTTCGGTCTTCGTCCGATGGTCTTTGATGAGTCGGTAGGGCTGCAGAACATACGATCGAATCTGCGATCCGAAATCGATATCGAGTTTCGAGTCTTCAATCTTCTTGGTGGCTTCGCGCTTTTTCTCCATTTCAAATTCGTAAAGCTTCGAGCGCAACATGCTCATGGCGCGCTCGCGGTTCTTGTGCTGCGAGCGCTCGTTCTGGCAGCTGGCCACNCAGGCCGGTAGGAATGTGCGTGATGCGCACCGCGGAGTCCGTTGTGTTGACGTGCTGTCCGCCTTTGCCACTGGAGCGGTAGGTGTCAACGCGAATCTCCTCCGGCTTGATGACCACCTCGATGCTTTCATCGATTTCCGGCGAGACGAACACGCTGGCAAATGAAGTGTGGCGCCGCTTGGCCTGGTCGAAGGGCGAAATGCGAACCAGCCGATGCACGCCGATTTCGCTGGTGAGNCAGGCCGTAGGCATACTCGCCATTGACCGCGAATGTGGCCGACTTGAGCCCGGCTTCTTCGCCCGGCTGGTAGTCGTAGAGAACCGTTTCGAATCCCTGGCGCTCCGCCCAGCGCAGATACATGCGCAGAAGCATGTCGGCCCAATCCTGCGACTCGGTGCCGCCGGCGCCAGGATGGATGGTGACGATCGCGTTGCGCGCGTCGTTTTCGCCCGAGAGCAGCGTCTCGGTCTCTAGCTTGTCGATCAGTTCGCGCAGGGAATCGATCTCGCGGCGCAGCTCGGCATCGACGTTTTCGCCTTCGCGTCCCAGCTCGAAATAAGCCCCGATGTCGCTGGTGCGGCGGGCGAGGTCGGCGTCGGTCGCAAGCACGTGTTCCAAGCGCTTTTTCTCGCGCATCACCTGCTGAGATTTTTGAGGGTTCGACCACAAACTCGGGTCAGCGGCCTGTTTTTCGATCGCTGATAGTTGCGGACGGAGTTTTTCCGCGTCAAAGATACTCCCGAAGTTCAAGCACTTTCTTGTTCAGTTTCCCGTACTCCTGTTCCAACTCTTGAATCATGAGGATGCGTCAGCCTTCTTGCGGTTTTTGGAAATTGCGAAGCGCGTGAACAGCGCTCCCAATGAAATTATCGCACAGGCGTAAGCGAACCAGTCGCCGTGCCTCGTATAGAAAGTGGTTACTGACGTGAGGGCGTAAGGGGCGACCAGTGCCGCTCGCTGTTTTCGCGGGATTCGCGCGACGATCCTTCCCCAGGGATCGATTGAGGCAGTAACTCCCGTGTCAGTCGTACTGAGCAGCCAGTGGCCGTTTTCGATGGCGCGCATGCGCGTCTGATTGAGATGCTGGGCATAGGCACCGCTGTCGCCGTACCATCCGTCGTTCGAAATGTTGACCAGAACCTGTGCGCCATCGCGGGCGAACTGCCGGACCTCGTCCGGGAAAACGGATTCGTAGCAAATGAAGACGCCAACCCGCACATTGCCTGCATCCAGCGGCTGGCGCGACGTGCCGCGCGCAAACTCACCGACTTGCTTCGTGAGACCTCCGGCAAAAGAGAACAGGTTGGGGAACGGCAAATACTCTCCGAACGGCACGAGATGGATCTTGTCATAGCGCGCCATCCACTCTCCTTGCGGATTGATCAATGCCGCCGAGTTGAAATTCTGTAAGCCTTCTCCGCCGCTGTGCATCGCTGGCGTCACTCCGATAGAACCAGCCACCACCCACGTCTGCGCCCGCTGCGCCATCTCACTGACCGGCCCGCGAAACAGCGGATCATTGGTGTAGAAGGGCGCCGGCGACTCCGGCCACACAATCAGGTCGATCTGTCTGCCGGTGCTCGGGGATCGCGATCCTTGGGCGGCCGCAGCCGACGGAGAGGACGACTTCAAGGTGAGTTCGACGAGATCATTCAAAGTGTGGTCAAAGTAATCGCGTGTCCAATCTGCCGCAACCGGGATATTCTGCTGCACGAGCAGCGCAGCGCGATCAGCTGGAGACACTGGCGTTTCGATCAGTTGTCCGGCTTGCAGCACCGCCGCGGCTGCCAGGGCTGCCATCAGAAGAGACGCGCGTTTCTTGCGTGGCACGAGAGAAGCCGCTGCCAGCGCCACGTTCACCAGCATGATTTCGAAGGAAATGCCGTAAACGCCAGTCACACCGGCGATCCGGCACAGAGCGGAGTTATCGACCTGCGCGATCCCGAGCAGGTTCCAAGGAAATCCGGTAATGCGCGTACGCGCTAACTCCACCGCAACCCAGAGAAAAGGGGCGAGCACGAGCGCGCGGCGATGATCGCGCCGTGGCCGTGTCAGCAGACCCACCAACAGTCCGAACAATCCGTGATACAGCCCGAGGTACAGGCAAAAGAGAAAAAGTGCCAGCAGTGCAAACGGCGTGCTCAGCCCGCCATACTGCCGCATGGTGTCGTAGATCCAATAGCAGGTTCCGGCGTACCAAAGGATGCCGCACGCGTAGGCCAGCACAAACGCCTGCCCGGGAGTTGCGGCCTGAAGCCGCGGTCCGTCGTCGGTTTCCAGTTCACCAGCGGGGCGGGCACACAGAAGCGCGACCACCAGAGGCGCAAAAGCGACCCAGCAGAGGAACGACAGCCCGGGAAGAGGAAAGACCAGCACCTGCAGAGCAGACGACAGAGCGACCAAAAGCCAGGCGCTGGGATGAATTTGCCGCACGGGAAAGAATAGCAAAGGGCGGTTCTCAGACGCCGGTTTCGGGGGAGACCTGAGCCGGCAGGCTCTTGCGGACGAACTCGACAATCTCGCGAGTGACATAGAGCGGCGGGGTGATGCGAAAAACCGGACGGTTGGCCAAAGACTTCAAAGAAACGTCTTGCCAGGCCCCTTCACCATTACACCCCATGTGCAGGATGACTGCATCCGCCCGACCCAGGAACTCACGCGCCGACTTCTTGAAATCCACCGTTGCGGGATCGAGCACGGTCACGTAGAGATCGGGCCGCAGAAATTTCAGAATGCTGTTCGACTCGACGATGACATTCCGCGCGTCCGCGATCTTCCCGCGCAATGTCGGCATTGCGGCTGCGAGTCTCCCCTGTTCGGCGCGCACCCACAGCGCTCTCGCGGCGCCGGCCAGCAGAAAGCGCGAGGTGTCCGATTCTCCGGCGCGATCCTGTTCTTCCGAAATCGCCCACGAGTGATCAGCGCAGGCACAATCGCAAGGTTTTCCGTTCGCCGAACAGACGCCGTGCCCGTACTGCGTGATCTTTACGGCGGTCCATTCCAACTCCGGCAGCGCGGAGATGAGTCCGGCAACCACGCTGGTCTTGCCCACGCTGCGCGAGTGTCCGCCAATCACAACGAGTGCCATAGATCCGACCTCAGACCCCAGATACCAGACCGCAGGACCAGAGGGGATGCCCTTCCAGCAACTGTAAACAGTGGCGCCAAGCTCTGGGCCCTGAGTCTAACGTCTGTGGTCCGAAGTCTGACGTCCGACAGCCCACCTACGACAATCTTTAATCCCTCTTCGTCAGCCGTGCCAGTGTTGCCAGCTGCTTCAGGTACCGCCGCAACGGCTGCGCCGGAGTGCCCCAGAAAGCCACGCCCTTGCCGCGTAGAACTTTATGCGGAAGGACTCCGCCTTGCCCACCCAGCATCACTCCCTCTTCGATGCAGGCGTGCTCGCCGATACCCACCTGCCCGCCCAGTACGACACCTCTCTTGATGGTAATACTTCCCGAAAGCCCAGTCTGCGCTGCGATGACCACATCCTCGCCAATCTGGCAGTTGTGCCCGATGTGCACCAGGTTGTCGATCTTGGTGCCGCGGCCAATGCGGGTCTCGTCAAGAGCGCCGCGGTCAATCGTTGTGTTCGCGCCAATCTCGACATCATCCTCGATTACCAGCCGGCCCACCTGAGGGAACTTCTCGTACCGGCCGGTCTTGCGATCGCGCACGTAGCCGAAACCGTCGCTGCCCAGCACCGCTCCGGCATGGACGATCACACGGTCGCCCAGAGCGGTTCCAGGATAAATCGTAACCCGCGGATAAATCTCACAACCGCGTCCCACACGCACGCACGCGCCAATCGAGCACCCAGGGCCGATACGGGTGTTTTCGCCGATCTCGGCGTTCTCTGCGATCACCGCATGCGCTTCGACGACCACTCTGGCTGCCAGCCGCGCAGAACGATCGACCACCGCAGTCGAGTGAACTCCTGCAGCCGCTGTCTCAGCTGGCCGAGCAGACAACATACGCGCAGCCCGCGCGAACGCCAGTTTCGGATGATCGCTGATGAGCAGAGGCTTGGTGGTTGACGCGGAAGCCGCGAACTTCCCGGCAATCACAGCCGCCGCCCGCGATTCCAAAGCCTGGGAAAGATACTTCTCCTCTTCGACAAACACGAGGTCGTTCGGCGAAGCGGACGCAATACTCGCCACGGCGCCTGCCTCGACACGGCCGTCACCGAGCAGGCGAGCGCCTACCTCCTCTGCAATCTGCTGCAGCGAGCGTTTCATGGCTTCCAACTTTATAGCAGCGACAGGGAGGAGGGAAGTGCAGCGCGAGACGGAACTAACAGTCTCTCTGGAGCATGCTAAGTTGGACTGCTGCAGGTCGCAGCGCCCTGGCACATGAGGAAGGTGCCAGTAGCGGTGCCAGAGCTGGTGTTGGTGCAGCTGCTGCTTCCGGTCAGCGTCCAAGTCCCCGTGATAACTCCATTGCTCAGCGTGCCAATGGTGGTTGTGGTTCCATTCGACCTGCCGGTGAGGTTGCCGCTCAGCGCCAGCGTGTTACCAGGGGGGCTCGACTTCACTGTGAAGGTAAACGGGCCGGTAACCACGTTGCTGGCATTGGTGGTGAGAGTTGCCGTTGCGCTTGGAGTCTGTGTGGCAACGAAACATGATCCGGCGTTCAAAAAGACCATTTCCGTTACGGTCAAAGTCTGGTCGGGGTTCACCGAAAACGAGGTTACGAAGTTCAGCAGGCTCGCCTCACCGGTACCCCCGGTAAGAGTGGCCTCCCAAGGCGTGCTTGGAGAGGTGACCGAGGCGGTAGTATTGGTGCCGCAGCCGATGATGACCAGCGCGAGCCCGATCAGAGCTAAGAGCGCAACTATCTTCATGAAGGGTCCTAGAATCGTCCACACTGAGAATAGAGAGATGCAGGCAGACACGTCAATGGATGCAAGCGAATTCTGCGAGCTGGCCACCGACCCACGTGGCGTGTGCCCGGAGCACTCTGTTCATCTCCTCACTACTTCCAAACGCAATTGAGCATCCATCTTTACCGCCGCGGTCATCACTCGGCGCGGCGGACGAGGGCGTCCGCCCCACACAACCTACGCCCCCCGCTTCGTCTTCAGCTCCGCCAGCAGTTGCTCGATGCGGTCCTGCTTCTCGAGCGCGGCCAGCCGGTCGTCGATATTCTCGGTGGCAATTTCTGCCTTGGCCTCGCTCATCGCCTCCGTGTGCGCCACCTTGCGCTTCATGCGGTCGAAGGTGGCCGCCTTGGAGTTGTCGCCCATCGCCATGCGGGCGTCGCTGGCCTTGCCCACGGCACGGGCGCGGCGATGCTGCGCGATCAGCAGATCAGCCTTGGCCTGCGCCTCGGCCAGCTTCTGCTCCAGCTTGCGTAGCGCGGACTTCAGGTTCTCCACCTGCGCCTTCTGGTCGGTCACTTGCTGAGCGAAGCTCTCGCTCAGCTCGCGATAGCTTTCCACCCTCTGCAGCGAGGCGCGCGCCAGGTCGTCTTCTTTCTTGTCGACCGCCAGCTCCGCCTTCCGCATCCATTCCGCGACCTTCTCTTCGTTTTCTTTCTGCTTTTTCTCCAGCAGATGTTGATCGGCGATGGCGATCGCCACCTGCGTCTTCACCTGCAGAAGCTGGTTCTCCATGTCGAGGATCACCTGCTTGATCATTTTCTCCGGATCTTCGGCCTTATCGATCAGGTCGTTGAGATTGGCCCGAACCAACGTCGAAACTCGCTCCAGTAATGCCATAACGAACCCCCTTTTCTAGCTGTGAGCTTCGAGCTATGAGCTCTGAGCCGGCTCGCTCATCTGCCGGCTTCAATCCCGTTTTGTTGCATCTGGCGTCCTTGAAAACTTCCCGCGCGCCACGCCCCTGCCGATCAAAATGCCGATGACGGCAACGGCACAGCCGATGGGAAGGCTGAGATGAAAGATGGTCATCCCAATCACTGCGAAGATTGCCGTCATGATGGCGATTGCGGCTGCCGTTTTCTTGTGTGATGTTGCCACCGCTAGCTCCTCTCTTCTTGCGTGGCTTCATGCCTGCGATGAAGCTCTGCACACTGCGGACAATCGACTGCCCTGCGCCGGAACGACGCCCCGAGCACCATCCCGATCGCAACGCCGATCGCNCAGCCAGACGCCTATATGTCCGGCCAGGACTCCGGCGACCGCGCCCAGCGCCGCTCCCAGCGCCAGCCCCAAGCCCGTGTGATTCGGTTTGCCAGCCACAAACTCCTCCTGACCGCCGCCCGATCCCGGGTTCCGGCTCCCGGCCTTTTCGTCCGAAAGCAGGATGCCGCGAGTCGAATGGCAGGAACGGGCCCCGGCCCGTCCCCACACCCCTCGCTACTTCTTCGGCGAATCGCCCGGCTTGGGCCCCTTGTCGCCGATCTGCCGCACCTTGCCCAGCAGTTCGCCGATGGGCATGCCCGAGAGCGTNCTCGAACAGCGCCGGCACCTGCGCCGCCATCTTGGTGATGTCGCCCGTCACCTTGTTCATGCCCGAAGCATCGCCGTTTCCCGTCGAGACGATGGTGATCTTGTCGACGTTCGCCAGCGGACTGGCCAACGCTTTGACCACCTCGGGCATGCTGGCAAACAGCTTGTCGATCACCGCCGCCTGGTTGTACTCCTGGTACGCTTCGGCCTTCACATTCATGGCCTTGGCTTCCGCCTCGCCTTTCTTGAAGATGATCTCGGCCTCGGCCTCGCCTTGCTGGCGAATCGAAGCTGCCTGGCCTTCCGCTTCGGCGATCAGGCGCTGCTTCTCGGCCGCGGCGAGCGTCTCGATGCGCTGACGCTCGATCTCGGCCTGTTTCAGCACGGTCGCAATCAGTTCCTTCTCGCGGCGATTGATCTCCGCCTCCTGCACTTTGACCTGCTGCTCTTTTTCGACCTGCTGCACCTTCACCTGCTCCGCGATTACCTGCTGCTGCATGATGTTGGTCTGGATGTCATAGGCCTTGTCGGCCTGCGCCTGCTGCCGCTTGGTGACCTCCAGAAATTGTGCTTTCTTCACTTCCAGGTCGCGCTGCGCCTCAGCCTGTTTCGCGAGGGATGCAGTCTCAGCCGCGACGCGCTCCTGATCGGCTT
>OCOJ01033000.1_pt3 | contig 11082 bp, 4 predicted proteins | sample 1539251 | NCBI WGS metagenome assembly OCOJ01 (sample SAMN01911457, study PRJEB22624) | soil metagenome | biome: Soil | place: Malaysia | collected 2012-04-30 | depth RA_metagenome m
GGCGGGGGACGGGACGGGATTCGATGCCGATGAGGCAAACGGAATAGCCGCCGAGATGAGCATCCCATACCACAGCGCTTTCGGCATTGCGCATACCCGGCCAGCGCTCGAGCGGAGGATGGTCCTGATCCACAACGGCCATCATCACGGTGCGAATGTCGAAGGATTTCTTGCGCCCGGGATTGGTCTCGTCGGAGAAGATTTCCCCGACCTGAGAGAAACCGTCGCCGCGATTTCTGGCGTGGGGATAGGCGCGGACGTCGCGATCAAAGGGATCGGTGGTCACCGCTCTGCGGGGGAAACGCTCGCCCGGGGCGACGTAGGTGTGTTCATAGTGGCGAAACAGGATGTGACAGGCTTCATCAATATCCTTTGCCCAGTATTGCGCCTGACCGTTAAGACCCATGATACGGTCGTAGCCGCCGATTCCTTCATTGTTCTCAGCAGAGACGCTACCGGAGTAGTCGAGCGCACGCTTTCCTGTGAGCACCATCGAGGATTGCGGGGTCATCACGAGAATCCCGCGGGTGTGCATGAGCATGGTGGCTTCGGCGTTCCAGTAAGGCTGAGCACCAACATTGACGCCGTTGATGATCAGATTTACTTCGCCACCGACCTGCGTGAACTGCACGACGCGGCGCAGAACGCTGGCAATCCAATCCATATTCTCGACGCCGCTCTCCATGGAAATCTTCGCGCCAGCCGAGATAGGAAACCACTCGAGGGGTACGCCCTCCTCTTCGGCCAAGTCCAGTGCTGCGATGATGCGCCGGCATTCTGGTTCGGCGAGGGCGCCAAGGTCTTTACTCGGATCTCCCATCAACAAGACGCGGGTCATGCCTTCGGGGTACCTGGCGGTAAAGTTGCGGATGAGACCAGCGATAATGTTGGCTTTGTTTTGTCCGTAAGGACGGTCGACAGGGACCAGCCGATTGTTCGCATCGAGATCATGCTCGCTGAATTCGCCCGGCGGGAATTCGGCCCGTGTGTCTTTGGGCGAGGGCGTGAGCATCTCGATGATTTCGTAGGGGTAGGTCAGTCCGCGTTTGCGCATCCGCAGGACCTTCTGGTCGTACTCCGTCAACGGTTTGATCGGCACCATACGGCCGGCGGGCCGGAAGGTGATCAGCAAGCCGGTACCGGCCGGTCTGGAGATGCGGACAACCATATCGCGGATTTCGCCTGTGTCCGGATTAGGAATGCGGGCACGAAGCACAACCTGTTCCAATCCCAGACCCTCGGTTGCCGGAGCCAACCGGTTAACGATGCTATGGAACTCATCCGGCTTAACCCAAAGGGGCGGCCAGACGTACAGCAGAACGCGATTCCAATAGAGGCGATCACGGACGGGACGGCGCGACTGATACAGGCGGATGGCCGCCAGAGCTTCCGCGAACATGCGCTCGAGGTGCGGCAACTGCACGATGCGCCCGGCCTCATCGCATTCGGGTGTTAGATCCCGAACCTCTGCCAAGGCGAACAGCCGCTCGTCCTTGGGGTTTTCGTGAGCGACGGCATGGAAGAAGTAGACATCTTCTACAGAGGGCAGTCGCTCGAGCCGGAAATTAGAGAATCGTTGCAGATGGAGCCGCTCGGCCATCATGGGATGGAGCCCACCGTACACATTGTCTTCCTCGTATCCCTTGTCCCCTTGCCGAAAAGTGAGATGACGCACGGCACCCATGCCATCGCCGCGGCCTGGACCCGAAATTACCAGGGCGATATACCGGATTGCCCGAGGGAAATTCGTTTGGTTGAGCATGGAGGAGATTTCCATCTGGGTTACGTCCGCATCGCTCGGGGCAACCGGGTGCCAAATATAGAAGTCAATGACGACGTCGTGATCCACAGGTACCTGCTGGATCAGAGGAATCAAGCCTTTCGCCGATTCAGGCAGCCTCGGCAGCTCAGCCTGGGTGGTGAAAAGGTGGACACGCTTTCCATCTTCTTCGAATTCAGCCGATACACAGGGTTGGCCATTCAAATCGCAGGTCCGTAGGTCAAGCAGGGTCTGAATCCGGTAATAGCGGCGTGTGAGCACTTCAAGCATCAGTTGCCGCATGGCCATCTCTGCGGCGGCGAAGCGCGCGGCGAAACGAACCAACGGCTGCGGACATTCGACCAGCGCGCGAACCCTCTCGGGACGGTCGTCCGCTTGGGGGTGGGTGGCGAGATAGGCCAGGTGCTCTTCCGCTTGCGCATAGACCAGTTTCCGGGCTCTTTCAAACAGCGGCTGATCGAAGCAGCGATAGCGCAATTCCCGTGCAAGGTCACTGATGGCCGGAAAGATTCCGCGAGTCAAGGAAATGAGGCGGTCAAGCAAAGTCCTGAAGGATTCTTGCGCCCGCAGCCGCAAGGTTTCGACGTGTGCCAGGCGCCGTTCGAGGACGCCCAGGATGAGGGCAACTTGCTGTTCGGCGCGCTGGTGGGATTTGTAAATCCAGAACAGGCTCTCTTCCAGTTCCGGCGAGCGCTCCAGACTCTTAACACCGTAATGAGCCAGGGTGCGACTGAGAGCAGCCACGAAAGACGGGGGGAGTCCTTCACCGCGCGTGTCGAGCATCCGCAGGTAAGAAAACAGGTAAGCCTCGGAGGTCGGCCCTTCCCCCGAAGTGGGGTCTTCCATCTCCAGCTCGCGATGGAAAAGAGAGGAGACGTCCACAAAGATCTGGACAATCTCATCTTCGCACTGTGTGATCCCGTGGCAATCGCCAGTCTCCTCACAAGAGAGGCTCCATGTGGCGAGCAGGCGAGAGATACGCGCCGGATCCACATCAAAACCCAAAGCGAGTTGGCGAAGCTCGCGCAAGTTGTGAAGGCAAAGCGAATGGACGTCGTCGCCGCCTTCCGCGGAAGCAAGTGATGACTTAAGAGCCAGACGCTCCGCTTTTGTGGCCGTGTCGGTGGCGCCGAGAGGATCGAGGCGCACGAGGGGAGCGCCTGTATCCACCTGCACGTTCGGAGTGGTCAACACTTCCCGGATTTTTCCGGAGAATGGCGCGACGACCTGCATTTCCATCTTCATGGCCTCGAGGACTGCGAGGCGATCGCCCGCAGACACGGTATCACCAGGTTTCACGGCCAAGGAAACGACCACTGCTGGGGCGGGGGCGTGCACCACGCCGCCGTCGTCCCGGTTAATCCGGTGCGTGACCCCGTCAACCTCGATCAGGAAGGTCAGACCTTGCATTACAGAAACGACGTTGAAGCGCCGGCCGAAGCAGGTGAGCCAGTACTCAAACTGGCCGAGGCGGCTGCGCTGAACATCAACACGGGCTTCATCCGTCTCGACACGGTACTGATGGGGGCCAAGGCGAGAAACTTTGAGCTGGTAAGCCTGTCCTCGATAGCGTAGTGCGACGGTTCCGCCGACTTCGCTGCGCACCTGGGGCCGTCCCCGGAGGGCCGAGGCATAAAACTGCGTTTGCTCCACGGAAAGCTCAGCATCGTAGCTGGCGATCGCCGCCTGGAGCAGAGCCACATCGGCGTGGTCCCTGGAAAGATGATCGTTGTCGGCCACGAGACGTTCCATCCAGCCGATGTCCACGTTCCCCTGCCGGACTTCCGGGCGGCTCAACAATTCCAGGAGCAGCGATTTGTTACTGACGCCACCTTTGATGACCACCACGCTGTCCCGTATAGCTCGCCGCAGACGGGAAAGCGCTTCTGCGCGGCTCTGACCGAAGGCGATGATTTTGGCGATCATGGAGTCAAACTCGGGCGGAACGACATCGCCTTCCGCCACACCCGTGTCGATTCGCACGCCCGGGCCGGCTTGAATCCTGAAGCGCTCAATGGTGCCGGGTGCGGGAGCAAAATTGTTGTCGGGATCTTCGGCGTTCAGCCGCACTTCAATGGCGTGACCAGTTGTTCTCGGTGGCTCTCCCTCCAGGCGGCCGCCACGCGCGATATGGATCTGAAGCTTCACGAGATCGAGGCCGGTGGTGCATTCCGTCACGGGATGCTCGACTTGCAGCCGGGTATTCATCTCCATGAACATGAAGCGACGGCTTTGTGGTTGGTACAAGAATTCGACGGTGCCCGCATTGTGATAACCAGCGGCGCGGCTCAAGCGCACGGCGGCGTCGCGCAGGGACTGATCCAGCTCCGGGGAAAGAGCCGGCGAGGGGGCCTCTTCGAGGATTTTCTGGTGGCGGCGCTGGATGGTGCAATCACGTACGCCGGCGGCCCAAGCGGTCCCGTAGTGGTCGGCAATGATTTGGACTTCCACGTGGCGCGCATGGGGGATAAGTTGCTCCATAAAAACTGTTGGATCTCCAAAAGCCTTGTGGGCTTCGGCGCGGGCGCTCTCAAAGGCTGTGGCGAGTTGGTCCGCGGAGTTAACGCGGCGAATTCCGTGACCACCGCCACCGGCAGTGGCCTTGATGAGGAGGGGATAGCCGAGCCGTTCGGCATGGCTGACGGCGCCGTCGACCGTGTCGACTGGCCCGCCACTCCAGGGAGCGATGGGGATTTGCTGTGCTTCGGCTAGAAGCTTGGAGGAGATCTTGTCTCCCAGGCGGCGCATAACATCGCCGTCGGGGCCGATAAACACGATTTCCATCTCGCGGCAAAGGTCCGCAAAGGCTGCATGCTCAGCCACGAAGCCCCACCCGACCCAGGCTGCTTCCGCACGCGCCGCCCTGAGCGCCCGGGCGAGCTGGGCATAATCTACATAGCTGCTCTTTGCCTGTTGCGTCGCTGGATCAACGCTGTGAGCCGCGCCCAGGCACACGGCCTCGTCGGCCTCACGGACAAACATGGCATTGCGGTCAGGCTCAGTGAAGAGAGCTATGGTGCGCAGCGAAGTGCCCTGCTCATGATTGAACTCGCGTACGGCGTGGATAAAACGCATGGCCGCTTCGCCGCGATTTACGATGGCCACACGATGAAAATTGTGTTGCATACAGCCCCCAGTCTGCAGGCCAGTGGTCCCAGGATTGAAGATTCCTCACACAGCAACGGCTTGCAGGACTTTCAGTGGCTCGGCATCCACACTGGCAGGGAGCGCCACGGTGCGGTAGCCGCGCAGTTGCAGGTATTGGTTTCCGGACTTATCCACTACTTCCGCATCAAAGATTGCCCCGTCGGTTTTGGGAGTGACTACCGCGTACAAATTGCCCTGAGCGGTATCCGCGGCACGCAGCAAGGACACTTGTTGGATTTGCTGCGGCAAGCCCAGCTTGCCCAGCGCGCTCATCTCCCACAGACCGGCGGTCTGGAAACAAAGTTCGATCAGCCGCGGTTCGATAACGGTTGGCTTGTCAGGCGGAACATGATTGGCGGGCAAGTTTCCGGCCATCTTGCCGATGATTCGGCCACCATCCCACCAAGCCTGTTCAAGCACTTGGTAGGCTGGCCCGTGGAAATAAAGACGATAGATGTCGGCGGCGGCGACGATGGAATTCGCGGGCTCGCCGGGAGAGCGCGAAACTTGCGCTTTTTGAGGGTGTTGGGTCAGCCGTACGCGAGCCGTGAAATGAGTGGTCACTTGTGCTTCGGCTTGGTTCGGGAGTGTCCGGGAGCCGAGCAGTTTACAATCGGCGACCACCGCGTCACGGTCGGGATGAAATACCGCTTGGATCGTGAGCGTACGCGGCTCGTTTCGATAGAACTTGAAGGGGGCTAGGAAGTTTACATCTTCCACTGCGGCAATATGCCAGCCGGGAAGCATCCATAAGGCTGCTTCCGCAAAGGCCTCGACGCCCATGACGCCGGGCAGAACTGGCGTGCCTTCGATCTGATGGTCATACAAGAAGGGTTGAATCGTCGGGTTCAAAGTCGTTTCTATAGTGAGGCTGTGATAAAGGCCGATTCCGGCGATTGCCCCGATCATCGGGCCCTGCGCTGGCGTGCGCTCGCGGCCGTATGCCTCCGCTGCGTTTGCGTCTAGTCCGCCGTTGGCATCCCATTCGTTCATTAAGATTCCGAGGTGCTGGCCGATAATCACTTCGCCACGCGTGCCACCCGCCGTCAGTTCACGGCGGATCACGGGAATGCCGGCTTCGGGGGGCAACATGTCAATCCCTGCAAGTTCCATCATCTTTGGAATGGAGCCGCGGGTTGCCATGCCGATGCCGCCCCAGGCAGTCCAGTCAATGGCGATGCCGCGAGTGGCGGGCCGGGCGGTGCGGAAACTAGAGGTGAGTTTGCAGAGCAGATCATTCGCGGAACTGTAGTCGGCTTGCCCTGCGTTGCCAAAGCGGCCGGCGACGGAACTGAACGCCACCGTGGCGCCGAGGGGCATGTCGCCGATGGCATGCAGAAGATTGAACCAACCGTCGGTTTTCACGTCGAAGACAAGGTCGAACTCACGCGGGTCCTTGTCCGGTAAGGTGTGGCTCTTTTCGATGCCCGCGGCGTGCAGCAACACGTCAATGTGGCCGCTACGTTCGCGTACGTTTTTGATGACGTTGGTTACGGCCGCTGGGTCGGTCAGGTCGACGGCGAAGTAGTAGGCCGTGCCACCGGCCGCTTGAACCGAATCGATCGCACTGCGGGCCGCCACGGCGCGCTCGAGAGCCGCGAGTTCTTTTTCAACCAGCGCCGGCGTTGCGCGTTCGCCGCGCGCTTGGATGCGCGCGAACAGGTCGCGCTTGAGACCTTCCTTGTCATTTACAAAGCGTTTAAGGTCAGGATTATGGGGATTGGGTTCCGGCACCAAATCGAGCAGGTAGAACGTGCCACCCGAAGCGGCTGCCAGGTCCGCTGTAATTGCGGAAACGATGCTTCCTGCCGCACCGGTGATCAAGAAGACGGAATTGCTATCGAGCGCGATTCCGGGTTGGCCGTCGGTGGCCGGCTGTTCCCGGAGTCCAATCGTCCAGCGGAGACCCATTTTGTAGCCGATCTCGACGGCGCCGGGGTCACGCAAAGTTTCTTCGATCAACAGTTGAGCAATTTCTGGCGCTTGGGATTCCACAGGGAAATCCACTGCCTTCACAAGAGCGTCGTTCCGCTCTCGCTTGTACGTTTTCGTGAAACCCACCACGGCGCCACCGAGCGGCGCGACTGCTCCGGCATCGTCATAACCATAAAGTCCGCCGAGACGCGTGGCCGACACCAGGAACGTGCCAGGGAAGGCAATTTGGTCATACAGAGTGCGCATGGCGCTGTAGAGTGACTTGATCCGTACGCGCAACGCTTCATGCCAGGCGGCCAGATCCATTTCCCTAAGATTGCCTTCGGCATCCAGAGCGGGCAGCCAGTAGATTCCTTGGATGGGACCATCGGCCGTCCAATTCTTGAGGTGAGTGACCAACGTTTCTGCAGGCCACGCTGGCTCCAGCCTTAGAATGTCCACACCTCTTGCTCGGAGTTGTTGGGCTAATACCTCTGCCACTCCATTTTTATCCGGCATGATGACGATGCGTCGCCCCGAGGCGAGTGCTACGCCGGTTGGCTTGCACAGGTTTAGCGGCGGCCGCAAATTCGGCACAGGGACGCGACGAGGAACGGCATTGGCAGCGTCCAGTGAAAGCGGCACAGGGCGCGGACGCGAAGCTACCGTCGAAACGGCAGGTGCAGATGCGGCTGCCTGTCCTTCCGCGGGTACTTCCGTCTTCGCTNCGTCGAAACGGCAGGTGCAGATGCGGCTGCCTGTCCTTCCGCGGGTACTTCCGTCTTCGCCTGAGTGAGGGTTGTGGCCGGAGTGGGAGCTATCTGCTGGGCCGGAAGCCTTTCTTTTGCGAATTGAATTACGCGGGCGAGAGTTGGAAAGTCACGCAGCTTCAGATTCTCATCGCGCGGAATGTTGAACGCCGCGCGCACGGAGGCAAACATTTCTGCTTGTTTAACAGTGTCAATCCCGAGGTCGGCTTCGAGATCGAGATCCAGGTCCAGCATATCTTTTGGGTAGCCCGTCTTCTCGGCCACGATATCCAGAATTGTTTCCTTAATCGAATCTTCGGTAACTGCTGGCTCCGCAGGAGGCTGTGNGCGTAACGGCGGATGACACGGTGGTCGTGGGCGCGGGCGGAGCGGGAGCAGCCAAGTCCGGGCGCTTTTCGTAGATGAAACGGATTACGTGGGCCAAGGTCGGATAATCCCGCAGTTTGCGATTTTCGTCGCGAGGGATGTTGTAGATCTCACGGATGGCGGCGAACATCTCTGCTTGCTTGACGGTGTCAATGCCGAGGTCCGCCTCGAGATCCAGGTCGAGATCCAGCATTTCGCTGGGATAGCCGGTCTTTTCCACGACCAAGGCCAGGATGCGATCTTTTACCGCATCGGTCGTGACGGGTTGCGCTGCGGGCGGTTGAGGCTGGGCAGCATCCGGCGGAAGCACTTCCTTTGACTGCCCCGCGAATGCCGCCCTAGGCTCCGCCGCAATGGTCTGGGGCTGTGCTTTTGACACCGGCGCTGGTGCGGGGGTGGGTGGGGTGGCCACGGCTAGATCTGGGCGCTTGTCATGCACGAAGCGGATGACGTGCGCAAGCGTGGGAAAGTCACGCAGCTTGAGGTTTTCGTCTCGAGGAATGTTGTAGACCTCACGGATGGCGGCGAAAACTTCTGCCTGCTTGACGGTGTCCACACCCAGGTCCGCTTCGAGGTCCAGGTCCAGATCGAGCATGTCCGGTGGATAGCCGGTCTTCTCGGAAACGAGCGCCAGTATGCGCTCTTTCACGGAATCAGGTTTTGTCTCCGGCTTTGGCGGTGACGGAGGGGCAGACACGGCAACGGGAGCGATCTTGGCTTCCACCTCAACGCGAGGGGCCGGTGGGATGGCCGCCGCAGGTGCTTGTGGAGGCGGCACGTGGATGACGGGCTTTAGCGGAGGCGAAGGTATTTTTTCGAGTTCTGGAGCAGCTTCCACTTGGCGTGCTGCAGGTCGCTTATCTTGAACACGCAGCGTGTGGCGAACTACTTCGAGCTCTGCCGTGGACTGCCCCGACATGCGGCTGAGCCAAGTGTTCCATGCAGCAGTATCCACGATGCGAGTGGCATAGCCCAGGGCATTCGGATTTGGACGCACGCCGTCTGCTGTTGGCAGCCAGTGGAAAAGTGTCATGCTGATCTGCGAACCAAAACCCGCGCCGAGGCGCAAAGCGTACTCGACGGGGTACACGCCGCCTTTCGACAAATTCAGGGCGCCGAGTTCCGGATCCACTTCCTTGAAGTTTGCCACCGGAGGTACGCATCCCGTTTCCAACGCTTTCACGGCGACGACGTCTTCGATGCCGGTGGCCATGGCGTGCCCGGTGAGGCCTTTGGTGTTGGAGATGACGATGCGATCCGCGGCGTCGCCAAAGACGCGGCGCAACGCGAAGATTTCGGCTGAGGCACTGCCACCGCGTGCGGGGGTGTAGGTTTCGTGAGAAACGAATACCGTGTGTGGCGCGATTTCTTGGCGGGAAATGCCGCCGCGCACTTCTGCTTTGGCTACGAGGTCTTCCATCACCTGGCCGATATGTTGGACGTCGAGACGAGTGCCATGAAAGGCGCTGTTCGCAGTCACTGCGCTCAACACTTCGCAGATGGGCCGGATACCGCGCTCCTGGGCAGCTTCGGCGCTCTCGACGACGAGGGCTGCGGCGCCCATGCCAATGATCATGCCGTGCCGGCGGCGGTCGAAGGGAATCGCAGCTTCTTCGACGACATCGTCTGTCGCCGCTGCGCCGCTGGCCAAGAAGCCAGCGCCCATCCAATCCATCAGGTGGTCGGTGGTCACATCATCGGCGGACAGGATGATCACACGGCGGCATCGGCCGGCGCGGATCCAGTCCTCGGCCAGCGCCACAGCTTGTGCCGTGCTCGCGCATGCGGCGTTAATTTGCGTGTTGGCGCCGCGGGCGCCGATGAATTCGGCAAATTGCGAATGCCCCATGGACAACACGCGGAACAGGTAGCGCCGGTCGAAGACGTACGGCTCCTTGTTGATGCTGTCGCTCAACTCTTCGATGCGCCGTTCAATCTCCAGTCCCAGGGCGGATTCACCGTCCACCTCCGCGAGTTTGNGATTTCCTGCGCGAGGGTGGAAGGCCCGTTCGCATCGGTGGCGCGGGCGAGCAAGCTTTGCAGCATGGCCAGCTTGTCGCGACGTTCGCGATCGGTGTAGTAGCGCGACATTTCGTCCGCGAAGGAGTCGAGTCCGGGGAAGGCCGAGGCAAAAATCACACCGGTATCGTCGCGCAGGGAATCGGGCAAGGTCCAGCGATCCGGCAGTTGGGTTCCTTTGCTGGTGGTCTTGTAGCGCATGACCAAAGGAATGCCGGCGTCGCGCAAGGCGTCAATACCAACCGCAATGGCCAGGGCCGTGTCGCGGTCGAGCGCGGCAACGCGTTCAGCGGAAACACCGAATTCTTGTTCGAGGTCGAGAGCACCGCCGCGGCCTGCCAGCTTGATGACGTCCGCAACATTCGTAATGGTCTCGAAGGTGGGCCCGCCGTTGTCGCTTTTCACCAAACGAGTGATGTGCTTATCAAGCATGGCCTGCCGCAAGCGGGTGGGAATCACATCAATGAATTGATCGCCACGCAAGATACGAGCGACATTGGCGTCATCGAAAATATGGTCCGTTCCGGGCAAGCCAAGGGCGGCGCCGGTGATCACTACAGGGCGAGTGGCTGGTTTCCCGTCCGGGCCGTGCCAGATTCGCCAGCCGCGCTCGAGCGCGTCAGCGAACAAACGGCCGAGCTCGATGTAGCGATGGGAGTCCACGGGAGCTGACGGCGCGATCGAGGAACCTATCGAGGCTGGTGGTATGGCTACTGGCTTCGGCAATTCTTGCGGGGAAGAAACAGCTTGTATCGGTGGGGCGACTTTAGTTGTAACCTCGGCAGTACCACGCCCCAATCCCGCGGCGTAGAGGCCGCACAATGCCTGGTTGAATGAGGGGACCTCACCGTTCTTTGGGTGATTGGTGAACAGCGAGACCACATCGCCGCGCTCGCCGAGCACGTCTTCCGCGAATCCCTGCAACGCTTTCTTTGGCCCGGCTTCCACAAAGATGCGTGCTCCGGCGGAGTACAGAGTCCGCAGGCCTTTGACGAATTGCACGGGAGAAGCCACCTGCTTTGCCAGGATGTCCAGCATTTGCGGCACGACGTCTGGTCCCGAGGGATAGAACTCGCCGCTCACATT
>OCOJ01055528.1_pt3 | contig 11080 bp, 12 predicted proteins | sample 1539251 | NCBI WGS metagenome assembly OCOJ01 (sample SAMN01911457, study PRJEB22624) | soil metagenome | biome: Soil | place: Malaysia | collected 2012-04-30 | depth RA_metagenome m
GATCATTGGAACCATTTCTTCGAAGTCCTTGACGAATTTCTGGTTGGTTTCAACCATTCCCTTCTTGAAGCCCAGAAGTCCGTAGAATGTTACGAAGACATTGACTTCCATGTCCATCGCAACCGCGCCGGATGTGACTATTGCAAGTGGCATGAGTTTGTCGACCGTTCCCGAGTACATCATTATGGTCATTTTTTCCGCCAAGTTTTTCACCAAATATTCAATTGGCAGGTTAGTATTTACAACCCTGTCGTGGTTTTCAATTTACGGAATTGATGCGTCAAGTATATACGCATAAATACGCAAATTCCAGACTTCGAATATTGGCGGATAACTATTGCTGCAGGCACACAGTTTGGAGCACGTGCTTCGAAAGCAGGCCGAAGTCTGCAAGGCACTTGGGAACCTTCACAGGTTACATATACTCCACGAACTACGCGGCGGCGAGAAGACTGTCAGCGAGTTGTCTGCGGCGACCGGGTTGAGGCAAGCAAACGTTTCGCAACATTTGGCCTTGATGAGGCACAGCAGCGTGGTGGTTGAGAGACGTATGGGCAACTTTGCCTTCTATCGTGTCAGGGATGATCGGATCATGGATGCATGCGATCTGATGCAGAGAGTACTGCTGGACGTAGCAAGTGAGGATTCGAAACTCGTCCGAGCGGCAAGAAGAAGCTGAACGGCTAGCGCGGGCAATTAGGGAGAGATGCCTGTCATCATGTAAATGGCTACGATGGCCACCAAAACAATAGCGGCGATTACGATAGTTATCACTCCGACGACTTTCCCTTCGCGTCGAGGCTTAAAGAACGCAATGTCGGGATAGGCTATGAAGACCGCATGAGCCACCACGAGCGAGACGGCTGCGCCCACGGTGACCTGTATGGAGTTAACTAGGCTGAGTTCCGCGAAGGCGGGCCCGACGCCGTACAGAGGAGCCTCGACTGAAAAGTAGCCGGTTAGCATGGCTATTGCTCCAGCGGCTACTCCCGCAACCCGAAAGGACTGGCGCCTGCTGTTCCCAATCAACCCGGTGACGTATCCTTCAATCCCCTTTATGCAAAGCGTGAGAGGAGCGAAGTATCCATAGCCTAGCAGAATATCGGAAAGCGCCGAGCCCACTCCGCCTGCAAACCCTCCCACGTTATCCCCAAAGAGAAGACCGGACAACATTACCATGACGTCGCCCAGATTCAAGTACCCGCGAGTTAGAGGAAACGGAATACTAATCAAACCAGTGAGAGCAGCGGTGGCGGCCGTCATGACCGCAGTCAGGGCAACGTCACGCGGTGAAAGATGTTTCCCTAGCGCCAAAGCACCTTGGACCAGCCATTAGAAGGGGGGCCTCACTAAAATACTGAACCTATCGTCAAAACGCCATGTTCCAGCAGCCTTTTTCTGAGGTTGCGCCATTCAACTTCATAGCATGGTCGGGTGGCGAGTTGATCGACATCTTTGAGGAGATCGTGCGGATAAGGCGAGAACGAACCAACGCTGCTCTTGCAACAGTAGTGGGCGGGGAAGAAGGGGCTCCGGGTAAGACAGGGTTCCGGATGCTAATCTATCCTGATGGCAGAACTCTAGGTACAGTCGGAGGCGGGTTACTAGAGGCGAGAGTTCGAGAGGAAGCCCTGCGTTGCTTGCGTGAGAATAGGGCCACTCTGCTAGAGTATGCGCTTGATGAGCAAAGCGCTAATGGGATCGGTGCATTATGCGGCGGCAAGGTGAAAATCTTCGTGGAGATGATTCAACGGGCGCCGACACTGTATATCTTCGGAGGTGGGCATATCGCAGTTCCGCTAGTTCATTTCGCCAAGTCTTTGGAATTTGTCGTTGTCCTTGTTGACGACCGCGAGGAATTTGCGAACAAGATACGTTTCCCACAAGCCGACGACGTGAAGTTAGGCGACTTCGTCAATGTTACCAAGTCTCTGAACTTTCATGAAGACGACTCGGTTGTCATAGTGACGCGTGGGCATGAACACGATGAGGTTGTCCTCAAAGAATGTCTCTCCAAGGCGAATCTGCCAGGGTATATTGGCATGATTGGAAGCAGAGAAAAGGTAACCATAACTTTCGGCCATCTCAAGGAACAAGGCATACGGGAAGAACTGCTCAGAAAAGTTAAGGCACCGATAGGAATAGCCATCGGAGCTCGAACTCCAGCTGAGATCGCACTCAGCATAATGGCGCAGATTGTCGCACACCGACACGGAAAGTCTACTTAAGAAAACTCAGTGGCCTCGAGCACCTACGGTAGAATCGTTTCGACAACCTCTAAGATACGCCTGATTGCGTCAAGGAATCACGCGGGCATATTCATGGGTAGGCAGTTCCGGATTGCTAACCTTCTTCTGTGTGAAGCTTGTGAGTCTTTTCATCTTCGATTTGAATCGTAACGTGTGCCATCCTGAAGTTCCCTTTGAGTAGTTTTCTAGCCTTTTCTTGGATTCTCTCCCACTCCTGAGGCGTATCCGTAATGAGGTGCACGCTTGCCGCATAGACCCCTGAAGTTATTGTCCATAAGTGCAGGTGGTGGACCCCTGTAACTCCACAGATGCCAAGCAATGTTTCCTGAACCTTGCTAGGCGAGACGCCTGATGGCGCGCTCTCCATGATTATGTTCGCGCTTCGCTTAATCAACTTGTAAATGGCCGGTATCATAATCAAGCCTATCAGTAGGCTCGCTAAGGGATCTGCAGCATACACGCCAGTCAGTGAGATTACTGCTCCGGCAATTATTACTCCCGCGGAACTCAATGTATGTACCATCACCTCAAGAAGCGCACCTCGAAAGACTAAGCTCTGTTTGGAAGGGCCACTCAGCAGTCTGATTCCAATTAAGTTCAAAGCCAGACCGACCATGGCCACGATCACCATTGGTTCGGCTCGAACTTCTGGGGAGCTGAGCAAACGCAGATAGGCCTGAAAGAAAATGTACAAGTCGACCACTACCAAGACCGCACCTTCGAACAGTGCAGCCAGCACTTCCAAGCGGTAATACCCAAATGACTTCTCGGCCGTCGGAGGCTTCATAGCAACTGTAATTGCGACCAGCGTTACCGTTAGAGTTCCAACGTGAGATAACATGTGAATGGCATCTGTCAATAAGGCTAGGCTGTTTGCCAGGACGCTGCCGACAAGCGCGATTAGCACGTACGCCAGTGTGAGCACAATAACTACGGTTAGTCTAGACTTACTGTGAGAGGCAATCGACGTGGCTCACAGCGACCATACGACGGCTTCGCAGGACACGACGCGGTAGGTTCCCAGCAGTTTGCCCATGAACACATCTGACGGACCCATGCTTTGAAAGCCTGCTGGAGAAGTCCACTCAGAAATCCAGGAGCACCGTCCCATCCTAGTTCCGACCTTGTCTTTGTTCTTCTTGCCTTCAGGCTGGGCGTTCATATTTATAATGAGCACACTCCCGAAGCGTACAAGTGACGTTGATGAAGAAGCCAGTTTTCGGTCCTAAACGCGTTGGCTTTCTAGGCACATTAATCCTGACGGGAATGAGCGGAATCATCAGCTGGACCGTAATTTGGATTCCAATTCTCTATCTCAAGCTACAAGTAATGCTTACTCAGAATCTGTTCAGCATAATCCTCTTTTTTATTGTCGTGTATGCACCACTCTGGGCGGTCGCGCAGGTGCTCACTAGATATTTGATCTGGCAAGGACGATCGGAGACTTAGCTTACGATAGTAGTATTGAGTGAGTTTAGGCCAACTTCCAAGATATGCAGACACTCCCAAGAAAACAGAACAGCCAGCCCTTGCGACGACAGATCGTGACGTTCCAATGGGGAATCTCGCCGGCGGCGTGGATGATTACAACGACTACAGACATGACCTGGCAAGCAGAGGAACATTCGTAGAAAGTAAACCGTTAGACAAGTTCGGAAGCGGATCCAAGCGTTTGCGTTTCGGAGCGGTAGGAGGGTCGGGGGGGTTGCGGAGATGAAGTTGAAGCTAAGGCGAATCGGTATTGATACGCAAAGGGAGAGCATTGCATTTCTCGACAACGATGACCTTCGCGGTCGTGCTCTCGGTTTACATCCGCTCGATAGGGTGGAAGTTTCCGCTAACGATCGGATGGTTCTTGCGGTTCTCTACACGGTACAGGGAACAATCGTTCAAGAGGGGACGATAGGGCTTAGCAACATGGCGTTTGAAAAATTAGGCGTGCGTGAAGACACTATTGTCGACGTACGCCCGGCGGAACCCCCAGCCTCGGTAGACCTGCTTCGTGCAAAAATGACTGGCAAAGAGTTGTCGCCTTCTGATCTCAGTGCGATCGTAAACGACATCGTTCGGGGACGATTTTCGAAAGTGGAGTTAACGGCTTTTGTTGTAAGCACCAAGATTTTCGGGCTGAACGACGATGAGGCCTCTGGCCTCATTAATGCGATGGTCGAAACAGGGGAACAGTTGAGGTTCGNTTGAGGTTCGATGCTGAGGTCGTGGCCGACAAGCATAGCACGGGAGGTGTCCCGGGAAATAGAACGACACCCATAGTCGTCTCAATCGCTGCCGCTGCAGGTCTAGTGATACCCAAGACCTCGTCGCGCTCGATAACTTCCCCAGCAGGGACAGCTGACACAATGGAAACGCTCATGAACGTCGAGCTTCCGCCGGACCTAATCTATGAGACCGTCAGGAAGACTAACGGATGCTTGGCGTGGGGAGGGTCGTTGAACTTAGCACCAGCTGATGACATGTTCATCCAAGTTGAACACCCGTTAAGAATCGACGCGGAAGGCTTGATGATAAGTTCGATATTGGCAAAGAAGAAAGCCGCGGGCTCCACTCACATCCTCTTAGATATTCCATGTGGACCTGGAACGAAAGCGGCGAACGTAGAAGAAGGCCTGCACCTTAAGGAAAGATTCAAACGAATCGGTTCGCGATTTGGATTGAATGTCCGAGTCTTGCTCACTGATGGTTCCCAGCCGATAGGAAACGGAATTGGGCCGGTACTCGAAGCTCGAGACATCCTGCGAGTACTGCGAAATGACCCAGACGCACCAGACGATCTAAGGAGAAAGTCCATCCACCTCGCAGGCGAACTAATTGACCTAACAGGCCGATGCTCCGTCAAAGGACACGATTTCGCGGAACAGCTGCTCAAATCGGGAAGAGCATATGAGAAATTTGAGACCATAAGAGAAATCCAAGGACGGCGTGAGATTCCCCCCGTAGGTTCTCATACCCAAGAGATACTCTCAGACAAATCAGGAAGAATTACGGCCATAAACAACAAGGTGATCGGCAGAATCGCCCAATTGGCCGGAGCACCGAAAAACCCCGGAGCAGGAGTCGACCTAGCAAAGCATGTGAATGACTTCGTCGATTTAGGTGATCTCTTACTCACGATATACGCGGAGAGTGATGAGGCGTTGACTCACGCAGTTCACCGGTGGGAGGAGAGACCAGGTCCCAGCGTAATCATCGTTTAGCCTATCCACAGATCAGTATGCCTGAAGAGCATTTTCAGTGCATCCTCTTGGCGTCTCCAGAAGGCGTTCGTGATATTGCAAACGGGCTGGTCAACGTAAAAATCCGCGACCCGTCAGAAATTACGCGCTGTGCAGAACAAGCCGTCTCGCGGAAGCGGGTGAGATTCAGGTAATCATGTATCGGGTTCTAGCCCAACTCGATTAGATGAAGACTGAGTCCGTTACCGTCATTCTTACCGGGAGTGAGAAGAGCCGGAGACAATCCGCCTTCCATGAGAACGTTAGGTTATTAATAGTGGAAGGCGGCAACCTCATATGCGAAACCGTAGAGGGACTCGTTGATTCTAAGTTTCGAAGTTCGAAGGTGTATCAGTTCATCTTGGCCTGTCTTGACCTCGCCAAGAGCCTAATCTCGCTCATATAACTAAAATCTAAAAAGTCTGGCTCGAAAACAAGTATCTGCCGCCGTCATCCTTAGCGAATGAGAGCCGCAAGCGAGCGTGAGAGTGGGATGCTGCAATCGTCAAATAGAGTGAAGAACAGACGTGAGAGCAAGAAACTGATTTTTAGTCTCTACCCGATGTTGTACGGACCCTGGATCTTCATTCGTGCAGGCTACAAGCAGATGATAGTTCTCATTTGCATGTTCATTTTTGGAACATTTGTCTTCGCTCACTACGAGAGCCTGCCCGACCTTCTTGCCCTCTTCGCGTCAGTTTCAACCGTTACCACCATCGGACTATTCTCACCGAAGAACGGGAACGTGTTCGCCATGAACCCGACTGAAGTCATGTTACTCATAGTGCTCATGGTTGTCTCTGTAGGTTCAGGAGCGTCCCTAGTGCATAGTACGATCAGTATGGCGGTTAGCGAGGGCGGCAGGGCCGAGATGAAACAACGGCTAATCAAGAGGCTCAAGAAACACGTCATAGTGTACGGATACAGTCACATGGGAAAATACATCGTTGAAAGGCTCGAAGAGATCGGGTATGACTACGTTGTTATAACACGTTTTCCGAACGTCTACGACCAGTTACGGAAGAACGACTCCTTCGTCGTCCTCGAAAACGAAACCGACATAATCGGAGCTTTGAAATCAGCCGGCATAGAGAAAGCATCCCTCGTGATCGTGGCAGATGTCAACGACTCCGATAACATGCGATTCATATTAACGACGAGAAAACTGCGATCCGACGTTAGGATTCATACGGTGGTTCATGATCCATCTTTGGTTGAGATGGAGAAAGCCGCGGGAGCAGACGTAGTCATTCCATCTACCGTCGCAGTCGGTAATCTGCTCGCATTCTCAGCGAATAACAAGGATCTAGTGGGCGTGGTCTTCACACAAAAAATGAAAAACGAAGGCATCAGCCAATACACGATCCGCGCGTCGTCTCCGTTTATAGGAAAGAAACTGCGGGAAGTAACGCAAACGATGAATGTGATCGGAGCACTTCGTGACGGAAAAACCGACGCTAGACTCTTCGATGGAACTTTCACAATCAAAGAAGGCGACACCCTCATTTTACTAGGCGAGCCAACAAATCTCAAGAAAGATCTCGAACGACAAACTTGAGCACTTCAACGCGAGGCTTCGAGAAGGCTTGACTGGTTCAGACTACCCCGGAGGGTGCCTCTACCGGCTCCATCTTTTCCGCGAGGGGCCGAGATCAGCGTGCCAACTAGGGCGATGCAAGTGACGATTACAGAGAAATCCTTCATCCCTTGGACACCCATCCAAAAACCGCGCTAATCCCGAGCCTACGCAGAAGACGACCGAAGGGACATGGCAGAACACCTTTCTTGCTTCAGTGAAGAGGCTGAATCGAACGGCGTCGTGAATCACGCAGCCAGCACGGTCCTCGTCGTACGGTGATAGTGGTAATTTGGAATGAATTGCGTTGGCGGACATCGAAAGCTGCGGCTCCGGAGAGAATCAAGAGATAGTCCTAAGGTATGATTGGTCAATCCGAACCGCGAGGCAAAGCAACACCTCGTGAATCTTCTAACATCCATTCAAGAAGGCTGCGACCTGTTAGTCATAAATGATGAAAAACATCTCTTAAAAAGAGTCTGTAAGGAGACCCTCAAGAAACACATCGAGGTCATTAATCTGACTCGGGCTCTGGAACGATGACGAAGACACAAGCCCTCGTAACTACAGTGCAGCGTTTTCAGGTCGGTGTCCCTTGCTTGGGTGCGGGAGTGAATTGGAATGCATCGCCGGTTTTCCTTTGCTTAGGCCGCGTACAATCACTGCGCATTGAATGTGTCGGTATCCTAGGTTCTCTTCTAGTGCTTTGTAAGGGAGTCTGGTGTTTGGCCGTTCTCCGAGTGGATTGCTGATGTACCAGTCGTTTTTTTCGTATCCTGTGAGTACTATCCAGTGTGGAAGACCATCTTTCTCCCCGAACAATGATGTGCTCGTCAGCAAAATTGGGACCTGTGACTTCTGCAAAATGCTCTTTAGCTTGCGTAATTCAACCCGGGAACTAACATTCTTGAGAGACATTGACTTGAATTTCGTTCTTGTGTCCTTGTAGAGCAGCTCAAGCATCTTGTAATCGATGCCGGGGACTCTTTCGGCTATGGCATCCACGAACGAGTGCCGCAGGGATTTTCCCATTGTGCAGGCGTCGAATCCCCGCCTCACCGCTGCCATGGCTAATCCCTCCTTGCTTGTCCCATAACTCTCAACGAGGTTGGCCTCACGCCAGATATCAAATTCCAACCCTCGGCTAGTACGCAGTGACGGCTTGAAGAACTTCATCGCCATCATCAGACACGCTGGCCCGCAAGTGAACTGGGAAACCTGTCGACAAAAAGGAACCGCCAGAATCAAGCGGGCCCTTCTGTTGCTAGCCGACTGCACCACCGTGCGCTTCACCAGACACATCTGGCCCTGGCCAATTTGAGTCCTCTTTCGCTGTTTGCAAACCTTAATGGTTTATGGTTCGATGTCAGCTTAACCGTTTCCAATCGCCTTCTCAGACCGTCAGCATCCGATCTGTAACATCAACAATCTTCATAGCTTCTACGAAGTCTTCGAGATCCGCAACTGCCGCCGCCAACATCTCTAAGAATGGTCACTCCCCCCGCACGTTTGGATCTGGTGCTCATTTCATTACCGGCCGCTGCAGCGTGTCGACGGTCGATATTATACGTCGATGATCGCATTAGAGGTCTACTCACTCTTCTTATGTCTCTTGGGCGGGTGAAGTCAAGAATTGGGGAAAGGCTAGTTTGAGAAGAACGCGCGCCGTGCGTGATTTACGGGGGCACTTTCTCCACAAGGGTAAGAGTATGGAAGGAAGCCCTAGGCAGGTGTCGCCTAGAATCGCACGGCAAGTCGATCGGGTGCACGATCATGTCCTGAAGAGCGTTGCTGTCTCAGTGAGAGGTCTTCGGCCAAAGAGGGTTCTGGATGTTGGAACGGGTTATGGCATGAGTCTTAGCTTGCTGGCACGCAGATTCGGAAGGTGGTCTCACATTTCCTCGGTCGATGCTTCGCCGGCGGTCGTTCATGAGATGAAGAGGATGATGAGGCAGCATCAGTATTCGCGGCATGTTTTCGTCAAACGGGCGAATGCGGAGCGCCTACCGTTCAAGAGCAGTCACTTCGACTTGGTTGTCTCATTGTTTGCGCTCCATCACTTCTCGAATCCCAAGCGCGGATTATTTGAAATGGGGCGCGTCGCATCACACGAGGGAAAGCTGATTGTTGCTGACTGGAGGCCTGAAGCGGGAAAGCCTCTGATGCTACACGCGGCGAGCGATATTCCATCGCCTAGTTTTGTTAACGCACAACTCAAACGGTTAGGTTATCGTACAAGAAGTCGCATTCGACGCTACTGGTATTTGATCGAAGCAATGACGTGAGGTACAGCGAATGGAAGTGGCAACGTTTAGGCTGTTGGGCTGACACGAGGGTTGTGTCTCATGAGGTTACGGTTGGGTACCCAGCGTGGATCCACGCGTTCATACCTCCATCCATATTGTACACTTGCGTGAAGCCGGCTTTCACTAGAGTGACGCTGGCTCGAGCACTTCTGTATCCCGTCTGACAGTATACCATAAGTGCGCCATCTCCGCTTATAGGAAAAAAGCTAAAGGAGGTAACGCAGACGATGAACGTAATCGGAGTACTTCGTGACGGAAAGAAGGACACTAACCTCTTCGACGGAACTTTCACGCTCAAAGAGGGCGACACCCTCCTTTTACTAGGCGAGCCAACAATTCCCAAGAGGGATCGCGAACGATAAAGAGCACCTCATTGTGAGGCTTCGAGTACGCTTGACCAGCTCAGACTACCGAGATACCTGCATCGACTAATCTCTTCTGCGGCTGAGATCAACGTGCCAACTACTCCATTTCATATGAGGATTACAAAGGAATCCATCATCCCTCGGACGAAACTGGACCTGGCCGAAGTAGATGCGTACGCCGGGAAAGGTAAGAACAGCCGAGATCAGGTAACCCCAAAACCACGCTCGTTCCAAACTTTCGCGGAAGACGGCCGCCAGAATCTCTTTCTCCCGATGAGGTTGAATCAAGTGTTAGGTTGGCTCTCTGTGTTAGTGAATGTCTCGTTTGAGAGCTTCACCGCTAATTCAGCTCCCTTTTTTGTGAGTTGATATTCGCGATATGCGTTGTGATGCGTGAAGTTCGTTTTTCCTTTTACGAGATTGGCCCTCTCTAGAAAACTCAAGTCTCTCTCGTCTTGCTGAAACCGTGCATCAGCTCCCTCAATCCAGATTGCGAGGTCGAATCTCTTCACCCTTGCTATCTCCAGAATGAGAGATTTGTAACGATCGAGTCTACCCTCTACCTCTTCTTTCTCACCCTCGTAATCTTCCTCCGCCACTCTGCGCAAATTTTCTTTCAAGTCAGAGGACATCGGCTTATCTCGACGTGAGTTGTGATGATCCCGTATTTAATTTTCCTTGTAATGAATAACCCGTTACCATGCCAACTTGTCGACGTATCATTTGAGGACGTGCCACTGAAGCGGCAAGGGGTCTTCCCATCGCTTCTGTTTCTACCTGTGGAGGCGTTCACTTTCGCGTCCATTCGCTTTGGGGCATTAGCATTAAGGAAGTCTTGATTCTGCCCAGTACTTGAGAGAGATTATATTAGAGTTGAGTTCACAATCGTAAGAAATGGGACTGGATATTGCCTCGCCAAGACTACTCACACAGATTTGACGCTGTAGAGATCAGATTGAGGCCATCTCACCCACTTTCTCGCAAGGCAAAACACTTGTTGACTGGCCAGTTCAACCATTTCGATTTCTGGTTTATAGAGAAAGGAACAACCCTCGAACATGCCCATGTACCTGAACATGTGGCATTCAGAACATCCGACAGGATACTGATTGGACTATTTAATAGCGGCCACATTAACTTGGATGCCGATGGGTTATCGACAAAGAACATCAAAAGAATTGAAGCCTTAATTTTCAGACTTGTTGACCTGATGGGTCGCGCTACAAAACATAAAATCGAATATAAGGTGAGTGCGCTCTTTCATTCGACTACAAAAGATAAGGGATTACAAAGGTTCATGCAGAATAGCCTCGTTTCTGCATCAAACCCGTACCTGAGGCGAAAGCTGGGAGAT
>OCOJ01043377.1_pt1 | contig 11076 bp, 13 predicted proteins | sample 1539251 | NCBI WGS metagenome assembly OCOJ01 (sample SAMN01911457, study PRJEB22624) | soil metagenome | biome: Soil | place: Malaysia | collected 2012-04-30 | depth RA_metagenome m
CGAACTCTACGCCAGCACGCTCGACGATGCCGCCGATGGCCACGCTGGGAGGCATTCCCCCACTGCCGCTGGTGAGGGTCTCGTAGGCGTCGGCCACGGCCAGAATCCGCGATTCGAGAGGTGCTTCCTGATAAGCGATGGCCTTTCCTTCGCCGGGCTCAGCATAGGCCAGGAGGATGGGGATCACTCGCCGCAGTGATCCGCCCACGGGAGGCAGCACTGCCTTACCCCGGGCCATGGCGCGCTGGAAGCGGCGGAATTCCTCGGCGGTGAAGTTCGCCGACTTGTAGAGTATCTCGCGGCTGATCCCCAGCTTGTCGACATCGTGCAGCAGGGCAGCGGCGCGGATGTCCTCGACTTGCTCCGAGCCCAGTTCCATGCGCTCGGCGATTTTGGTGGCGCAGATGGAAACGCGATAGGCGTGGTTCTGGCTGTATTTGTCACTGGCGACGATGTGCTGCAGGATGAGCAGAATTCCGCGGTAGCTGTCGCGCAGTTCATGCAGGTTCGCTTGCGTGCGCTCATAGAGCGTGCCCATGGCATAAGCGATCACCAGCATGATCCCGCTCCACAGGGCGATATCGAACCACTTCTCCTGTGGGACCACAAACGCGTGCCGGTGCAGGAACGGAGGCATCAGGGGAGGATGGAAATAGACCACCAGTACCACCAGCAGCGTGCTGGCGAGCGCCGTCATGACCGCGTGCCGGCGCCCGTACTTGTAGGCGGAAAAGAGCGTGGGCAGCGTGTAGAGGGCCAGCACCATCCGCTGCGCGTCCACCACGAAGTTCGACAGCAACGCAATCACGAACAACGAGAGCAACAGCCAGAGTTCTTTGTTGGCGCCGTGCTCCCGGCGGGCCATATCTGCGTTTGGTGCGAACCCGTCGAGCGATGCCGGTTGTGGGGAATGGGCGTCGTGGGTGACCGTGGTTGCCATCAAATTGCTCCGGCCCGAGATAGCAGGTAGCTGGCCCGGACCAATATGGGAAAATGATTCCTCGCTGAATCGTAGCGGGCTGGGGGGACACGTCCCAAGTTACCAAGGTCGGTGCACAAGTAGGGACGCAGATCCCTCGCTGCGCTCGGGATGACCGTGGTCACTTTGCCCTGGGATGGGTCTGGTCATAGACCGCCAGCACGTGCTTCATGGAGAGCTGGGTGTAGCGCTGCGTGGTCGAGAGCCGCTCGTGCCCGAGCATTTCCTGGATGGCACGGAGGTCTGCGCCTTCTTCCAGCAGGTGGGTGCCGAAGGCGTGGCGCAGTGTGTGCGGATGAACGTCCGGGGAAAGCCCTTTGGCGACCGCGATCCGCTTGACGATCCGTCCCACGCTGCGCGTGGTCAGCCGCGTGCCACGCAGATTGACGAGCAGAGCGCGCGTGGACTGCCTGCGCTCGGCGAGCTTCTGCTGACGGGCTGGCAAATAAACATCGAGCGCAGACTTCACTGCATCGCCGAACGGCACGTAGCGCTCTTTGCGTCCTTTGCCACGGACCAGGATAGCCTCGCCCGACCAGCGCACGTCGTCCAGGTCGATGCCGATCAGCTCCGAGTTGCGGATGCCGCAGCCGTAAAGCAATTCCAGAATCAGCCGGTCTCGCTCCGGCCAGGCGGCAAGCTCAGGCATGTCGCCATCGAGCACCGTGTTCATCTCTTCGATGGTCGGCACGCGCGGTAGCTTCTTGGGCAGCCGCGGCGTCGCGACCAGCGCCGCCGGATTCTGCTCGACTACGCCTTCCCTCGCGAGCCAGCGATAGAGAGAGCGCACCGCCGCCAAAGCGCGCGCCACTGAGGTCTTGGAGAGACCCTGATCGTAGAGATGGGACAGGAATCCGCGGATGCGCACGTGGTCGATCTGCTTCCATCCGGCATCGCCCACATAGGCGACAAACTTTCCCAAGTCGCCGGTGTAGGCCTTGAGGGTGTGCGCGGAGACATTGCGCTCTTTGAGAGAACNGCAGAAAACGCGCGACCGCTTTCTGCACCGGCCCAGAGCTATGCGTCTCAGCCACTCTGTGCCTCCGTGTCTCGGTGGTGGACTTTCTTCGCTCGCGGATGGTGCTCGCGGTACACATTCTTCAGCCGGTCGAGAGCGAGGTGCGTGTAAACCTGAGTGGTGGAAATGTCGGCGTGCCCGAGGATGGTCTGCACGGTGCGCAGGTCGGCGCCGGCTTCCACCATGTGCGTGGCGCAACTGTGGCGCAGCATGTGCGGGCTGGCATTGTGCCCATTGCGTGAGGACGCGGCCTGCACCATCTTCCAGACCCATTGCCGGCTGATTTTCCGTGTCCCGCGCCCAATAAAGACGAGCGGCGAACTTCTTCCCTTCGCGAGCGCTTCCCTGCCCTCGCCCAAGTATTCGCGGATCGCCTGAATTGCTGGCATGCCCAGCGGCACGATCCGCTCTTTATCGCCTTTGCCGCGCACCAGCACGTATCCCAAATCGAGCTTCAGGTCTTCCGNGCTTGACGCTCACGACCTCCGACACGCGCAGCGCACCCCCGTAGAACATCTCCAGCATGGCGCGGTCGCGTAGGGCGATGGCCGCGGTGAGTTTGTTTCCTACGGCGCTGCGTGGCTCCAGCATGGTCGCGATCTCGTCCCGCGCCAGCGCCTTGGGCAGAACCTTCCACTGCCGGGGCGTCTCCAGATTGAGCGTGGGATCGTGCGCGATGTGACGGTCGAGCAGCAGGTACTTGTAGAAATGACGCAGGGCAGAGAGCTTGCGCGCCACCGAGCGGCCGTCCATATGGTTCGAGAAGAGATGGTCGAGGAAGTCACGCACGTCCTGCCGCCGCGCGCTGGTAAGTGGCCGCTTCTTCAGGAAGCTTGCAAACTGGTTGATGTCGCGCGTATAGGCGGAGACGCTAAGCGGCGCCAGGCCCTTCTCGATCTTGAGATAGTCAATGAAGGAGGCGAGTTCGCGCGGGATAGGCTGGCTGGCGTGCACGCCGCTAGTATGCGCGTTATCGGACTTGGACGTGTTGACGGCGCAGGTTCGCACGCCATCGACGCTCCCATCCAGTCTCGGCCAGTCACCTATCATTAGCGACTCCGGCCTCAATGGGACAATCTGTCGAGATACCACAGCTAAGCCGAGTACTCTTGTAACGGCCATTATGCAGGACTGAAGCCTGCACCATCCAAGGCCGTCGGGCACACGACTGATCAAGGGTTAGGGCCGGACGCATGTCCTTGCGCCCCGGTTAGCTAATTGGTACACTCCCGCCCTCCGGTGACACGACCCCGATAATTTTCAGGATAAGGGAGAAATCGTATGACTTACGGAATTCCCCTCCGCAAGTGGATTGTTCTCATGGGCGGTCTGCTGTTTCTTGCCGCCGTTTCCNTTGAATGCCCAGCAGGCCACCGGTCCCGAGATTAAGGTCGGCGGCCTCTTCGACCTGACCGGCATCACCTCGGACGTGGGCAAGTCCTACGCGCAGGGTGTACGCGATGCCGTGGATTGGACCAACGCCCACGGTGGCATCAACGGCAAGCGCATCAAGCTGGTCCAGTCTGATTACGGATACAAGATCCCAGAAGCAGTCGCCGCCTACAAGCGCATGGTCAACGATGACAAAGTGGTGATGATCGCCGGCTGGGGCACAGGCGACACCGAAGCGCTGCGCGGGCAAGCCGCCGCGGACAAGATCCCATATGTCTCTGCCTCCTTCGCCGCTCCCGTCTCCGATCCTACCAAGAACCCTTACAACTTTTTCGTCGCACCCACCTACTCCGATCAGTTGCGGGCGTGGCTACTGTGGGTGAAGGATGACTGGAAGGACAAGTCGCGAAAGCCCAAAGTGGCGGCGCTGNTACGGCGACAACGCCTATGGCCGCGCGCCCATGCATGCCGGCGCACTATTCGCGGAGGAGATCGGCATCGATTGGGTCTATGACGGCATTTTCCCCGGTGCCTTCCAGGATGCGACCAGCCAACTGCTCACCATGCAGAAGAAGGGCGCCGATTATGCTTATATCAACATAACCACCACCGGCGCCTCTATCATTCTCAAGGACGCGCAGAAGCTTGGCCTCAAGACCAAGTTCGGCTCCAATCCTTACGGCTTCAGTGAGGCCCTGGCGGCGGTTGCGAAGACCAACGCCGAAGGCGTGACCGGCGTGATGCCGCATCCACCCTACGGCACCAACGTCCCGGGCATGAAGAAGATCTTGGATTTCAACAAGGGCAAGGACATCTCATCGCCGCCGCGCGATGCCGTGTACGTCCGCGGCTGGGCTGCGACGCTGATGATCACCGAAGGCCTCAAGCGCGCCGACAAAGCCGGACAGCTCAANCGGTGAGGGCATCAAGAAGGCATTCGAGACGCTGAGCAACTTCGACATGGGCGGGCTGGCCTGCACCGTTACCTACACCGCAAGCGATCACCGCGCTTGCACCACCACGCCGATCTACCAGATCAAGAACGGCACCCTGGTTAAGATCAAGGACTACGACGTGGGACGCAAACCCGAGTGGCTGGGAATGTAGTCCGCGGACGGGCGATGTGCTGCAGGTCCATAACATCGAGGTCATCTACAACGACGCTATTCTCGTGCTCAAAGGCATGTCTCTGCGAGTGCGGGAAGGGCAGATCGTAGCCCTCCTGGGCCCGAATGGCGCCGGCAAGAGCACCACGCTCAAAGCCATCTCGGGCCTGCTGAAATCGGAGGAGGGGGAAGTCACCGACGGCGACATCCGGCTTCTGGGCACGCGCATCGACCGGTTGGAGCCGGAAGAGATCGTGCGTCGCGGCATCTTCCAGGTGATGGAAGGCCGCCGCGTCTTTGAGGACCTCACCGTGGACGAGAACATCCTTATGGGCGCCTACACCCGCAAGGACGCGGTCGGCGTCAAGCGCGATCACGGCCTGGTGTTCGATTACTTCCCCCGCTTGAAAGAGCGGCGCGGCCAGTTGGCAGGATATCTCTCCGGCGGCGAGCAGCAGATGCTGGCCATCAGCCGCGCCCTGATGGCCCGGCCGAAAATCATGCTGCTCGACGAGCCCTCGCTCGGACTGGCCCCCCTTTTGGTCAAGGAGATTTTTGCAATCGTCCGCAAGATCAATCAAGAGGAGAAGGCCACAATTCTGCTGGTGGAGCAGAACGCCAATATGGCACTGTCGATCGCCGATTTCGGCTACATCATGGAGAACGGCCGCATCGTGCTGGACGGCGAGTCCGACAAGCTCAAGGCCAACGAGGACGTCAAGCGTTTCTACCTGGGCGGCGGCGCCAACGGCGAGCGCAAGAGTTATCGCGATCTGAAGTTCTACAAGCGGCGCAAGCGCTGGTTGTCGTGACCTCTGCGCCCTTAGGAATCGAGGTGAGCCTCCCATGTCCCCCTTGCGAACCAGCGGCATTCTCAACCCGGAAGTGGAATCACGCCCGCCTGCCGACCGCATCGCCTATCTGGAAAATCGCCTGCGCCAGACCATCGCCCATGCTTACATGAACGCGCCTCGATTCCGCGTCGCCATGGACACAGCCGGCGTCTCTCCGCGCGACATTCATCGTCTCTCCGACCTGCCGAAGGTTCCCCTCACCCGCAAAGACGACCTGCCCGCGATCCAGGCCGAGGACCTGCCCTTCGGCGGCTTGGCCGCCGTCCCGACGCGCAGCCTGAAGCGTATTTTTATGTCGCCGGGCTACATTTACGATCTTCAGGGCCAGGGTCCGGATTTCTGGCGGTTCCGGTCGGCGCTGGCTGCGGCCGGGTTCCACTCCGGCGACATTGTGCTCAACACCTTTTCCTACCACATGACGCCGGCAGGCTTCATGCTTGATGGTGCGCTGCGTGCCCTGGGCTGCGTAGTCGTGCCCTCGGGGCCCGGAAACACGGAGGTCCAGGTCCGCATCGCGTCCGACCTGGGTGCCACGGGTTACGTCGGCACGCCGAGTTTCCTTTACACGATCCTGAAAAAGGCGGTGGAGCTGCGCTCGCCGCTGCAGCTTGAAGTCGCCTGGGTGACGGCGGAGATGCTGCCTGACTCGCTGCGCCATGAACTGGAGACCGATTTCGGCATCCGCGTATTGCAGGGTTACGGCACCGCCGACCTTGGGATGCTGGCCTATGAGTGCTTGGAAAAGAAGGGGATGCACCTGCACCCTGAAGTGATAGTTGAAGTCCTGGATCTCGAGACTCAGGAACCCGCCGCGCCCGGCCACACCGGGTTGGTTGTGGCCACCATTTTCGACGAGACAAATCCCTTGATCCGCTTCGCCACCGGCNGATCTCAGCACCTTCCTTGAGGACGCGTCCTGCATCTGCGGGCGCACTGCCCCCAAGCTCGCCGGCATTCTCGGTCGCGTGGGCGACGCCGTGAAAGTGAAGGGCATGTTCGTGCGTGGCAGCCAGATGGAGGAAGTTCTGAAGCGTTTCCCTGAGGTCAGTCGCTTCCAGGCGGTGATTACACGCGAGGCGCATCGGGACCGGCTGCGTTACATCGTGGAGCTCAACTCCGGCGCCAAGGAAGACGGCTTGAAGGATCGCATCGCCGAGGCGCTGCGCGGGTTGCTGAAGGTGCGCGGCGAGGTCGAGCTGGTGCCGCCCGGGACGATTCCCGCGGGAGCGAAGAAGATTGACGACAAACGTGTGTGGAAGTAACCGATGAGCGCTGCACAACTGGAAGTCCGCGACGTGACACTCCGCTTCGGCGGCGTTACTGCCATCAAGGATGTGAGCTTCGAAGTGCAGAAAGGCGCCATCCACGCTATCATCGGCCCCAACGGCGCCGGCAAGACCAGCCTGCTCAATTCCATCAGCGGCGTCTACCGCCCGCAGCAAGGGAAGATCATCTTCGAGGGCCAAGACATCACGCGCCTGCGGCCTTACCAGCGCACCGGCCGCGGACTGGCGCGCACCTTCCAAAACATTGCCTTGTTCAAGGGCATGACCGTGCTCGACAACCTGCTTATCGGCCGCCATACCCACCAGCACTGCGGCATTCTCAAGGGCGGCTTCTACTACGGTCCAGGCGAAAGGGAAGAGGTCGCGCACAGGATGGTGGTGGAAGACATCATCGACTTCCTCGAGATCCAGCACATCCGCAAGAAAGTCGTGGGGACGCTCGCCTACGGACTGCAGAAGCGCGTGGAACTGGCGCGGGCGCTGGCCCTCGAGCCCAAGCTGCTGCTGCTCGATGAGCCCATGGCGGGCATGAACGCCGAAGAGAAGGAGGACATGGCGCGTTTCGTCATCGACACCAACGAGGACCGCGGCACCACCGTGCTGATGATCGAGCACGACATGGGCGTGGTCATGGACATCTCCAGCCGAGTCGTGGTGCTCAACTTCGGCGTCAAGATCGCCGACGGCACTCCGCTGGAAGTGCAGCGCAATCCCCACGTACAGAAAGCCTACCTCGGCCAGGAAGACGCCGAAATCGGTGCGGCGGCAGAGGCGTAGATTGCCGGACACAAACCATCTCGGGCCTCTCGTAGATCTCAACAAGGAAGCGGACACCTNTTCCTAAGCTGCTGGTGCGGAAGGCCGCCGAGCTGGGATCGAAGACAGCGCTGCGCGAGAAGGAGTTCGGCATTTGGCAATCGACGAGCTGGCAGCAGTATCACGACCACGTGCGCGACTTTTCGCTCGGTCTCATCAGCCTGGGACTCGAACGCGGCGACAAGGTGGCCATCATCGGCAACAACCGCCCGGAGTGGGTTTACGCGGAACTCGCGGCCCAAGGAGCCGGCGCTACTTCAGTCGGCATCTACCAGGATTCCACCCTGAACGAGGTCGCCTACGTCATTGACCACTCCGAGGCGGCCTTCGTCGTCGCCGAAGATCAGGAGCAGGTGGACAAGATCCTCGACCTGATCGAGAAGCTGCCCAAGGTGAAGAACATCATCTACACCGACCCGCGCGGTATGCGGAATTACAAGCATCCTGTGCTGATCAGCTTCCAGGCAGTCGAGGAGAAGGGCCGCGAACTCGCCCGCCAGCGTCCCAACCTGTGGATGCAGAACGTCAACGCCAGCAGCGCTGACGATGTGGCCATCATTTGCTACACCTCTGGCACCACCGGTTTTCCCAAGGGAGCGATGCTCACCTTCCGCAACCTTCTGACCATGGCCGACAACCTCAACCAGGTGGACGCCAAGCGGCCCGGCGACGAGTTCGTCTCCTTCCTGCCGCTGGCCTGGATCGGCGAGCAGATGATGTGCATGTCCAGCGGTCTCACCATCGGTTTCACCATCAACTTCCCCGAGGAGCCGTCCACGGTGATGGAGGACATCCGCGAGATCGGCCCGCACATCATGTTTGCTCCCCCGCGCGTGTGGGAAAACATTACCTCGAGCGTGCAGGTGAAGATCATGGACACCACGCCGCTCAAGCGCCTGTTCTACAACCTGTCGATGCCCGTGGGGCAGAAGATCGCCGACCTCCGCTTCAAGAAGCAGCCGATCACCCTGCCTTGGAAGATCGCTTACGCGCTGGCTTATTGGACCACCTTCCGCGCGCTGAAAGACCGGCTGGGCTTCACCCACATCCGTACCTGCTCGACCGGCGGCGCGGCGCTGGGGCCGGACGTCTTCCGCTTCTTCCACGCGCTCGGAGTGCCGCTCAAGCAGATCTACGGGCAGACGGAGATCAGCGGCATCTCCTGCATTCATACCGACGACGACATCCAGTTCCATACCGTTGGCAAGCCCATCCCCGGCACCGAACTCAAGATCTCGGAACATGGCGAGATACTCTCACGCAGCTCGTCGGTCTTTGTCGGCTATTACAAGAATGAAGCCGCCACCCAGGACACGCTCGCCGAAGGCTGGCTGCATTCGGGCGATGCCGGCTATCTCACCGAAGACGGGCACCTCATCGTCATCGACCGCATCAAGGACGTGATGCAACTGGCAGACGGCACCCAGTACTCACCGCAGTTCATCGAAAACCGCCTGAAATTTTCGCCCTATGTAAAGGAGGCCGTCGTCGTCGGGAAAAGCCGTCCTTATCTCACCGCCATGCTGTGCATCGACATGGGTGTGGTCGGCAAGTGGGCCGAGGGCCGCAAAATCCCCTACACCACCTACACCGACCTCTCCGCGAAGCCCGAGGTCTACGACCTGCTGCATAAAGAAGTGGATAAGGTCAACGAGACCCTTCCCGTGGCGGCCAAGATCAAGAAGTTCGTGCTGCTTTACAAGGAACTCGACGCCGACGACGAAGAGCTCACCCGCACCCGCAAAGTGCGGCGTGTGTTCGTGGAGGACCGCTACAAGGAAGTGATCACCGCCTTGTACGGCCGATCGCAGCAGGTGCCGATCGATACCGTGATCAAGTTTCAGGACGGCAAGACCGCGCGCATCCAGACCACGCTTCTGGTGCGAGAGTTGATCGAGGCTTAGCGAGGACGCATGGATTTCTTCCTGCAACTCGTGGTCAACGGCGTAGTAGTGGGCAGCATTTATGCTCTCGTGGCGATGGGTTTCGTCATCATCTTCAAGTCCACCAGCGTTTTGAACTTTGCCCAGGGAGAATTCCTCTTGGTCGGGGCCTACATCAGCCTGGCCCTACTGGTGCGTTACAAGATTCCGTTCTATGCGACCATCTTGATAACGTTAGTGTTCGCCATCGTGCTCGGCCTGCTCATCGAGCGGCTGATCTTGAGGCCCATGATCGGCGAGCCGGTGATCTCGGTCATCATGGTGACGCTAGGGCTGTCGAGCATCCTGCGGGCCATCGTTCAGGGTATCTGGGGAACCGACACGCAACCTTATCCCGAGATCTTTCCGTCGCAGCCGGTGATGCTCGGCCCGGTGCCGGTTTCGCGTGCCTACCTGTGGAGCATGGGATGTGTGTTCTTGCTACTGGTGCTGTTCACGTTGTTCTTCAAGTATTCGCGCTTTGGCATCGCCATGCGGGCGACCGCATTCTCGCAACAGGTCGCGCTTTCCATGGGCATCTCGGTGCGGTTCATGTTTGCGCTGGCGTGGGCGATCGCCGCTGTGGTCTCGGCCGTCGGTGGCATCCTGCTGGGCGCGGTGCGGACGGGTGTTGACCAATCGCTCGCCCTCATCGGCCTGAAGACCATTCCGGTGGTGATTCTCGGCGGACTGGACAGTGTCCCCGGCGCCATTATCGGCGGGCTGCTCATCGGCGTTCTGGAGAATCTCGCAGGAGGCTACCTGGACCCGGTCTTCGGCGGCGGGGTGAAGGAAGTGGCGCCCTTCGTGATCCTGGTGGCGATTTTGATGATTAAGCCCTACGGGTTGTTCGGCAAAGTCCATATTGAGCGGGTGTGAGGCGGCAGTGGCGACGATCAGTTGCGGCGACTTCAAGACCTCGTACGCGAAGGACATGGCGATCTTCAATTCTGCCTTCGCGCGCTGGTCGCTCGCGCTTTTCCTGCTCGCGCTGCTGACTGTGCCGCTCTACGCCTCCAGCTACTGGATGGATGTGGTCAACCGCGTGGGCATCGCCATCATCGGCGCCGTCGGGCTGAACATCCTCACCGGCTTTACCGGCCAGATATCACTGGGCAATGCTGCCTTCATGGCAGTGGGGGCATATACGACGGCATATCTCGGCGCGCGTTTGCCACAAATGCCATTCATCGCCGTGATCTTGCTCGCTGGACTCCTCGCTGCCGTGGTAGGCATGGTTTTCGGCGTGCCCTCGCTACGTCTGAAGGGGCTTTACCTGGCGATGGCGACCCTAGCGGCGCACTTCATCATCGAGTTTGTGGCGACCCACTGGAATGACGTTACCGGAGGCGTCGCGGGCGTGAGNCGTTGCGCCCGCGTCTTTCTTCAAGTACTCCCTCGATACCGACAGCAAGCTGTTCTACTTGATCTTCGGCCTGGCGTTCTTCCTTGTATTTTTCGCCAAGAACCTGTTTCGCACCAAGGTGGGCAAGGCATTCGTCGCCATCCGCGACCAGGATATTTCGGCCGAAGTTATGGGCGTGAACCTCTTCAAGTACAAACTGATGTCGTTCGGCATCAGCTCGTTCTACGTGGGCGTGGCCGGATCGCTCCTTGCCTACCAGGCCAAGTACATCAGTCCAGAGAATTTTCCCATCACACTGGCGATTGACTATCTCGGGATGATCATCATCGGCGGGCTG
>OCOJ01059504.1_pt3 | contig 11074 bp, 9 predicted proteins | sample 1539251 | NCBI WGS metagenome assembly OCOJ01 (sample SAMN01911457, study PRJEB22624) | soil metagenome | biome: Soil | place: Malaysia | collected 2012-04-30 | depth RA_metagenome m
TCCTCATCGACGAGTTTCAGGACACCTCGCCCATACAATGGCAGAACCTGTTCCCTCTCATCGAGAATTCGCTCTCACAGGGAGGGAGCCTCTTTGCGGTTGGGGATACAAAGCAGGCGATATACGGCTTCCGGAACGCCGACTACACTATCATGAAAGGGCTTGAAAAAAGAAGTCCTTTTCCTTCGGCTGAGCATGCCGTTAGGGAGCTTGACACCAACTACAGGAGCAGACGGAGGATCCTTGAGTTTAACGAGAGAGTCTTCAAAGGGAAGCTTGCCGAGAACGCTGAATATAAGGAGGCTGGGAACAGAAGCGGTCTAACCGAGTACATCCAGAAGCCAAAGGAAGAAGGGGAAGGAGATGGGTATGTGGAGGTCTCCCTTCTGGCGCGGGACGACGATGAACCGGCCGAGAGAAAGAAGATCCAGGAGCTCATAGAAGAGCTGCACACACGAGGATACCGGTATGGTGATGTCGCTGTGCTCACCCAGACCAATGAGGATGCAGTCAGCGCCACCACCTGGTTGAACGAACGAAACATCCCGTTTATCTCATACAGTAGCCTCGACGTCAGGAGGCGAAAGATCAGTGGAGAGATCGTAGCGCTTATGAACTTCCTTGACTCCCCGACAGATGACTTTTCTTTCGGGACCTTCATCCTTGGGGACGTCTTCACAAAGGCGATTGCAAAAGATTCCTCTGAAATCGGTATTGAGAGACTGAGGGAGTTCTGCTTCACACAGCGAAGAAACCCACCTCTTTACAAGGCATTCCAAGAGAAGTTCAGCAGCCTCTGGGAACGGTATTTCGACGGCCTTTTCAAGGCATCGGGGTTCCTTCCCCTTTACGATCTGGTCACAGAGGTCTTTGCCGTTTTCAGGGTATTTGAGACCATGCAGGAAGAGGAATCGGCCCTTGTCAAGATCCTCGAGGTCGTTAAGGACTTCGAAGGAGGAGGATTCAACAGCACCAAGGATTTCCTTGAGATCGCATTAGATGAGAAAAATGGAGAGTCTGAATGGGATATGGCGGTGCCCAAGAACATAGACGCCGTGCAGGTGATGACCGTGCACAAGGCAAAAGGACTGGGATTCTCTGTAGTTATCGTATTGCTCTACGAGGTAAGGAATCGGGGGTTTGAATACATTGTCGAGGAAAAAGGTGAGGGTATCTGCCTCCTGAAGATCAATAAAAACACAGCTGCCTGCGACGAGACTCTCCAGGGCCTTTATGAAAGGGAGAGGATGAGCGAGATGGTGAACAGGCTCAACAGCCTCTATGTCGGCTTCACCCGTCCCAAGAGAGAGCTTTACGTGGTCGGGGTTAAAAGCAGTGACAAGGGGTATCCGTTTGTTCTGCTGCCAGCTGATGAGTTTCTCCCTTTGGCCAAACCTGTAAACCTAGCCGATGGCCCACTGTCAGGAGAAGCTGTGACGCAGGCGCCCTGCCAGCTCCTCCACCGTCACAGGCAGTTGGAATTCCCGGTTAGTCCCGAAGAGTTTGTGACAACAGAGCAGAAAAGAAGGGGCGAATTTATCCACAGGGTGTTGTTTTTCATCGACTATGTGAAGGAAAGCTTTGAAACCGAACTGATGGAGATAATAAAGCGGGTCAACGACGAGAGTAACTCAGATTATTCCGTCGAAGAGACAAAGGCTCTCATCATGGCGCTGACAGGTCGGACAGAGACAGCAGGGTATTTCACTGAGGTGCCAGCAAGACAGATCAGAAAAGAACAGGAGTACTCCGATAGCTCCGGCCGGCTCTTCAGGATGGATCGTGTGGTAATAGACAGCGAGAGCCTCACCGTGATCGATTACAAGACGGGGAAACACAAGGAAGCGCTGGAGAAGTATAGGGCGCAGATGGGGAACTATATGAAAATCCTTGACGATATCTATCCCGGGAAGACCGTCAAGGGAGTCATTGCTTTTATCGACCTAGGCGAAGTGGAAAAGATCGGATGAGCGCACTCGTCATTGCAGCCGGAGAAAACTTAATAGAGGAGGTCCTCTCCCGCTTGAAGGGGAGCGAAAGGGACTATTCACCGTCCTTGGTAGTCTTCCCCGGCAAAAGGCCGTCCCATTTTCTGAGAAAGGCGCTAGCCGCTAAGGTCTGTTCGAGCTTTATCCCGCCGACCATGCTTTCGATGGATGAGTTCGTCAATTCGGTCTGTGATGAATTAAATCCCAAAAAGAAACTTGAGACCATAGATGCCGTTGCCCTCCTCTACGTCATCCACAGGAAAGCTGAGAAGCCGCTTGGCGGAAAGGGGTTCATGACACCTGACAGCTTCTTTTCTCTCGGCCTCAAAATATATAGAGACATCGAGGAACTGGCTATAGAAGGCGTCAAACCCCAGATGGTCAAGGGAATCGAATCCTTCATAGTGGAGGGCATGCCCGAGCAGACGAGGGAAAGAGTACAGTCACTGTCTTTTTTCTACGAGGAGTTCTATCGGGAGTNATGCGCTTGGCTTTTCTACAAGGTCAACAAGATACCAGGTTGCTGCAGAGAAGCTGGACGAATCAGGATTAGATAGATTCGAGCGCATAATCTTCGCCGGCTTCTTTGCACTAACCAGAACAGAAAAAACACTCTTTCAAAAGCTCCTTCCAAGCGATAATACTGCTTTCATTTTCCAGGAGGGGATCGGATTGAAGGAGCAACTTAAGGATCTGGGCATCACCTCTGAAGGAGGGAGAAAAGGAGCTGCAGAACCTGAAATGCATTTTTACAGCAGCCCCGATACGCACGGACAGGTCCTGGCTTTGGGGAAGATACTCGGGACAAAACTGGAGGCAAACGAATCGCTTGACGAGAAGACAGTCATCGTCCTTCCATCGTCTGAGACCCTTTTCCCTCTAGTGCGCCAGGGGCTCTCCGTAGTTCCCGAGGATGCCTACAATGTATCTTTGGGATACCCATTGCACCGTACCCCGGTCTTTGGCTTTATCAATAACCTCATGGAACTCGTCAACTCGATGGACGGAGACCGCATTTATATCCCCGACTACCTGAAATTCGTCCTTCATCCCTACACAAAGAACATTTATTACAGCGGCAAGTCCGAGACGACAAGGATACTGTTCCATGCAATCGAGGAAGAGCTTCTCAGACATAAGGCAAAGACCTTTACCACCCTCGCCGAGATAGAGGGAAACGGGACCTTCTTTAAAGATGTCATCAGAAAGTTTCGGGAGTACGAGAAGGGGATTACAGAGGAGCGCCTCAGGGAGCATCTGAAGGCCGTTCACAAAAGCACTATAGAAAGGTTTCTTTCCTTCGAAAACATCGGGGACTTTGCGGGAAAGTGCATAGAAGCCCTTGTTTACGTTTTCAACAACAGCACGGCGAGGCTTCACCCCCTCTTTTATCCCTTCTCGGAGTCTTTCATAAGATCCCTTGATCTTCTGCCGCGCTCGCTGATGAAGGATATCTCCTTCGCAGAAAGGTCCAGTTATTTTAACTTCCTCAGGAAATATATTATGACGGGGCATACTCCTTTTTCTGGCACGCCGGTCAAGGGGCTGCAGGTCCTTGGGTCTCTCGAGACGAGGAACCTGAAGTTCGACAGAGTTTTCGTCCTTGATGCCAACGAGGAAATCCTTCCCAATACGAGGAAGGAAGAGACGCTCCTGCCCTTCAAAGCTCGGGAACTATTGGGACTCCCTACCTACGTCGACAGAGACAAGCTCGCCGCGTATTATTTCGACTCACTCCTTAAGGGAGCTAAGGAGGTCCATCTTTTCTTTATCGAAAACGACAAGACGGAGCGGTCGAGGTTTGTGGAGAAACTTCTCTGGGAGAAGCAGAAGAGGGACCAGACAACCGATTCAAGGCCCTATATCAAGCCGGTCCAATATCAGGTGAAGCTGGTAAACAGTAGCCCGGGCTCAATCGCCAAGACCGGCGAGATGGCCGCCTTCCTTAAAGACTATCACTATAGCGCGACGACACTGAACCAGTATCTCAAATGCCCGCTTCAATTCTACTATGCCACGGTGCTTGGGCTCAGCCGGAAAGATAAAATCACGGGGGAGATCGAGCGGGATGACCTGGGGAGTTTCGTCCATTCCGTCTTGAGATGCTATTTCTCTGACAAGAGGAACAGGCCGTTAAAGCAAACGGACCTGACCATCAGGCAAATGGATTTTCTCGTAAAGGATCTCTTTGAGAAGCAATACGGTGAAGACCCCGCCGGAGCTCTCTATCTTCTTGAGAGGCAGCTCAAGAGACACTTGTCCGATGTTCTTAAGTATTACTATATCCCCCTTGTGAAGAATAAAGCGGTCACTATCCTCGAATGCGAGGAGACAATACAGGTAAGAGTGGACTTCTTTAATTTGAATGGAAGGCTGGACAGTGTTGAGCAGCGGGACGACAAGACCGTTATCGTGGATTTCAAGACAAGCTCCAACCAGAATTACCTCAAGATAGATCTCGACAAACTTGACCTTGATAAGAGGGATACATGGGGCGGGGCGATAGGAAGCCTTCAGCTCCCATTCTATCTCCTGCTTTATACTGAAAAGAAAAGGAGGCCGATAGACGAGCTCAATGCGCTTTTCTTACTCCTCGGCCGTTCAAAGATTGGAGAAGAGATAGAACTGCCCCTCTTTGGCGATTCGTCCCCGGCTGAGATGTTCGTGCCTATGAAAGCGGTGATTCTCAAGCTCCTTAAGGAAATAACCGATCCGCTGGTCCCTTTCGTCCCGGCGACAGACAGGAAGAAGGCTTGCCCAAAGTGTGATTTCCAGTATATTTGTGGTACCCAATGGATCGTCCCATAACCTTGTGGTTTTATGTTCAGTACAAGTCTTGTAACCTATTTCAGAGACCCACCTGCTGTTCGGATAGATGTTTCTTTTTGTCGAGCAAAGGGAGCGACATTACACAGACGCAGTTGAAGAAGTGGAAGAACCCGTGGAAATTTCAACGCGTTTCGATCCGCTCTGCCATCACGCTCTTGGAAGCTCACCGAATATGGGTGAGGATGAATAAATTGCATCCATCCTGATGCAGGAAGTACGTTTCCTGTTGCACCTGGATTGGTTCAGAAACCTGGGCCTCGTGTTCCTCCATGATTTTATGCGGGTGCCTCTCAATCCATTAGTTTGAATGTCAATCGAAGAGCGGCTTACCTGGCCGGCNACGAGCCGTTCCGTTGGGAGGGGGTGGTCTCTATGACCACTTCCTCTCAGATCATCAATCAGTCAACGGCAGACAGGCACATGAAGTTGAGAACATGCTGAGAAGGGCCGATGGCGAGGTCGCCACTATGGCCTCTACAGGCACAGGCAGATTTGTAGGCGGTTTTGAGTTTTTTAGGGATGTTTCTGCATTGAAGAAACCCTGAGCTCTGTTCATCAAATACTCCCGTTTGATGTCAAAAGCTGGTTAATCAGGCTTGTCATATCTTGAAGGGTAACACCTGACACGTTCAGCTGGGTGTTCTGAATGAACTCCGTCATTGCAGTTGCCAGGCCGCTCGTCCCTGCGTTAGGAGGCATCAATGTTCCCACTGGTAAGCCACCCCCCAGTATTATAGGAGAACCCATCATCATGCCGTCCATGCGCCCATCGGATGCATCTTTCATCATGGCCGTAACCATACCTGAAGAAAAGGGCATTCCTATATCCTTTGCATATTGTGATATTGCTGCTATGCTCATTCCGTAGCTCCTCATATCCTGGTCCGCCCCACTTCCCGACCCCGGAAGCGATGGATCCATCGGCTGAGTGAAAAGAATATCACTTATCATGAAGTAATTGCCTACTGCTGTATTAGCCGCTGTTATGTTTGCAGAGGTCATTCCACCGGGCATTCCCTGTGCCAGTGTCTGGGCCATGGAAGTGAGAGGGGTCACTTGGATTCCGCTCAACCCAGCAGCTGCTGACAGGGAAGGGATTACACATGTCATTACATCGCCCAGCTGCATTGACTCGAGAGCGCCCGTTGCCTCATCAGTGTAAAGTCCCCCATTTACCAGCAGCATAACGGGACCGGAGTAACCGCCGACGGAAATCGAGAAATTGCCNTGCTTCATGAGCTCCATTCGTCTGCCCGGTACCTATCTGTCCGCCGAGCACGCCGTTGTTAATGGCAAAGGCTGTCACTGTGGCAGCAGCTAAGGGCCCCTTGAACGCGCTACCACTTATAGTCCCAGGCACGGAGACGGGTGTTATGGTTCCGCCACCGCCACCACTGCAACCAACAAGTGCCGTGAGAAATATAGACAAAACAATTAGTGTTAAACTCTCAGCTGCAATCCTATGGTTTGTCATCTTAAATCTCCTTTCCGGAGTAACTTACAATATCCTACAAAACGAAGGGAGTTTCAAAACACAAGGGGTAGTCACAGCTATTTCTACATCCTTGCTATCAATTGTCCGTCTTCGATAAGCGTTTCGATTTAAGTCTATAAGAAAAGTTTCCGCTGTCAACTTACACTTTTAGAAATTTAGAAATGCCGTTGCAAAATGAGGTAGGCGGATACAATCCTTGGGATGATACCTTCACCGCTATAGACTCTATATGACAATCGTAAGAGAAGGCATTGTTCGTTCATTAGATCTGTTTTCTTTGAAGTATAACTACTTCACCCAGATTACCTAACGTCTCATACTTTTGTTTTATATAGTCAACCACTTCCGGCACCTGAATTGTTTCCGGTATGTCATCAACGCGCCATGTATCCAGGCTGTAAATGATGAATTTAGGCTTGTTCTTCTCGAGACCAGAAATTAAATCCAGTCGTTGGGGAGAGGTTACGGCAAAATATGCTATGGCGTAGCGGGTTGGATTTTGCTTGTTGAAGATGAAATAATATGCGGCCTCATTTGGGAAGAAATACACATATTTTTCCCTTTGCGCATAAGCATCCAGAAAATTCTTTATGTTCACTATCGAATTCGCTGTGGAAGGGTGATAAAATATTTTCCCCCTTGCAATCCCTTGAAGATCGACGCCTATTGGTGCGACTGTCAGCTTTTGTGAAAAATTCCTGAGTCGATCTTCAAGGGAAACTATATTGTACCTAACATTGGTTCCATATAGAACGACAATTGAAAATGACCCAATAACGAGCAACGCGAATAGTGCATGCCCAATTCTCAAATGTAGCTTCCTGGTGTTCAATAGAGCTGCAGCCATACAATCTATTTGAAGAAGAAGCAAAAGCAATGTTGGATGAAAGACTTTTACAGCATCTTCGAGAGCAACCCTACCTAAAGGTATTCTAAAAAGGATGATGCTGTAAAGCAATAGAGCAATCTTGAGATAAAGAGTTTCATCGTCACTTTTTAGAAGGAAAAGAACTGTAAGATAAATCGACATTATACTGTAGAAAAATATCATCCAGTATGCAAGTGGAAACACCTCGAGAGGATTTGAAATGAAATCAGTTAAGGATGGAAAAGGAAAACTCCCGTAGCCCAATATCTTCAATTTCGGGAAACTATAGATGTTGTCAAAAAACATGACGAGGGCACCCTTGGCTGCAAAGAAAATTAACATTGGTGTCACTGCTGCAACAAGTCCAGATAGCAGAATTGCCGTATTTATCGAAAATGTCCTTACCTTACGTTGTCTGAGGACATCATCGAGAAAGAATACACACACACAGGCTATTAAAGAAGCGATGCNGATGCCCGCCTCTTGGCTAAACAAAATGCTTAGACCGATCACAATCCCAGCGAGAAAAAGGAGATTTCGTTTCCCCTTTGAACGGTAAAAATGAAGCAGAAGAAAAGGAACTATCCCCAAGACAAACCTGAGAGCTGTGAAGTTAACAGACAGGTGCCAGTAAGGTGGAAAGATAACAAGATAGAGTAGACTTGCGAAGAAAGACAACCACTTGAAACGAAGCGTCTTGAATAGAAAGAATACAACCAAGCCAAAGGCTAACAGGTCGTAGCAGTACTTCAGTGCTCTTTCGATCAATACTGTATGACCAAATAGTTTCATTGCCCATGCCAAGGGATAAATCAACAGCGGCCCATACAAACAGAAAAAGTCTTTTCCATATACTCCTCCGGAGAGGATACTCTGGACCCATGCGAGGGTTTCCCCGTCCTCTCCGAGAAATGGCCATGAACCTACAAAGGGCTTGTAATTGGGGTCATGAAAATCAGTTATGTTGAATGTCCACAAAACACCCCCAATAAGCATAATGATTACATATAAATACGTATGGTGATTTCTCTTCGTTTTTGCATCCGCGAACAAAAAAAGCTCTTTCACCACAGCCGTTCGGTTTCGTGCCCAGATATACCATGGAACAATCGCAAAAGAGAAAGGGAAAAAGAGCAGTGAGAAATAGCTGGCAACGTCCTTCGACTTAGGGTATCCCTGCAGTATCGATGCGCTCACAATTCCCAACTCTCTCGCTTTCCGGAGTTCTGAAGAAAAATCAAAGGGGATTAACATGAACAAATATGCGGCAAGTAGTCCAATGGAAAATCCAACAATAATAATAGAAACGTGAGTAATGTAAAAACATGCGGCGGAAATAGTATTCCCTGAGCTTTTTCCCGTATTGTTCATGGGTCATATTTATATTATAATAAACGTTATCCGATGGTAAACAATATCCTCTTCGATTGTCAGTTGCTGCAGAATGTTCCATCACCTCTGTGTGGCCATGAGTTGCCCCTGAGCCGATCTAGAGGATATAAAGCGAAATGTCTTTCTTGCGGGTCATTTTGGGATCTTGACACTTTCACTGCCGGACCGAATTATGACGCTTCTTACCCGATACTGCGCTCACATTATAATCCAAAGGTTGGTGAAAACAAAGTCAAGACACTTCAGTCTTGGCTTAAGAAATTGGGAATCAATCTTTCAACCCTGACAGTGTGTGAAGTCGGATTTGGTGGAGGGCACTGTCTTAAGTTTTTAATGGAAATATCAGGAAACGTCTTCGGCATAGAAACAATTGCAGAGAATATTGAGCACGCGCGCAGTTTGGGGCTGGAGATGGATCGCCTGTTCTTTGCCCATGCTCTTCCCTCAGAACTTCCGTCAAGGATAGATCTATGGCTGTTTCAGGACAGCTTCGAGCATCTTGCGGATCCTGCCGCATTCTTCGACTGGCTCTCTAAGAATTCCTCAGAACAAGCGCAGTTACTGATCGTTTTGCCTGAAGCAGGAAGCATTTCCGAAAGACTGCTTGGACGATTCTGGCCTCACAAACTGAACGACCATCGCTTTCATTGGAGCAGGAAAGGACTCATCGGTTTTCTATCGGTGAGAAAATTTAATGTCTCGACATTTTTCAGACCTGTCAAGTATATTTCCCTTGCGACTATTGTGGCCCATATAATGCAGAAAATGGTTACGCCGAAAGGCTTGTCAGAATGGATCGAGAGAGCACATTCTTTCGATCTTCGCTTTCATTTCAACATTGGGGAAATGGGGATACTTTTGAGGAAAAACAGATGACGATAAAAAGAAAACAGTACATTGACCTCGTTCTCGGAGGGCTGCTCCTCGTAATATTGCGCCTGCCAGTATTGCTTCTGGGACGGCTCCTGAGAAGGGACCATTCGCTGTCTCCGAGGGGTAACATTCTTGTTATCAAGATGCAGGGGGGCGGGAGCCTTGTCATCGCTTTCCCTGCGCTCTTAGGGATTCGAAAACAGTACAGTGATTGCCGCCTTATCTTATTGACTGTGCCATCAGTTGCGCCATTTGCAGAGAGCTTGGGGATATTTGATGAAATCATCCGTGTGGAAGACTCTGACTTTCTTTCTCTGGTTTTCTCCAGCTTTCATTGCTGGTTGAGAACTCTGTGGACTGACACGGTAATAGATTTGGAAGTGTACAGCAGGTTGACTACGGTCTTCAGTGTGCTTATTATGGCAAGAAATAGAATAGGGTTTTTCCTCGAGAGTGCCTTCTGGAGAAGGTACTTGCACACACATCTCATCTTTTTAAATCGTTACTCGGGTATCTACTATTTCTATAATGAAATTGCTCGACTCCTGTCATCACCCGTCGAATCACGTTCCTCATGTGCAGAGCATTTGCGGAAAAATCTTGTTCCTGTTNGTTAGTAAAAGTTCACGTGCGAGAATAAGCATCGGACATGCGTGTTCTGAATTCGGCAAGGAGAGGATGCTGTCAGCTGATCAGTGGATTGAGGTATTTCGTAAAGGAAAGGTCACCTCTGAAGAGATTGTTTTTCTGGGCGCGACAACCGATTATCTGAACGCGCAAGAAATTATCGAGGTAGCGAGGGCGCAGTTTCCTGCGGTTGACTTTCAGAATAAATGCGGCACTATGGCTCTCAAAGAAGCGGTGGCCTACATCGATTCGTCAGATGAGTTCTGGGGAATTGATTCAGGGTTGCTTCATTATGCTCGACTTCTCGGGAAAAAAACGGTCTCTTTCTGGGGTCCGACCGACCCTGCAACACGCCTTCAGTGTTTTGCCGATGTACAGACGGAGATCTATTACCACAAAGTACCGTGTTCTCCCTGCATACATGTGGCTGAGGCTCCCTTCTGTGAAGGAGAGAACATCTGCCTAAGATCGATCTTTCAGAGGGATGAAGAGGACGCTGACGAGAAGAAAACCTTTTGTGTCAGCGATCATATTCCGTTATGAAAGCTCGTCCGGGTATGTGTCGATAAATTATGGGAAGGGTTTGGACAGCCTCATTGCCCTGGTTTTTATGAGGATGTTTTCCCTATCGCCTTTACGAATTCCTCGTGTCGCATCCATCGTTTAGGACCCATTCTTTACGGGGTATCCCAGTGCATTACATCCGAAGTTATTCCCTAAGTCACACGCTTTCCTGAAGTCGGAGATGGCAAGTCCAACTTGACGGACTTTAAGGTGCACAAGTCCACGATTGACAAGGCTATTAGCATCATTTTGATTCAATGCAATTGCCTTATCAAAGTCTGCAATTGCCTTATCAAACTCACCCATGCTGTCAAAAGCTAACCCCCTATTACCATAGGCCCTATAATCAGATGGATTCAATGCAATTGCCTTATCGAACTCCGCAATCGCCTTCTCAATCTGATCCAATTTTGCAAAAGCTACACCCCTATTATTATA
>OCOJ01067700.1_pt1 | contig 11061 bp, 8 predicted proteins | sample 1539251 | NCBI WGS metagenome assembly OCOJ01 (sample SAMN01911457, study PRJEB22624) | soil metagenome | biome: Soil | place: Malaysia | collected 2012-04-30 | depth RA_metagenome m
GGGGAGTACCCCTTGCTGGTCATGTCGCTTCCCGCGTTCGGCAGGATGGAGACCATCGCTGACAGCGGGCTGAGAGTCGCGCTGGATGAGGAGGAGGCCTGGGAGGCACTGCTCGCGGATGTGGAGACGGTCGTCTGAGCAGGCGGCGGGACGGTGCCGTTCTTCGGCAGCACTACGAGGACCCCGATCATGCCCTGGTCCGCGTGGGTTACGACGTGGCAGTGGAACAGAAAGATCCCGGGCTGAGTGAGATTGACCAGCACTGCGTCCGTGACAGCCGGGTCCATGGGCACGTTGGCGTCGTCGTAGGGCACCCCCGGAAACTGGAACTCCGAGATGAGCTCCGCGTCGTGAAGATGGAAGGTGTGGACGAGGTTCCCCGCGTTGGCAAGGTTGAAGCGGATCGTGTCCCCCACGTGGGCTTCGAAGGCGAGCAGGGTCTTGTTGAATTGGGACTCCACTCCCGCGATGCCCTGTGCGTTGTACAGGTTCATCAGGGCGGACTCCCCTCCGGGGAAGCCCATTCCGTCCATTATGAATGGAGGCGCCCCCGTCCCGGTGACCTGCGGCCCCATCTCGCCCATGACGACGGTGAAGTCGTGCGCAAGCTTCGGGGGCGGGTGCTGCGGGTCGTCGACCACTATCACTCCGTAGAGCCCCTGCCCGATGTGGTAGCTGATGGGGTGCTGGTCTGAGGAGTGGCAGTGGTAGAGGAACACCCCGGCGTAGGTCGCGTTCAGGTAGTAGGTGTAGCTCTGGCCTGGCATGATCATTGATCCCATCCCCATCCCGGCGATCACGTTCGCCTGGCTGCCGTCCGACGTGAAGTTGTAGTTCACCAGGTGGGTGTGGAAGCTGTGGGTCAGGTTCAGGTGGTTGTAGACCGTGACCACTATCCTGTCTCCCACCCAGGCATGCAGGGTCGGCCCGGGTACCGTCCCGTTGTATGTCCATGCGTGCCAGACGGCGGTCGGACCCTCAGAGATGTTCGCCCCTTCGATGATCAGGGTGTAGTGGCGCGTCGTCGGGGCATATGGGACGCCCCCCGCCCTGCTCCCCGGGACGAAGGAGCCCGAAACCAGTGCCCCCGCGAGGAACGCGAAGATCAACCCCGCCCCTGCGATGTAGATGTAGGGGCTCCTGTCGGCGGCCTTCCCGGTATCCAATCCTAATGGGCGGCTCCGAGAAGCTCGTTATAACCCGACGTGGTGTTTCTCATGTTTAGGAACGCCCTAACGAGTTCGGGGTCTCGCTGAGCATGAGAGCTGGCCGTTGTGAGGGCCTGAACCGGAGCGCTCTGTCGTTAAATCGCAAACAGGAGTTCTCCAGGTACTGCGAGCGACACGACTTCTGGCTCCGGCCCAGCGAGGGCTGCTGCATGTGCAGGAGGGAGGGCCTGCATGAGACGGCGAGCGCATGGCGCTAGGATGGGCCATTCCGTCGGCCAGAGTTCTTAAGGCCAGCCCGTCAGGCAAGGCCCCGAGATGTCGATCAAACCGAACGGCAAGGTGGCACCACAGAAGGTCGAGACTGCCGTCGGGACAGAGATTCAATGGCTCGTCGACAGGAACGACGGCGCCCAGAACTTCGAGATGCGCAAGTTCACGATAAAGCCCGGCGGGAGCATCCCGAAGCACTACCATCCGGACATCGAGCACGAGCAGTACGTGCTGAAGGGGACGTACAAGGTGGGCCTCGGCGGACGGGTCCGCGTGGTGAAAGCCGGAGACTCCATCTACATCCCACCCGGGACGCCTCACTGGTACGAGAACGACGGGAATGGGGACGCCGAGTTCCTCTGCATGATACCGAGGGTCGAGAAGTACGACACGGTCTATGTGAAGAAGGCGCGCAAGAAGTAGCTCCGGCTCGGACCTGCCGTCCCGCCCCGAGGCAAAGCGCACTCGGTTCGACGGGGAATCTAGCTAAGCCTTCCCGACCAATCATATCCACAACAGATAGCGCTCTTGTTGATGGATAAGCGCATCTAGCGCGCTGCGGGAGTCGGTCCTGGCGAACATGAGCATCGACCTCAAACTGAGGCTTGCGTTCGTGGTCGTTTCGGCAGGGGTGTACCTGGCGGCTGCCATCCTGGCGGCCCATGGGCTGACCCCATTGGACGACCCAATCGGCATGGGCCCACCCGTCTAGGCGCGGGCCCTTTCCCTATTTTTTGACGCCGCCGGAGAGTTCCTTGAGGACGGCCTTCTCCAGGTCCCTCGCGTCGAACTTCCACCTTCCGCGCACGAACATGTTGTGCGGGATTGTGAAGTTGAAGGACTCCCCGACCTTCATGAACTGGGTCTCGACCCTGCTCCCGAGGAGGTGGAGCTCCTCGTTGACGTATCCCATCATCTCCATGAACTCTCCGGTCGGCACGCCGAGTATGGCGACGTACGCGCCGTCCTTGAGCCTGTATTCCACCCAGAGATAGGGGATTCTGCAGATCGCCCGCTGGACGTCCCGGTAGGACTTCTCATCCAGCTTCCTGAAGGTCAGGACGGCGACCAGGGTCGAGTGCCCCACGGTCTTGGTCAGGTCCTTCATCCATCTGACCCAGTAGCCGCGCACAAGCTTCTCCGCCACCACGTGCGTCCTGTAGTGGTACTCCAGGGTCTTGTCGTTCATCCCGAGCTTCTTTGCGATCCCCACGGTGTGCTGGAGGGCGTCGATCTGCAGCTCCTTGATCATGAGCAGGTCGGTCGCGTCTGCGACTTCGGTCGGACGCGGATCTTCGGCCGGGAGAGGCGAGCCGGCGGAGTCCCTGACCCGCTGCCAGTCGACCTCCCACCTCCCCTTCTGGAAGTCGAACTGCGTCACGTCCATGGGCTTGTGGCGCTCGACGAGCACCCTGTTGAACGTGAAGTCGCTGACTACTCCCCGGTCCCTGAGGCCGTCGAAGAACTCCTCGAACTGGCGGCCCTTCCCTGCAGGCACGGCGAAGAGCGCGATGAAGTAGCCGCCGGGGACGACCTTCGAGTAGTGTATGAGATAGCCGGCCCGGTTCAGCAGGTCGAAGAGCCGCGGCGCCGAGGAGTAGTGAAGCGGACCGATATCAAAGGCGGCCCAGTAGAGCGAAAGTCCGAGCTTGGAGTAGTCGACGTCGGCCTGGAACCTGAATCCCCGCCCCGCGAACCGCTTCTTGATCTTGTACCTGATCGTCTCCTGGTGCGCGCCCGTGAGCCTGGCGACCTGCGCGACGTTCCTGGGGCCCACCGACGTTATCGCGGCTATGATCCGGGCCTCCAGGTCCAGCGAGTCGTCCCGGAACGTCTGGAGAGCCTTCAGCTTCGGCACATCATTTCCATCAAAACGTACCCCATAAACGTGTTTCTGCAGGCGTTCAGGTCGCGACAAGCTGGGGCCGCCTCGCGGCGACGCCGCGCCGGGCGCCGGAGGCTGCGCGGGGCGCGCATTCGAGCTTGAAGCTGAAAGCGGGGGTGGTCCGTGCGACCTCCATGAACACCTCGGCGTGTAGGACCCCCGGGAGCCTTCCAATCTCCTCGTACACAGCCTTGTGGAGCTCGTCGAGGGTCCTCCCCTTCAGGTCGACCAGGACGTCGAAGCGGCCCGTCACTTCCCGGATGAGGCGCACCCCCTCTACCTTCCCCACCCCCGACAGCACCGACCTCCTCTGCTTGGGGTCGATCTCCAGCCCCGCGATCGCAGTCGCACCCCTTCCCAGGGAGTCTTCGTTGACCTCGACCGTGAACTTCTCGATCACCCCGCGCCTCCGCATGCGCCTGATCCTGGTGTAGGTCACCGAAGGGTTGGATCCGAGGCGCCTGCTGATCTCGGAGACCCCCAGCGAGGAGTCGGCATGAAGGGTAGACAGAATCTTCATGTCCAGCTCGTCGAGTCTCCCCATGTTGGCGTCTCGCTCCCTACCGTGCTTTTAAGCGATTCCGTTGGATGGCCTGCGTGACTCTATGTTTATGCTAGCCCTGCGGGAACCTCATGGCGTCCATCAGCGAGGCGAACCCGGGGTCGCCTCTCAGCCAGGCGAACCTGGGCTCCACTTTCGACCAGACTAGCCAGCTGGAGCGTTCTTCGAGCGCCCTGTTCAGCCATCTGATGGTCTGATCCCTGTCTTTGAAGCCGTTGTGGATGACCGCGATCCAGTAGGACGGCACGTACTGGCTTCGCGACCGCTCCTCGAGCTTCGCCAGTATCTTCGACGCCTCCTCCTTCCTTCCGGCCGAGGCCAGGCCGTGCCCCAGCATGGCCAGCGCCAGCGTGCTCTCTCCTGAGAGCCTGACGGCCGTCTCGAGCTCGGAGATGGCTTCGTCGTACATCCCCTTCTCAAGGTAGGGTCTGCCGAACCAGAGGTGCGTCGCCATGAAGCCCGGGTCCAGGTCCACCGCCTTGCGGTACTGCTGTATCGCCCTGTCGTACTGGCGCGACAGGTACAGCACGTGCCCCACCCCCGTGTTTATCGCCAGCGAGAGGGGGTCCAGCTCCTGCGCCCTCTCTATCTCCGCCAGCGCCTCCTCGAACCTGCCCATGGCCTTCAGGTAGTCAGCGTAGAAGTGGTGGGCCGGGGCGTAGCTGGGGTTGATGTCGATTGCCTCCCTGAACTTCTCCTCCGCGCCCTTCCAGTCCCAGTCGTACTGGAACATGATCAGCCCCATCGACGTGTGCGCCTCCGCCAGCCGCCGGTCCAGCGAGAGCGCCCTTTCCGCGGCCTCCTTGGCCTTGGGATAGACATCGTTGGGCGCCGCGAACTCCAAGAGCGCCAGCGCGGCGTAGCTGTCGGCCAGGCCCGTGTAGGCGGGGGCGTAGCCCCTGTCCACCTTGACGGACTCCTGGAAGAAGCCGATGGCCCTCCTCAGGCCCTCGTCAGTCCTGCTGTTCCAGGCCTGCCTCCCGCGCAGGTAGTTGACGTAGGCCTCCGGGGCCGTCGTGCTCCCTTTCGCTGGCGCCGCGGAGGTGCCCAGGACGTGCGTCCGGAGCGAATCTGCAACCCTCTGGGCGATGTCGGTCTGGATCGCGAAGACGTCCTTGACCTCCCTGTCGTACTCCTGCGACCACATCGGCTCTTCGCTCGAGGTCCCGACGAGCTGCACCGTGACGCGCAGCCGGTCGCCCATCTTCCTCACGCTCCCTTCGAGCACGTTGCCCACGTTCAGCTCCCTCCCTATCTCCGAGACCGACTTGCCGGCGCCCTTGTACCTCATCACTGAGGTCCTGGCTATGACCCTGAGCCCCCGCGTCCTTGAGACGGAGGAGATCACCTCCTCGGTCATCCCGTCTGCGAAGTAGTCGTCCGACCTGTCCGGGCTGTAGCTCGTGAAGGGCAGGACGGCAATCCTCTCAGGCTGCCTCGGCGGGGACCCGACGGGCAGGCTGGCGTCAGGGCCGTATCCGGCGATCTGGTACACCTCGACGGGAGCCAGCACGTTCTTGAGGGCTGGCGACCCCAGACTGACGAAACGCGCTTCGGCCTTGTTCGAGACGCTGCTCTGGACCTGGCCGCTCACGCAGATGCCGCCGGGCGGGGCCAGGGGCTCGATCCTCGAAGCCAGGTTGACCGCGTCCCCCGCGATGTCCGTCCCGCTGTGGATCACGTCGCCGAGGTGGATCCCGATCCTCAGGACGATCCGCCTGTCCTCGGCCTGTCCTTCGTTGGCGTCCCGCAGCGCCGACTGGATCTCCATGGCGCACCTGACCGCCTCGAGGGCGCTCTCGAACTCGACCAGGAACGCGTCGCCGATCGTCTTCACTTCCCTCCCCCGATGCTTCGACAGCAGGGGGCGGACGATGGACCTCTGCGCGTCGAGGAGCTGCATGGCGCGGGCCTCGTCCCTCTGGGCGGTGGCCGTGAAGCCGACCATGTCGGTGAACATGATGGCGGCGAGCCTGCGCTCCCCCTCTGGCAAGAGTCGTCGCGCCGAGTCCCGCGCGCTGTTAAAATCTTTGCAAGCCCGACATCGCATCCACGTGCCCTGTTCTCATGCCTGGAAATCGCGTCCGGGGTTTAACGGGGCAGCCATCTCGGGAGCCGCCATGAGGGTCCTCGTCGCCTACGCGAGCAAGTACGGCGCCACCAAGGGAATAGCCGACTTCCTCGGCGAGAAGCTCCGCTCTCAGGGGCTGCAGGCCGAGGTCATGCCGGCGGCTTCCGTGAAGGACGCCTCAGGCTACGACGCGTTCGTGGTCGGGAGCGCGCTCTACATGTTCCACTGGATGAAGGAGGCGAAGCAGTTCGTCTCGAAGAACCGCGCGCTGCTCTCCGCACGGCCGGTCTGGCTCTTCAGCAGCGGGCCCGTCGGCACCAAGGGCGTGGACGCCAAGGGCAACGACCTGCTGGAAGTCTCGGGGCCGAAGGAGCTGGAGGAGCTGCAGGCGATGGCGAGACCGCGCGGCCACCGGGTGTTCTTCGGCGCCCTGGACGGGAGCAGGCTGACCGGCGCCACCGGGCTCTTCTACAGGATGGCCAGGAGGAGCGAGGCGGCCCGTGAGTCGATGCCCGAGGGGGACTTCCGCGACTGGAAGCTGATCGAAGCCTGGGCGGCGGAGATCGCCGGTTCGCTGACGGGGAAAGCGGCACCTCAGGTTTAAAACCGAAGGCCGCGGGATGGCCTGCGTTGCCATCGCTGAATGATGTGAAGACCCTCGGAGGCGTCGGCTCGCTGCTCACGCTCCTGGCGATCATTCCCACGGCTGGGGCGGTCCTCTCCATCATCGGCCTGATACTCACACTGATTGCGGTCAAGTACGCCTCCGACATCCTCGGAGACGCGAAGATCTTCACCAACATGCTCTACGCGGTCATTCTGGGGATAATCGGCCTGGTGGTGGGGGTCGCCCTCGTCGCGTCGGCGGTCTTCAGCGTGCTGGGGCTGGGCTTCATGTCGGGCGGCGCGATGCCGTCTCCTGCGACTATGGCCCCAGGCGACATCCTGAGCCTTCTGGGCGGGATACTCCTCGGGCTCCTCGCGCTCTGGGTCTGCTTCATCCTGTCGTCGATATTCCTCAGGAGGAGCTACACGGAGATGGGGAAGAGGCTCAACGTCGGGCTCTTCGGCACGGGAGCGCTTCTGTACCTCATCGGCGCCGCGTTGGCGATAGTCCTCGTCGGGTTCGTCCTCATCTTCATCGCCGACATCCTGTTCCTGGTGGCCTTCTTCTCCATAGACACCCAGGCGGTCCCTGCGCCGGCGCCCCCTGCCGTGCAGCCCGCGATGTGACCCCGGGCAACGCAGAAAGCTCCTGACCGCCGAGGTGAGGACTGGGCATGGGGCTGTTCAGCGGTAGGCTCTGGCACCAGAGGGACTTCCTGAAGTTCTGGGCGGGCAACACCGTCACGCAGTTCACGGGCCAGATATCGGGCTTCGCGCTCCCCATAGTCGCCGTCCTGGTCATCCAGGTCACCGGGTTCGAGCTCGGCGTGCTGGAGGCCATCGGGTTCATCGCCTTCCCGACGATAGGCCTGATCGTCGGCGTGTGGATGGACAGGTGGAGGCGGAGACGCGTCATGGTGGCCGCCAACCTGATCCAGGTGGCGGCGCTCGGGTCCATCCCAGCCGCGTTCGCGGCCGGCGTCCTGAGCCTGTACCAGCTCTACGCTGTGGCGCTGGTGATGGGGGCCACCACGGTCTTCTATGACGTCGCATACCAGTCCTACCTTCCTGATCTCGTCGACAAAGAGGACGTGGTCGAGGGGAACCAGAAGCTGCAGGTGAGCGCTTCTGCCTCCGCCGTCGTCGGGCCGAGCGTGGCCAGCCTCTTGGTGCAGGCGGTGGGTGCCGCCCTGTCGGTGGCGGCCGATGCGATCGGAACCCTTGCCGCAGCGTTCATGCTGGTCTGGATCAGGAAGCCCGAACCCGCGCCGGCCCCGAGCGGCGAGCGGCACTTCTTCGCGGAGATGAAGGAGGGGATCAAGGTCGTGACCGGGAACAAGCTGCTCTGGACGCAGGCCGGGTGCACCGGGACGTCGAACCTGGGCAGCAGCATCGTCGGGGTAGCGATCATCCTGTACATCTACCGGGTGCTGTCGATATCCCCCGGAATCGCGGGCGTCATCTTCACGATCGGGGCGTTCGGCTTCCTTTTGGGGGTGCTCGTCACTTCGCGGGTCACGGCGGCCCTGGGCCTGGGGAGGACCATCGCGCTTGCGAGCGCCGCCAGCCTTGGGCTCTTCATCGTCTTGGTCGCCCGGGGCCCGTTCGCGCCCCTAATCATCGGAGTCGCGGAGTTCATCCCCGCTTTCGGAGCCCCCATCTACAACATCAACCAGGTCAGCCTGAGGCAGATCATAACCCCCAACAGGCTCCAGGGCAGGATGAACGCCACCATAAGGACCATAATCTGGGGGACAATTCCTGTGGGCTCCCTCCTCGGAGGGATGTTCGTCTCGGCCCTCGGTGTGGTGCCGGCGCTGGTGATCGGGATACTGGTGTCAGGCGCGTCGTCGTTGTGGATACTCCTGGGGCCGATAATCAGGCTGGACGTGCAGCCTGAGCCGTTGAATGAATGAGCCCAAGCCTGGGTCCTTCTGCCGAGTCGGCGCGGGTCCGTCCCTTAGTCCTCTGACATCCGGCGCGCCGTCCCTCTCGCTGCAGACTATGTCACGGTCTCGATGAACGTGTTGGAGTTGGACGCGTTGTTGCCGTCTCCGATGTAGACGGCCTTGATGGTCACGCTTCCCACGCCGGTCCCCATCACGCTCACGTTGCAGGTGCCTCCGGTCAGCGTGCACGTGGGGGACAGGAACTTCACCTTGCCTGGCCCGGACATCTTTGAGAAGACCACCAGGCCCGACGGCGAGTAGCCGGAGACCGTGGCCGTGCAGGTGGTCGACGAGCCCTTTGCGATGCTGCCTGGAATGCAGCTCAGCAGGACTGTGGTGGCCGACTTCTGCACCTTGACCGTGGTCGTCTTGGTCTTCCCGAGGTTGTTGGAGTCGCCGCTGTACCCGGCCGCTATCGTGACCATGCCAGCCTTGGTCCCGGTCGCGTTCACCGAGCAGACCCCTCCAGAGTTGAGGCCGCAGGTGGTCGCGGAGAAGGACACCGTCCCCGCCCCGAGCGCCGCCCAGGTGATGCTTTCACCCGTGACCGTGCCCGCGAAGCCTGTCAGCGTCGCCGTGCAGGTCGTGTTGGTGCCGACGGTGTAGGGCGTCGGGGTGCAGGACACGGCCAGCTTGGGCCTGGCCTGAAGTATGGTCAGCATCTGGTTCCCGTTGCTTCCCAGGTTGTTGGGGTCGCCGCCGTAGACCCCGTTGACCAGGACCGAGCCAGCGGTGACACCGGTCATGGTGACGGAGCAGCCGGTGCCGCTGATGTTGCACACGTTGGATGTGAAGGAGACGCTCCCGCTCCCCGACTGGTACCATGTGATGGTCCCGCCTGGGAAGAACCCCGTCACCTTCCCCTTGCACGTTATGACCGTGGAAGACCCGGCCTTGGCGGTGAGCGGGGCGCACATCACGGACGTCGTAGACGGCGTCGGCCTGACCACCAGGATGAACGTGTTGTTCGCGGCGTGGTTGTGCTTGTCGCCCATGTAGCTGGCGACGATGGTCACCGGCGAGTTGGACAGCAGCGGCTTGTACGTCGTGTGGCACGACCCCAGCGCCAGGTGGCATGTGATCGGGTTGAAGGCGCCCGACCCTGTGGTGAACCACTCCACCTTGCCCGTCGGGGTGGGCGCGCCCCTGACGGTCGCTGTGCAGGTCGTCTTGGTCCCTACGACCACCGGGGTCGGGGCGCATACGATGCCTACCGGTGACGTGGAGCTGTACGTCGTGGAGTAGTCGCTGCAGGTCCCCGAGGCGCAGCTCGTGGTGCCGTTGCCCCCGGTGAACTTGTAGTTGGGCGGAAGGGTGAGGGAGAACGGGCAGTTGGACGTCATGGTCACGTCGTGCGGGCTCCCGTCGCCCAGGATGAGCGTCGGGGTCGCGCCGCACCCTGTCACCGTCACGTTCTGCTCGGTGCCGCCGTCGGCGGCGTTGAAGCTGGCGGTGACGGGCTGGGTGACCGGGACGCCCACGGCCTCATAGCTGGTTGAGTAGCCGTTGCAGGTCCCGCCCATGCACGTGGTCGTGCCGTTCCCGCCCGCGAACAGGTACCCGGGCGGCAGTGACAGGCTGAACGCGCAGTCCTGGTCCATCGTCACGGCGTGCTGGCTCCCGTCGCCCAGGATGAAGGCCGGCGACGGATAGCACCCGTTCACGGTGAGGTCCTGCTGGGAGCCTCCGTTGCCGCCGATGAAGGTCGCTGTTATCGGCTGCGAAACGGAGGCCACGTTCGTCTCGGTGAAGTCCAAGGTGTTGCCGTTGGTCGAACAGAATCTGAGGTTGAGGTTGTTCGTCTCCCCCGTCGTGCCGCCGTCGGCGCAGTTCGGAGGCGTGTTCAGGACCTGCTGGACGGTGATGCTCACCCCGGAGTTGAAGACCGCCTGGGACCCCCCTCCGTACCCTATGATGTTGAACTCCGAGTCGGTCCAGCTCTGGTAGAGGTCCAGGATCGCGCTGGTCTCCAGAGTGGTGTAGCACGTGGCGCCGACGCAGAGGGCCGTCACGTCGTAGTCGCTCATGTTGGCGATGCTCTCCAGTCTCAGGTTCCCGATGTTCGTTATCGGCTCGAACGGGGTCGACTGGGCGGCCCCGTTGCCGTAGCAGTCGTTGCCGAACTTGAACCAGGCGGTCCCGCCGGGCGGGCTCGTGGCCGGGCAGCCGGTGGGATGAAGCGTGAGGTATCCGAGCAGCCAGTACTGGATGAAGACGTAGCCCTGGTTGGTGGGCGGGTCGTTCACGAAGACGTACTGTTCCCACCCCTCGACGGTGATGCCTCCGGTGTAGATGGTGGTGGCGAAGAAGGTGTTCGAGTTGTCCTGGAAGGTGTAGGCGTTGTTCAGGTTCGCGAGGCTGTCCTTCTCGCTCGAGATCCCGCTCGTGATCGGGAAGGAGCCGACGGAGCTGTTGATCAGGTTGGAGCCCTGGGCGCGCGCGATCTTGTCGACGCCGTTGCCCACGGTGATCGGGATGACCGGCATGATGACACCCTTGCTGCAGGGCGTCTGCGTCCACTGCGTCCCCGAGGTGACTATGAAGCAATC
>OCOJ01033388.1_pt2 | contig 11058 bp, 15 predicted proteins | sample 1539251 | NCBI WGS metagenome assembly OCOJ01 (sample SAMN01911457, study PRJEB22624) | soil metagenome | biome: Soil | place: Malaysia | collected 2012-04-30 | depth RA_metagenome m
GAGTCTTGCGCCTTGTCAGGACGTAGGATACGATGAACGGAAGAACTGCCGTCACCTCGGCATAGAGGCTCGCCCGTCTGGCTTCCTCCTTCACCTTTCCCCACGAGATTGCTTCTCTGAGTTGAGCTCCGCTGAGCGAGCCATCGAACTCTGACGCTGTGGTGATGTAGCAGGCCCAGTCCAGTCCCCCTCTGAAGAGGTTCCACCAGATGAGATGGTGCTTCGAGATGCCGCCCCCCAGCACGAGGGCTCCCGTCTCCTTCGACTCCGATGTGATGTCCGACAGGCGGCGCTCGTCTCCTATCAGGTCAACCCTGAAGTCCCGGTGGCTCTCCGCGAAGAGCCAGAGTTGGCTCCCGACCGCCCCGTCGGTTATCCCAGGGACGAAGACGGGGACACCCCTCTTCTGGGCCCAGTAGAGGAGGGAGCTGTTCGACCTGAGGTCGCGCCCGACTTCGGCGCAGAGCTGCTCTGTGGTGATCGACCGGACTCCCGAATCGTAGAGCCTCGAAAGGAGGGGTTGCATCCGCTTCTCGATCAGGGGACCGTACCCCTGGAGGGGGACAAGCACGTTGCCGAGGCGATGGTACCCCGACCTCCTAAGCCTGGCGTCGTCCATCTCGAAGCTCCCTTCGTAGTAATCGCCGAGGGTGCGGGCAATGTCGTGGTCCAGGGTGCCGCAGGTGGTCACTATCGCGTCCACCATCCCTTCCCTTACCATGTCTACCAGCACCCCCCTGACCCCGGTAGCTACTATTGCGGCCGGGAACGAAAGGAACTTCGTGCACCCCTCTCGTTCGTTCATTGACTTCAGGGTGCTGGCCACCTCGAACATGTTGCTCGCCATGAAGCCGCCCCCCTTCCCCATCCGTTCGACCAGGGTGGCTATGTCTTCGGACTCGAGCGCATGGAAGTCCCGGACGCGACGGAGACCCGGGATTCGTCTCATTCTGGCCTGCGCATTCGGCTACGGCTTTTAACCGTTCGGACGTTCACTTTCAGGGCGGGTGACTCTCTCCTAGAGTGGACGGTCGCGGCGAGCGGACTGTTGGTCTGTCGCATAGCACCTTCTGGTCCCATCGAGTGGATTAGCTCCTTCGCGTAGCGGCCCAGGCATGCCGGAGCTGGATTTCGACCCTTCATGTCCGGAATGCTCGAAGCGCTACGTCGACGCTGGTGACGAGCTTGTTTGCCCTTCCTGCGGCAGGGCGGAAGACAAGGAGGCTGCCCAGGGGAAAGCTGAGCCGGGGGCCCAAGTACCGCTCACCTCGAAGGCTGCGCTCGGTAGCTACATGGGATCAAGATCGATGACGCCTGAGGAGCGACGCTCTCGCGGCATTGGCGGAAGCGGCTCCCGGTACGAGTATCTCAAGGCGATGTCTGACTACGCCGGGAGGAACGAAGGGGCCCCAGGGGCCTGCGCAAAGCTGATCGAACGGATAGGCGAGAAGCTCCTGCTCCCCCGGGTTGTCTGTCTCGAGGCAGTGGCCATCTCCAGAAGAGTCCTTGCTATTCCGCGCCCTCACCAGAGGGTGACCACATCGTCGGTGTCTGCCTACTCACTGGTCGCCGCCTGCAAGCTGGGGGGTGTGACTTCGGTGAGCATTCGTGAGATAGTGGACGCCCACGCTTTCCTCGGCAGGACGGTGACGTCGTCATCGATAATCCAGCTCGCCCTGGAGTCGCCTGTCAGGACCTACGCGAGGAGCCCGGAAGACTACCTGACAAAGGTGATCGCACGCCTCTTGATGAACCAACGCCTTCAGGTGCGGCTGACGAGGGAGGGGGTCGGACAGACGCCGTACGCCAACTCCCTGAGGCGGGCAGCAGTGGAACTCCTCCGGCTAGTGAGCCCGGAAGCGAGGGCCGGCAGGCGGCCAAGCGCTCTGGCTGCCTCCGCCGCGTACTCTGCCGAGCTCGTCCTCTCGAGGTGCGAAATGAGGAAGCGGAGAGTCACCCAGAGGGAAGTGGCTGAATGTGCGGACAGTGCCGAATACACCATCCGGGAGCAGTGCGCCTGCATCTTCTCCCCGCTCGTTGACGAGCTCGTCAGGCGAAGGACGCAGCCCCTTCTCCTGACAGAAGCACGTTGAATGCGCCCCCAGGACCTTCGACCCCTGCCTGCTCGACGGTTATGCGGAAATTGACCGTGCAGGGGCTCGGGTCTGCAATGGAGTAGGAGTAGCCGAAGACAAATCCGTCGGCGGTGGCGGCGGACGCAGGACCGCTTGTAGCGGCCTCCATTGCTGGAGTCACTTCCCCGGCTGTGCAGTTGGCGACCCTGGTGTCAGACAACTTTGCGGAGACAGACGAGAGGGAGTCGAGGCAGTCTCTCACCTCTGAGGCCCAGCGGACAGGAAGGTGGACCTCGTGGAGGACGCTCCTGGAGTACGAGACCTGGGCGATTGGGGGTCCGCTCTTTGCGGTCGCTGTTACGGCAAGGCTGAGCTCACCGGCCGCGCTCCCGTTGAAGGGGAAGACAATGGAAAGGTTGTCAGGTGACCCCATGGCCAGGAATTCGGCTGTGGCCGAGACGTTGAGAAGGCGTGACTCCTGGATGTCCACCAGGCTTGAGATGTGAGCCGACAGCTGGCCTGTCGCTGCGGAGCAGTCCATCGCCCCGGCCGCAAGGAACGACTCCACCTCGAGAAGTATGTTGGTAGCCGCCGAGCCGGTCAGAGCCTCGGCCTCGTCCCCCAGCATGTCCGAGGCGTCGGACTGCGAGTAAAGAGTAGCCCTGTTCTGGGAGGCAGCGAAAAGGGCCAGGTTGGATAGGAGGATCACGGAAAAGACGACGGCTGAAGCCGAGGCCCCGCCGATTCCTAGCCGCCGGACCATGATACCAGACTCATTTCGAAGGGGAGTAGCTGCAACGTCAGGTTGGAAGCTACGGCCCCGGGCGGAGGGGGGACTCCGCAGGACTCGTCGCCCTTGGATACGAACGCATTGCCTGATCCGTTCAGGGAAGAACTGAGGGAGTCGCAGACCTCCGAGAGGGACGCATGGATAAGCCAGGGGACGCCGCGGGTTTCGAGGAAGGCCAGCAGCTGGTCCCTCAAGTGTGTCTGAACCGCCATCCTGTTTGCAGTGGCATCACCGCTGCGCGGGGTCCAGATTGCAACCCCGGTCAGCGCAGAGATCCCTATCATCAGCGCCACCCCTACGTCAAGGAACTTCATTCGGGGTGGAGCTCCGGGAGCAGAATCGCGAAGGCGAAGAGCGCCAGGCAGATTACCACCGCATACATTATCGCAACGTCGACATAGGTCTCGACTTCAGCCAACACGCTTCACCGTTACCATGTCGCCCTGAAGGGAGAGGAGGTACACCGACGACGGGAAAAGGGTCACGCTAGGCAGAGACCATCTGGTGGCGAGGGCGAGCGACACTCCCCCGTAGGAGCAGGCCACCATGCGGCCCCCGAGCCGAATTGGGTCAGGGGACAGGGGGGAGTTCAAGGCGATTGCAACAGAGACCCCAGGTCGGAGCGAGTCCACTGCCTCGCGGACACCGTCGAGGTACCTCCAGTCCGCGGATTCTCTCGACGAGGCCGCCAGAGCCGAGAGTTGGGGGGACAGCACGAGGACGAGGACAACCGCGGCGACGAGATAGACCCCCCAGGAGTTCAAACCTGAGACGGACGAAGCAGGCAAGGTCAGGTCACCGAGAAGGTGAGGCGCGAAGAGCGCACGAAGACAAGGACGTGTTGTCCCGATCTGATGTCAACGTCGAAGGAGCACGGGAAGCCCGTCCTGATGCTACCGTTCGTGGACCCGGAAACGATGGTGACAGTCCCAGAGGAGCAGGCAACTGTGGAGGCAGGCAGGGAAAGGGACGCCCTTGAGCTTCCGTTGACCAGAGCTGTGGACACTAGGGTGGAGATGGCCTGGAACTCGGCCCTGAACTGGACCCCCGACTCAAAGGAGGTGAAGGACTCGTAGGTGAAGACTGAGCCAGCGAGGAATATCGTCGAGGCCATGATGACCAGGGCGTATTCTACAGTTTCTGCCATTGACAGGAGAACAGTGATCCGAATTTAAGCGGCAATGTTGGCCGTTTTATTCGCGAGAGGCCTCTGCAAGGGTGGCCTTGCGTTTGAATTTGGAAGCCGCGCTCCTTCGGCTTACTCTCAGGAGGAAGCCCCTGTCAGAGCCGGGGCCGCTCCTGGTGGAGCTGTTGCCGAAGTCGGGCGGGATGCAGGGGTGGTCAACGGAATCTTACCCCTTCAGGTTCAGGGTCTCGGACATCGGTCACGTGCCCTTCTACGAGGTCTCTTGCGACCTCCGACCTGAGCTGGTGTCGGTGCTGAGGAGGGCGGTCGCCGACGTCTCAGGGAGCCTCGACCCGAGCGAAGTCGAGCCTCTCTCCTTCGAGAGGCTCGTGGAGGTCCTCTCTCAGCACTCGGCCGAACGCCTTGCTGCTCTCGGGGTGAATGGCAGGATTAGGGAACTCTCCGAGCTCTGCGCCTACGAGGCCACGGGCCTGTCACGGGTCATGGCCCTGGCCAAAGACGAGAAGGTGACCGAGTTCTTCGTCGACTCCGACAGCACCCCGGTCTATCTCGACCACGCATCGGCTGGGAGGTGCGAGACATCCCTCCTGCTTACAGGAAGGGAAAGGAGTGCTCTCGAGACCCATGTTGACACATTCAGCGGGTACACGCTTGATTTCAGGACACCGTCGCTGAAGAACGACCTAGTGGTCGCAGGCGCAATTCTGAGGATTTCCCTCGACCTTGAGCCGGTGTCTGTGAACCGGTTCGCGCTGGACGTAAGGAGGCTGAACCCATCATCGCTCTCCCTCGGCAGGCTTATCGAACTCGGGGTGCTTACTGCGGATTCGGCCTCTCTCCTCGTAGGCTGGCTCGAGTCCGGGGGAAACGTCACTATCGTGGGGGAGACTGGCACCGGGAAGACTACCCTCCTGAACGCCCTCGACGAGCTGGTGGAGAAGAGGATGAGGAGGCTCTACATCGAAGACGCGGTCGAAACGAGAGACCTCCTCGACAGGGGGTATCACCAGATGAAGGTCAAGGTCGACCCGTTCGAACGCGGGGACGTGTCGGGGAGGACGAAGGAGTCTGAAATCGTGAAGGCGCTCCACCGCTCCCCAGACATCGTCATCCTGAGCGAGATTCAGTCGGAAGCGCACAGCAGGGCGTTCTTCCAATCCCTCGCAGCCGGGGCCAGGGGGATCCAGACCTTCCACGCCTCCACGGTCGAGCAGGCCATTAGGCGATGGGTTGCAATGCACCATGTCCCCGAAGAGAGTCTCCTCGACCTGGGTCTTATGGTCCAGATGTCGAGGCCCGACAGGCTCAGGCAGGGGCGGTACGTGCAGAGGGTCTGCGAGGTCACTCAAGAGCGGGGCGCTCCAAGGCTGAAGGAGTTATTCATCAGGGACCGCGAATACAAGCTCCGCAACGTTGCCGGGGAGGGGTCGCCAGCCCCGCCGAACGGGGTGAGCCCAGACCTGCTCCGGGACAAGGTCTCTTCTGCTTCTGCTAAGCTTGGCGTCCTGGTGGCGTCTCCCAGTTGAAGCTCGCTTCCCTGGATCATTTCGGAATCAGCCCCACAAAGATCGTTGCGCTCGGGGTGGCGGTCTCATCTGCACTCGCTTTCGCCGCAATGGAGGTTCTGGGAAATGTGCTCGGGGGAGGGACAGACCCCGCGCTTGTGGCCATCGCGTTCCTGGTGTTCTATGTTGTCGTCTCCGCGCCTCGCAGGCTTCTGGACGCCCAACGCGTCTCTCAAGCGAGGGAATCAGTCCTCCTCTCGGCGGCCGCAACGGCTTGCCTGAACGTGACAGGGTCGCGGCCGAGGACAGTCCTGCTCCTCCGCTCCCGAGACCCCGAGGTCTCGAGGGCCCTCACGGAAGCTGGTAGAAGGCTGCTGCTGGGGGCCGATGTTTCCGGGGCCGTCTCAAGCTCGTCCGAGAGGTTGGCTTCGTACTCCACAGTCGCGGCACTTCAGGGGGTCGCCAAGCTGGAACGGAGGACCCCGGACGCAGGGGACGAAGAGGCGAGGGGATTGGCCAGCTCCTCCGACCTCGCCCGCGAGACCAAGCTGCCTGTCTTCATGACCGCGTGCTTCTTCACCCCGATCATGCTCCTGCTCTACTCGGTGTTCTCTCACTCCTACGGCGAAGGGAGCCTCGTCGAGCTAGTCGCCTTGGAGTTCATCGTCCTGGACCTCGCCTTCTACCTGAGCTCAGCAGATAGGGGACCGAGATGAACCCTGACCTTTCGATGGTCCTCTCCCTTCGGAGGGTCCTAGAGTCGGCGCAGAAGGGGATGGGAATGTCACAGTCCTTGGTGAAGGAGCTTGGCGCGGTCAGGCCGACGGGCGCTTACTCGGCCAGGAGGTTGCTTCTGGGTTTCCCCCTCGCAGTCGCTCTCCAGCCCCTGATGGAAAGCGGGTCGGAGGAGGTCGGGATGCTCGCGTCCCTGATAGTGTCGACCCCCAGGAGCAGCGCCCTGCTGGTGGGGCAGAGTGGGGAGGAGCTGGCAAGGACTCTCGAGAACTGGGTAAAGCTGAAGGAGAACAGGAGGCTCGAACAAAGGGTACTGAGCTTCAGGGGCGTCATTACATCTGGAGTTCTGGGCGCCGTTACTGCCATGGTCGCCACGCTTGGCCCAGTAGTGGGGAGCCTGAGCTTCACCACTACGGCGGCCCCTGGGACTTCGAACTTCCTTCCGGCGGCCGCAGCCATGACTGGGGTGAGCTCGGGCATGCTCGGTCTCTTCATGTCGGGGCGGAGGATGTTCGTGAACGTGGCCGTGGCTATGGCGGTATTCGCGGCAGTCAGCCTCCTCGCCTCCCCCCTGGCCAACGTCCCCTCGTTTACGATGTGGGGCGTTAAATAGCGCGAACTGCTCAAGGCATGTTGAATCCTAGGCGAAGGTGGAGGGTGAGCCGCAGGGGCGCCCAGCTCATCGAAGAGGCGCTGCTCCTCTCCGTTGCCCTGGTGGCGCTTTCGCTCCTCGTGGGAGGAATCGAGTCGATACTCAAGCAGAGCGCAGATTACACATCCAACGTGTGGAATTCGATCGCCAACTCCCTGAGCAACATATTCGGTTCGCTCTTTCATTGGTGAGGGCCGTGCATCCACTAAGAGAGCTCGCCGCTCAGGCGGTTTGGCGGGTCCTACCGCAGGCTGGCATAGGACTCGAGGACATCCGACTCGTGAACGGCAAGTGCGTGGCCGCCTCGAATGGTTCCAAGGTCAGGCTGACGGCCCTGTTCAGGGTGGGGGTCCCTGACCTGGCAGAAGACTCCAGGGTGGACTACTCGGCGGCGCTCAAGACAACTCTTCAGCAGCAGCGGATGCGCGGCCTCTTCGAGGGGCTCCGGAGAGCCTCTGTGCCTTTCGTGTACATGCTTCTCATGAACGAAGCCGAGACGCACGACGAGGAGAACTCGGTCCTCGAATTCGACCTCGTTGTCGGGACCTGGGTAGACGCCAAGAAGAAGGATGACGCCATGGCTGCCCTCGAACAGAGGGCGGGCATCCTGTCAGCCACCTTGAGCGTCGCGCTCCCGACAGCCACGGTCGTCCGCCTGGTTAGGGGGGACCTCTCGGCGGTCGTGAAGTCGATGCTCCTCCCGGGCAGGAGGTCCCTCCCCCAGGCGGCGGGTCCCGCCGTCGCCGGCGCGTTCTGCACCTTCGACGAGATGTCCCCCATAGCTGCGAGCTTCGAGCAGGCGCCGGAGTTCTTCGTCCCCAACGCCTCGGAAGCAGGGGGCGACGGGATCCTGCTGGGAGCAGTGAGGTCTGCCGGCCGGGAGTTCCACGACTTCAGACTCCAGATTGACGACCTGAAGCGGCACGTCAGTATCCTAGGCATGACGGGCTCGGGCAAGTCGACCACCACGGCCTCCATCGTGAGGCAGGTCGCCGAAGCCGGACTCTCCACCCTGGTTCTCGATTGGCACAACGAGTACGGGGCAGTCGTGGCTCGCGCAGGGGGGAAGGTCGTTGCCCCGGGGAAGGATGATTTCTCCATCAACCCGCTCGAAGCCGAACCCGGGTCGGACCCTGTCGAGCACATCGCCATGGTCTCCGACATCTTCTCAGACATCTATCACTTCACCCACCCGCAGGCATACATGTTCAGGAACGCCCTGCAGAAGAGGCTGGGCGAAACCTCACCCGATGAGGTCCCTTCCATCGCAGGGCTCGTCAGGACAATAGAGGCCTACCCTCTTAGGTCGGCCTACGACAACGAGACTAAGGTCGCTCTTCTGAGGCGACTGGTCCCCCTCACCCAGGGGCAACCTGGGAAGGCGCTGGGAGGGGCGGGGCCTCTGAAGATGGAAGAGCTGCTCGGCACTGTTGTCTGCGTCGAGCTCGGGCATATGAGGGACGTCCAGTCTAGGGCTGTCTTCTCGGATGTCCTGCTGAAGATGATATACGAGGAGAAGGTTAGGCGCAAAGGGACCCTCGACCATCTGACGGTCGTCGAGGAGGCGAGGAACATAGCACCGGCGAGAAGACCCGAGGACCCCCCGACCGTCGGGGAGAGGATGATATCAGAGCTGAGGAAGTTCGGGGAGGCCATGCTCTTCGTCGCCCAGTTTCCGAGCCACGTGGCCGCCGAGGTCGTCAAGAACTCGGGGACGAAGATAGTCCACAGGCTCGCATGGCCCGACGACGTTGCCCTGGTGGGGGATGCGATGGGGTTGAACCAGAAGCAGAGAGAGCACCTTACGAGGTTGAAGGCGGGGGAAGCCGTGGTGAGCCTCTCGAGGCTTCAGAAGCCTATCCTCCTCCAAGTGAGGCCGGACTACGACTCCCCGGACAAGAGAGACCTGAGCTTCTCCTCGGAGTCGTAGGCTGGGACCCAGTCGAGCCTGGGCAGGGGCGTCCGCGCGCCCTTCACGACTGCTAGCACCTTCGCCGCGGACTGGGCGGGGGTCATGAGCGTAGTGTCCACTTCGAACGTCTTCGAGGGTCCGAAGGTGTCGTAGGCGTCGGACGATTCCAGGCCAATGAGTTCAGCCTCCACGTTCTCTATCGTCTTCCGCTCCGAGTATCTTCGCTCCCTCAGGCGCGCTTTCAGGGCTGATGGCTCGCAGCGGAGGACAGCGACCCTGGAAACCGAATCCCTCCCCAATGCGTACGGTAGGAGGTGGCCGTAGAGTACGGCGGGGCCGTCGATTGTCCGGAGCGCTCTCCTGAGCCGTTCGGTGTCAACCGACCCGTCGGGAGACCTGACGACTCCGAGTGAGGACGAGAGCTCGTTGAGGCTGCGGCACCGGAGGCCGAGCTTGGCTGCGACCAGAGGCGCGACTGACTTCTTCCCTGTCCCTGGGGTGCCCGTGATGCCGATGACGCCTTTCAATGGAGCCGTCTCGGGGCTATGCCTCTTGGGCTGCCTCTGCCTTCTTCAGCTTCGCCTTCCAGTGGGCCCTGAACTTCGAGAGCTTCGGCGCTATGACCGCCTGACAGTACGGCTTGCTAGGGTTGCGCCTGTAGTACTCCCTGTGGTATTCCTCGGCAGGGTAGAAGGCCTTCAGGGGCACGACCTCGGTTACGATTGGGTTCCGGAAGACCTTCTCTTCGGTCAGCTCCCTGATGATGGCCTCGGCCTGAGCCTTCTGGCCTTCGTTCCCGAAGAAGACGACTGACCTGTACTGGGTCCCTTCGTCAGCGCCCTGCCTGTTCGGGGTGGTGGGGTCGTGGGTCGAGAAGAGGACCTCGAGAAGTTCCCTGTAGCTTATCACCGACGGGTCGAAGGTCACCTGGGCCACCTCGGCGTGCCCTGTGGTGTCCGTGCAGACTTCTTCGTAGGTCGGGTTGGCCGTGGTCCCCCCCGCGTAGCCCGGCTCAACCCTGAGGACCCCCTCGAGCTCCGAGAAGACAGCCTCCGAGCACCAGAAACAACCGCTGCCAAACGTGGCCACTTCTAAATCGGACAACTTCGAAATGTTCTCTCCGCCTGAATTAAAACTTGAAGGCGAGGCCGCCGGCGACCCTCAGCGTGCCTCCGTTAAGATCGATGACAGCTCCTCTCATCCCGTCCCAGACTGGGACCGGCCAGGGGAGGTGGGCAACCAGCCTCTGACCTCCTTCCGTCGAGAGCTTCGCCGGCACCATCTCCCCGGGGAGCTGCACGTGTAGGTCCCGTGATGTGACGTCCTGGCGATAGAAGGGAGACCTCGACAACTCGAACGAAGGTGAGTCGGAGAGCGTGAAGGTACCGTCGTCGAGCCAGTGGCTCCGGTCCAGGTCCCTGGGCTCGACCCCCCTCAGGGAGAGCCCAACCCGTATCCCCCTCCCGACCGAGTCGAAGTCGACATCGTTCACCTGGATCCCCTTGACGTCCGCCCTCAGCCCCTCCGCCCCGGGAATCGGGCGGAGCTGGTCGTGGACGGACACAGTCCCCGACAGAACGAACCCGAGCGCGACGGTCCCTACCCCCTTGACTGTGAAGGCCCTGTCGATGTAGACAAGGGGCTTGTCCCTGGGGAGGTCCGACCGCGGCACTGCATAGGAAAGGTCGATTGCCGAGCCGCCGGACTGCCGTTCATCGGCTCGATACCCTGCTACTGCCGTTCCCTTCAACGCAGAGGCTGTGAATTCTGAGGTCGAAGCTCCGTCCAGGATTTCGACTGTCCCTGGGACGCCGAAGGAGGTCAGCAGAACAGCGAGCTCGCCGTCTGGGGCGGACAGCCTGCCAGAATTTGGGAAGAAGTAAAGCGCGTGGTCGCAGAACGAGGCTACCGACGCATATCCTTGGACCCTTCCGGGATAGTCAGAGCTGTCGAGGAAGGAGTACCTCCTCCCCCCTTCGGTCCTAGTGTGGACCGCAATCCCCTCCGCCTCGCTCTTCTTGGCGACTGCCGATTCGAAGGCTGCCTTGGCCTGTTGGTCTGTGCCGAAGACGCCGACGGTGATGCCGTCCATCTGCAGACCCTACTTCCTTCGCTTCAGGTGTCCGTCGAACCAGCGGATGTACTGGTTCAACCTCTGCACCCTGTGCTTCGGCTTCCCTACCCTTGACAGGTCGTGGCTCTCTCCGGGGAAGAGGACCAGCTCGGCCTCCTTGCCGAGCTT
>OCOJ01033548.1_pt1 | contig 11055 bp, 11 predicted proteins | sample 1539251 | NCBI WGS metagenome assembly OCOJ01 (sample SAMN01911457, study PRJEB22624) | soil metagenome | biome: Soil | place: Malaysia | collected 2012-04-30 | depth RA_metagenome m
CCGCGAACTGAAGAGGTGGTACAAGAATCCCGTGGTTCTCCTCCTTTCACTGCTTCAACCCGTGATATGGCTCGGGTTGTTCGGAAAGGCAATGAACTTCGGAGCAATCATTTCTGGCGACACGTTCAACATACCAGGACTTAACATACCGAAGAGCGTGCTCGACCAGCTCGCAAAACAGGTGATGCTGCAGACATTCGGCACGACGGATTACTTCACGTACCTTTGCGTCGGAGTGCTTTCCATGATTACGCTCGCCATGGCACTACAGAGTGGGATGTCTGTGGTCTGGGACCGGCGGTTTGGATTCCTTAACAAGCTACTGAGCACGCCCCTGGCACGCGGCTCGGTGCCCCTTGCGAAGGTCCTATCGTCATCAATCCGTGGCCTCACCCAGGCAGCCATCGTCCTGGTCGTCGGCGTACTCCTAGGTATGGAGACCTCCAATTTCTCAGTGCTCGGGATATTGGGCACTTTCGCCGGACTCTTCCTTCTGGTAATGGGGTTCGCGTCGCTGTTCGTTATGCTTGCGGTTCGCTCGACCAGTCAGGACACGCAGATGATGGTCATCAACCTCCTTATTCTTCCACTGTCGTTCACGAGCAACGCCCTATTCCCAATCAAGTACATGCCAAGCTGGCTTCAGGCAGTCGCCGAAGTCAACCCCCTGACATACGCCACGGACATATCCCGCCAACTACTACTCGGATCGACGGGGATAGCGAGCCTGGGACTCGACTTCCTGTACCTGGGGCTCTTCTCCGTCGCCCTCACGACAATCGGAATGATAGTATCCTGGAGATTTCTCTCGCGATAGGAACCACCGACACGCTCCCTCAGACACGGCCCTGGAGCACCGCATGGAATGCACTCGAGGGCACTGGGCGCAGACCGACGCGTCATCGCGCCATAGTTCTGGGGTGCCACCGGTCCGGTGGCCAAGAATGCCTTTGCAATAAGGGAGGCCGAAACGGTTCGACTTTACGCATAAACTGTTTGACTATCAAATGAATAGACGGTTTAATTACCTCCGCTAGGATACCCCCTATCGTGTCATCGGAACACATCAGTGATCTGCTGCTGGTTCTCTGGCAAAGGTGGAGGTCCGCTTCCCCGGTAAAGAGGGGAGCAATAACTAGGGAGCAGTACTGGATACTGAGGACGTTAAGCGAACGGGGTAAGATGAAAATGAAGGAAATTGCATCTACCATCGGGTGCACTCCCGGGTCAGCTTCTATTGCAGCGAAAAGGCTGGAGAGATCAGGACTGGTAAGAAGGGAAAGAGGAGAAAAGGACGAAAGAGTCGTCACTGTTACCCTGGCAAGAAGAGGCGCCAGGAAGCTGGACGCCTGGAGGGGAGAACAGCTGGTTTCCATGTCCGCGCTCTTCGAACGCCTGAGCGCTAAGGAGAAGCGAGCCCTAGGCGGCATTCTCGAAAAGGCTCTTGTTGCAGGAGGCGACCTGCCACTGCCAAAACAAGGCACCAGAGTGAGAAAGAGTTGACCGCCCCTCAGCAGCTCGAGGCTGCAAGGGAACCTGAAGAGGAAGGGGGCTCGATCGCAGTCCAGGTGTCTGGTCTGACAAAGATCTACGCAGGCGGAACAAAGGCCGTTGACAACGTGAGCTTCGAAGTGAAAGAGGGGGAGATTTTCGGCCTCTTGGGGCCCAATGGTGCAGGCAAGACCACGACCATCAAGATGATTACCACCATCTCAAGGCCCACCGCAGGCTCCATCCGGGTGTTCGGAGTCAACGCCCTCAGCTCACCCGAAGTGGTCAGGCGGATGCTCGGATTCGTCCCCCAAGCCATCTCCGTCGACGGGGACCTCACCGGCTACGAGAATCTCCTGATTTTTGCAAAACTCTTCTACGTAGACCGCGAGCAACGCGACAAACGGATACAAGAAGCATTGGAGCTCTTTGGGCTCGCCGACAGAGCCAACGACCTCGTGAAACACTATTCCGGGGGGATGATGAGGCGTCTCGAAATTGCACAGGCCCTGGTCAACCGCCCCAAGCTACTCTTCCTCGACGAGCCAAGCATAGGGCTCGACCCCTACTCCCGCCTGCAGGTCATAGACCACATTAGGCAGCTGAACCGCAACTTCGGGACGACGATTCTGCTTACAACCCACGACATGGCAGAGGCAGATGAGCTCTGCGACAGGCTTGCAATAATGAGCATGGGGAAGATAGCCACCTCAGGGGGCCCCAAGGAACTCAAGCGCTCGGTCGGCGGGGACGTGCTGACTGTAACGGCCTCGGGAAAGCTCCCGGATACAATCCCCCCTGAGCTCGGCTCGGTCTCGAGCTCCAGCCAGGGGACCATGAAAATCGTGACGCTTGATGGCGAAAAGGCCATCCCGCGGATAACTGACTACCTCGAGGGGCGGGGGGCCGTGGTCGAGTCTGTCTCCCTGAGCCGGCCCACCCTTGATGACGTATTCATGAAGTATGCCAAGGGTTCACTTCAGCAGGTAGACACCTACAGAGACGCGCGCTCCGCACGCAGGAGCGCGACGAGGCACGGAAGATGAGCAGCCTTCAGCGGTCGGTCTCCAGCGCATTCACCATAGCAGAAATGGAAGCCAGGAAGTTGCGCCACGATTCGACCGAACTTTGGATGAGGACCGTCCAGCCGGCCCTGTGGCTCCTAATCTTCGGAGAGGTCTTCAACTCCATCCGAAGCTTAAATCCGGGCGGCTTCAGCTACATCCAATACATAGCGCCGGGCGTGCTCGCACAGTCGGTCCTCTTCATAGCGATATTCTACGGGATTACGATAGTGTGGGAGCGAGACGTAGGCTTGCTCACCAAGCTCCTTTCGACGCCTTCTCCCAGAATCTCCGTCGTCGTCGGGAAGGCGCTTGCGGCAGGCGTCAGGGGAATATTCCAGGGGATAATGATATTCGCCCTCGCCCTGATCATAGGCGTGAACCTGCGTTTTGACCCACTGGACATCGCAGGGGTACTGCTTGTGTCAGTGCTCTTCGCCATGTGTTTCGCCAGCCTCTCCATGACTCTGGCGTCCTTCCTGAAGACGAGGGACAGAATGATGGGAATCGGCCAGGTAATTACCATGCCCCTCTTCTTTGCCAGCAACGCAATCTACCCCATCTCTCTCATGCCCGCTTGGCTGCAGACCATCTCGGTGTACAACCCGCTCAGCTACGTGGTCGATGGCATGAGGGCCATGCTACTCACAGGGAACTACTCCAGCCTGCCCGTCGACATACTCGTACTGCTGGCGTTTACGGCAGCCTTCATACTAAGTGCGTCTGTGCTGCTCAAGAGGCTCATTGAGTAAGGCGCACTCCTAAATCAGGCTAGACCTCAGGATAGCCCGCGGGCACTGGCGCACGGGATAGGAATGCAATCGCATGTGAGTGCTCCCCCAGGATTGGGGCACCCAGATGAATGCTCCTCCAGACGGGCAGGGAGAACTCTAGGTCACCGCACAGCTTTGGGTCTCGCATCCCTTTTGACGTCTTGCTAACTAGGGCGTCTCCAGCCAGATTTCCACAGCCTGTGGTCGAACGTATGCGGCGCGACAGCACGGACAGTGCGTAGCAGCCTTAGCATGGATGGAACTACTATCTCTCGCTTGTTCTGCTCCACGCCCTGCACTATCGCGTTCGCTGCCTGTTCCGCTGTCAAGTCCGGGATGTACCTGGCCATCTTGGGAATCCTTTCCTCAGCACCCGGGTTGTGTTCAAAGTAGGGAGTCCGGACAACCCCGGAAGCGTACAGGGCGACCTTGATGCCCGTTCCGTAGAGATCGGCCCTGAGTGCTTCTGTGAACCCGCGAACTGCCCAACGGGCCGCTGTGTAGCCCGCAGCGCCTGGCCAACTGACGAAGGCGGCTGCCGACGTAACATTGACGATGTAGCCGCTGTTGCGCCTAAGCATACCTGGAAGGAACGCCCTAGTCACAAAGAAAGCCGCAAAATATGGCACGGCCATCATTTCGACCGCCTCGCTAGGGGCTGTCTCCTCGGTGAACAGCCAACGACCAGCGCCGGCATTGTTGATAATGATGTCCGGCGTCCCCACCTCGGCAGTAACTCTGTTCGCTGATTGAATGACGGCTTCAGCGTCCGTAAGATCCACAGGGTAGACACGCGCTTCGCGTCCGTTCGCGGATATGTCAGAGGCAACTTTCTCTAAGGCAATCTGATTGCGTGCCAGCAGTAATACTCGCCCTCCTTTGCGGGCCATGGCTTTGGCGGTAGCAGCGCCTATGCCACTGGAAGCCCCGGTGACAAGTACCACACTTCCGTTGATTTTCATCGCTCTCTAGAAGAATGCGAGAAGTATTAACGAGTTTGCCAGAGCTTTACCGCGGAATCTTCGACCGTAGCACTGTGGAGCCCCTGTAACAGCGGGACGTGTGCCCCTGAAGACATTGGTGAACATAATCGCAGCGAATCTGCCATTCGATTTCATACTCCTGTTGAACAGAATTGCCGCCTATGGGGTTCGCTGCGCCGCTGCTGTTGCGCTAGAGACCAGGACCATCGCTGCAGAATGCCTTACATACTCTGGCGCTCACTCTTTGAATCGTGCCCGAACCTGGGAAACTCTGGATAGGGTCGATCGTGATTGATTGCAATAAGTTTGACGAGATGATTGCGTTCTGGAAAGCTGCGCTCGGCTACGAGCTGCGCCGCCCTCCTTCCGCGGATTGGGCTTTGCTCTACGACCCCGCCGGCTCAGGACCCAACATCGCCTTCCAGAAAGATCCAAATGGGCCAGGAGAGATCTACTGGTTCCATTTCGACCTCTACTCGTCGGATCCCGAAGGCGAAATCAAGCGACTCTTGCGGCTAGGAGCCACGATGAGGCAACCCGCCCAGGAAGGATTCGACTACGTCACTCTTGCGGACCCCGACGGAAATCCATTTGATATTGTCGAGACCCGCGGTTTCAAGTTCGGGCAGCGCACGGGTTAGTCCTATTGACTGCGCCGCAAGCCGATCGGAGAGATTGGATCGACGTACTCTAGGTGAACTTTGGACGTATTTCGGCATGGATGGTGCCCGGCACTTGGAACGAGTGGGCTGAATCATGGGAGCAACTACGACATTCTCATGAAGTGGACCAGGAGCAGGATGTCGGCACACGTAAGGAGAATGCTCGTCGTGGTAAGAAGGATTTGGCCAATACCAGAATAGGGGAAGAATAGGCCCCACCATGAGGGCGAGCCCGACCACCCCGTTTGAAACCAGGAGGCAGCGAATTGACTTGGCCAATCTGCTTCCCGCATCCGACGAGACCACCGAAAGGAAAGCCAGACCCAGGAAGAACCATCCGACGAGATCCAACCGCAGCATGACGGAAGAAGGGTTCTGAAAGACGAGCCACTCGATTCCATTGGTTTCATGAGCCAGGATGTCACTTCTGACGACGGTCAGCTGGACGGCGCAGTTGAGCCCAGCTAGCAAGGCGAAGGCGGCGGCAAAAGAGATTCCAAGCTTGCTGGAGCGAGCAACATTCAGATGGCTTGTTCGGTGAATGCTTACGATCCGGAGGTTCGAATGGCCCGCAACCCCCTTGGCTGCATAAACAAATAGGTCAATAACTCTGATGACGTTTGACGTACTCACACCCCTCCTCGTTTGCGACCCTAGTCCTGAGACGTAGAGTCAGAGGATTACGAGGAGCGTGATAATTCCAACGATGTCAGCAGTGACGTGAGTTGCCCAGGTCACCATGAGGTTGTGGGTTCTGGCATAGATAGCTCCGTAGAACAGGCCATCCAGCACCACGCCCCCATAGTCAGTCAAGACCACGGGCAAGCTTCCCGTCGTGCCAATCTCATGTGCCACACCAAACAACAGGGATGCCAGTATTACTGCGGCCGGAGTCCCGATGAACCAACTCAGTCTTTCCTGGATTGTGACACGAAAAACGGCCTCTTCGAAGAAGGTGAGAACGACTGAAGCCAAGACAAGGACAACCATCGTGCCAAAAGTCAGCGTAAGTCTTCCCGTGATATGAGCAACCTCATCGGAATAGAATCCCAGGGCATAGGAAACCCCAAGCGGTGGTGGTAGAAGCTGGAAAATCAGGGAGACGAATGCAAAAAGAGGAAGTACTCTCTTGAAGTCGGAAACGAAACCTCGCTTGATTCCTGCCTCGCTCCACGGTCTCTTTCCGCTGAGAAGCCCGCCAAAGCCAACGACAATCGCCATGATGTATCCGAATATGTAGAGCGACCCGTACTTCTGGCCGTCATACAAACCAACGGCATCACAAACAAGGAGAATCACTAACACCAAGATCAGTCTGTTAAGAGCGCGGCGATCCCGCGACTCTGGCACCCTAGCTGACAAGCAAGACAAAAGGACCCCGGAGTGGCTGAATAAACTGGCTGGACGATTCTCGGGTACAGGAACTGGTGTCTTCTCAAGCCTGAGAATCGTGCCATTCCGTTATTAGCCCACGACAGAATCGACCTTGCGGGATTGGCAAGGTAGAGTTTGGCCACATCGCTGGCATCTGACAAGGAGCCGCTTCTGATAAGTCTCAGCACCCTCAGGCAGGACTCGCTCAGGGGAGAAGTAGCGGTCGTCACAGGCGCGGGCCGCGGAATTGGATACGAAGCTTCGAGAGCTCTACTATGGCTCGGTGCCCATGTAGTTGTAGCTGAGACAGATGGGGGAAGCTGCGCGAAAGCGGCGGCGGCCCTACAGAATGAGTTCGGCAACGAAAGGGTGGTAGGAATACGGACAGATGTCGGAAAAGAGGAGGACGTATCCAACGTCGCAAAGACGGCGGGCGAAAGGTTCGGGCACGTGGATGTGGTGCTGANGGATGTGGTGCTGAATAATGCAACTGCCCTGACGGTCGGAGCCGTCTCGGACACCGGGATAGATTACTGGGACAAGGGATACCGAGTAAACGTTCGTGGTCCTGTCCTCTTGGCCCGTGCTTTCGTCCCGGGCATGATAGCAAGGAAGCATGGCGTGTTCGTATGCGTGTCGTCTTCGGGTGCGGCTCCCTTCATGGGACCCTACGAGGTGTTCAAGACGGCCCAAGTCGAGCTCGCGAGCACGCTCGCGGCTGAGTTGGAGGGAACGGGGGTCTACGTGTACACCATAGGACCTGGCATGGTCCGGACTCCCGGGTTTCTTGAGGGAGGTTCTAAGGTGGCTGCGCTGATGGGAATCAGCACCGACCAGCTCCTCGAGATGAACAAGTCTGCTGAGCTGTCAGTTGAAGAGGCTGGTGTGGGTTTCGCGGCTTCGGTGGCCTTGGCGGCGAGGTACAACGGAACTGAAACAAGCTCGATTCAGGTACTGCGAGACATTGGAATCGGCTCCACCAAAGGAGAAAGAGCCGTATCTCAGCCGAGTTCACATGAGATTTCTGCTATGCTCCTCGACAAGGTGATTAGAACCTACGCAGAACAGGCCAGGGGCTGGAAGGAGAGGAACATCTTCCAGCGACAGTGGGTCTACAGGGACTTCAAGAAGCAGACCGGGATGTCGGTGGACGAAATGACCTCGGAGCTCGCGAGAATTAGGGGCTCGAGAAAAGGTGGATTGCCGAGCGGCTCGGCACAAACCTTGGGAAAGCTGAGATCATACTACAAGCACCAAGCGGAACTGCTGCGCGGATTCGAGAAGGACTCGAAGAAGCTGGAAGACGGTCTGAAGGCCATCCAGGGCTGGGTGGACGAGATCCAAGCTGCGACAGACGCCTAGAGCCCTAAATGCAAGGCACGTTAGAATCGATTCGACGACGTAGCCTATGGCACGACGTGTGTGCTAGCAGCCAAGAACTGCACCGCCAGCCCGACACCAACCGATAAGATGCCCTGCTCATCAGCGAATCCCAAGTAGTTTGGGCTCCCCGAAACTTGGGGACCTTCATTTCTCACACGTGAGAATTGCCATTCAGATTCATATCTGCACGAGTTCGAAAACTGCACAGGTTACTAGACACGTCCCAAACGCCGGTTGAGGTCAGGTCGGCGGAAGCTCAACAGACTGGGCAGGTCATACAAAAGGCGATTCGGAAGCATCCTCTGTTCTTCTACTTCCTCTTTGCTTATGCGATTACATGGGTCCTCCTGATTCCCTACACACTCTCGGTGTGGGGTGTAATACCTGGCGATTGGACAGTTGCCTTCATTCTGCACACGTTCGGACCAGCCCTTGCAGCCATCGGGGTGATTGGGACAATCGAAGGAAAAACAGGCTTGCAGGGCTTGAGGAATCGCATCAGACAATGGCATGTCGGTTGGAATTGGCTTCTGTTCATCTTTGCTGTCATCCCAGCACTGGTGATCCTCGGAGTCGTCGTGCAGCCAGGAGCGCTAGCGGGCTTCCTCGGTATTTCAGCCCTCACGATAGTGAGGTACCCGCTGTACTATTTCGGGGTCTGGTTTGGAGGTGGGCCGCTTGGGGAGGAAGTAGGATGGCGAGGCTTCGCTTTACCCAGGATGCAACCTCGCTACGGGCCGCTCTGGGGTACCCTGCTCCTTGGCGTCTTGTGGGCATGCTGGCATCTGGAGGATTTCCTGACACCAGCTCAGGGGGGAGGGCCCGGTACTGCCTGGACAACTTTCTTTACAAACTTCTCCATCTTTCTTACGCTTGTGTTGGCACTTTCAATCATCATGACATGGATTTTCAATCACACCAGAGGAAGCCTATTTGCTGCAATCAGTGCGCACGCCAGTGTCGATACTCCGCAGCTTGCTTTGATACCACTATTTCCTGCCGTAGGTAATACCAGCTTGATACTGGGAAGCGCGATGGGTCTGGGGGTGATGGCGGTCCTAATTCTGATTCAGACCCGAGGTCGGCTTGGTTATCAGCTCAGCACTCATTAGTGGGATCCATTACCAGTGGGTCAGATGCCCACGGCAGATTGGCGATTCTGGGATCCCATTAATGTGCAAAAGGCTACCCNGGACCGGGATCGGAGCATGTTTTTCATGCCGTCAACCCTCAATGAGGACCAGCCGCGTTTGTCATGCCGCATCCTCAGTACCTGGTGATTCGGGTCGCCTGAATCGAAATTCTACGAGTGAAGCTTGGAAGTGTTCTTCAGGGGCTTGGCTTTCATTATNCTTCAAACTTGCTTTTACCAACTTCTTCACCAAGGGCACCGGTACCTTCCCATCCAGCGGAAGATGTAGAGCAGCCTTGGTCTTCGAGTACTCTACTAGTTCCTTTTCGTGATTCTGTATTGTCGGAGGGCGCAGTAGGAGACTGATGTGTGATTTCTTAACCCCGAACCAGGCGAACATACCATTGTAATCGTAACCCGGATAGTAATACCCAGGCATCCGGAAGTAACTCGTTGTCTCAGTTGCCCCAGGGGCCACTTCCCTAATCACCGCTCTAATCTGCTCCAGCCTTCTCTGGATGTCCTTCGGGCATTTTGCTATGTAGGCGTCTACTTCCTTAGACCCCGATTCGGATGGAATGCGCTTGGCCACTTGACCTTGGCGTCTCGCTGGCTCACATAAGAATTACCGCCTGACGAACTGGCCTCTGAACCAAGAGAGACTGGGTTGAGCTTGACCCGGCCGGGACTCGGGCATGACTAATCATGCCATCACCGTTTAATGCTTTTCGCCGTATCGATGTACCAAATGCTCCCACATGCGAATGTAATGGAAAGTGCGCATGTGGGCAGATTAGCCTACACTAACCAATCAGAGCAATTGCATCTTCAGAGCATGGGACGACCCGCGACTAACGAGATGGATTAATCTCGCCGTTCCAGCGTCGCCTGCCATTTTGCCACTTCACTCCACTTGGTGGCTCTGGGCCATTCCCAAGTCTGGCAAAGGTGTCCTCGGGTTATTACCGCGACGAGCGGTCTGACAGGCCAAGATGGCAGTTGCCCCAGGTACTGCCCAGAAACCAAGAATCCTGACACTTTCCGATCTGATTTTTGGCCTCGCACTTTCAATCGGCGCAATCAGCCTCATTGGCCAGAAGCCCGCCACGACAGGGGAGTTCTTCACTTCTCTGGGGCTGTACGCTATGAGTTTCCTGATACTGATTGGCATCTGGCAACTCTACTCGGCTATAACCTCGATCCTGCCCACCGAGACGCCGGCGCTAACATCCCTAAACATCGTGCTGCTGTTCCTAGTGTCAATTGAACCCTACATCTTTTCGCAGCTTGGAGGCATTGGGAGTCTTCCCAATGCGGTCAGCGAAGTCTATTCATTGGACATTGGGTTCATGTTCCTTATTCTGGCGGTTTTCAACCATGCCCTCGCAGGCGAAGAAAGAGACCTTCACCCAAGGATTTCGGTTAAGAACTACAGTAGGATAAGAGACGCATGTCTGGTCAATGCGACTATTTTCATTGCTTCCGCTGCCCCATTCCTTGAAGACTTGACTATGTTTAGCTTCGTCATCGGAGGTGTGACTTCCAACTTCACTCTCCGGACCTTCATGTGGGGGGTCGGGTTGGTCTTCGCTTACGTCTCTCACTTCTTCCTTTCGAAGGACAAGTTGAGAGTTAATTCCGGCTAGGGACGCCAATACGGCCATTTTCGGACAGCTGTTTTTCCGGCGGAAACCTCCGATGTTCTCAACCTTACTAATTGTGTTGCCGGGTTATGTCACAGAACGGGGCTCTCTTTTGGCGTCGACGGCTGCTGATAGAGAATGCTAACCACGTGTCGCCGCTGTTGTGGCGCTCGTTGTAATCTTAGCAAAGAAGCGCCTACTCCGTCTACACAATCAACGGGGTCATCGCTGGGCTCTGTTAGTCAAACGGAGCTCAAAACGATGCACCGGTCCGGCTTTGTACCAGCTAGTGAAATGTCCTATTTGTCATGAGGCCATGTTAGCAGGTGAGGATGGGGCTCAACGGGAAGAAGGACCATCCCTTAGACAAACTTCGCGCGCAGTCATTAGGAGATGAATGCATCTTGATCACCTGACGGGGAGTAAATAGAAACAGATACGATTCGTCTGATGGACCTCAGTTCTTCGACCTGCTGCTTTCTCGTTGTGCAGACTTGCGGAGTCGATTCAGCTCTGCAATCTTGTCCCTGTACTCCTTTTTCTTCTTCTT
>OCOJ01059083.1_pt9 | contig 11045 bp, 11 predicted proteins | sample 1539251 | NCBI WGS metagenome assembly OCOJ01 (sample SAMN01911457, study PRJEB22624) | soil metagenome | biome: Soil | place: Malaysia | collected 2012-04-30 | depth RA_metagenome m
GTCTCCGGGTTGCAGTTGATCATCACCGTCTCGAAGCCGTGCTCGTGCAGGGCGAAGGAAGCATGGCAGCAGCAGTAATCGAACTCGACGCCCTGGCCAATGCGGTTAGGTCCGCTGCCCAGAATTACGATCTTGGGCCGATCCGTGGTCTCCGCTTCGTCTTCCTGCTCGTAGCTGGAGTACATGTACGGAGTATAGGATTCGAATTCCGCGGCGCAGGTGTCCACGCGCTTGTAGACCGGACGCACGCCCAGGTCGTTGCGCCGCGCGCGCACCGCGTCCGCGCTGGTTTTCCAGACCAGGGCCAGAGATTCATCGCTCTGCCCGTGGCGTTTGGCTTCGCGCAGCAACTCGGGAGGACACGAAGCGATGCTGTGGCCGGCCACCTGGCGTTCCAGCTCGACCATCTCCTCCATCTGGCGGATAAACCAGGGATCAATCCTGGTGAGCTCGCAAATCTCGGGCGCCTTCATCCCGCGGCGCAGCGCGGTGAGCAGCCAGTGGATGCGGTCCGGCCGCGGGGTGGCCAGTTTTTCCCGCAAAAGGGAAACCGGGGTCTCCTGCGGCGCCTGCCAGCGGGTGTGCGGCTCGAGCGAGCGGATGGCCTTGCGCAGCGACTCTTTGAAAGTGCGGCCGATGGACATGACCTCGCCCACGGATTTCATCTGCGTGCCGAGCGCCGTGTCCGCGCCGGGGAATTTCTCAAACTGCCATTTCGGAATTTTGGTCACCACGTAATCAATGGTGGGCTCGAAGCAGGCCGGAGTTTTCCGGGTGATGTCGTTGGCGATCTCGTCCAGGCGCAGCCCGACGGCGAGTTTCGCGGCGATTTTGGCGATGGGGAAGCCGGTGGCTTTGCTGGCCAGCGCGGAGCTGCGCGAAACGCGCGGGTTCATTTCAATCACCACCATGCGGCCGGTTTCCGGATGCACGGCAAACTGGATGTTGGACCCGCCGGTTTCGACGCCGACCACGCGGATGACTTTTCCGGCCGCGTCGCGCATGCGCTGGTATTCGCGGTCGGTGAGCGTTTGCGCCGGGGCCACGGTGATGGAATCGCCGGTGTGCACGCCCATGGGATCGAAATTCTCGATCGAGCAGATGACCACGAAGTTGTCCTGGAAGTCGCGCATCACCTCCAGCTCGAATTCCTTCCAGCCGAGCACCGATTCCTCGATCAGCGCTTCATGCACCGGGCTGCAATCCAGCGCGTAGGCGATGGCTTCCGCGAACTCCTCGCGGTTGTAGGCGATGCCGCCGCCCGTGCCGCCCAGGGTGAAAGATGGACGAATGACCACCGGATAGCCAAGGGCATCGGCCGCGCGAAGGGCCTCTGCGGCGTCGCGGACCACTTCGGAGCGCGGCAGATCCAGGCCCACGGCGCGGCAGGCGTCCTTGAACTGCAGGCGGTCCTCGGCAATCTGGATGGCGCGCAGCGAGGCACCAATCAATTTGACACCGTATTTTTGAAGGACTCCCGATTGGGCCAGCTCGACGGCCAGGTTCAGGCCGGTTTGCCCGCCCACGGTGGGCAGCAGGGCATCCGGACGTTCCGTGCGGATGATTTCCTCGAGATATTCGCGGCGGAGCGGCTCGATGTAGGTGCGCGTGGAGATTTCCGGGTCGGTCATGATGGTGGCGGGATTGGAATTCACCAGCACCACCTCGTAGCCCTCGTCGCGCAGGGCTTTGCAGGCCTGCGTGCCGGAATAATCGAACTCGCACGCCTGCCCGATGATGATCGGCCCGGAGCCGATGATCAGAATCCGCCGGATATCTGTCCGCTTGGGCACTACCCGCGCGCTCCTTCCCGCACCGTTTTCATCCGCGAAACTCCCCCATCATCCTCATAAAATCGTCGAAGAGGTATTGCGAATCGTGTGGGCCGGGCGAGGCCTCCGGATGATACTGCACGCTGAAGAGGGGCAGGGAGCGGTGGCGCAGGCCCTCGTTGGTGTGGTCGTTCAGGTTCAGGTGCGTAATCTCCACTTCGCTCGAAGGCAAGGATTCCGGGTCCACTGCGAAGCCGTGATTCTGCGCGGTGATTTCCACCTTTTCAGTGCGCAGGTTCTTCACCGGATGGTTCGAGCCGTGGTGTCCGAACTTCAGTTTGTACGTGCGGCCGCCCAGGGCCAGCCCGCAGAGCTGATGTCCGAGGCAGATGCCGAAGATGGGCACGCGTCCGGCGAGGTTACGGATGTTCTCGATTGCGTAGGTGACCGGCTCCGGATCGCCGGGGCCATTGGAAAGAAACACGCCATCCGGTTTCATCGCCAGCACGTCCGCAGCGGAGGTGGCCGCCGGGACCACGGTGACAGCGCAGTTGTGCGAAACCAGCAGGCGCAGGATGTTGCGCTTGATGCCGAAGTCGTAGGCGACCACGCGAAAAGCCGCGGGGCCGGCGCCCCGCGCTACCGGAGGCGCCTGGCCCTTCTCGGGCGCCACTCCCTCGGCGACGAGCGCGTCGATATCCACCGCGCCTTCCACCCAGTCGTACCGGCTGGAACAGGTGACGCGGCCGGCCAGCTCCTGCCCAGCCATGGCCGGCAGGGCGCGCGATTCCGCGATGAGCTGCTCGGCGGGAGCGCCATCCGTCGAAACCACGCCGCGCAGCGCGCCCACAGTACGCAGGTGGCGCACCAGGGCACGCGTATCAATGTCCCATAGGACCGGCACGCCGCAGCGCTCCAGATACTGCTGCGCGGTTTCCCCGGAACGCCAGTTGGAAGCAATGGCCGAAAACTCGCGTACGACCAGGGATTCGATGTAAGGATGCGCGGACTCTTCGTCCAGCGGGTTGGCCCCCACATTGCCGATGTGCGGGTAGGTGAGACAGACGATTTGCCCAGCGTAACTGGGATCGGTGAAAACTTCCTGATAGCCGGTGAGAGAGGTATTAAAAACGACTTCGCCGCCCCGGCGCGTGCGCGCGCCGGCCGCGCGGCCTCTAAAGACGCGCCCGTCCTCGAGCGCGAGCACAGCTTCTGCGGGTGCGTTGCTCAGTCTGTTCTCCTGAAGGCGTCATTTCGAGTGGCCCTGGGCCCGGGCAATGGTTTCCGGAATCACCCCGAAACGGTCGAAGGGCCAGTAGGCGAACACGGCTTTCCCGTAAATCGCCTCGCGCGGCACGGGACCGAACACGCGCGAATCATTGGAACTGGAGCGGTGGTCGCCCATGACGAAATATTCCTCGTCCGGAATGGTGTACGGCCCGAACGAGGAGGAATCCATGTATTCCTTGGGCACAAACTGCTCGGGGAGAAGCCTGCCGTTCACGTAGAGATTGCCGTCGCGCATCTCCACCAACTCGCCCGGCAGGGCCACCACGCGCTTGATGAAGGACTTCGAGCGGTCCAGCGGATACCAGAAGACCACCACGTCTCCGCGCTGAATGGGCTCGAAGCGATACACGAATTTATTGACGAAGATGCGCTCCTGGTCCGAGAGNCAGGGGCACCATGCTGGTGCCTTCCACTTTTACCGGTTGGTACAGGAAAACGATGATCACCGCGGCGAGGCCAACGGCAATCAACAGGTCGCGCGCCCAGGAACGCAATTCGTCCCGAAACGCCAGGTGAGTTTTGGCGGTCTCTTCGACGGCGGGGCCTGGCCCTTCCATACCCATAAATTTATATCATACCCCGAAATCGCCTGCCAGCCACCAGGGCGGCCCAAACTCATACCTCGGCCAGGGCGAAGTTGACAGAAGCCAGCGCAGCCACCACCGCGGTTTCTGTACGCAGAATGTTTGCGCCGAGAGAAACCTCAGTCCAAGCGCCCAGCAGCGCAGAGCCGCGTTCTTCGTCCGTCCAACCGCCCTCCGGGCCCAAAGCCAGAAGCACGCGCCTGGAGCGGGGGGCACGCTCCAGCGCGGCGCGCAGTGGCGGCGCTTCCCTTTGCTCGCTGAAAAACAAACGCAGCTCTGCGGCATCGCCGGGAGCGGTCAGGCCGCGCCGCAAGAAGTCCAGGCTGCTGCGCTCGAGCCGCCGGAGGACAGGCGGGCGCAGGCGCCGCGATTGCTGCGCCGCTTCCAGGAGAATCTTTTCCCAACGCCGCGCGCGCTTTGCGGACGCAGCAACCAGCCCTTTCTCCGAGCGCGTGGCGGCCAGGGGGATGATCTCCGCGGCGCCCAATTCCGTTGCCTTTTCGAGCGCCCATTCGAAGCGGTCAAACTTCACGATGCTGAGTGCCAGGACCGTATCGAGCGTCTGGGAAACGGCGGGGAGCTCTTCCACGAGCGAGAAATCCACTTCATCGCGGCGCACGCGCTCGATGCGTCCGAGCCACACCTGGTGCCCGTCGCTCAGCTCATAGAGCTGCCCCGGTTCCGCGCGCAGCACGCGGCCGGCGTGGTGGGCCGCGTCGCCGCGCAGCACCGCCCGGCCGCCCTCGAATCCATCGACAAAAAATCTTCGCCGCATGACTCCCTATGGCATCAGAATACCTTTGCGCGCGCCCTTGGGAGGTTGCAATGAGAGAAACCCTGCTCCCGGCGCCTTCCCGGCCGCTGCCGCGCGGTCTTCCGGCCGTCTGCGGACTGACGGTGATGCTCTGCACCGCGACCTTCCAGCCAGTACTCCTTGCGCAAAGCACAGTGCACCAAACTCCGAAGCGGGCGCCTGCCGCACCCGCCGGCCAGCCGGCCCGCGAACAAAGCGAAACGGTCGCGGCAGCCTGGAAGCGTATCACTGCGGCCACCACCAGCGGCAAGGTCAGAACTCGCGCGACAGCGTTGCAGACCCTGGCCAGCGCCGGAGACCGTCCCGAGGCGGTGCAAATGCTCCAGCAGGCAATGAAGGACCAGCACGCGGACATCCGCAAGGCCGCGGCTTACTCCCTCGGCAAAATGCACGCGCGCGCGGCCATCCCGCGCCTGCGACAGGCGCTGGACGACACCTCGCCGAGCGTGCGCGTGGCCGCGGCGCGCGCGTTATGGGAAATGAAGGATTACACGGGAAGAGACCTGCTGATCCGCATTGTCGAGCGGCGCGCCCCGGCGGAAGAAGCGAAATTGCGGCAGGAATGGCAGCAGGCCCTGCATCGCGTGGATAGCCCCTCCGCCGTCTTCATGCTCGCCCTGGAACAAGGGATTGGATTCCTTCCCGGCCCCTCATTTCTCGCCATCCCGCTGGTCCGGGAAGCCACCAAAGACAAATCCGCGCCGGGCCGGGCCACCGCGGCCACTCTTCTGGCGGACCAGGCTATCGAACCGGCCGTGGAAGCTTTGGAGCTGGCCCTGGTGGACCCGGAGCCGGTGGTGCGGGCCGCTGCCGCTCTCTCCCTGGGAAAAATCGGACGGCCGGAAGAAATCATCCAGCTCGCTCCCCTGCTGCACGACCACAAACCCACCGTGCGGCTGGCTGCGGCCGTGGCCATCGCACGGCTGAGCCCGCCTGGAAGCGGACCGATGCCGCCAGCGGTGCCGCAGCCTTAAATCGTAAGGGCGCACCCACGTGTGCGCCCGGGTGGGCAAGGGGCGCGGGGAAATGGGCGGGGACGCGCCCAAATGGGGGAGACGACAGTCCCCACAAATAGGCGGGCCCGCAAGTGCGCTTACGCGGCTTGATCTGTGGCGGCGCTTAGGCGGGCGGACACGTAGGTCCGCCCCTCCCGGCGAGGGAGGAGAAAATCCAGCCGGATTAGCCGAACATGTCTTTGACTTTGTCGAAGAGGGAGGAGTTGCGCTCGGCGGGCGCATTATCCGCGCTGAGCGTGGCGCCGAGTTCTTCTATCAGGCGGCGCTGCTCGCGGGTCAGCTTAGCGGGAGTTTGCACGTGCACGCGAACGTGCAGATCGCCTTTGCCGTGGCCGTGCGGGCTGGGCAATCCCTTTCCTTTCAGGCGGAAGACGTGGCCGCTCTGCGTGCCCTCGGGGATTTTCAGTTTTTCCTCGCCGTACAGCCCGGGGACGTGAATTTCCGTGCCCAGCGCGGCCTGGGCGATGGTGATGGGAATGGTGCAGAACAGGTCCGAGCCTTTGCGTTCGTAGAAGGGATGCTCGCTGACCTCGATGACCACATAGAGATCACCGGGAGGTCCGCCGTTTGCGCCCAATTCGCCTTCGCCGGGCAGGCGGACGCGCATGCCGCTCTCCACTCCCGCGGGAATTTCCACTTCCAGGCTGCGCTGGCGCTCCACGCGGCCGGCGCCGCGGCATTGCGGGCAGGCTTCGCGGATCACCCGCCCCGCGCCCTGGCACTGCGGGCAGGTCCGAGCGACCGCGAAAAAACCTTGCTGGTAGGTCTTCTGCCCGCGTCCGCCACAGGCCTGGCAGGTGACCGGGGCCGTGCCCGGCTTCGCGCCGGACCCATCGCAGGCTTCGCACGATTCCGTGCGCGGTACGCGGACCTTCAGTTTGCGTCCGGCCGCGGCCTCTTCAAACGACAGGGAAACGTCGTAGCGCAGGTCTGCACCGCGCTGCGCCCTCCGCCCGCGCCCGCGCCTGCCTGCTCCGAAACCGAACACGTCCTCGACCTGGAAGAAATCTCCCAGAATGTCCTGCAGGCCGTCGAATACGGAAAAGTCAACGGTTTGATAGCCGCCCGCGCCCGCGGAGGAAAGGCCGGCATGTCCGTAGGCATCGTAGATCTGGCGCTTCTGCGGATCGGAGAGGACGCTGTACGCTTCCGTGGCCTCGCGAAATTTGTCTTCGGCGTGACTCTTGTTATCCGGGTTGCGGTCCGGATGCCACTGCAACGCGGCCTTGCGGTAGGCGCTCTTGATCTCGTCCGCGGAGGCGCTGCGGCCCACGCTCAGCACTTCGTAATAATCCCGTTTGGCGGCAGGCATCGGCGGGCGCGGCCTCAGGCGTCGTTCCGGGGCGCAGGATGCACCGCGACGCGCACCATGGCGGGACGCAGCACGCGGTCGCGGAAGCGGTAGCCGGGACGCAGAACGGCCAGCACCTGGCCGTCCGCGTGGTCCGCAGACTCGACGCGCTCCACGGCCTGTTCCTCGTGCGGGTCGAAGGACTTGTTCGCAGCGTCGATGCGCTCCAGGCCCATCTTGGAAAGCGCGGACCACAGGCTGCGATAGATGGCCTCGAATCCCTCGCGATACTTTTCGTAGGCAGGATCGCGATGGGCCCCGAGGGCGCGTTCGAAATCATCGAGCGCCGGAAGAACGGGTTCGATGGCCGAGCCCACGGCGCGATGGTATTCAGCGGCCCGGTCCCGCTCGATGCGCTTGCGGTAATTATCGAAATCAGCTTGCAGGCGCACCAGGGACTTCAGCAGATCATCCCGCTCCGCGCGCAGGGCATCCAGCTCTTCCCGGCTGATTGCGCCGGCCGGGGGGGCGGCAGTCGCAGCCGGCGCCGTCCCCGCATCAGCGGAGTTGGGCGCGGCAGCTTCTGCGGCGGCGCCCGCCCGGAGTTTCTCAGCGGCATCGCTCATGATGTGCGGCTCCCGGAAACGTATCCGTTGAAATATTGCGCCACGCAAGCCACGGTAGTGATGGCGCGTTCGTAATGCATGCGCATGGGGCCCAGTATGCCCAGCGAGCCCTGCAGCGGCTCGTTCCAGGCGTAAGGCGCGGTGACCAGGGCCAGTCGCGCGCCGGCACGGTCCATGGCGCGCACGCCGATTTCCACGTGCACCGGCTCCGGCGCCTCAATGCAACTGGTGAGCAGTTCCACCAGCCGCGTGCGCTCTTCAATCGCTTCAAGCAACGAGCGCAATTCTTCCGGCGTGGCCAATCCAGGGGCGGTGGCGATCTGCGCGGCGCCTTCCACGTAGAGCTCGCGCGGCTGATCCTCGGCCAGCAATTGCGGGTCGCAGAGCAACAGCGCGTTGGAGCCGAGCTGGTCGTAGCGCTCGCGGTCGCGCGCCAGGCGCTGCTTCAAATTGGCGCGGATGGCCTGGAGGGTCCAGCCGCGGTACTCGATATTCACCATTTCCGCCGTGCGGTCCAGTTCGCTGGAGGAGAAGGTACGCGCGACCCGCACCACTTTGTCCCGGGTGATTCCGCCGGCGCTGACCAGCACCACCACCACGCGGCCATCCGGCAGGGCGATGAAGCGCACGTGCTCGATCACCATCTGCGAGACGGAGGGAGAGATGACGATGCCCAATCCCTGGGTGACGGAGGCCAGCACGTGGCTGGCCCTTTCCATCACTTCTTCCGGGGTGGTGGCGGAAGAGAGTTCGCGATGGATCCACTCGCGGTCCTGCTCGGAGAGCTGCGCGGGCTGCTCCGCCACGTGCTGCACGAAAAAGCGGAACCCGGCGGAGGTAGGCACGCGCCCGGCGGAGGTGTGGGGATGGCACAGGTACCCCTCTTCCTCGAGGTCGGCCATCACGTTGCGCACCGTGGCCGCACTGAGCGGTTCGGCATGCCGCCGGGAAATCGAGCGCGACGAGACGGGCTCGCCCGTTTCGATGAAGGTGCGGACGACGTCCGCCAAAATCTCGCGATGTCTGCGCTCCAGCATGGCCGAAGATGGTCCCCAAGCGGCCCCTGCAGCGGGTCCGCTGATACCAACAATTTCATTCTAGGGAGTGCCGTGGGAAGCGTCAACTCGCGTTTCCGCCTGCGGAAACGAGGTGGACACGGCGAGAGACGGCGCCTCGGCAGGTTCGCGATGCCGCGGGGCGCGGTACAATCCGCAGCGGTGCCCGCCAAACATACCGCCGCCGAGCCGCGGCCGCGCATCGTCTCGCTTGCGCCCAGCGCCACCTCGATTCTTTGGGCGATTGGCGCGCGCCGTGAGGTGGCGGGCGTGACGAAGTGGTGCGCAGACGTGGCGCCTGTGGGGCGGCTGCCGCGCGTGGGCGATTGCTGGGCCGCGGACCCCGCGGCGATTGCCCAGCTTCGTCCGACGCTGCTCGTCGGTTCCGTGCCCTTTAAACCGGAGATGGTGGCGCGGCTGCTGGAACTGGGCGTTCCCCTGCTGGCCTTGAATCCGCGTTCGCTCAGCGATATTTACGCGGACATCCATCTGCTGGGCCGCATCGCCAGCCGAGCGGGCGCGGCGGCAAGCGTCGTCCGGTCCATGCAGCGGGCGCTCGCGCAGATCTCCGCGTGTGCGGCAAGGCGCGGCAAATCAAAAATTCCCGGGCGGCCGCCCCGCGTCTATTGCGAGGCCTGGCCCAACCCGCGGATCAGTTCACCGCCCTGGGTGGCAGAGGTGGTGCGCATCGCGGGAGGCGATGCGGTGCTCCCCGCGGGCGAGAAAGTGACGGACGAACAGGTAGCCGCGGCCGCGCCGGAGGTGATCGTGCTGGCGTGGGCGGCCGCGGGCTCGAAGTCCGATCCGCGCAAGGCGCTGGAAAACTCGGCATGGCGACATGTCCCGGCAGTGCGCGCCGGAAGAGTACACGCGATGCGCGATGAATTGCTGAATACTCCGGCACCCATTCTGGTGCGTGGCGCGCAAGAGCTGGCGAAGCTCATCGGAAAGGCGCGTGTGGGGCAATGAGCGACCGCATCCTGGTGGTGGCGGCGGTGGTTGAAAGGGATGGGCGCATTCTCATCTGCCAGCGGCGGCGCGGCGACCGCTTCGAGCTATTGTGGGAGTTCCCGGGCGGAAAGATACAGACCGGCGAGACGCCGCGGAATGCGCTGGCGCGAGAATTGCGCGAGGAATTGGGCGTCCCTGCGCAGGTAGGAGAAGAAATCTATCGAACGCGGCATCAATACTCCCAGTTCAGCCGCGAGCTGGAATTGATCTTTCACTCCGCGACGCTCGGCCCCGGACCACTGGAGAACCGCGTTTTTGAGCAGGTGGCATGGGCGGAGCGGGGGCGCCTGCGGGAGTACGAGTTCCTTCCCGCGGACAGGGAACTGGTGGAGCGGCTGGCNGCGGGGAGAATTGAAAGGCGAAACTCTAAAATCGAAATCCGAAACTCGGTAGGCTCCGGCTCCCTCAGGCCGGCAAAGCAGACCGGAAGGCCGCCGTTTTTCGATTTTCGTTTTTCGGTCTTAGACCAGCGCCCGGCCGCCATCCACGACGATCACCTGTCCGGTGATGAATTGCGCGGTGGCCAGGAACAGCACAGCGTCGGCGATTTCTTCGCCTGTTCCGGTGCGACGAAGGGGCACGCGCCGGATGTATTCCTCGTCGGGCGGCTCGCCAGGGAATTGGATTGTCCCGGGCGCCACGCTATTCACCAGAATGGCCGGAGCGAGGGCCCGCGCCAGGCAGCGCGTGAGCATGATCGAGCCGGCCTTGGAAACGCAGTAATGCGTATAGCCGGGCCAGGCCAGCAGCCCGCCGAGCGACGAAATATTCACGATGCGGCCGCGTCCCTGCTTCTTCATGATCGGGGCGGCCACCTGCGCGCACAGAAACTGGGACTTCAGATTGATGTCCAGGATGGAATCCCACTGCTGGTCGGTGAGTTTTTCAAACGGGGCGTGGAAGAAGGCACCGGCATTGTTCACCAGGATATCCAGCCGGCCGAAATCGGCCAGCACGGCACCGAAGAGCCGCTGCACGTCCGCGCGCTTGCTCACATCGGCCTGGAGCGCGGCGGCTCTCCGGCCGAGCGCGTGGATTTCTCGGACAACTTCTTCCGCATCTGACTTCGAGCGGCTGTAGTTGACGGCGACGTCCGCGCCTGCTCGCGCCAGCGCCAGGGCAATCGCGCGGCCAATGCGTTTGCCCGCCCCGGTGACGAGGGCGATTTGGCCTGATAGCTTTAGTTCGTTCATGACGAGCCACGCACGACGGGGCCGGCTGCCTTTCGATTCCGCTCAGAGTCTTCCAGAAGCCGGCGCCACAAAATGGCGCTACGAAAGATTCATGGCCAGGTCCACCAGGGTACGCACGGCGACTCCGGTCGGACCTTTCGCTGCCCAGGGCTTCTGCTCGTCGAGCCAGGCTGTGCCGGCGATGTCCAGGTGCACCCACGGCGTGTCGTCTGTAAATTCGCGGATGAATGCCGCGCCCACGCTGGCGCCTCCGCCGCGCCCGCTCCCCACGTTCTGAATGTCCGCGATAGTGCTCTTAATCAACTCGCGGTAGTCGTCGTCGAGCGGCATGGGCCACATTTTTTCGCCCGCGCGGCGCGCGCTGGCCAGCACCTTCTCCTGCCATTCCGGATT
>OCOJ01021550.1_pt2 | contig 11044 bp, 18 predicted proteins | sample 1539251 | NCBI WGS metagenome assembly OCOJ01 (sample SAMN01911457, study PRJEB22624) | soil metagenome | biome: Soil | place: Malaysia | collected 2012-04-30 | depth RA_metagenome m
GAGGCGCTCAGCCAGATTATGTCCAGGCTGGAGTTCACGCCGTGCATCCAGAAGGAAGGATAGCCCGAGGAGCGGAAGACGAACAGCTCGGTGGTGTCGTTGGTGATCTTGGTGTTCATCAGACCGTTCTGACATTCGCTTTGGGTCGTCGCAAGGTAGGTCAGACGGTACGTCTTCCCGCCAACCGTGAAGCTAGAGTAGTTGAAGCTGCCGCCGCATTCCCCGGATGGTTGGCTGAGGATTGTGTAGGCGACCACGAGGACGACCACCGCAATGAGTATACCCATCACGAGGAGGCGACGACCGTTCATGGCAGAGGTCGCTGAGAGAGGTTCTGAGTGCTCAAACTCGGACGAAGCTCTGGACTGTCCTTGCGTCGAGCTTCTTCACGAGTGCGAGAACGAGTTTCGCCGCGTTGTCTATGTCCGAGAGGTCGACGACGGCAGAGTGAGAGTGGATGTGACGGGTCGGGACGCTTATCACGAGTGACGGGCATCCGGCCTTGCTGATGTGGAACCTCCCTGCGTCAGTGCCTCCCTTTGTGACCACGGAGAGCTGGTAGGCGAGGTGCTCCTTCTCGGCCGTTTCGATTGCGAAGGACTTTAGGGCCTGATTGGGAATCATCGACGCGTCAAACGTCAGTATGCTCGGTCCCTTCCCCATCCTGGCTGGCGCCTCGTTGGGCCTGATGCCTGGGACGTCCCCTGCTATGTCGACCTCCAGGGCGAATGCGACGTCAGGTTCCACCATGCTCGCCACCGTTTGAGCCCCTCTCAGTCCCACCTCTTCCTGCACGGTCGCGGCGACGAACAGACAGTTGGGGTGTTGTGCGCGCTGAGCCTTCAGGCGCCGAAGGACCTCGAGACCCACGAACGTGCCGACCCGGTCGTCGAACGCCTTCCCCATCGCCACGCGTCCGCCTTTCTGGAGGATGAAGGGAGATAGCGGAGCGACGGGATCTCCGATTCGCACTCCGAAGTCCTTCTCCGCAGCTTCCCTGCTGCTGGCGCCGATGTCTATGAACATTGAATCGAGCTTGACGACCTTCTCCCTCTCCTCCGGACTCAGGAGATGAGGAGGCTTCGAGGCTATGACGCCTACGACGTCGCCTTTCTTGGTCCTCACCGTCACCCTGTGACCTAGGAGAACCTGGTCGAACCACCCGCCGAGGGCGCTGAATGTCAGGTATCCAGACTCTTTCTCGATGCCGGTCACCACGAAGCCGACCTCGTCCATGTGCCCCGCTAGGAGGATTCTGGGAGACTCCGCCTTGCCCTTTGCCTTGAAGACTACCGACCCTAGCTTGTCATAGAGGACCTCGTCGGCCAGCTTCTCGCCCGCCTTCTTCACAATGCCCGCGGGCTCGCGTTCGAACCCTGATGGGCCGAAGGACTCCGAGAGCTCCTTTAGGAGCGTGACTGAGCTGCTGTCGAGTGGCATAGAGGCGGGGGCCACCGCTCCGTCTTATATTGCTGATGCGGGCTACGGCAGTGAACAAAACCGGATATGCGATTGACCTGTTGGATTCGGGTAGGAATGACAGGGACGGTCCGAGTAATTCTTTGGGGTTGGTTTGCGGACTGCCGGTGGTTGTCGGGGACAGGTGGGCCCCTCAGTCGTTGTCGACAAGCAGCCGGCCCTGAGAGTCGTAGGCGTACAGACAGAGCCCCTTGTAGTGGACATGGTGGAAGTTGAGGACCTTGACGACGTTGGCCCTGGTGTCCAAGGGGACGTATAGGTAGAAGGCGGGAGAGAGGGAAGAGTAGATCTTCCACAGGCGCAGGTCTTCTCTGTCTACGACCATCTTGCTCTCGACCTCCACAATCTTGACGACGCCCATCTTCGGGCTCGTGACGACCAGATCTGGGTAGACGAGTTCCGACTCGTGTTGGATTCCTGTAGTGCGCTCGGGAACGTTCGCGTACGTCGTCCAGTCGGGGTGGTCGCAGTCAGGATAGGCGAACCTGGATCCGGCGAGCAGTGCTACAGTGCGATTGTGCTCGGCCTCCTCCTCGGTCTGCAATGTACTGGGACAACTCCCCGCCGCGCTATAAGGTGAGGACCGGTGAGGAATTGACACGACCAGAGGGATTGTCGTAACTGTTCGTCCTTCGGGCAACGCTACTAGGAGAACTCCCTTCTCGCGCGAGGAAAGGGCCCACCGCCATCATTAAGGCGCGGCCAATCGTCGGTCCTCGGGAGACAGCCATCTTGGGCGGCCACGAGCCTGCGGAGTCCGCGCAATCCCCCCGCGGAGCTAGTGGAGGAGCCGGTTCCCTCAACTCAATGATATGGCGGTCTTGGCCCAGGCGTGCGTACACTCTTCTTCTCGTATTGTATGCGTCGGTGCTGACGCCCACAGCGTTGATTTCCGCCCGGACACCCGCGAACCTAACACAGTTCGCCTCCATCACCACCTGCGCGGTCACGCTCTTCGTTGGGCTATGGCGGCGCCGTGACCTGCAGGAGCTGGCGGCGAAGCTCGACGTATCGCCGGCCAAGAAGACGTTTGTGTTCGGTGGAGTCGGCGCAGTGTACGTCGAGACGGTGTACGAAGTTTGGCAGCATGTGTTCGGCGCCAGCGGGGTGGCGGCAAACGCGAATCTTGCCCTGGACTTGGTTTTCACTATGCCGTGGTACCTCCTGCTCGTGGCTTTCCTTGCTGTAGCCCTGGAGCACGTCCGGCCCAGCCTCTTCCAGCTGTTGCTCCTGGGCGGAGTCTACGAATGCATGGCAGACGGTCTGCTTTCTTCGGTGATTGGTGGCAGGTTTGCCTCAATCCCGTTCCTTCCTCTGGTCATACCAGTCTTCACGATCGTCTACGCCCCGATTGTGGTCTTGCCCGCAATCGCCACTCGCCCCGCCTACGAGGCCCACTGGAGAACGAAACCACCGCTGGGATCGTGGCTGTGGATGTTCTTCCCCTGCAGCGCGATTCTGCTCTACGGTCCGCTGCTGATTGTGCTGCTCTTCAGATGAACCGTGTCGCCGGACCGGAAATTCGGTCTGTGAATGAAGATATAGGCCTCGGAGCGGAGTTCGAGTGTGAGTGAATTCATCAGAAGCAGGGTCGACGTGACCAGCGCCTCCAGACTCGGAGGGAAGGTGGTCGACAAGATAATCGAAGATTCAGGAGCAGGGAGGACGACGTTTGTGATTTTCTTCAGGGATGGTACCGAGCTGGGTTGGAGCTACACGGATGGGGGCACCTTCATCAAGAGGCCGGGGGAGCCCGTCAGAGACGTCTACTAGTGAACGACTCGAGTTACAGCCGCTCCTGTGGGAAGGCTCTCTGTCTTATATATCAGGACGAGATTCCTGACGTCGAAGGAAGATGAGGGAGTCCTCGAGGACGGAGAGGATGCACCTACCAGCCAATACCTACGAGGAGTGGTTGAAGGCCCAGGGCGTCAAGCCCGCTGGAACCAGGCTAGGGAAGAAGATCACTGAAGACCAATACGAGATCTGGCTCGAGAAGAGCGTCAAGAGACGAACGCACAAGCCAGGGCACCATGCGAGAGCCTGAGAGTTAGCAAGGGCGACCCGGCCCACAGCGAAGCCTGCCAGCGACTAGAGGTCCCTTCGCTCGAAGCTGAGCGAAGCGGAGTTAATGCAATATCGGAGACCTGTCGGTTTGGGTCCGTCGTCGAAGACGTGACCGAGGTGGGATCCGCACCTGCTGCACTCCACTTCCGTCCTCGTCATCCACCAGCTCCTGTCGGTCTTTTCACTGACTGCGTCCCTCCTGGTCGGCTCCCAGAAGCTGGGCCATCCCGTGCCCGATTCGAACTTTGTCGAGGATTGGAACAGCTCTTGGCCGCAGACGACGCAGCGATATACTCCTGCCTCGTGATTGTCCCAAAACTCTCCCGTGAAGGGTCGCTCGGTGCCTTTGTTGACGCACACGTCGAACTGCTGCGGAGTGAGACGCTGTTTGAGCTCCTCTCTGTCTTCCTTAATCACGATGCTCGCGGGACAGGCCGAAGTATAAACCTGCCTCCCGATTGGTGAACTGTGGGGCGCCCATGGCGCGCAGCGTGTCGGTTGCGATCGAAGCGGTCTCGGATTCAAATAACAGTTCGTGTTTGTCGAGCGAGTGGTCTTCGGGGCCCTCGTCGACGTCCCGCTGTTGACTGCAGTTTTCGTGTTGATGTTGGTCTTCAGAAGGCGCCTTTCGAGAGCGCTGTCGGTTAGCGGCATCCCGTCGTTCGTAATGTACCTGGCACTGAGCGTGCCGCTGATCATCTTCGAAGAGCAGATCGACTGCGAGCCCGCCTGGTGTGGGAAGGTGCTGGTACCGCCCACGCTCCCGTTCCTCTTCGTGGAGGTTCTTGTCCTGGGCGTGGTCGCTCTGCTGGTCCACGCGAGGCGGACTCTCCGGGTAACGGCCGCATTCGCCCTCTACGGGGTGATTTTCGAGATCCTGGTGGGAGGGCTCAGGGGAGCCTCGCCCCTGGTGGTGGTCGTCCTGGCGCCCTACGTTGCGCTCGGCTACGCGTTCATCTCGCTGCTGCCGCTCTCGGTGCTCCTCGAAGGCAGAGAGGAGTCGCTCTCCGACGAAGCGACAATCGTGTCCCCAAGTGGTTCTAGCCCAGCTGCGGACCAGGGCTTGGTTTTATACACGCCCTGCCGAGGCGGAGGAAGCGAACTATCTTGGCAACAATGAAAGGCCACGACGGCGCTCGTGACCCTGAAAGGGTGAGCTTCGGCTCGCTCGCAAAAGCCCTCCACGATATGGGAGCGCTCAGGCTGGGGGAGTTCACTCTGCCCAACGGCAACCACAGCCTCTACGACATTGACCTGAGGCTCGTCCCGAGCTACCCGGAAATCTACACCACTGTGCTGGCCGCGTATGTTGAGCTCGTCGAAGGAGTGGGAACGGACAGCTATGATGCCATCGCTGGAGTCGCGACTGCGGGCGTGACCATTTCTTCACCGCTGGCGGTCATGCTCAAGAAGCCCATGATGTACGTGCGCAAAGAAGGCGAAAGCCGCGGGCAGGACAGGTTCGTCGAAGGGGTGGCTCCGCCACACTCGAGGGTGCTGATGATAGACGATTTGGTTTCCACAGGCCGAAGCGTTGTTTCGGCCGCCGGGGCGCTGCGAAGATTGGGATTCACCGTGACCGACGCGGCCGTGCTGGTCGACAGGATGGAGGGAGGGAAAGAGAATTTGGCCTCGGCCGGGTTGAGGCTGAACTCCTACGCCACCATAGAGCAACTGCTCCGGGCACTCTGCCAGATGAATCTCGCGAAAGAAGTTCAGGTTGACGCAGTCCTGCACCAGGCGGAAGCTCGTAGGCGCCAGCACCGACCCTAGCCCGGTTGACGCGAGTACCCTCTCACCCTTACGACGCGGGACTGGGGGTCGCCGGCGGAGCGACCGAAGGTGTCTGGAACTCCTTCTCTTCCCACATGTCGTAGGCCGTGGCCGAAGACGAGGCTTGTGTTATTATCGCCAGGGCGTTCGCGACGTGCAAGAAGCTCACGAACCCGGTGTATATCGAGCCCCAGGAGAACGCGATTCCGAGCTCGAGGGCGATGCCAAGGACGACCTGTAGCACGGCCAGGTTCCGCGTCGTGCGNNCGCGTGATCCTCTTGATCCTGTCGGGGCAGGAGGTGCGGCTTACCTTGCGGAAGACCGTAAACGCGAGGTAGAGTATGGCGAGGCCGACTATCACGTGGACGCCGAGCTGAACCATGCCTCCGAGCGCAGATGAGAACAGTATGAACAGAATCTGCAGGAAGGCGATCCAGATTATCAGATACATAGACTGCCAGCTTTCCATGCTCGAACGGGAAGCGCGTTCTGGATTTAAGTTCGCTTGGCCCTCAGACGGCGCTGCCGGAGTTGGTGACTCTGGCCGCGAGCTCGTCCCTGCTTGGATGCCAGGGGTTACTCCAGTCAATCGGGCCCCTGACGAAGCTGTAGGCGAGCCTCGCAAGCACCAGGCTCCAGGCCCTGTCGAAGTAGCGGTAGACGGCCTCGCCCTCGGACCCTGGCTTCCAACCGAGCTCCAGGAGGCGGACCAGCGTCTTGGAGTCTCCAACGGGGTCGAAGAACACCACCACCCACTGGGCGAGCTCCTTCCTAGACTTGGGGAACTCGGGCGGCGCGTTCCATGTGAACGAGAGCATCCTCCCCGGCACGAAGCTCAGAACTCTGCAGCCTTCGCTGCCTTGGCGGCCCGGTGACGCGTTCATGTCGAACAGGATTTCGTAGGCGCCCTGAGGCCTAAGTTCGATTCTCGCATCCTGGCCAAAGAAGCTCCCGACCCCTTCCGGCGTGGTCCAAGCCCGCCAGACCTCGTCTGTGGGCGCTTCCACAAGAACGGCCTTCTCTAGAAGCTTCTGAGTCGTCGCCGTCCCCCGAAGAGGCTTCGACTCGTGTCTAATTAAGAGAGTGACACCGAATCCAGAGCGGACCGCAGGTCGGCTGTCAGAATTAAATAGAGACTGGAGTGGAAGAGCAATCGTGAGCGACGAGCTAAACAGCGCCCGCGAGCGGAAGAGGCAAAGTGAAGAGAGGGCGGGGCAATACTACGACAAGATCAAGAAGCAGGAGGCCGAGGTGGCGGAACTCCAGAACAGACTGACCATCAGCCAGAGGAGGCTTTCGGACCTCCAGCGGCAGAAGACCGACCTCGACAAGCGGATGGCGGACATGTTGAACGACATCGGCGCAACGAACCAAACGATCAAGTCGCTCCAGAGGGAGATCGAAGCCCACAGGGAGAGCATAGCCGCAGATCAGACAGAGATGGAGAAGCACAATGCCGATGTGCAGCAGCTCGACCACGTGATTGCGGACCTCATGCGGCGCCGCTGAGGCTGAGCGAGTCGGTCAGACGCCTTAAGAGCCACCGGGAGCCGGAATCGCCAGAATGGTCGTGAAGGCCAGGGGGGACGTCCCCGCGCAGCCGGTGGACAAGGCGGTGGAGACCGAGATAGAGTGGCTCATCGACAGGCGCGATGGCGCCCCCAACTTCGAAATGCGCAAATTCAGGATAAAGCCAGGCGGCAGGATTCCCAAGCACCTCCATCCCGATGTCGAGCACGAGCAGTACGTCTTGAGCGGACACTACAGAATTGGGATTGGAGACAAGACGTACGATGTCAAGGAGGGAGATTCCGTGTACATCCCCGCCGGAACTGTCCACTGGTACGACAACGCCGGAACCGAGGATGCGGAGTTCCTGTGCGTCATACCGAAGAAGGACGAGTACCGAGCGGTCTATCTGGAAGCCGAAGAGACCGCTTCCCGACCCCCGAACGAGTGTTAGAGTCGGACGGCCGGAATCCGGTCAGCGTTATTCTCGCGTTTGGCAATCGTCTTGGGTGCTTAAATCGCAAGCGACGCCAGTCGCCCCGAGCATGAATGAAGGCCAGGAAGGCCACTGAGGCTGCCCTGGGCCTCCGATGAGGGAGAACACGATGGAAACTAAGGTAGTGAATCACTTCTGGTCCGGAAACGAGGCCTGCGTCGCAGGAGCGATGACGGCTGGATGCCGGTTCTTTGCTGGCTACCCTATATCCCCTTCAAACGAGATTCCAGAGGAGCTTTCCGAGCGTTTGCCCGCCGCTGGAGGAATATTCATTCAGATGGAGGATGAACTGGCGAGCATTGGGGCAGTCGTGGGGGCAAGTCTGGCCGGCTGGAAGGCCATGACCGCGACGTCTGGCCCGGGTTTCAGCCTGATGCAGGAGACCATCGGATGGGCGTTCATGACGGAGACTCCCTGCGTGGTGGTCGACGTTCAGAGGGTGGGGCCGGGCACCGGCCAAGCCACGCGGTCTGCGCAGGGTGACGTCATGCAATCTCGATGGGGGACTCACGGCGACTACGCGGCAATAGTGCTCTCGCCGAACTCCGTCCAGGAGATGTTCGAGCAGACAGTCAGGGCGTTCAATCTCTCCGAAAAGTACCGGACTCCCGTTGTGCTGCTGGCCGACGAAACGATAGCGCACCTGAGAGAGCAGGTAGCCGTGCCCCCTGCTGCCACGATAAAGATCGTGGACAGGTTGAAGCCAGATCCAGGAGTGACCGAGGTTTTCGGGTCTGTGGACGTCGCCCCGATGGCCACCGTGGGCCAGGGGTTCAACGTCGCCGTGACCGCTTCCACCCACGATGAACGTGGCTTCAGGTTCACCCAGAGCGCGGCTGTGCACAGGAGGATGCTGCAGCGGCTGGTGGGGAAGGTCTACAACCACGTCGGAGACATTGTGGAAACAGAGCGCCACGGCCTCGGCGACTGTGACGTTGGCATCGTTTCGTTCGGATGCGTCTCCCGGGCCGCGTACGAGGCCATTGAGAGGGCGGAGGCCGACGGAATCTCGGTCGGCCATGTCCGCCTGAAGACAATCTGGCCCTTCCCTGACGAGCAGGTAGCCGAACTGGCAAAGCGGGCGCGCAGAGTGGTGGTTCCGGAGATGAATCTGGGACAGGTCATAGGCGAAGTAAGGCGGGTCGCTGGCGGTCGGCTGGTCGAGGGGCTGAACAAGATTGGGGGAGGAGAGCTCATAACGCCCGAGGAAATCCTCGACAAGATCAAGGAAGGCGGGTGACATGGCCGAGGCTTTCCCCACGCTGAAGTACATGAGGAAGCTGAAGCAGCCCTTCTGCCCAGGCTGCGGACTCTTCTCGGTGAGCGACACCTTCCTCAGGGCTGTCCGGGAGCTTGGCCACGAGGACTTGAGCGGGTTCTGCTTCGCAAGCGGAATAGGGTGCAGCTCCTGGATCCCATCGCCCTACTTCTTCGCCGATTCGGTCCACACCCTTCATGGGAGGAGCATACCTGTAGCGACGAGCATCAAGCTCGTGCGCCCTGACCTCAGCGTGGTCGTCTTCGGGGGCGACGGCGACATAGTGGGAATCGGGCTCAGCCACTTCGTGCACGCCGCGAGGCGCAACGCGGACATCCTCGTGATAATGGGCAACAACATGGTCTACGGCATGACGGGCGGTCAGGTCGCGCCCACCACTCCCTTCGGAACGCCGACAACCACAACGCCATACGGTAGCTTCGAACACCCGCTCGACGCCGCCGGACTGGCGGCCGCGGCTGGAGGAGCCTACTCCGCAAGGTGGACAACGGCGCACCTGAAGNGAACTCAAGGAGTCCATGAAGACCGCTCTGCAGCTCAAGGGGTTCAAGTTCATAGAAGTGGTGACGCAGTGCCCAGTCGGCTACGGGCGTAGGGCTGGCTTCGAGAACGTTGGTGAGATGCTGAAGTACTTCAGGGAGAACGCTGTCTCCCCCGAGCAGGCCGAGGGGCTGGGCGAGGCAGAGCTGGCCAGGAAGATAGTGGTCGGAGAATTCGCCAGGCGGGAGAGGCCCACACTCGTGGAGGCCGTGTACGGCGTGATCAGGAAAGCGGCGGGAGTCGGCAGTGAAGTCTGAAGTGAGGTTTGGAGGGAGCGGAGGCCAGGGCGTAGTGCTGGCTGCGAGGATACTGGGCGAGGCGGCGGTCCTGGAAGGGAGAAATGCGCTCCAGACCCAGGCCTACGGCGCGGAGGCCAGGGGCAGCATGACGAAGAGCGAAGTGATAATCTCGGACGGGAGGATCGGGTTTCCCGCCGTCAGGAAGAGCGACGTCCTGGTGACCATGAGCCAGGAGGCGACAGACGCTCTGACGAGCGACCTGAAGGACGGCGGGCTGCTGATAGTCGACAGCACGAATGTCAGGACCGTGCCGGACACCAAGGCCGAGGTCTACAGGCTACCAGCCACAGCGGAAGCGAAGAGGGCGTTCGGCGAGGGTTTCTACGCCAACATGGTGATGCTGGGGGCCCTCACGCGGATTTCCCACCTCGTGGGCGAGGAGGCGATGGAGAGGGCCATCGCCGAGAAACTGGCGAGGAAGAGGGCCGAAACCAACCTCGAGGCCTTCAGACTGGGCTTGAAGATGCAGCCTCCGCCAACCTAGAAGGCGTCGCCTCGAGGGTCTGGACGGCGGCGTCGGGCTAGCTGAGCTTGACCAGCTCTTGAGTCTCAGCGACAGGCGAGACGACCACGGCGGTCCCGAAAGCGATGATTTCGTCCATGGTGTTTCCAATCTCAGTCGAATCGAACATGACGCTGACGACCGCGTTGGCTCCCAGGCTCTTGGCGTGCTCCGCCATGCGGTCGAGCGCCTGCTGCCTGGCTTGGTGAGCCATCTCTGTGTACTCGTTGATCTCTCCGCCGCCGATCGTGCGCAGGCTGGCGAGTATGTTGCCACCCAAGCCCCTGGAGCGGACCGTAATCCCGTAGACCAGTCCCAGAACCTTCTCCGTCTTGTAGCCAGGCGCGTAGTTGGTGGTGAGGAGCATGAAGCCCTGGCTGGGGGTCTGAATCGTGAGGTTGGCGCCGCAGTTCGGACAGAAACCGATGCCGTCGGCGACCTCCTTGCCGCACTTGGGGCAGAACATGATTCGTGGACGACGGTGCGCGGGTAAAAGCCTTGCGGGAGTTAGTCACGCTGTCGCGACGCTTCAGGTCGCCGTGGTCTTCTTCTCTGAAATCTCCCTTTCGATGTCCTTCTCGAGGACCCTGGCCCGGCTTATGGACTTCGACAGGCTGGACACGAATCTGTAGTCCCTGATTCCAACGTATAGCCAGACGACGGCGAGGGCGGTCAGAACCACCTCGAAGGCCACGAGGACCGGATCGCGGAGGTTCACAGTGACTGTGGTGGCGGGGGTCAGGTAGGCCGAGGCGACCTGGTACACGTATGAAAGGGTGAGGAGGAAGGCGACCACGATGGTCACCACAGAAAGCGCCCTTATCTTGGAGCTGCCGGCCTCGACCCTCTGCAAGAACTCCTCGTGGATCTCGAGGACGGACTTCTCAGGCTCCTCTTCTTTCATGCTACTTCAACTCCCTCGCAGCAGATAAAACGGTTGCTTATCTAAGATAAGTTCAGCTCCTCGTAGATCTTGGCCCAATTCATGAAGACGGTCTTGCCCTTTAGCGTCGCGGAGTAGGTGTCGTGGCCGTCTCGCATCTCACCCACGACGAAGCCGCTGGCGGAGAGCTGGCGAAGGCACTCCTCGCACTTCAGG
>OCOJ01039979.1_pt1 | contig 11040 bp, 14 predicted proteins | sample 1539251 | NCBI WGS metagenome assembly OCOJ01 (sample SAMN01911457, study PRJEB22624) | soil metagenome | biome: Soil | place: Malaysia | collected 2012-04-30 | depth RA_metagenome m
CAAAGAGGTGCATATCGCAAGCCGGATGGCAAGCTCGCTGGCGACTGGGCGGGTAACTGGCCGCGTATCTGCCGCACAAGCAGCGCGACTCCGGAATCGGAGTGAGGGACTAGCGGCGGTCGGCGAAAAAGGATTGCAGGAGCGCGGCGGATTCGGCAGCGAGCACATTCGGAGTGACTTCAACCTGGTGATTGAGGCAAGGATCGGAGAGCAACGCGAAGCAGGAACGGACAGCCCCACCTTTGGGGTCGTCGGCGCCGTAGACCAGGCGGGGGATGCGGGCTTGGATGATGGCCCCCGCGCACATGCTGCAAGGCTCAATCGTGACGTAAAGAGTGGTGCCGGCCAACCGGTAGTTGCCCAGGAGGTGTGAGGCTTCGCGAAGCACGACGATTTCGGCGTGAGCGGTGGGATCACAATCGCGAATGGTGCGGTTGCCGGAGCGGGCGAGGATCTGGCCTTTGTGAAGAAGGACTGCGCCGATGGGGACCTCTCCGGCAGCGGCAGCTGCTCGTGCTTCGTCAAGCGCGGATTGCATGAATTGCACATCTGCTTCCATGTCGTGCCAGAGAATAGCATGCCGCTAGCAGGAAGGAACGTAGCAAAGACGCGAAGAAACAAGACGTAAAGAAGCAACGAAAAGCTTGCGCGCAGTATGGACCAATCACAGACTGCTTGGGATTGCTTGACAATTAGTGGGCAGGGAAACAAACTACGCGCATGCGAGAGCTCATGAAAAGTTCGTTGCGCGTTGGAATGACGGCCACCGCTGGCCACGAATTGCGATCACGGCCAGTTGGAACTGAATACTGATTGAAGACGCCCGCATGGAACTGCGAAAAGATCCCATCACACAGAGTTGGGTTGTCTTGGGACACCGGGAAATCTCCGGGGAAACCATAGCCGATTGCCCTTTCGAACCAGGAATCATTGAAAAACAAACGCCAATATTGACTTGGCCCGCAGACGGAGCCTGGCAAGTACGCGTGTTGCCGCACCCTGTCCCTCTCTACCGTGTTGAGGCCGACCCCGGGCGCGTCGCGGAAGGCATGTATGACAAAATGGGGCCGCTGGGAGCGCACGAGGTGGTGGTAGAAACGCCAAAGCACGACAAACCCATGTCCGAGTTTAGCGACGAAGAGATCGAACGCGTGCTGTGGGTTTGGGCGGCGCGGATCGCGGATTTAAAAAAAGATGCGCGATTCAAATACATCAGCGTGTTCAAGAACAGGGGTGTGTTGGCCGGGGAGGAGTGGTCGCACGCCTACTCGGAAATCGCGGCCACTATCTTTGTTCCGAGGCGAATCAAGTACGAACTGCATGCCGCGCATGATTGGTTCAGCGAGAAAGAGCGGTGCATTTTTTGCGATGTAGTGCGCCAGGAAGAGAAGCAGGGCAGGCGAATCGTCGACGTGCAAGGCGAGTACTACGCGCTGTGTCCTTACGCGTCGCGCGTGCCGTACGAAATCTGGCTGATGCACCGGAGGCACAATCACATTTTCGAACAGCCTCGGCCGGGCTCGAACCGCAGGCAGCTCGCCGCGCTCTTGGGGAGAGTGCTGAGGCGCCTGGGCAAAGTTGCTCCCGCTTATCACTTAGTGGTGCATACGGCGCCAAATACCAAAAGTAAAAAGGGCGAACTAGCGGGCTATTGGAAGACGCTGGCGGATGATTATCACTGGCACATTGAAATCCTGCCGATACTGGAAAAGCGGAGCAAGTCCTACAGCATAAAAGAAGTATACTTCAACGCCGAACTGCCGGAACAAGCTGCAGAGAATTTGCGAGCTTTGGACCCGAATTCCTAAACAGCCCTCGGCGTGCATCCGGCCCTGGAGATTTGACGAGCATTTCCACAACGGATGGTGAAGAGTGCGACGAATGCCCGGCTCGGCAACTCCGATCGAATAAGAGTTTTAGGAACAGTAGTATTTCCAATAGGTTAACAGGAGAACGAAAGCGCATCGGGCTCCATAGTAGCGGCAGCCGGGAGAAGAACAGTCAAAACCGATAGCGCAATCCATAGTGGGGTTGGCCGGACTGAAACCACTAGATGTAGCATAGCGCTTCAGGAAACACGCTAGATTTGCTACCCCGCATTCTTGTTTACAGCCGCTAAGTCCTTGTACTATGTTCACGTTTCAAGTCGCGGCTCCTACCCAGCTTAAGATCAGCGGCTTCGAAAAACCCCTTTTCGACGTCGAGGTGTCGGATGTGGAAAAAAGAAGATGCGAAACCACAAGGAGTTACAGAGATTTCCACAGCTGGCGCGGTTTCTGGCGCGAGCTCAGCTACTTCATCCAATGTCAGTTCATCCCCTTTGAATTCCGGCGCCGCTCGTGAAACTATCGCGTCGCTGCCACTTTCGTCGCGAGCGCCCGCATGCATCAGTCAGGGAATAAAGATAAAGGGTGAAGTTACGGGAAGCGAAGACCTGTTTGTGGATGGCCAAGTGGATGGAAAGCTGAGTTTGACCAACGGCAGTTTGACGGTCGGCCCCAATGGAACGGTCAAAGCTGACGTAACCGCCCGGGAAGTGATTGTGCGCGGCAAGGTGGAAGGGAAGGTTTCTGGGCGGGACAAGGTCCAACTCTGGAGCACGGGACAGGTCACGGGCGAGATCCAAACGGATCGGCTGGCGATTGAGGACGGCGCACTCCTGCGCGGCCGGGTCGAGGCCGGAAAACATCCCGCTCGCGCGAACGAGTCATCTTCGTCGGCCGTGACAAGCAGCGCGCCTCCGTCCGGCAAATCAAGCAGCCCCGTGCCATTGAGTTCCGGCGGCAGCGCAGATTAGTCCATGAGCTTTCTAAACAAACTCGGCATCGGCATTGGCTTGGGAGCAGGCCGGGAAGCTGCGCGCCCGTTTCCGCCAACAGGAAGAGGAAGAAGCGGCGGGCCAGCGATTGGGGCTGTGGGCGCACCTCGTTCTCCGGAGCCGCGCGAATCCACGCGCATGTCGAACGGGTTGAAAGAGTTTTTGTGGAATCTCGATGGGCTGGGCCGCGGAACGCTTCTCGATCTGGGCCCCGCATGGCAGACAACGATCAGTTTTTTCATCGAACGCGGTTTTCGGGTCTCTTCGGAAGACATCCTGCGGGAGTGGAAGGAGTTCCTCGTGCAGGAAGAAGCGCGATTGAAAGATGCCTCCGCGCTTACGGAAACCACCGACATGACTCCGTCCGGCCGCGCGGCGCGCTTCCTCGAAACCAACTTGACTTACCCGCGCGCGTCTTTCGATGCCGTGCTGCTCTGGGATCTGATCGACTATCTCGAGCCATCGCTGGCAAAGCTAGCCATCGCCACGATCACCGAGTTGTTGCGGCCAGGCGGCGTTGTGTTTGCCATGTTCCACAGCAAGAAAACTGAAGGTTTCCAGCGTTATCGTGTGGCGGACTCGAATACACTCCAGATCGTCTCCGCTCCGGTGCTCTGCGCAGTGCAGAAGGTGTATCAGAATCGCGAGATTCAGGATCTCTTCACCAGGTTCCGCACGATGAAGTCATTCGTAAGCCGGGATCAACTTCGTGAAACTCTCTTCATTAAATAACTGATTGTTGCTTGGGAACGGCCTATGCAGGGAAGCGTGCGTTCTCCAACTCTTCGCTTGCAAAACAAGCCGCGAGGGAGTACAAGCAAGGGAGTGAGCTCAAAGAGCTCCGGAGGGGACATGACTCCACCGGGCTTAGAGCTGAACCAAAGCTGAACACACCGCTCACGCGGTGCGCGTCGCTCGCGAAACATACGTGCAATCAGCGCGCTTCGGAAGCGACACAGCAAATTGACGAAAGGGGGAGCCGCCTGGCTCCCCTTTTTGTGTTGGCGCGCTAATGTTTAGCAGAATTTTTGTGATGCCGGTTGTGACGCTGGCTGCTGCGATGCCTTCGGTGGTGTCGGTCATGCGAAGTGGCTTGGCTGGACGTTTGCGCGCTCACGACAGTCAATTGAGAGGTGGGTTGGGTCCCTAAAGAAGGCTTTGCAGAAACTACAAAAGCTGGCGCGGCCGCCAGCATTACAAGGCTCAGTGCACGCATCTCCCTAATTCTCCCCCAGACTCAAAACCCCGGCCAGAATATTGAATCACAACTGCGGCCAAATGTCGCACCTTCGTGGTGGAAAAGCCAATCGGAAATCCCGGAGCGGTATGGGCGAAGGAAAGAGGGGGCCGGGCGCACGGAGGGAAGTGCGCCCGGCGTCAGCAGGGGCAGGGCAAGGAACTTATCCGCCGAATTTCAGCTGCTCCAGCCACCGAATCGATTCGCGCTGGTTGGCGATGATCTGGGCTTGCCAGAGAAGAGCGATGGACATGAGACTCATGGTAATAACGCAGAGCGTCAGCACGATGCCCATGTGAGATTCAGAGGCCGGAACGCGAAAGATACGTTTGAGCCACGCCATGGTAGGGGTTCTCCTAGTACGTACTCAGCGTGTTGTTCCCTGCTTCCCAAGCACTCTGAGCGGAAGAATCTTGAAACACTACATTCCACCGCTTATTCTCTTTGGCAATTCAGGGGCCATCTCTTGGCTTCCGCTATCATTACGAAAACAAATCATTTGTGCCATTTAAACACTTAGAAATTGGGGCCCAAGGCGCCGCTGTGCGGAAACGGACTCGCACAAGTGACACTTTGTTTCCGACAGTTACGCACGGCTGTTGGTTATTCTCGCGAGAATATGAGTCCAAGTTTCTCGACCGTGGAAAGTCATCGATTGTAAGCGAAGGGAAGAAGAGGCACGCACGGTATCCTCTTCTTCCATACCGCCTGGAGTGAGGAGGACATGCCGATCCAAGACGGCAGGTAGTTCGTTCTGGCCCCCAGCCGCGCTGATTCCAATACTTAAAGCATGGGAGCGGAGCGCGCGGTCGTAGAGCTGAGACAACTCTCGGACGCACCGGCTCAGACTGGCGCCAATGGCCAAGGAAAACAAAACCCCGCGCGGACGAATCTGCACCTTTTGATCAGCTGCGGCGGCCCGAAAGCCCTCAATATCAAGCGGAGAAGCTCCGGCAAAAAAGAAAAGCTCGTCAAAGTCGCGTTGTCGGGCGAGTTCCGCCTCACGAGGTGGCAATCCCAGGTTTTGCGCCAACTCGCGCGGAGAAAGTGAGCGCAAAGGGACAACCGCAACGCCCGTTTCGGCAGAAATCGATTCCAGGGCCTCCGCCGAAGCGGGCTGCTGCTCCGCCACAGGTATGCAGGTGAAGCGGCCAATGCGGGTCGTAGTGGCTTTGCCTGGTTTGCCCGACCTGGAGGTCGCGGACTGGGGGCGCAAATGGAAATAGTCCTCTGGCAGGAAAACTCCGCAGCCTTCCTCTGTGACAAAGGGATGGGAATGTCCGAGCTTGCGGCGTGGTTCGTCCAATTGGAGGCGAGTGCGGCTGGTCAGCCAAACGGAAGGGACGGCGGCGTGCTCGAGGGTGGCGACGAATTCCTCGAAGCCAAGAATCGGCCTTCCACCAGGAGGAAGGAAATCATCAACAGCGAGGTAGACGATAGTGGTGGGTTGGCGCAAACAGGGCTCCCGACTGAAGCCCTAATCTTAGCTGAGCTGCCGGGCACGCCGGAAACGCTCTCTGAAATAAGAAAGCGGGCAGGATGTCCTGCCCGCTTTGCCCTTGCCCCGGCTGAATCGCCGTGGAGCTTTGTTCGATTACTTGCCCGAAGTGGTTGAATTGGCAGCCTGTTGCGTGTTGGCCTTCGGGATGCTGACGTAGCCGCTAATCTGGTTCTTGCCCACCTTGTTGATGACTAGTTCTTCTGGCAGGCGAGTTCCCGAGGTATAGAAGAAGATGGGCTCATTGATGGCGCGATTCTTCTTCTCGTAGCGCTTGTCCTCGACGGTCATGGCGATGTTGACTTGGTTCTTCCTCTCGTTAACGCCCTTGAGCTCCACGGTCACATTGCCGACCTTCTGCGGCTTGTTCTTGCCCGCGATGGTGAACTCAACGTAGTCGCGCTCCCCCATGCGGCGGAGCTGGTCGATCTCGTCGTGGTTGCGGGCGATCAAGGTGCCCATTTCGCTCTTGGCCATCTTGAGCTCTTCCTTGGTGGAATTGAGGTCCGCGCCAACTTGCGTGACCTTGGTATCGACGTTCTTCACATCTTCTGTGCCGGCCTTGGTGGCGAGCTCGGTGTGGACGGAAGTGTCGAGCGCAGTGAGTTTCTGCGTTGTTTCATCGTTCAGTTTGGTGGCTTCTTGGCGTGCTTTCCTCAGTTGGCCCTGGGTGATCTTGAGCTTGTCGGTGACGACCTTCAGGTCTCCCTGCAGGTCGGCATTGGCTTTCTCATCCTGGGCAATTCGGTCCTTGAGGGAAGTCACGTCCTGCTGCAAGGACTCCTTCGCGCTCTTAACTTCCGCTGTCACCGCCTGTTGCGTGGCGTCCAGCTTCGAAGCAGCGTTCCAGCCGAATCCCAAGCCTCCGATGGCGATCAGGCCCAATACGATGATCGCCGGCAATTGCCAAGACCCACCTGACCGGTATTCCGTAACATGTTCTTCTGACATAACTCTATTTTTCTCTCCTAGCCCCTGAATGGGCGGGTGCCGTGTTAATCGGCCCTTAATAAATCGGATGCAAGCGCGCAACCAAAGGTGCGCTGTGCACAAGTAGCGTAACTGATAGACGAAAGGAGAGTTGCCTTGAGCGCGTCATGCCGAGCCAGTACTAGTCCTGGGAAAGTTTACGCGAAGAGAGGGCGAATAGCGGATTTTTTGCTTGTCTACAATTATTCGCAATCGACGCCCAGCTGTTCGAGTTCGCCAAGAAGCTGCTCTGGGGAACGAAAAACAATGCCTTTCATCCCCAGCCGCTCGGCAGCTTCCGCGTAGGCGGCCACGTCGTCAATGTAGATGGCTTCCTGCGCGCGAAGTTTGCACCCAGCCAACGCCTTCTGATAGATGAGCGGACTGGGTTTACTCACCCCGACGCTGCAAGAGTAGACGCGCACCGAAAAGAAGCTCAGAAACCGGTAGGTCGACTCCATGTGGCGGACGTGAATCGGGTCAGTGTTAGACAGAAGGGCGATCCGATAGCGCTTCGAGAGCCTTTCAAGGAGACTGTCCTGGAGTATGGGCTCGGGGTCGAGGGCACGATTCCAGACTTCGGCGAACTGCTCGAAGGTAAGTGAACCCCCAAGCCGATTGGAGAGATGGAGATGCCAGTCGTGAGGCGAAATTCGACCCTCCTGCCAGTCGGGCCAGCGTGGGTCCTTTTCTATAGCTGACCAAACCTCCTGGGGAGAAAGGGAACTGGCCGAAGCCAAGCCACTCATGGCGTAGGCAACATCGACGCGGATCAAGACTCGCCCGATATCGAAGATAATGCCACGAAGCTTGACCCCGGGCACGAGTTATTCGCTTTCTGGACTCGGAACGGCTGCTGGAGGCACTTCTTCTACCGGCTTCCGAGGCTGCAGCTTGCGACGGGCGCGAAAGACGCCGATGATGGCAGGCAGGATGGAGAGAAAAACGACGACAGCGATGACGTAGTGAATGCGCTGGCTGATGTTCGGAACAGAACGTCCCAAGAAAAAGCCGCCGAGAATCATGCTCCCGACCCAGAAAACCCCTCCAAAGATGTCGTAAAGGACATAGCGAGAATAGGACATCTGGGCTGCGCCGGCTACTGGAGGGCAGAAAGTCCGGATGATGGGGACGAAGCGGGCCAGGATCACTGTTTTGCCGCCGTATTTCTCGTAGAATTCATGAGCGCGAAGCAGGTGACTGCGGCGGAAAAAAAAAGAGTCTTCCCGGCGGTAAAGCGAAGCGCCCGCCCCACGGCCGATCCAGTAGCCGATTTGGTCGCCGATTATGGCGCAAAGCATCACGGGAAGCAGAACCCAGCGAAGGGGAACGACTCCCGCGGCCGCAAACACGCCAGCAGTTACAAGCAGTGAATCACCGGGAAGGAAAAAGCCAACGAAAAATCCAGTTTCAATGAAAACAATCAGGCAAACGAGGGAAGGGCCGCCCCAGCGGATTAGTCCTTCGACGTCATAGAGAGTGTGGAGAAGTTGCCGGATCGATTCAAGCACGCGGTTTGGTTCCTCGCCAACATCCTAGAATAGGCGAGCGCTGGAACGAGTGCGCGTGACCGTGCCCTCGCCAAAGCGCCCATACCTATACGGTAGCAGAAAACGCCGATATCTTCTCCGCATTCGTGCCAAAGAAGAATGGTAGCAACGACCACCGCGAGAAACGCGTCTAGACGGATCACCGGACCACCTCCGCGAGCCAAAGATAGCTTTGCGCTTCGGCTTCGAGCCGGGCTTGAAAATCGCTTGCAGAAACTTCCTGCGCGCCCAGAAGCTTTTGAATGCGAGGAAGGGCGCGGCTGGCAGCGGCGACCCCGGCTGCAATGGCTTCGTCGGCGCGGTCGAAATCGTCCCAGGCCAAGGACTGCACATCGGGACGGAGAACCAGGTCGGCGTGGCGCTCCCAGATTTCCAATTGATGCTTTTGTGCGGCGCTGACGGCGCGGCACACCACCTGAAAGATGTTGGTGGGGGCGCCGCGATGGCCGTCCTCGACTCCGACAGAAACGCCTATCACCCGCGTGGCGCCGAGGGCGCGAGCGGCCCGGGTTGGAACCGGCGCAACGAGGCCGCCGTCCGCCAAATAACGTGTTCCGATTTCCACCGGCTCGAACAAGCCAGGGAAGGCACAACTGGCGCGAATGGCCTCGACCAGATTGCCCTGCGTGAAGACGACCGGTTCGCCGCTTGCCAGATCCGTCGCGACGATGGCCATTGGAATTTTCAGGTCTTCAAAACGGCGAGATTCAAAAACTCGTTCGATGAGATCGCCGAGACGCTGATTGCTGGCCAACCCCAGACGCGAGACGCGCCAACGGGCGATGTCCCGAAAACGGATGGAGCGGCAGATCTGAATGATTCGCGAGAGCGGCGCACCGCTGGCATAGGCAGCTCCGAGAATGCTACCCACGCTCGTGCCCGCTATGTAAGAAACAGGGATGTGGTTCTGCTCGAGAACCTGCAGGACGCCTAGGTGGGCGAACCCACGGGCGAATCCTCCCCCAAGTGCCAGGCCGAGTCCTGTTCCAGAGGCCGGGACCACTGGCTGTTCGTTCAGCTTGGTGTGGCTGCGCATCGTTCCGCGAAGATAGAAGAAGAGTGTTCCTTATCCTATGGGCCGGGCGTCCTGAAAGAACGGTACGGGCGTACTTCGATGGAAACCTGTCCCGAATTCTTGCGCAAAGCACCAACAGTACGTTCTTACTAGGTCCGTATCCCCTCTGTACCATTGTGAGCGGAAGTACTGTTTGCGATTCTCCTCGCGTCATCACATCCCGGACCTCTACGGGAGGGGGCATGGACAGCGCGTACGCAACCTGGATCGGACAATCCGTGGTTCTGCAAGTGGCGCTTGGCGATATCAAGGTTCCTTTGCGCGGCAAGTTGCTGAAAGATGGCGGCGAAACCGTGCGCATGCGCATCGGCGAAGGGTGGGACGTGGATATCTACAAAGCCATGATCCTGGCCGTCGAGCAAGATGCCATGGCTTTGCATCCGGCGTGAGGTGAGACGAATGGACAGCCAAGTTCCCAAGTACGTGACACGAGGGCGGGCAGCGCTCCTGCTTGGAATTCCGGAAGATGAGCTGGCCCGGCTTTCTCAAGAATCCGGATTGGGCCACAAAGAGTCCGCCGGCGGTCAGGAAGAGACCTTCTTCACGTACGAAGAGCTGAGAAAGATTTGCCAGTTGACCGTGCACCAGGTGCACTGAGCTCAAATCGAGTTTCCTCCGGCCCCCCTCTGTAACCCCCACCCCGGGTCGCTCACCCCCAGCGACCCGGGGTTTTACTTTCCTGCATCGCCGGCGAACAACTCAAATTCCCTTTGACAAGGACACGCGCCGAAAAGAAACTTAGCGCCGCAAACATCGGAGGTACTGCCTCATGCCGCACAGGGTTGCTCTGCGAGAGACTGTGGTTGCGCACGCTATCGCTGTCGTAACCGCTTTAGCGATCGCTGCTTTGCCTCTTATGGTTCGGACAGTCCTTGCTACGGACGCCAGCCAATACGACGTCGTAATCGCGAACGGCCGCGTGATGGATCCGGAGTCGGGCCTCGATGGCGTGCGAAACGTCGGCATCAGCGGAGGGAAGATTCGCGCTATTTCCGCCTCGTCACTGCAGGGAAAGACCAGGATCGATGCCAAGGGATTGGTGGTCGCGCCTGGATTTATTGACCTGCATCAGCATGGCCAGGACGCGGAGAATTATGCGGCGAAAGCTGCCGACGGTGTGACTACAGCCCTGGAGCTGGAAGTCGGCGTTGCCGATATCGACAGCTGGTATGCCGAGCGCGAGGGGAAGGCGGTCATCCATTACGGGGCGAGCGTGGGGCATATTCCCGTGCGCATGGTGGTGATGCACGACCCGGGCAAGCTTCTGCCGAGCGGGGACGCGGCTCACCGGGAAGCTACTCCGGCGGAAATGGAAGAGATTACTTCGCTGCTGGAAAAAGGGCTGCGTCGAGGCGCGCTCGCGGTTGGGTTGGGGCCCGCATACACAGAGGCCGCCACGAATTGGGAAATCATGCAGGTTTTTCGCGTGGCGGCGAAATACCACGTTTCTTGTCACGTACACATTCGCGCTAGCCTACCCGGAACCAAGGGAAACTTTAGCGGGTTCGAAGAAGTCATGGCGGCTGCCGCGATCACCGGCGCGCCGCTGCACATCGTGCATATCCAAAGTACGGGCGGCCCGAACGTTGTGGACGAACTCCGGATGATCAGCGAAGCGCGTGCCAGGGGCATGGACGTGACCACGGAAGCTTATCCGTACACCATGGGGATGACGAGCATTCAATCGGCGCTGTTCGATCACAAAGAGAATGAGTCCGATGATTATTTTGCTTCGCTGCTGTGGCCTGCGACGGGCGAGCATCTGACGCGCGAGTCGTTTGCGCGTTACCGCAAGGAGGGAGGGATGGTTATCGTTCCCTCGAACACGCAAGAGAATGTTGATGCGGCCATCGAGAGCCCGCTCACGATGATCGCGAGTGACGGACACCTTCT
>OCOJ01033127.1_pt11 | contig 11034 bp, 12 predicted proteins | sample 1539251 | NCBI WGS metagenome assembly OCOJ01 (sample SAMN01911457, study PRJEB22624) | soil metagenome | biome: Soil | place: Malaysia | collected 2012-04-30 | depth RA_metagenome m
TGGCAACGAAGCACGCGAAGGGAGGTGCTGCGAACGCAGAGCTCAGGGAGGGCATAGGCATGGTGAAGAAAAACCTTGAAGCGGCGCTGGAGTCGGTGGGCGTCGAGCGGATTGACGCCGTGGGCAAGCCTTTCAATCCTGCTCTCCATGAAGCTGTGGAGAAGGCGCAGGGGGAAGGAGACAGGGACTTGGTCGTGGAGGAAATCAGACCCGGTTTCACATTCAGGGGGCAGCTCTTGAGGCCGAGCATGGTAAAGGTTGAATTGGCGTCCAAGTCAGCCAAGGAGGTGAAGCCTGTTGAGTAGTGCGCGAGAGAAAATACTTGGGATAGACCTTGGAACGACGAACTCCGCCGCAGCAATGGTTGAAGCAGGGAGGCCGGTGGTGATTCCAAGCGCTGAAGGCGCGACACCCGCAGGGAAGATGTTCCCGTCGGTTGTTGCCTTTACCAAGGACGGACAGCTCCTGGTGGGAGATCCCGCGAGGCGCCAGGCGGTCACAAATCCTGATGGGACAGTTTTCGAGATCAAGAGGAAGATGGGGACCAACTACAGGGTGAACATCTACGGCAAGGAGTACACCCCCGAGCAGCTGAGCTCCTACATCCTGCAGAAGATCAAACACGACTCCGAGGTCTTCCTCGGCTACCCTGTCAAGAAGGCGGTCATTACAGTGCCTGCCCACTTCAATGACAATCAAAGACAGTCGACAAAGGACGCCGGGGAGATAGCAGGGCTTGAGGTTGTGAGGATAATCAACGAACCCACAGCGGCATCACTCGCCTACGGGCTGGACAAGTCAGAGAAGGAGATGAAGATACTCGTGTTCAGCTTCGGAGGGGGGACCCATGACGCGACTATCATGGAGTTCGGAAAAGGTGTCTTCCAAGTGCTGTCCACATCAGGGGACACCCAGACCGGGGGAACCGACATTGACAAGGCGGTGATTCAGGTACTCCTGCAGGACTTCCGTTCGAAGACAGGGATAGACCTGTCGACCGACAGGACGGCAATGGCTCGCCTCAAAGAGGCAGCCGAGCAGGCGAAAATCCAGCTGTCGAACCTCACCTCCACCGACATCGACCTCCCTTTCATAGCGAACGACCCTTCGGGTCCGAAGAACCTTCACTACGCCCTGACCAGGACGAAACTCGAGGAAGTGGCACGGCCCATAGTCTCGAAGACGGAAGAGACCATCAGACGGGTCATCAGCGATGCCAAACTCACGCCAGACCAGGTCGACAAGGTGATACTCATCGGAGGCATGACGCGCATGCCCCTCGTCAGGAAATTTGTGGAGGACGTCGCGGGCAAACCTGCCGAAAGGGGGGTCGACCCAATGGAAGCCGTCGCCATCGGAGCGGCCATCCAGGGCGCAGTCCTGGCCGGGGAAATCAAGGACATCCTGTTGCTCGATGTTACGCCTCTTTCGATGGGAGTGGAAACGCTCGGCGGGATAACTGAGCACCTAATCGAAAAGAATGCTACCATTCCGACGAAGCGGAGCAAGACGTTCACGACTGCTGCCGACTTCCAGACGGCGGTGACGATCCATGTGGTTCAGGGAGAAAGGAGCATGGCGCGCGACAATGTTTCGCTCGGCATGTTCAACCTCGAGGGTATACCTCCAGCGCCCAGAGGGGTACCTCAGATCGAAGTGACGTTCGACATTGACGCCAATGGGATTCTGACAGTGACCGCAAAAGACCTTGGAACAGGAAAGGAGAACAAGATTACGATCAGCGCCTCGACGAAGCTCTCAAAGGATGAGAAGGAGAGGCTGATCAAGGAGGCCGAGTCCTATGCGGAGCAGGACAAGAAGAAGAAGGAGGCGGCGGAAGTGAGAAACGAAGCGGATTCGGTCCTGTACACCACCGAGAGGACGAAGAGGGACCTTGAGGGGAAGGTGGACAAAGCGAACTTGGATAGGCTGGACGCGGCGGTCCAGGAGCTAAGAAAGGCGTTGGAGGGAGAAGACATTGCCCAGATTAGGGACAAGAACGAGGCGCTGAAGAGAATCCTCCAGGAGGTGGGCGCGTCAGCCTACCAGCAGGCGCAGCAGAGGCAGCAGCAGGCTACGCCCGGGGCTGCCGGGGGGGCCTCGAAGGTGAGTGACGCCGACTACAAGGTAGTGGACGAAGGGAAGTAGGAGGCAGCTAACGTGGCGGAGAAGGACTACTACGAAGTACTAGGTGTGCAGAAGGGGGCTACAAAGGAACAGATCAAAGACGCCTACAGGAACCTGGCACTTCAATTCCACCCTGACCGAAACAAAGCCCCAGAGGCCGAAGCCAGATTCAAGGAGATTTCAGAGGCCTACGCCGTCCTTTCGGACGATGAAAAACGGAAGCAGTACGACGCCTACGGGAGGGAGGGAGTATATCAGAGGTACAGCCAGGAGGACTTGTTCCGGGGAGTCGACTTCGGAGAGTTCTTCAGAGGGATGGGAGGGTTCGGCTTCGACGACATATTCTCCCAGTTCTTCGGAGGAGGAGGGCGCCAGCCCAGTAGGGGGGATGACCTCACCTACCATCTGCAGCTCACTCTTGAGGACATAGTCAAGGACACGAGTAGGGAGATAGAGATTCCGAGGGGCGAGGTCTGCCCGACCTGTAGCGGAAGCGGAGCCAGGCCGGGGACGACCCCTCAGAGGTGCGGCGTTTGCGGGGGCACCGGGCAAGTCCAGAAGGTCCAGTCGGCAGGATTCGCGCGGCTGGTGAGAATCACCGCCTGCAGCAGGTGCGGAGGAAAGGGGTACATCATAGATGACCCCTGCCCGGATTGCGGGGGGAGGGGAACCGTCGAGAAGACGAGGAAGATACAGATCATGATACCTGCCGGGGTAGAAGACGGGCACACTCTTCGCCTGAGGGGGGAGGGGAACGCAGGGGAGAGCGGTGAGCCCCCGGGGGACCTGTATGTGGTGGTGAACATCGCCCCCCATCCGATCTTCGCAAGGCAGGACAGCGATGTGTACCTGGAAACCAATGTCGGGGTCGTCCAAGCAATGTTGGGGTCTGACGTGACTGTGCCCACCCTCTATGGGGACGTGAAGCTCAAGGTCCCCAACGGGACCCAGCCTGGGACGGTGTTCAAGGTGAGGGGGAAGGGGCTGCCGAGGTTCGGGAGGTGGGGAAAGGGGGACCAGTACGTGAAGGTAAACGTCGAGGTTCCAAGGAACCTAAACGGCAAGCAGAGGGAACTTCTGAAGCAGCTGGGCGACTTGCGCTAGCCAGCGAACTTGTAAATCATCAGGAAGGGGACTTCTTCGATCTCCCGGATCGCCTCGGGGGCCCCTACGTTGTTGTCCACCGCAAGGGCGACAGATCTCGAACCCGCAAGGTTGACGATGGAGCACGTCCGGATGAGCCTCAGAGCTTCTCCAGTGTCAACAACCTCCCCGGAGTAAAACTCGCTGGAGAGATGGACCTTCAGCTCTCCCTCGGTAACCGTCCTCCCCACGAGCTCTTCGTCACATATGTTGACCAGGATGGTGCCCTTGTATTCCGCGGTGCGGACGGAGAAACCCTTGCTGTTCGTGCTAGGCAACCTTTGCAACCGACCTCGCCCCGCAGGCCTCGCAGACCATGAACCACATCCGCTTTTCCTTCTCCAGGTGAGTGTCCGGACTCCCACAGACCGGGCAGATGACGGCGTCTTTGACGTACCTCTGGAGGAGCTGAGAGAATGAATCGCGGTCCTTGCGGCCGATGAATATAGCCCTCTCGCCGTCCTGGGACGCCGCCGTGGCCAGCTCCTTCGCCAGGTACATCAGGACTCTAGAGGAGTCGCGCCTCAGAAGCTTTGGGAACTCGTCGTAGTTCCTGAAGATGGTCTTGTTCCCGACCCAAATCACGTCGGGTTCGGGGAGCTCCAGGCGGAGGGCACCGGACTTCTTGGCGTCTTTGTCGAGGCCGGCCCTGGCCCTCGAGAGCAGCTCCTCGTACGAACGGGGCATGGCCGAATCCTCCGACCATGCTATTTCAAGTCTTCTGGAAGAAGGCGCAGCAAAGGCGTTTCCAGCCATGAGAATAGTGCGAGAACCTTAACTACGCTAAGAATGGCCTGAAACGGAAATGGGCGACGTGTCCCTTTTCCTGGTAGCTGCCCTCCCCGTGATGGTGTTGCTGGGGGTCAGACACGCGCTCGACGTGGATCACATCGCAGCCATCGACAACCTTGTGAGAATCAGGAACGCGGACAGGCAGTCGAGGTGGGTCGGATCTCTTTTCAGCGCAGGGCACATGCTGGCGGTGTGCGCAGAGATGGTAGCCCTGGTGTACATCGTCAAGAGCTTGGAAGCGGAATCGTCACTTGGACTAATCGGAGGGGCCGTGGGGGCCGTCACTTTGGGCGTCATAGGACTCTTCAACTTCTACAGCCTAAGGAAATATGGCAGGTCGGGGTTCGGCATGCTGGCAAGCAGGGCGGCCGGCAGGACCAGATTCGCGGGTGCCGTGGGCTCCCCGCTACTGATTGGGTTTGTGTTCGGGCTTGGGTTCGACACGGCTTCCCAGGTCTCCGCTCTTACAGTCTCCGCCGTTGCTTCGGCTACTCAGGGCGCGCAGGTGGCGTTGATCCTGACGGGGTTCTTTGCGATGGGAATGATCCCTACCGATACCCTGGACAGCCTGGTGTTGCGAGAGGTCTTCTCGCGCATCTCTGCGTCAAGGGGTTTCAAGGCCATGTCCTACGGCCTGAGTGTAATCGCAATTCTCCTCGCCGTCCTGGAGGGTGCTGGCACTACCACAGGCGTTGTCATAATCCCGGCCTGGTCCGGAGCCCTGCTCGCCGTCTCCGTGATAGTTGCAGGAATCGCATACTCCTACTATGAGATCCCGGGCTAGAGAGCAGGGAACGCAACTTGGCTCGCTAAAGATTAAATCTGAAAATGTAGGGGGCGCACCGTGAAGCCGAGGGCGGACATCGGCGTCTTTGGCGGCTCGGGCTTCTACAGGTTCTTCAAAGGAGCCCAGGAGCTCGCGGTCAGGACGTCTTACGGCAGGCCCAGCGCCAAGGTCGCGCTATCCGAAATACACGGGAAGTGGGTTGCCTTCCTTCCTAGACATGGGGTTCATCACGAATTTCCTCCCCACAGGGTGCCCTACAGGGCTAACATGATGGCGTTCAAGCAACTGGGGGTTACGAGGATAATTGCGCCCAACGCTGTCGGGAGCCTAAAGCCAGAAGTCAGGCCAGGGGATTTCGTCTTCTGCGACCAGTTCGTCAACTTCACCACGGGCCGGGAAGACACGTTCTACGACGGGCCGCAGACCACACACGTCGGCATGGCCCAGCCCTACTGCCCCCAGATGAGAGAGGTAGGCATTGAGGCGGCCCGAAAGCTGGGCTTGAAGTTCCACAGGACAGGGACGGTGGTGGTGATTCAGGGCCCCAGGTTCTCTACCACGGCAGAGAGCAGGTTCTTCAGCCGCCAACGGTGGGACGTCATCAACATGACCCAGTACCCCGAGGCGGTGCTCGCCAGGGAGCAGGAGCTCTGCTACCTCAACATCTCCCTCGCGACGGACTACGACGCAGGGCTGGAGGGAGACCCAAGCGTCAAACCAGTCTCCCATGAGGAGGTCATCAAGGTTTTCAACAGCAAGATGGAGGGTCTCAGGGAACTCGTAATGGAGACCGTGAAGGCGCTCCCCCGGAAGCGCACCTGCGGGTGCGGGTCGGCCCTAGAGCATGCGAGGATGAGTGCCTGATGGGCGCCCTAAGTAGGGAAGTGGAGCGTGCGATCAGGATAATCCCCGACTACCCGAAGAAAGGTATCCCGTTCAAGGACCTGACCACGCTGTGGAAGAACGGGAAGCTCACGAAGAAGGTGAACGACGCAATGGAGAAGAAATGGAAGGGGGCGAGGCTGACGAAGATCGTTGGCATAGAAGCGAGAGGATTCATCGTGGGCGCGCCGCTGGCCGACAGGCTCGGAATCGGGTTCATTCCCGCGAGGAAGGTGGGGAAGCTCCCTGGCTCCAAGGTCAGCATCTACTACGACCTGGAGTACGGGAGACAGGGGATAGAAATGCACACCGACTCGATTATGAAAGGGGACAGGATTCTGATAGTGGACGACCTGCTTGCTACGGGAGGGACGTCGAAGGCCGTCGCCACGCTGGTGGAGAGGATGGGGGGGAAGGTGGTGGGCTTCGCTTTCGTCACGGAGGTCCGCGGCCTGAACGGGAGACGGAAGCTCCGGGGACACGAAGTCTACTCCATCGCCAAGAATGACTAGGGCCCACCCCGTCGGAATCATAACGGGCACAGGAGTGACCGAAAGGTTCGACCTGCGTAGGCCAAGAACTATCAGGACGAGATTCGGCAGGGCGAATGTGTTCTTCGAGGAGGGAGGAGACTTCGCTATCCTCCCGAGGCACGGCACTGCCCACAGGACCCCTCCCCATGGGATAAACTACAGGGCGAACATCGCGGCACTCGCTCAACTGGGCGTGAGAGACATCATAGCCACGAGCGCCGTAGGATCAATGAACCAAGAGTTCAGGGTCGGGGAAATCGGCGTGACAGACCAGTTCCTCGACTTCACGAAGAGGAGGCCGTGGACTTTCTTTGAGGACGAAGTGGTGCACACCGACATGACATACCCCTACAGCAGGCACCTGAATCTGGAGCTCTCGGCAGCTGCGAAGAGAATTGGCATCGACCTCCACAAGCACCTTGTCTATGTGTGCGCCGAAGGGCCGAGATTCGAGACGGCGGCCGAGATCAAGATGTACAGGACGCTCGGAGGGGACGTCGTCGGGATGACGGGGGTCCCGGAAGTGGTCCTGGCGAAGGAGATGAAGCTCGAATACGCATCTCTCGTTGTAGCAACCAATTGGGCTGCGGGGATGCAGCCCAGGGTCAGCCACGAAGAGGTCCTAAGGGTTATGAAGAAGTCTGGGAAGACGGTCAAAGAACTGATAGAGGCGACAGTGGCGAGGTTGAGGGGAGAGAAGATATGACGAAGGTGGCAGACCAGAATCTCGCCGCGGACGGGAAGAGGAACTACCTCTGGGCGAAGGCCCACATGGGGACACTGAACGCCCTGGCGGAGAAGTACGGCAAGTCAAAGCCCCTGGAGGGGGTGAAGCTTGGAGTCTGCCTGCACGTCACCAAGGAGACGTCTGTCCTGATTGATGCATTACTGGCGGCGGGTGCAGAAGTGAGGCTCGCGGGCGCGAACCCCCTTTCGACCCAGGACGACATAGCTGCCTACCTCTCCACTAGGACGGAGGTCTGGGCCTGGAGGGGTCAGTCGGCGAAGGAATACGACTGGTGCATACAGCAGGTCCTCGGCTCGCGTCCAGATCAGCTCATCGACGATGGCGCCGACCTGCACGTGGCCGCTCATGTTTCGCATACGAAGGGGATAGTCGGAGGCTCGGAGGAGACGACAACGGGAGTGATGAGGCTGAAGGCGCTGGAGGCTGAAGGGAAGCTCGCCTATCCGGTAATCGCAGTGAACGACGCGAAGACGAAGTTCTTGTTCGACAACAGATACGGGACGGGTCAGAGCACCCTGGACGGCATCATGAGGGCAACGGCCCTTCTTCTCGCGGGGGTGAAGACGGTGGTGGTCGGCTACGGCTGGGTGGGCAAAGGGGTGGCCATGAGGGCAAGAGGGATGGGGGCGAGGGTGACAGTGGTCGAGGTGGACCCCGTTAGGGCTCTTGAGGCGCACCTCGACGGGTTCGACGTCTCCAGCATAGACGGCGCCGCGCCGACCGGGGAGCTGTACATCACCACCACCGGGCAGAAGAATGTGATCCCATACAGCGCCATTGGCAAGATGAAGGAAGGGGCGATTCTGGCCAACGCCGGTCACTTCGATGTCGAAATCGACGTGAAGACCCTGATGTCCAAGGCAAGGGGAGTGAAGCAGGTACGCCCCAACGTGGATGAGGTCACGCTCCCTTCAGGGAAGAGGGTGTACCTGATAGCCAAAGGGAGGATTGCCAACCTCGTCGCAGCCGAGGGGCACCCGCCCGAGGTCATGCAGATGTCCTTTGCTAACCAGATGCTCGCCGCAATCCGAATCCACAGAGACCATGGGAACATGGAGAGGAGAGTCTACGGGGTCCCGCCTCAGATCGAGGACGAGGTGGCCAGGGCGGCCCTGAGCTCAATGGGCGTCTCCATCGGGCGCCCCACAAGTGAACAGAAGGAGTACGCCAAGAGCTGGAAGCTGTAGCCGAAGATTTTAAAACGGAAGAAGCTTGGTTTAACGATTGGTGGATGAGCTCAAAGGACAGGAAGTCATAATCACAGCCGCGCTCCCGTATGCCTATGACGACCTCCACATCGGCCACATTGCAAGCACCCACCTCCCGCCTGACATACTCTACAGGTACCTGAAGCTCAGGGGAGCGCATGTCATTCAGGTCTGCGCGTCAGACGACTTCGGTACGCCCATCCTGATCGCGGCCGAGAGACAGCACGTGGATCCGAAGGAATACGTCGCCCGCTGGAATGCCAGATTCAGAGAGGATCTGGAGAGGCTCGGAATAGTGTACGACCTCTTCGACAGGACCAGCTCCCCCGAGAACGTCGAGCTGGTGCAGAGGTTCTTTACGAAGCTCAATGAGAACGGATTCATCTACGTCTCAGACATAGATCAATTCTATTGCGAGTACGACCACAAGTTCCTCCCAGACAGGTACGTCAAGGGGACGTGCCCCTATTGCGGGACAGAGGAGCAGTACTCCGACGTATGCGAGAACTGCGGAAGGACCCTCCAGCCCGGGCAGATACTGAACCCTCACTGCTCCATATGCGGCAGGCCGCCGGTCCTGAAGAAGAGCACCCACTACTTCTTCAAGCTCTCTGCCTTTTCGAAGAAGCTTGAGGGCTGGCTACTGGAAACGCCGGGACTGCAGGGGGACGTCAAGAATTACGTGCTCAACTGGATCAAGGAAGGCCTGCAGGACTGGGACATCACCAGGGACATCCCCTGGGGGGTGCCGGTGCCCCTCAAAGAGGCTGAGGGGAAGGTCCTCTACGGCTGGTTCGACAACCACCTCTGCTACATCTCGACTGCCCTCAAGTGCGTGGGGAAGACGGGAGAGGACGGAAGGAGCTTCTGGAACGGGTCCAAGCTCTACCACTTCATCGGGAAAGACATCGTATACCACCACTATCTCTTCCTTCCGAGCATGAGGATGGGGGAAGGAGAGTACAAGCTCCCTGACTACATACCGACCAGGGGGCACCTGCTCCTGCTGGGGAGGAAGGTGTCGAGGAGCAAGCACTGGATGATAACGGTAAGGGAGTTCTTGGAACACTTTCCACCCGACTACCTTCGGTTCTATCTGACTAGAATCACGCCGCTGAGCCAGTCGGACTCGAACTTCGACCTTAAGGAGTTCAAGGACAAGATAAACAACGAGCTGGTCGCCAGCGTCGGCAACTTCGTCTACAGGGCGCTCTCCTTCGTGAAGACCAGGCACGGGAGCTTCGTACCCACTGCCGGACCAAGAGGATCTGAAGAGGACGAGGTACTCGGAGAGCTGAAGAAGGCAACAGGGGAGACGGGAGTGCTAATCGAGCAGGGACACTACGACAAAGCACTCAGGAGAGTGCTCGACTTCTCGGCAAGCTGTAATCAGTATTTCCAGAAAAAGGCGCCGTGGGAGAAGAAGGCGGACGAACCTACGACTCTGTACTACTCGTGCAACCTCGTCGCCGGGCTGGCCACCCTAATCAGCCCGTTCCTCCCCTTCAGTTCGAGGGAAATCTGGGGCCAGCTGGGGTTCCAGGGCCCACCGGATGACCTGAGCTGGGACTCCGCCACTGCGATGAGAGTCGAAGCTGGAAGGAAGATCCCCGATCCGAAGCCCATCTTCAGGAAGGTCGAGGACGCAGACCTGGCTAAGGTGCGCGTTCTTCTGGGCTAGTCAGTCGCAGCACTGGAGAGCGTCAAGGCCCTCCGGGAGCGCACAGTCCATCTCGTCGTCCAGCACCCTGTCCCCCAGTACTTCGGCGATTGGATCGTAGTCGTCGTATTTGGTCGAGTCGAAGCCCGACGCCAGCAGGCTCACCTGGAGCTGCGCGGTCCCCGAGTAGTCGACACCGTATTCGACGTCTAGTCCCGGGTTGCCGGTGGCGGAGCTGACGCGGTCGACGATCAGGCCTACGTCGGGAGCGCTGAGGGTGGAGTCGCCGTTCATGCTTACCAGCGCGCGGGTCGCTTCCTTCGGGTCCCCGAGCTTCCCCAGAGAGACGACTGCGCCGGCCAGGGCGTCCTCAGCTTTGTCTTCAGAATTGCTGCTCGACACGCCTAGGAGGGAGTAGCCGTCCCCCAATACCGCGCCGAGAAGTTTGTTCAGCCCCATGGGCCGCGATCCCCCGGCGGCCTTCGAAAGCAGCGAGCCGAGCGCCTTGACCGCCGCCTTGTTGGCCGTGTCGTAAATGTCAGCCAGAGTCGTGTCCTCGGAAGAGGAACGGAGAAGCATCTCGTTGTCGATCACGACGACGCCCCTGGCGGCTGCCCTCAGGCGCCTCAGCGAAACCCCGGCGTAGAACTTCGTTTTCTTCTCAAAATCGAATGGCATGACAGCGACTCCCACCGCGATGGCGCCGCACTCGCGGGCGATTGAAGCGACGACGGGGGCAAGGCCGCTTCCTGTTGCCCCGCCGAGACCGGCAACCACGAAGACCACCCTGGAGCCGCTCATCGCCTCCCTGAGCCTTTGGTGAGACCTCAGGGCCAAGCCACGGACGATTGCAGGTGTCAGCTTCTGGTCCACGGGGGACTCGATGGGTATGGTGTCCTTCGGTTCGACGGTGGAGAAGTCTCCATCGTCGCAGGAGACGTAGGCGAACCTGTCGACCATCACCGTCTTCCTGCTCAGCAGCGAGACAATCTTGATTCCCGCGCTTCCTATTCCTACTGCAGTAACGTCATCTCGACTATTGACTGTCAATTCTAGGGCGCGAAGGTTGGTGGCGTCGAGCATAAACAAACCCATCACTCAATAATTTTGACGACAAAGTAGTTTTTGTTTACCCTGCGTTGGATGATATTGTC
>OCOJ01033858.1_pt1 | contig 11028 bp, 12 predicted proteins | sample 1539251 | NCBI WGS metagenome assembly OCOJ01 (sample SAMN01911457, study PRJEB22624) | soil metagenome | biome: Soil | place: Malaysia | collected 2012-04-30 | depth RA_metagenome m
GTCCGCGAGCCGAAGGGCCCGCTTCTCAACCCGCAACTTCTCCAGCGGCCGCAGCCGCCGGTACGCCTATGCGAGCCGCGGGCCGAGGCCAAATGCGCCCGTGCCAGGACGAAGAAGGCGGTCCTAACCTCTGCAGGGTTCAAATCAAACAGTAAGAGCCGCCGCCGAGGAGGACGGAGAGGGCGAGGTGAAAGCTATTTACCTAATGGTTCTAAAGCGAGACTTTGATAGATTTCCTCGAAGGTTGGGGTCTTGCTTAAGTCCGTATTCAGAACGTACCGGACCAGCCTGATACCACCGGAACCAGCTTTAGAGATGGCGCGCTTGCTGAAGTCGGCCGCGACAAGCACGCCAATCGGGCATTCGGCGAGAAGCTCGTCCATGTAGCGGCGCAATTGGTCAACGTCCCCAGGTTGTGCTCGGTCCGTCTTAACTTCAATGGGGATTTTTAGAGCCGACCCTAACGGTACCCGATCCTTTAGTAGTAGGTCGATGTGGCCCTGCATCAGCGCTTTCTCCCCGAGAATTTCCAAGGCACTCGCTTGGACTCCCGCAACCTGAAGCCGTGACAGAAGTGACTGCAAATTGTCTTCAAACATCAGGTGCCGGCGGATTGCCGACTGTAGTATCGTTTCCTGAAAGCGAAACGTTTCCGGAATTCTGATGAGCTCGCGGCTCCTGGTAAATCGTAGAGTGAAGGTTTTATACTCGGGTGTTGAGAGCGCGGCTACTGAGCCGCTTGCACGAGTTCCCATCCCGGAGACATTTTGAAGTGTCGTTTGGTCCGCCTGGAAGTGCGTTTTGCGGTATCCTCCTCGCAGCAGGAGATTCTCCGCGACGTAAAAAAACTCGGTTCTAACAATTGGCTCGGTGAACGTCCGAATCGGTTCAAGCCTTAGCCTAAAAGGGAAAGAATATGTCTTCCCGGACTCTTTGAAGGTGAGGGGCTTCCACGGCGGTAGCAGCTCGGCACTACGGATTGCTTCCCGCTTTACCACCTTGTAGAGATTGTGAGCTTTTGCCCCGTAAAGAAACGAAACGAGGTCTCCCTCCCGAATTTCGCAGTATGTCCACGCTCCACTCTCGCCACTGGGAAAACCGGCCAAGCCATACTCGATGCACAGTTCAAGATTTTCATGAGTCGAGACGGAAATCAGAAAATAAGAAGGTTTCGGGGACGCATCCTGGGGTTCAGAGTGCATGCGCGCATTAGATCATGGAGAGTATCGTGCTGGGAAGGCGGCAGCAGCCAGCCGATATTAGAAGGGAGAGGAAAATGTCAGAGCGCCAGTTCGTAAATTACTACCGCTGTCCCAAGGACAGTGAGGAGTGGGCAAACGTTTGGAGCTCCGGCTGCAACGACCAATGCCCGAAATGCGGGACTCAGGATATAGAACCCTATAAGAGTTCCGAAGTGGTTCACTCTAAGCCAAAGAAGCCAGCATGATTGGTGTCGACTAGGCCAAATAGATGGACGTTTCTGTTTGGATGATGAAGATGACGTCGGAGTCGAACTGGCCGGAGGCGTGGAATTTCCTGCGAGCCTCCTCCATCGACTCAGCGAGAACGGAGAAGATGACTTCACGCTCCGTTCGCCCGATGAAGTAGAAGCGACACTCATGCTGCACGAGTTGAAGCCGGGCTGACATTTCGTGCGCCAAAGGCGCGCACCTGGATCGATCCACAGGATCGGGACACGGATCAACAGAAAACTGGAAGAAAAGGAGGGAAAGCTGGACCTGTACCAAATCGGAACAGATGCGATGAAGCGACAAGCTGAGCCATTGGCCGGACATTTCGCAGCCCAGGCCTTGACGGCATAGGCGGAATGCCGTCAGCAGCGTTGTGCCGCTCCCGAGGAACGGGTCAAGGACAAGGTCGCCCTCACTCGAAGAAGCCAGCAGGATGCGTTCGAGCAACGCAACCGGCTTCTGCGTCGGGTGCTTGCCGAAGCGCTTTTCCCAAGGCTCGGGCGGAGGGATGGTCCACACGCTTTTCATCTGCTTGCCGCCGGCGAGCTTTTTCATCAATTCATAATTGAAAACATGTTTGCTCTTACTGCTCCGTCCTGCCCAAATCAGCGTTTCCGTGGCGTGGGTAAAATACCGGCAGGAAAGATTCGGCGGGGGATTGGGCTTGACCCAAGTGATGTCGTTGAGCAGCTTGAAGCCGAGCTGCTGCATGGCAAAGCCCACGGAATGAATGACGTGGCTCGTCCCGCTCACCCAAATGGTTCCAGTGGGCTTCAAGACGCGCTGGCAGGCGGCGAGCCACGCGCGGTTGAATTCATGATTCGCATCAGGACCGCGCGAGCGGTCCCATTCGCCCTTGTTGACGCTGACCATGCGCCCGGCGTGGCAGGTGATGCCGCCATTCGAGAGGAAGTACGGCGGGTCGGCGAAGATCAGGTCGATACAGGACTCTGGTAGCTGAGCCAAAATCTCCAAGCAATCGCCCTGGTAAATCTTGATGCCGTGCTTTGGGTCGTGGAAGGCGGTCCTGGAGGTTAGAAATTGGAGGTTGGAAGTTGGATCCAATCGTTGCTGACCGTGCTCGGGGGAATCGTTGTGGGCTGGCTTGGACACGCGGCCTCGTGGTGCTGTTGATCAGTGGTGGATCGTTGATCGGGTAGGTACTACTGTCAAGTTGTGAGTCAGGGAAGACAGCAGGGCAGGGAGAATCTACCGCAGAGGCGCTGAGGGCGCAGAGGAACGCAGAGCAAGGCGATGGCCAGTGGTCCCGAAGTTTCCGGAGTGGCGAGGTCCGGAGCACGTTCGGTGGTAGCCACGGTCCAGCCATAGCGGGACCGTGGGTTCGTTCCGTGCTCCGTGCCCAGTGCTGAAAGGTGCTGCCGAAACGCACCCACGGTCAGAACTCCACTGACCGTGGCTACCCGGTCCGGGCTGAACTGAGGACTGGGCGCAGGGCTCGTCACTGCTTCGCCGCTCCTCTCTGCGTTCTCTGCGCCTCTGGGTTATCTGTTCTCGCTTTTCGATGTTCGAGCCCCCGCCTTGCACCCGCGCGGAGCGCGGGCGTATAGTTCCGCCTGCCATGAGCACGGTCACGGTACAGAATGAGCTGAACGTTTACGAGTCCGCGGAGGCGCGCTTTGAGCTGGCGGCGCGCAAGCTGGGCCTGGAAGAAGGCCTGTACAAATACCTGAAATACCCCTCGAAGGAAATCACGCTGTACATCCCCGCGGCGCTCGACAACGGCCGGCTGGAAGTCTTCAAGGGCTACCGCGTGCTGCATTCCACCATCCGCGGGCCGGGCAAGGGCGGCATCCGCTTTTCTCCCGACGTGACGCTGGAAGAAGTCCGCGCGCTGGCCGCGTGGATGACCTGGAAATGCGCGGTCGTGAACATTCCCTTTGGCGGGGCCAAGGGCGGAGTGATTTGCGACCCCACGAAGCTTTCTCCCGCGGTGATCGAGCGCATCACCCGGCGCTACACCGCGGAGCTTTCCGAATGGCTGGGTCCGGAGCGCGACGTGCCCGCGCCGGACATGGGCACCAACGAGCAGACCATGGCCTGGGTGATGGACACCTACTCGATGCACACGCGCCAGGCCACCACCGCCGTGGTCACCGGCAAGCCGCTGGACCTGGGCGGGTCGCTGGGCCGGCGCGAGGCCACCGGGCGCGGCCTGCTGATGGTCACCAACCGCGCGCTCGAAAAGGTGGGCCGCAAGCCAGAGAACACCCGCGTGATCATCCAGGGCTTCGGCAACGTGGGCACCTTCGCCGCCAAGCTGATGCACGAGGCGGGCTACAAAGTTCTGGGCCTGGCGGACATTTCCGGCGGGCTTTACAACGAGAAGGGCTTCGACCTTCCGGCGGTGATCCGCTGGGTACACGGCGAGAAGAAGCCGCTGGTGGAGTTCCCCGGCGGCGGCCAGCGCATGTCCGCGCACGCGGTGATCTTCCAGCCCTGCGACGTGCTGGTGCCCGCGGCCACGGAAAACCAGATTACCAGCGACAACGCGGAAGACGTGCAGGCCAGCATCCTGATTGAAGGCGCCAACGGCCCCACCACCGCGCCCTGCGACGAAATCCTGGAGCGCAAGGGCGTGTTTGTGATTCCGGACATCCTCGGCAATGCCGGCGGGGTGACCGTCAGTTATTTCGAATGGGTGCAGGACCGCCAGGGCTTCTTCTGGCGGGAAAGCGAAGTGAACGAGCGGCTCCAGGACGTGATGGACCACTCGTTCAACGAAGTGGTGCGCTACGCCGAGGCCCACAAGGTGAATAACCGCATCGCCGCCTACATGGTGGCCATTGACCGCGTGGCCCGCGCCCTGAAGCTCCGCGGCATCTACGCGTAATGTAGCGCCGGCGTCTTTTCTGCTGTAGCGCAGGGCGCAGCCCTGCGGTTCGTTCCGGATTTCTCGCCCGTTCCGGAATTTCGTTCGTTCCGGGTAGCCACGGTCAGCGTTGTTCTGACCGTGGGTCCGTTCCGGGCAGTCCATTCCGGTTCGGGCATTCGGCGCGCAGGAAACCCCAAATGAGCCGGTCCCGCCACGGCGGGACCGGCGCTACTCGCATGCCTCCCCGCACAAACCGCGAAGCGCAGCACCGCAGCGGCAAACTCGAAGCACTCGCTCGCCGCGAGATCTGCGCCGCGGGCCGCCGCATGCGCGAACAGGGCTTCCTGCCCGCAGCCGCGGGAAATCTCTCCGTGCGCCTCGCGGACGGCACGATCCTGGCCACTCCCTCCGGCGTGGCGAAAGGAGAACTCAAACCCGGCCAGCTTCTCCGGGTGAGCATGGAGGGAGAAATCCAGGAGGCTCGTGCGCGGCGCAGGAGCGGGCCGGCCGGCTCCGCCCCGCGCGTCTCCTCGGAAATCCTGATGCACCTGCGCATTTACGCCCTGCGTTCGGACGTGCACGCCATTTGCCATGCGCATCCGCCGGTGGCCACGGGATTCGCCGCTGCCGGGCGCGCGCTGGACCGCGCGGTGCTGGGCGAGACGGCCATCCTGCTGGGCGCGGCGCCGCTCGCGCCCTTCGGCGCGCCCGGCACAGCAGAGTTGCCCGATTCCATCACTCCGTATGTGCCGCGGGCCAACGCCATCCTGCTGGCCAATCACGGCGTGGTGGCGTACGGTGAGGATTTGCGCACCGCGCTGCTGCGTATGGAGCTGGTGGAAAATTGCGCGCGCGTCACGTTGGTGGCGGAGCTGGCCGGAGGCGCGCGGCTGCTCTCGCGCGCGCAGGTGGAGGCGCTGGTGGCCTCACGGCCGCGCTACGGCCTGGGTCCCTTGCCGGCGGACGCCGTCTGCTGGCTTACGTCTGATGACTTGTAGCGGCGCGCGGGCATTTGGAGTGCGGCTTCCGAAGTTTCGGGATCGACGCCGCTTTTTGTTGAAGGCGAAAAAGTCTGCGGCTCAGGAGCTGTAGTCCATGGAGAAACAGGCCGAATTCCTCGAAGCCGTAAAAGCCGGCAACGCCGCGCGCGTCCGGCAGATGCTGGATGGAAATCCGGCGCTCGCCGGAGCCCGCGCAGAATCCGGCGAGTCCGCGGTCACGCTCTCCGTCTATTACGGCAAAGACGACGTGCTCCGGCTCCTGCTCGAGCGCCAGCCGGCGCTGGATGTATTCGAGGCTGCCGCGGCCGGCGTGCGCGCGCGTGTGGAAGAACTGGTGAAGGGCGACGCCGCGCTGGTGCGCGCCTTCTCCCACGACGGCTTTACCCCGCTGCACCTGGCCGCATTCTTCGGCCGCATTCCGGTGGTGGAGTTTCTGCTGTCGCAGCGCGCCCCGGTCAACGAAGTCTCGCACAACCCTTCGGAGCTGCGTCCGTTGCATTCCGCCGTGGCTCACCGCCAGCCGCAGGTGGCGCTGGAGATCTCGCGCGCGCTGATTGCCGCAGGCGCGGAAGTCAACGCCACGCAGCACGGCGGATGGACCGCGCTGCATGCCGCCGCGCTGCACGGCAATGTCCCGCTGGTGCGGCTGCTGCTGGAAGCCGGCGCGAAGCCCGGCGCGAAAAACGATACCGGCCAGACTCCCGCGGCCCTCGCGAAAACCAAGAATCACAAGGAGGTCATCGCCCTGCTGGAAAAGCGTTAACCGCGGGCCGCGCGGGCGGTCCCAAAGCATTGAGACCGCCCGGTCCCGCGCACTGCTTAGCCGACTACGAAGTAGGAGTCATGGCCCTGGAGATGAATCTCCAGGATCTCGCCGTTCGAGGAGCGGACAATGGCATCCTGCCCGTCCTTGCCGGAAGCCTTTTTCCACTCTCCTTTGACCTCGGCTACGACCTTGCCGTGGTGCTTGAAGGTGGCGGTGGTGTCGCTGACCGCCACTTGGTATTCCCCGGGTGCGAGTGAGTTCCCGGCCACCTTGGTGGTATCCGTCAGAGTAAAAGTGGTGGAGTTGCCCTTGGCAAATGACGGCGCCGCCAGGGCCAGTCCCAGCACCAGGGCGGTGAGCACAACGAGATAGCGAGCAGACACACGCATAGCGTCCTCCTTCTTTCTTGCTTGGAATCGAGCCCACGCTGCGCCGCCGGCGGGGACCGGGGAGCCCCGAGCGATTTCGCGCCGCGTGGAACGCTCACCTGATATGACGGGAGCAGCTCTCGATTTGTTTCGCGGATCGCGCGGAAAAATTTCTAAAAATTCTGCAACCACACAGACCGTCCGAATTCGAAACACGTGAAACAGAGCGGACACTGTCCGCTTGCGGCTCACGCAGACAATTTAGATTTCTAAAGGCGCATGAATCGCGCGGCACAGGCGCCTGCGGCAATTCTGTTCACCAGCCACCAACCACGGGTGACCATTTCGTTGACAGTGCCGCGCGCCTCCCCAATACTCTCGGGGCATGATTGGACTCTTGCGCGGCGAGCTGATGGAAAAGCGCACGAACCAGGTGATCGTGGACGCGGGCGGAGTGGGCTACGAAGTGAATATCCCGCTTTCCACTTTTTCAGCGCTGGGCCCGCTGCACCAGCAGGTAACGCTGCTCGTATACACGCACGTGCGCGAAGATCAGCTCGCGCTCTACGGCTTCCTGACCGCCAAGGAGAAACATCTCTTCGAGAAACTGCTGGGCGTGAGCGGCGTGGGCCCGTCGGTGGCGCTGCGCATCCTCTCGGGCATGAGCGCGGATGAAATTGTTCCGGCGGTGCGGCGCGGGGACGTGCCGGCGCTGACGCGCATCAACGGCGTGGGGCGCAAGACGGCGGAGCGCATCATCGTCGAGCTGCGCGACAAGCTGGCGGAAGCGGAAGCCGCGGCCACAGAGCCGCGCGCCGCCGGCCGCACGCAGCTCGAAGAAGACCTCTTCTCCGCGCTCGAGAATCTGGGCTACGAGCGCCGCGAGACGGAGCGCGCGGTCACCGCGCTGCGCAAGAGCGGCATGCCCGCGACGTTCGATGCCGCGCTGCGCGCCGCGCTCCAGCAACTGAGCCCGGCGCCGGGAGCGGGCGGCAAGTCTGTTTCGCGCGAGTGATTCCGCCCGCGTGCGTTGGGCCGGAGAGCAGGGAAGGACCGGGGGTGGTGCGATGATTGAAATCCTCTGGGAATTTCAGGTGCGCGACGGCCAGGGGCCGGAATTCGAGCGGCACTACGCGAAAGACGGCACCTGGGCGGAGTTTTTCCGCCGCAGTCCCGCCTATCAGGGCACCACGCTCTTCTGCGGCGCGGAGAACCGCTACCTCACCTGGGACCGCTGGGAGTCGCAGGAAGCCTACGAGGAATTTCGCCTCGCCAATCGCCAGGAATACGACGAGCTGGACAACCGCTTTCAGGCCCTCACCGTTTCCGAGCGCCGCCTGGGAATCTTCGAGATGAAGTAGAATCGGCGTTGCGGACTTCGCGCATGCCCAAACCCAGCGAACGCATCGTTTCCGGAGCGCCCACGGCGGAAGAAGCGCGCCTGGAAGCCAGCGTGCGCCCGAAGCGCCTGGCGGATTTCATCGGCCAGTCGCGCATCAAGGAGCTGCTCTCCATCACCATCGAGGCGGCCAAAAACCGCGGCGAGGCGCTGGACCACGTGCTGCTCTACGGCCCGCCCGGCCTGGGCAAGACCACGCTGGCGCAGATCCTGGCAGCGGAAATGGGCGTTTCGATCAAGACCAGCTCCGGGCCGCTGCTCGAGCGCAAGGGCGACCTGACCGCCGTGCTGACCGCGCTCGAAGAGCACGAGCTGCTTTTCCTGGACGAGATTCATCGCCTGTTTCCGGAAATCGAAGAAATCCTCTACCCGGCGATGGAGGATTTTCAGATTGACCTGGTGATCGGCCAGGGGCCGGGCGCGCGGATTCATCCCTACCGCCTGAACCGCTTCACGCTGGTGGGCGCCACTACGCGCGCCGGGCTGCTCACCGCGCCGCTGCGCTCGCGCTTCGGCATCGTGCACCGGCTGGAGTTCTACACGCCGGAGGAACTCGAGCAGATCGTCACGCGCTCCGCAAAGATTCTGGGCATCGGCATGGACCAGGCGGGTGCGCGCGAGATTGCCCGGCGCAGCCGCGGCACGCCGCGCGTGGGCAATCGCCTGCTGCGCCGCGTGCGCGACTTCGCCCAGGTGCGCGCCCAGGGACACATTTCGCTGGCCGTGGCGCAAGAATCGCTGAGCCTGCTGGGCGTGGACGAGCAGGGACTGGATGAAGTAGACCGCGGGCTGCTCCGCGCGCTGGTGGAGAAATATTCCGGCGGACCGGTAGGCCTGGGCACGCTGGCCGCCACGCTCAGCGAGGAAGAGGACGCCATCGAAGAAATCTACGAGCCGTATCTGATGCAGCTCGGCTTGCTGGACCGCACGCCGCGCGGGCGCGTGGCCACTGCGCTGGCCTACAAGCACCTGGGCATAGAGAATTCACGCCGCGCCGACGAGGGGCCGCCGGGCCGCCGCCAGCCCAGCCTGTTCTGAGTGGGACAGACATTCCTGTCTGTCTCTTACGCGGCGTGCCACGCGAGCGCAAGCCGGCCTCTACGTCTGTTCTACTCCGTGTTCTCCGTGCCTCCGCGCCCTCCGTGTTAATCTCTTGCCGTGCGCTGGTTCGGCGCAGCGATTTGTACGGAGTCGTGTGGCGCGGATGAAGAAGACGATCTATCTCGGTCTCGGCTCGAATCTCGGCGACCGCGCCGCATCTCTCGAGCAGGCGCTCGCCGCGCTGGCGGTCGCGGGGATCACCATCGTGCGCCGCTCGTCGCTCTACGCCACCGAGCCAGTGGGCTTTGCCCCGCAGCACTGGTTCCTGAACTGTGTGGTGGAGGCGGAGACGGAGCTGATGCCGCGCCAGGTGCTCCGCGCTACGCAGCAGGTGGAAAACGGCCTGGGCCGGCGCCGCATGGTGCGCAACGGCCCGCGCACGGTGGATATCGACATCCTTCTTTATGCGTCCACCGTGGTGCGCATGCCGGACCTGGAAATTCCCCACCCGCGCCTGGCCGAACGCCGTTTCGTGCTCGTGCCGCTGCGGGAGGTTGCGCCCGGGCTGCGGCATCCCACGCTGCGCCGGAGCATCGCGGAGCTGCTCGCCGCCACGCCGGACCGCAGCGAAGTGCGCCGCTGGTCCCGCTCAGCGGGACCGGCGGAGAGGGCGGACGCATTGCGGGAGTCCGCGTGAGGGACGCGGATTTTCTTCGCGCGGCCATCCGCGCGGCGCGGGAAGGAATTGCCGCCGGGCAATCGCCCTTTGGATCCGTGATTGTGCGCGATGGGCAGGTGGTGGCCGCCGCTCACAATACCGTCTGGCACGACACGGACCCGACGGCCCACGCCGAGGTGAACAACATCCGCGCCGCCGCCCGCGCGCTGAAAACGATTGACCTCACCGGGTGCACGCTTTATTCCTCCTGCGAGCCGTGTCCCATGTGCCTCTCAGCGATTCACTGGGCAAAGATCAGCCGCGTGGTGTACGGAGCGGAGATTGCGGATGCTGCGGCTGCCGGCTTCTCCGAGCTGCGCGTGCCCGCACGCGAACTGGCCCGCCTGGGCGGCAGCCCGCTGATCGTCGAGGGCGGCCTGCTGCGGGATGAATGCCGCGCCCTCTTTGCTGAGTTCCAGAGCACCTCACCCGGCAAGACGTATTGAGCTTGGCGCGCGCGACTCTCGATGCTGCGCGGGGATCCGGGCCTGCGCGCGAGTGGCGCGGACAGACTTCTCCGGGTGCGACAGCCCAAAAAAAGAGCGCAGGCAAGAGTGCCTGCGCCACCAAACTGCTCCGCAGCCCGCTGCTTAGCCGTTAGATCGGCCGCTCGCCGAGGTTGGTTTTCTTTTTCTTTCTCTTCTCTTCTTCCGATTGCTGGCGCTCGTACTCGGCGAGCTCTTCTTCCGTGTAGTAATACTCGTCGCGCGAGGCGAACATGGAGCTGGCGGCCGCCGCCTTTTTTCCCGGCTTGCCGGACTTCGAGCGCACCCGCTGTTCAAACGCGAAGCCGCGCTCCCGCGCCGTCTTGCCGATAAACTGCGCCTGGAGCAGCAGGTCGTTCACCTTCTCCATGAAATCATTGAACTGGTAAGGCTTGGTGGCGTAGGGCAGGCGCTCGTTTTCCAAAATGGGAATCATGCGCGTAACTTCCTCTGCCGGGACCACAAACAACACGCGCAGCCGCGAGCGGCCCTCTTCCACCGGCGCGGCCAGCGCCAGTTCCTTGAGAATCTGAAAGAGCGGGCTATCGAGTCCCACCAGGCTGAGACTGGCAATCACCAGCGCCCAGGTGCCTTTGGCCAGCTCCTGCATGGCCGTGGAGCTGTCGCTCATCAGCGTGACCTTCCAGCCCTCCGCGTCCAGCATCAAGTGGATGGACTTCTGCGAGCCGGGGTCATCTTCCAAAGCCAGGATGTGCAGTTCTTTGGGCACAGGCAGCCTGCGCGGCACAGTATACGCCACTCGGCGCTACGCGCGGGCCCGGCTTCTTACCGCGGGATACGCGTTGGCCGTCAGGGAAAGAAAAAGCGAAAAACACCTCTTGACAGAGCGAAAGAAAAGCGAATATGATGCGCGCATCGCGAGGCGGGCTTTGGCCACTTCTTCCACTCTTCGTCCCGGTCTCCCGCCCGCGGCTGGCCCGCGTG
>OCOJ01035253.1_pt1 | contig 11019 bp, 10 predicted proteins | sample 1539251 | NCBI WGS metagenome assembly OCOJ01 (sample SAMN01911457, study PRJEB22624) | soil metagenome | biome: Soil | place: Malaysia | collected 2012-04-30 | depth RA_metagenome m
CCGCCTCATGAATTCACCTCGCCATTCGTAGGTGACGCTGTCCGCGTCTTTGCTCTTGATTGTTACCTCCTTGAACACCTTAGGACTAAGTTGGGGCATGAACTCGGGGTGCATCCAGAAGTCCATCGTATCAAAAATATTGGCCTTGGTTTGTCTTGTCAACTCAAATTTCGTTGGCATCTATCATATCACCTCCTGCGTACTAAACGGGGAAAAGGTATTATTTACAACTTGGGCGCGAGCTCACCGTCCCATCAGGGGCATTTTCAGTGAAGACTCAACTGGCCTCCCTGGCTGGGTCTTGTCCTAGGTAGGCGCCCTGGCCGAGCTCAATCGGTGTATTGTAAGCGCCCGACTAGGCCGTCTAACCTGCTTGTTGGAACGCCGTGAAAGTGCAAATCTGGCTTGCCTTCGCCATCTTGCTAGGACGTCTTGGGGGGACCCGCGCCCGTGGCGCTTGGTCTCCGTCTCAAGAGCACCGCTCCTAACACGATGATGACGACAATAACAACTGCTGCAACATAGTACAGCGTATAGTCCTGAGTAGTTGAAGTTGGTGCTGTGGTCGTTGCCGAAGGTGTACTGGTGGTCGAGACGCTTGTGGTCGGAGGCGTCGTGGTGCTGGTGGTGATGCCGACGATCGGGTTGGCTGCGGTCGGCCTTATTGTCGCCATGGCCGTCCAGTTCCAGACGTATGAGTAGTAGATCAGGTTCCCGGGTGGGTAGTTGTTGTAGTACTGAGTGTTAACAGCGAAAAGCTTGTCCGGGTATGCCAGCGGGAGCGAAGGCAGGTATGTCCCCATCAGCGACTCCATGTTCCAGAGGTACTTCAGGTCTTGGGTGGTGTCTGAGGTGCTCTGGAAAGCAGTCACGTTGGAGTTGTATTGATTGTCGGCCGAAACGGGATAGAGCCAGTGACGGTTCGGGACAGTGGGGAGCCAGTAGACGTCCCAGCCTGGCAGAGTGTCGAGGAATGAATTTCCGAAATATGCTACGTTGATTGTGGCCAATATCATCCCGTTCCTGATAGGCCCGGGACCTGCGCTATACTGTCCCACAATGTTGCCTGCTGTCGTGGTCGTCAGGGAGACCTTGAACCCCAGGCTCTGCAGATCCTGTTGGACGATCTGTGCAGCAACGGGGTCGGCTGTGTTGTCTGTATCGACCCACATGTTGAGCGTAATGTCCGTCCCATTCGAGTACTGGAGGTGACCGTCAGAACCTTTCTTTATTCCAATAGATGAGAGAAGGCTTAGCGCCTGCTGTTGGTTGAACCCGTAGTGAGCCGTGTTGGGGTTGTACTGCGCGGTGGCTATCGGTGAGACAGCCGCCGGAGCGTTGTAGGCAGTCAGCCCGTATCCAGCGAATGCCGTCTTGACGATTTGGCTCTGGTTGACACTCCAGGCTAATGCCTGCCTGAAGGCAGGCATGCTGTACGGGAACACTGAGTCGTTGTACTGGATGTCGGTAATCCCGTACCCCTTCTCGTCATAAAGCCTCAGGTTCGGGTTTGCAGCCAATATTGCTTTGGCATTGGAGTACTCCACGAAAGCGAAGTCTGTGGTGCCAGACTGGAGGGCCGAGGAGGTGAGCGAGAGCGAATCTACGAAATTCACATTAATCTGGCAGATACCAGGCGTCGGCACGAAGTACGGGTTTCTGACAAACTGCATCGAGAAGGAGCCCGCGCTATAGTTCGAGACGTAGTAGGGTCCTATCGACATGTCTGTCCCGAAGAAGGTCGCCGCGGCGCCCCCAGCTGTCATCGCAGCTGGGTAGGTAGTGGTGTAGTAGTCGGACCTCAGCTTCTGGTACCACTGCGAGTCTGGTGCTTTCAGTACGAACTGGGCCAGCGAACTGTTGACAGCCGTCTCGCTCTTGACCTCGGGCCCGAGTCCAGCGAAGTCATAGGTCGAATTGAACCCAAACCCTGGGCCAAACGTCCCAAGGATGTCATTTGCGCTGACCGGAGTTCCATTTGACCACTTCATTCCTGGACGGACATTGAATTGCCATACCGTGTAGTTGCTGTTGACCTTGAACCAATCGGTCATGGCAGAGACATGTTCGACGTTGCCGTTGGGTAGGTCGAACCCGACAGGGTTGGACCACTGCATGAATATCGTCGGGACAGAGGAGCTCCCGGTCGTCAGGGTAAGGAAGTTGAAGCTGTTAGGAGGTGTTACGAGTGTCATCCTGTACGGCTGGGTCGGACAGTTGGCATTGGCGGGGGTAGCCGTCGCTCCGTCCGACTGAGAGAAGACAGGGAAAACAGCAACTGAAGTAAGGATAAAGGCCAGTGCACAAGCGACGGATACTGCCCGAACCCTCACTGAGTCACAAGAGAACAATGTTCGAGATTTAAGAGTATCCCACCGGGACGACCACGATTTTCACCAGCGGTGACAAAGCGGAGGATCAATCGGTCAAACGCTTCAGCGCGTCGCCGCTCGACGAGCCATGGAGATGAACTCCTCCTCCGACAGGGGTCTTTTGTTCGCGATTGCAGTTTCTTTTGCTTCCCTCAGTAGAACGTCAGCTTCCTCATCGCTCAGATTGATGCCGTGCTTCTCGGCCTTGTAAAGGACCGAGTCGCGGCCGCTTTTCTTGCCAACAATCGTCTTGACGCCATCATGCCCAACAAGCTCCGGGAGGAAAGGATACATTTCGAGGGGCATTCCTGCCTTCTCCAGCCTCTTCCACCAAGATGTAATGATCCCAGATTCGACTGTGAAAATGTCATCCCCCACAACAGGTTTCTGTGGTGGGATTTCCACTTCGGAAAGGGACCTCACCAGCTGTGACAGGCTCCTGAGCTTTTCAAATCTGATGCCGGTCTTCACTCCATAGAGAAGCTCTAATGCCAAGGCCAGTTCTTCAAGGGGGGTGTTCCCCGTCCTCTCGCCGATGCCGTTCACGGTCACGTGGGCGACCTCGGCCCCGGCCATAACAGNCCCCGGCCATAACAGCGGCTATGGAATTGGCGACCCCGAGCCCGAAATCGTTGTGGGCGTGAATCTCGATTGGCTTTCTTATCAGAGCATACATCTTCTTCACAAAGAAAGCTGTCGCCTGGGGGTTCATGACCCCGAATGTATCTGCTAGCGCAATGGCGTCGAGATGTCCCTCTCCGGCTACCCGCCCGGTCAATTTCGATATGGCGTCGAAGCTCGCTCGGGTGGCATCAATAGTGAAGAAGGTGATCTTCAACCCGTGTTCGTGGGCATAACTTGTGGCCTCGACGGATAGGTCGACAGCCTTGGCAACGGTCCAGCCATAGCCGTACTTCACGAGGTGATCGCTTGAAGGGATTTCCATGATCAGTCCGTCTACGTCCAAGTCCAGGGCGTTGTCCACATCTGCTTTCATGCAACGGGCGAAAGCGTAGATTTTGGCCCCCAACCCCAGATGAACTATTTCCTTGATGGCTTCTTTGTCCGAGGGGGAGACAGAGGGGAGACCTGCTTCGATCCTGTCAACCCCAGCTTCATCCAGAGCCTGAGCAATCTTCACCTTTTCGTCTTTCCTGAAGGTGATCCTAGCTTGCTGCTCTCCGTCGCGCAGGGTGACATCGTGTATACCGATCCTCCCAGGCAATTTGGTTCCTTTCCTTACTGCGGGGAGGAAGTTGTACGGGCTGACGTAGTGTGTTCTCGATTTCCATTGCGCTGCCATCATGAGCTTCCGGGGGTGCCCGCTATTTAGCGGTAAGCGTTCCTTATGAAGTCGGCAAGCATGCTCCCTAGTATCCCGGGTTTCTCCAAGAACGAGAAGTGGCCGCAGTCCTGAACAACACTCAGGTGCGCGCCTCGGATCTCCCTTCGCATCTTCAGGGCTCCTTCGAGCGGTGCGCTGTCTCTGTCCCCGACAACCACCAGAACAGGACAGTCGATCTTGTTAAGGAAAGACGAGTCAGATTCCCCCGCAAAGTCGGCTGCAACCGTCTCCGCAGCCAGGGCGTAGGCCGAAGGGTCGTTTGCCAATGTTTCTCGGGCGACGAACTCGGATATCCTGCGTTGTCTGGGACCCAGACTTCTTGACCAGGGGGTGCTCTTGGCAAAGGCTTGCATCCCCTCCGTCGCAATCCTTCCGATTCCAGCTCGAAGCTCCGCCGCTCCTTCAACGTTCGATCCCCACATTGTCGAGTCAAGGACCACTAGGCCTGCTGTCTGCGTAGGGTGCGTGGCTGCAAAGTGACAGGCGATACGCCCTCCCATAGAATGCCCGACGATGACTGCCCTCTGTATGTGCAGGCCCCTCAACAGCTGCGAGAGATCGTTTGCCCACATTTGGGTCGAATATGGCTTGTCGTGGGGTTTGTCCGACCTGCCGAAACCACGCTGGTCAAGCCTAACCACCCTGAACTTCTCCGCCAGAAGTGGCACCAAGGGTTCGAAGTCGTTGAGCGTCCCCCCAATCCCGTGAAGGAGTGCGACGCACCTACCCCGGCCTTCGGACTTGTAGTTGACTCTACAGTCACCGATGTTGATTCGAGGCAATCTAGGAACGAGTGCCCATGACTGAATAAAGCCTTGTCGGGGCCCCGGTCACCGACCTAAGCATTCGACACAATCAGGGGGCTACAGCGGAGGAACAACGGGCGGGTTGACCGTGTAGTTGAAAATCACGGGCCATTCCCTTAGCTCGTAGCTCGTAACGTCTCCATCCACGTACGGATCTTTCCTCGCAATGTCCTCCGCTTCCTTTAGTGAACCCACGTTCCAAAGGATCATCGCACCTCGGGCGTCGGCGAACCTCCCAGACATGAGGAGTTTTCCCTGATCACCATGTTCCCGCAAGAATCTGAGATGCTTAGCCCTGATTTCCGGACCAGGGGGAATTTTGAATTTGGTCAGTTCGCAGACTATCAAGGTCTCCGTCGGCAAACGACTCAAGCCCTCGCATATACACCTTCTAAAAAGGTGCGGGATAGGAGGGCTGCTGAGAACGACCTCCGGTCTCGCTCTAGCCGTTATCTAGACCCACTATCAGCCAAGTCGCCTTTTCTTCCCCGAGAAAGTCCTCGCATTCGCCAGATGTTTCCTGCGGAAGGCAAACCCCGACAGAAAAAAGCCTTATCAGGCCAAGCGGGTTTGAAGCGCAGAGAATCAACGCTTGAATTTCCTTTCAAGGCGGGTCCTCACGTCCATAGTGGTCGTCTTCGCGGCGCTGAACCTCGATTTCATAATTCCTAGGTTGGCGCCGGGGAACGCAGCCGAAATCCTTGCTTCCGGAACAAAGCTCCCCGCTCAAGCGGTCGCGCTGCTTTCAGCAAGATTCGGCCTCAATCAGCCCGTCTGGGTGCAATACGCATTATACATGCAAAATATCCTCACCCACTGGCCTCCATTCTTTGGATATTCGTTCCAGTTCTATCCGACACCAGTAAGCGAACTAGTCTTCAGCCGACTAGAGTGGACGTTGCTCCTAATTTCGGTCAGCTTCTTCCTCTCAATCGGACTCACCAATCTGCTGGGGGGCATCACTGCTACCCGCCGTGGAGGGAAGGCGGAGTCGATTTCTGTTTACAGCTCAATCATATTCTTCTCGACTCCCGCCTTCTGGATTGCACTGATACTTGTCTCCGTGTTCGCGGTGAACTTGCGCTGGTTTCCGTTGATTGGGAATGCAGATCCTGTCAGCGGGACCGTGCCGTACCTGCTTTCAGCCCTCAAACACGCCGTACTTCCAATTGCGACTATGACCTTGGTCACCTTCGGTCAGATATTCCTAATCCTCCGGGGGACCGCCCAAGAGGTCCTGAGGTCGGACTACGTCACCGCGGCCAAGGCCCGGGGTCTGAAGGACTGGACCATCGGCTACGATTACGTTGTCAAGAATTCTCTCCTTCCCATAGTGTCGCTGATGGGATACCTTATCGCGACCCTGATCAGTGTTGACATCATAGTCGAGTTTGTCTTTGGCTACGGGGGAATAGGGGATCTTATTGTGGACGGAATACTCAATCGGGACTATCCGGTCCTCGAAGGGAGCTTCTTCTACATCACAATCCTCGTGGTCGGGGGCGCATTACTTGGGGATTTCCTTCTGACGAGGCTGGACCCGAGGCTAAGGGGTGATTAGGTCGTCCCCTGGAGAGGACTCTCGAAGCAGCCGCTTCTCATTCCTTCGCTCTCCAATACTAACAAAACGATCCGCAAGGGTCGGCATAGCGATCCTTGTAGTCTTCACACTTTTCGTCATTCTGGGCCCTCTGTTCATCACCTACCCGCCGGATATGCCGACGGGTCCAATCAATTCCTCTCCCAACGCAGCTCATATTTTTGGGACCGACTTCCGTGGTTTCGACATTGCCAGCCAGATAATTTGGGGAGCATACCCATCAGTCTTCGTGGCACTTGCTGGAGCCCTGGGTTCCGTTCTCTTGGGACTTATGATCGGTGTGGTAGCTGGTTACTTCAGCAGGCTCGAGTCGTTCCTGACGGGGACGGCGGACGTTGTAATGACGGTACCAGCGTTTCCGCTGCTAATCCTCGTAGGTCTCCTTTTCCCAGACACGGCCCTCACCATAGCCGCGATGTTAATCTTGGTGCTCTGGCCCCCCGTTGCCAGAGCCATCCGTTCCCAGGTCCTGTCAGTCAAGAGCAGACCATATGTCGATGCTGCGAGGACAAGCGGGATGGGCGATCTGAGCATTGTATTCAGGGTGATAATTCCCGAGGTGGCGTCGATCGCCTTCGCCTACTTCGTTATCACAGTGGCCATCTCGGTTGTGTTTGTCGTTGGACTGGAGTTCGTCGGAGTGGGCAACGTTGACGAGGTCACCTGGGGGAGCATTTTCTACTGGGCCCAACAGATTGGCGCATACAACGGGGCCTGGTGGTGGGTCCTGGCGCCGGGTGTGTTTGTCATAATGTTCGCCGCGGCCTTCGCCATGATAGGGTATGCAGTCGAGGAGGCCGTGAACCCGAGGCTAAGAGTGTAGATGGCCCTTAAAGTCAGGGACCTCAGCGTTGAGTATCCCTCGGAGCGTGGAGTGGTCAAGGCTCTCGATGAGGTGAGCTTGGATTTGCCCGATGGTCACACTCTTGGGCTAGTGGGCGAGTCGGGGAGCGGGAAGACGACGCTCGGAATGAGCCTCCTTAGGATGATCGAGCCCCCGGGAAAGATCACTAGGGGCAGCATCGAATGGAATGGAGACAACGTTCTGGGAATGACCCCCAGGGCACTGAGAAACTTCCGCTGGAAGGTGATATCCATGGTCTTCCAGTCCGCCATGAACTCCCTAAATCCAGTTGCCTCGGTTTCGAAGCAGATCGAGGAGGTGCTAAGGCAGCACACAGGCATCTCCGATTCAGAAGCCCGTTCAAAAGCACTGGAACTGTTGAACGATGTGGGCATCGAACCCGTGCGGGCGGATGGTTACCCTCACCAATTCAGCGGAGGCATGCGCCAGAGGGTCGTTATCGCTACCGCCTTGGCGCTTTCCCCCAAGCTCCTCATAGCCGACGAACCCACTTCGGCCTTGGACGTCGTAGTGCAGAAGCAGATTCTTGCCCTCCTGAGAGACAGGATTAGCAGGGCATCTCTTTCGCTTTTATTCGTGACCCATGAAATCGCGCTCCTGAACGGGATGGTGGACAACGTCGCGGTCATGTACAGGGGCGAGATAATAGAACAGGGGCCTCTGAGGAGCGTCCTCGACTCTCCGCTGCACCCGTACTCGGAGATGCTCTTGGAATCGATGCTCTCCATGGAAGCCACCCCTGAGGTATTGTCGAAGGGGAGGAAGCTAGGTGCTGAGACACTTCAGGTGCCTGAGAGCACCTGCAAGTATTCCGACAGGTGCAAGTACGCCTTTGCTCGGTGCCGAGTCGAGAGACCAAGACTGCAGAAGGTTGGAGAATCCAGGTGGGTAGCTTGCTTCAAGTACAGTTGAGGCCTGCTGACGGAGAGTCACAAATACTGAACGTCGACCATCTGTCCGTCAGGTTCACGTCCCAGAGGAGCATCTTCACTCGAACTAGGAGAACCATCAGAGCCGTTGATGACGTGAGCTTTGAGTTAAAGGAGGGGGAGGTTCTTTCGCTTGTTGGCGAGAGCGGGTCCGGGAAGACAACAATTGCAAGGACGATACTTCGGCTGGCGAAGCCGTCCGATGGCACCGTGTCTTACCTGGGGAAGGACATCGCCGCCATGAATGGAGAGGAATTGAAGAGATACAGAAAGGACGTGCAGATTGTATACCAAGATCCGTTCGAGTCGATGAACCCGCGGCAGTCGGCCCTGTCGACTCTGGAAGTGCCTTTGAGGTATCTCGTCGGAATGACCGACCCGGCCAAGATACGTGAGAAAGCGAGTCAGGGTCTATCCGAGGTCGGCTTGGACCCAAGAGATAACCTGAGGAAACTCCCACATCAGATGAGCGGCGGAGAGAGACAACGAGTCAACATAGCCCGAGCCCTTGCCACCGATCCGAAAGTACTGATCGCAGACGAACCAATAACTATGCTCGACGCATCGCAGAGGCTCAACTGTCTTACGCTTCTCAGTGATCTTAGGAATAAACGGGGCTTGAGCGTTTTGCTCATTACTCACGACCTTGCAAGCGCCAAGATAATGAGCGATAGGACGGCAGTCATGTACAGGGGCAAGATAGTAGAGCTCGGCTCGACGGCCTCCGTCCTCTCGAAGCCAGTCCACCCCTACACCGAGCTGATTATCGCCTCCACGCCGCGCCTGAGAACGAAGAGCGAAGGTATCGGAGTGATATCTGCCGACGAAAACACCCGGCTTCCGGAGACAGGGTGCAGCTATAGGCTAAGGTGCCGGTATGCCACGACTGTGTGCGAAAGCACGGTCCCGCAGCTCGAGGCGAAGCTACCGTCACACCTGGCGTCCTGCCACAATTCGCTGAACGTCGCTAACTGATTAGGGCGAAAAGATTAAGCCAATACGTTTGATTGGGATACTGACCTATCATGGCAAAGATGTTCATTGCTGGTGAATGGGCTGACTCCGAGAGCGGAAGGACTCAACCGGCAATCAACCCTGCGGACGCAAGCGTAATCGATAAGGTCCCTCTCGCCACCAAGGAGGACGCGAGGAGGGCGATCGACGCCGCGGCCGGCGCCCGCGGCAAAGCCGAAGACATGACCGCCTACGAGAGGTCGAAGATACTCCTCACTGTCGCCCAGACGCTGGAGAAGAACACAACCGAAATGGCCACGCTGATAGCGAGGAATGTTGGAAAACCGATCGCAGACGCCGAGGCTGAGACGGCCCGCGCCGTGTTGACCCTAGTTTTCGCATCAGAGGAGGCGAAGAGGCTGTACGGGCAGACGATACCCCTCGACTCGCACCCCTTCCCGCCAGGAAACAAGGACCGGCTTGGATTAACAGTGAGGGAGCCAATCGGGGTCGTGGGAGCGATATCGCCATTCAATTTCCCGCTGAACCTTCTCCTCCATAAGGTCGCCCCTGCCATCGCTGCAGGCAACACAGTCGTGGCCAAGCCTCCGAGTGACGGAGCCCTGCCTGGTCTCACAATTGCCGGGTACTTCCAGGACGCTGGCCTCCCTCCTGGCATTCTGAACGTCATCACAGGCAGAGGCGAGGAGGCGGGGGACGAGATTGTGACCAGCCAGAAGGTAGACGCGGTAAGCTTCACCGGAGACACGGCGACAGGTAGGGAAATAGCTCAGAAGGCTGCGCAGACGAACAAGAAGCTGATTCTTGAGCTCGGGGGTCACGACCCGATGCTGATCCTGGATGATGCAGATGTAACAAAGGCTGTCCAGGCTGCTGTGCGCGGGGTCTACGGTTACTCAGGGCAGGTGTGCACCGCAACCAAGAGGCTAATCGTCAACAGGGAAATCAAGGACGAGTTCCTTCGGGAGTTCACCGGAGCCGTCAGAGCCCTCAAGGTTGGTAATCCGCTGGACCGGTCAGTCAGCGTCGGACCTGTCGTCAACAACAGGTCGCTGGAGAAGATAGAGACGCTTGTCTCAGACGCAGTTAGCCAGGGGGCGACCCTGCTCGAAGGTGGTCGTCGACTAAATACTGGGGAGTATGGCAAGGGCTACTTCTACGCGCCTACGGTCCTCGACTCGGTCCCGGAGAAGGCCCAACTCGCCCAGAAGGAGATATTCGGTCCTGTGGCCCCCGTCTTGGTGAGTGACGATGACGCCCAGGCGCTGGAAATAGCGAATGGGACTATCTATGGGCTTCAGGCTTCCATTTACACAACGAACCTGGCTCGCGGGCTTCGACTGGCACGTAAGATCAAGGCAGGCGCTGTCCTAATCAACGATAGGACGAACATCCGCTGGGACAACGCTCCGTTCGGAGGGGTGAAGCGAAGCGGCCAGGGACGGGAGGGGGTGAGCCTTGCGGTGACCGAACTGACTGAGCTTAAGTTCATAGTAGCGAACCTCAACCCGTAGGCGCCCTGGCCGAACTTGATCGATGTAGCTCATCCAGCCCTCATAGTTGTGGATGTCCTTTGCCTCGGTCACTCCTTGACTTCTTCATACGGGTGGATATGGATATCGGGCGCTGTCAATGCATGGGTGGCGCCCTGGCCGGGATTTTCGTCCATTTGATTTCGAACCCGGGTCGCTGCCGATCTGCCAAGCGTCTTGTTGACAGGGCAGCATACTGACCTCTATACGACCAGGGCACCTGTGGGGCCTGCGTCTAGAGGGGGTTTTATCCCTTACAGCCTCATGTAGAAGTCGTCGCCCCCCCTGCGTAGCGGAGTCGCTTTGTGCTTGTGGGATTCGCCGCAGCGGGCCAGGTGCCGCTTCCATTTCTTCGCGCTTATCAGCTTCCCACACTTCGGGCAGGTCGGCACGGCTCAAGACCCTGCCAATCCATAGATACACCTTCCCCACCGGCAAGCAGGTTGTCCACTCACCCTGACGTAGAGGAGCCGGCTGATGGGCGCAGGAGGTGCGGATGGTCGTCTCTTGCCGACCCCATCTATCGCGCATACCATGACGAGGAATGGGGGGTCCCGGTCCACGATGACAAGGTCATTTTCGAGTTCCTCGTCCT
>OCOJ01033645.1_pt1 | contig 11004 bp, 11 predicted proteins | sample 1539251 | NCBI WGS metagenome assembly OCOJ01 (sample SAMN01911457, study PRJEB22624) | soil metagenome | biome: Soil | place: Malaysia | collected 2012-04-30 | depth RA_metagenome m
GCCTTCCTCTCCTCGTGGACGTGTGACCGCACCACGGCGTTGAAGATGTCCCTGATCTTGTCTCTGGGTTGCCTAGGGTAGGCCCTTAGGGCCCGTAGCGCAGCGTTCTCGTCTGCGGCATCGAAGAAGGCGTTCACCGACTCGGACGCGGTCATTTCCTCGTCCTTCCTCGAAGGTATACCAGACTGCAGAAAGTTGATCGCCGCCCGCAGGTCCCCGTTGGCGGCCTCCGCCATTTTCGCAATCTCGTCCCTGCCTATGACAAGTCTCTCCCTCTGGGCTATCCTCTCGAGCCTCGCCACCACCTCTGCCCGCTCAGGCCTCCGGAACTCTATCCTGCTGGCCGCGCTCCCCAGTTTTTTCACCTCGTCGGACTCCGGGTTGTTGGCTGCCATGACGACGGGGCTCTGGCTCTTCTTGACCGCGTCCTTGATGAACTCAACGGCCCCGTAGTCGGCCCTCCCCGCCAGCCCGTCAACCTCGTCAAGGAAGATCAGGCTCGTCCCGCCAAACAAGGTCGTGCTCGCTATTGCCTCCCCCACCTTCTTGGAAAGCTTCTCCTTGGTCCGTGAGTCGCTCGCGTTGAGCTCCACGAGCTGTAGCTTCGCCTCCCTGGCGACCAGGTGGACCGTGGTTGTCTTGCCCGTGCCCGGAGGCCCGACCAGCAGGGCAGCCTTGGACCCGGGCTTCCACTTCTTGAGCCAGAGCCTGAACTTCGCCCTTCCCTCTTCATTCCCCACCATCTCCTCTAGATGCGCAGGCCTATACTTCTCACTCCACAATCAGACCGCACCCCCGATGAACACAAGGAGCCCCAGCGTCATCCCCACCAACGCGATCCGTTTCACCCTGTAGGCGCTCTGGGGGTCGTGGCGAGCTACTATCGCCGCCGCCAGGTAGACGAAAACGACGTCCGGGATGATCACGCCGTAGGTGTACACCTGGTTAGCGAGGCCCGTTAGGAGAGGCACCCAACTGCTCAGGACCGCGAGCAGGAAGAAGATGGCGCCGACGGCCGAAGCGAACACGAGCCCGTGTGTCCTCGCCAGCGAGTTGACGTGCCTCCTGGCGTCGCCCTCCACGTCTGCCATGGACTTCACCACCTCCCTCCCCACCCCGGAGAAGAAGGCGGTGAGGGCCATCATCAGCAGCAGGGACCCTCCTATCGAGCCCCCGGCGACTGCCCCGCCATAGATGAAGGGGATTGCGAGGGACGAGGCCACGATCAGGTTCCCCGGGAGGCCTGTCCTCTTCGCTCTGCTGTTGTAGAGCCAAGAGACGAGCGCATACGCGATTGCGATTGCCACCGCCAGGGGGTTGAGGGAGAGGAAGGCGCAGACCAAGCCAGCCGCCAGCATCACCAAAGATAGCCTCGATGCCTCCCTCACCGTGACCCGCCCGCTCGGGATTGGCCTGTCCGGCCTGTTGACTCTGTCTACCTCCAGGTCGTAGATGTCGTTCACCACCATCGAGTAGGCGCAGATGAAGAAGCCTGTGAAGAAACCTAGAGCAAGCTGGAGCGCGGGGACGGTAGGAGGCTTGGAGACGAACGCCCCCACAATGACAGCGAAGCCGATCATTACGCAGTTCACGGGGCGGAAGAGGTCGAGCATCCCCTTGGGGTTCATTGCCCGTCAGAACCTTGCCCGGCTGACCTTGTAGTAGATTACCTCCCCTCTCCTTTCTATTACGGCGATTATCGCCTCCTTCCCCATCTTTGCCATCTCCTTCACCGACTTCTCCAGGTCCGCCATCCCCTTTTCTATCCCCTCGTCGAGGGCGAAGACGACGTACTTGGCCGGTTTCTTCGGGTAATCTCCCCGCTCGTAGACCCGCAGGTCCGTGCCGAATCCGAACCCTTCCCTGACGATGTACCCCCTGCTCCTCAGATCCCTGTAAATTACAAACTTGGTCCAGGAGTCCCCGGCTTTCTTCTGGGCGAGCTCAGCGAGCCTCTCGAAACCGACCTCGTTGCCGTGTTTGTCCTCGAGCAACATCTTCTTCCCGTAGACGAGGTACAGCGCCTCGTAGTCCCTCAGCACGAGGTCTCGCCCCCCCTTCGTCCCGTACCCGGACCCTTCCAGTTCCCCGTAGCGGTCATGGTCAATGACCCTGGCCGACCCGTCTTCGAGGACGGCCCTGAAGGGCTGCATCTGCTCATCCGGGGCTGGGCCTTCCTGCATAGGTTTCGTTTCGGCACGCCTCGGCCACTCTATTTGAAGTTGAAGTAGCTGGGGCTCTCTGCGCAAATCATTTAGAGAGCTTCGGAGCTCTCTCAATCCGTTGGACAACTTCTTCTCGATCCGGACCGTTACCTGGGAGGGCAGCGCCGTCAAGATGATCGACCAGACGGCTCTCCCCCTGCGGCTGACCTACGTGAGATACACTCGCCCGGAGCAGGTCGCCGACGCCATCAGGACAATGGTGGTTCGCGGTGCCCCCGCGATTGGAGTTGCTGCGGCCATGGGTCTTGCGCTGGCTGCGGTCCGCTCAAAGGCGGCGAGCCTCCCAGAATTCATGAAGGAGATGAATGCCAGCGCGGCTCTTCTCCGCGGGACCAGACCAACCGCCGTTAACCTGTTTTGGGGGATCGAAAGAGTGATGAAGAAAGCGGACTCGGCGTCAACCGTACGCGAAGCGAAGGGCGCCATTTCTGCCGAGGTGAAGGCAATGGAAGAGGAAGACGTCGAGGTGAACCGGAGGCTCGGGAAGAAGGGAGCGGACCTGATCAAGAACGGTGATACCGTCCTCACCCAATGCAACGCGGGCGCACTGGCGACGGTCGGGTATGGGACCGCGCTGGGAGTGGTGAGGGCAGCGGTTGAGCAGGGGAAGCTCGTCAAGGTTCTGGTGCCTGAGACCAGACCCGCGCTTCAGGGCGCGAGGCTTACCGCCTTTGAGCTCGTCCGCGACGGGATTGCGTGCACCCTGATGTCGGACACAGCCGTTGGCCACATGATGAACCTGGGGCGAGTAGATTGCGTAATCGTCGGGGCGGACAGGATCACCAGGGACGGCTACGTCTTCAACAAGATAGGCACCTACCAGGAGGCGGTCCTCGCGAAAAGGCACGGCATCCCGTTCTACCCCGCGGCGCCCCGCTCCACATTCGACCTCAACTGCACCCACGACAAAGTGACCATCGAGGAGAGGGGGGCCGAAGAAGTAGTGGAGATCCGAGGGAGGCGGGTCGCGCCCAGGGGCATCCCCGTCGCGAATCCTGCCTTTGACATGACACCCCCGGAGCTTGTTACCGCGATGATTACCGACCGGGGACTGGTCAGGGCACCCTTCAGCGAGAACATCGCGCGTCTCATCGCTTAATTAGGCAGGCCTCTCGCAGCCATCTCGGGCCCGTAGCCTAGCACGGATTAAGGCGTCAGCCTTCGGAGCTGAAGAGGCGTGTCTCAGAGACCGTGGGTTCGAATCCCTCCGGGCCCGGGTTGAGATAGCTCGGAATGAACCCCGTCCGGCAAACTGGGGGTGCATTGTGCTATTTGGACGAGAGCCAAAAACTGAGAAATGTTTCGAACCCATTGTCAGTGCCGGCCCCGTTGAGCCCGCCCTATGATTCGCTTAGAAAGAGTGCGAACCCAGAATTAGCTCGCTTAGAGAATTAGGAGTTGCAAGGCCAGCAGGAAGTCAGGCCCAGCGCTTATGCGCTGGCTTCGAAATTTGAGAATCGTGTCGTGCTTTTAATAGCGTTCAGAAATCACGATAACTTGTGAGGGTCCTCCTCGTCTATGCGAGCAGAGCGGGTTCGACAAAGGGGATAGCTGAGTTCATCGGCGAGAAGCTACGTGGGAACGGGATACAGGCTGACGTGAAGGAAGCCGGCTCCTCCGCAGACACGGGAGGCTACGACGCGTTCATCGTAGGCAGCGCCGTCTATCAATACCACTGGCTCAAAGAAGCGAAGGAATTCGTGTCGAAGAACCGCGAAGTCCTGGCGAGCCGGCCTGTTTGGGTTTTCAGCAGCGGGCCCACTGGGCCCAGGGAGACAGACAAGAAGGGACGCAATCTGAGAGAAGTGGATGCGCCGAAGGAAATGGACGAGATTCGAGAATCGATTAATCCTCGCGACCACCGCATTTTCTTCGGGGCGTTCTTCCCCGACCGCTTGAAGGGCGCGGTGGGCTTCTTTGCCCGAATGGCACCGAAGGAAGACCAAGGGGATTTCCGTAACTGGGGCGAAATTGAAGCCTGGGCCAGTGGTATTGCGAAGGCGCTGTCAGCTCCGGATGGAGTTCCTGGCAGCAATACAGAGGGATCGAAGTGAATGGTCTCCGGTACTGTCGTTGCTGGGCAGGACGCAAGCATTCGGCGTCTGCTACCAGAAAGTACGGGGCAGAAGATACCAGACCGCTTCCTCGACCTTGTCAATTGCCCGCGTGTCGCTGCCCTGACAACTGTCATGCCCGACGGCTCGCCCCACACGACGGTCGTCTGGTGTAACTACGACGGCGTTAACGTTCTCGTCAACACGATGAAGGGATTTCGCAAGGAAAGGAACATGCGCCTCAACCCGAAGGTCACCCTGCTGTGTTATGACCCGTCTCAACCGCTCCGTTCGCTTGAAGTACGAGGGAGGGTAGTCGAGATGACCGAAGACGGAGCCATGGAGCATTTGGACAGATTGACTGAATCGTATATCGGGAAGAAGCCGTACTTTGGAAACTGCGTACCAGCAGAGCTGAAAGAGACCGAGGTGCCCGTCCTGTGCAGGATATTACCGACTCGCATCGTGACTCTTGATGCAAGGCCGCCGGAGGTCCCAGCCAGATGAACATCCCGGAGAGCCACATGGATCTGGTTACAAGACCGGTGCATGGGGTCCTCACCACAATGATGCGCGACGGCCAGCCCCAATCCAGCCTTGTCTGGTGCGACTTCGACGGTGAATGCGTGCGAGTTAACACGACAAGGGAGCGCCAGAAGGGGAGGAACCTTGCAAGGAATCCAAAGGTTTCCCTCCTCATCGTGGATCCCCAGGACACAGCCAGGTACATCTCGATCCGAGGCGAGGCCGAACTTGTGGAAGATGGTGCCATCGAGCATTTAGATCAAGTCACGAGGCGTTACACGCAGCATCCGGCGTACTACGGTTATGTGTATCCAGTCAGCCAGAGGGATAAGGAGACGCGCCTAATTTGCCGCATCCATGCTGAGAAGATAAGTCTGGATGCGATTCACAGGTGACCAAGAGTAAAACGATATCGGGCTTCGCAAGGTCGGGCTTTGAGGCGATGCGGAAGGCGTTTGTTGAGAATTTCGAACGACGCAACGAGCTCGGGGCGGCCTGCTGTGTGTATTATCGCGGGGAGAAAGTGGTCGACCTATGGGGCGGAATCCGGGACAAGACGACCGGCGAGCCATGGGAAGAGAACACAATGGTCATTGTCGCCTCGGCCACGAAGGGTTTGGCCGGCCTGGCAATGGCGCTTGGACACTCTCAGGGATTGTTTGATTACGATGACCGTGTCGCCAAGTACTGGCCGGAGTTTGCGCAGCAAGGGAAGGACAGAATCACCATTCGACAGCTCTTGGCGCATCAGGCGGGCCTCTATGCGCTGGACGAGCACGTGGGCCTGGAAACGGAAGCCGACCTTGACAAACTGGCCGTCATACTAGCCCGACAGAAACCGGCCTGGGAGCCAGGAACGCGTCAAGCCTATCATGCGATCACCCTTGGGTTCTACGAGAGCGAACTTCTACGGCGGGTTGATCCGAAGCATCGGAGTCTGGGTCGATTCTTTCATGAGGAAATCGCAGTCCCTCTGGGTATCGATTTCTATATCGGACTGCCTGAAGACATCCCCAACTCGAGAATAGCGAGAATTCGTATGGGCCTTCCAACAAGAGAAGCCGCGCTCAAGGCGCCTCGCCGTCTCATGCTAGATATAGCGAACCCTCGCTCTCGCATTAACAGGGCTCTCTGGGGAGACCTTCCAGAAGACAGGGACCACGTCTACCCCCGGATCGTGGAGGTCCCTTCCGGAGGGGGAATCGGGACTGCTCGTGCTATCGCCAAGGCCTATGGCGTTTTCGCCACCGGAGGAAAGGAGCTCGGATTGCGCGAGGAAACGCTGAAGCAGTTGAGGGCACCAGCGATTCCACCGACCCGCGGATTCTACGATGAGGTGATGAGGTTGGAAGGAATGCAGATGTCACTAGGCTTCATGAAGCCAAGCCCAAGGAACCCTTTCGCTCACTCAAGTTCGTTCGGTATGTTGGGGTTCGGAGGAAATCTCGGTTTCGCCGATCCCGATGCCCAACTCGGTTTTGCGTACGTCGCAAATCTCAACGGTTTCTACCTGATGGATCCAAGACAAAATGCTCTTCGCTTCGCAGCGTATCACTGCATAGGCGAGACGGACCCGGTACTTACGGGCGCAACGGAGCCCGCATCAAGAATCAGTTCTAGGGACGATTAGGTTGACCCAGGCGGAGTCGGCCCAAGGTCAAGGAGACTGACATCTACTGACTCGCGAGACGGTCTCCAGCAATGACGCTCAGTACGCCCTTGACTTGGTCAGAAAAATCTGCGAAGAGGTTGGCCCAGGATTGCCGGGCACCCCTCAGGAAAGGCAAAGGGCAGCGGTAATTGCGAGGGACCTGAAATCCTACCTGGGCGATGAGAATGTAGTAACGGAGGAATTCACCGTTGCGCCCAACGCCTTCATAGGTTCGTTCGCGGTCGGTGGTTTTTTCATGATTTTGGCGGCACCGCTTATTATCTCAATGGGGTACTTCTCTGGAATCTCGTTATGGCTTGCCGTCATTGGCGCAGTGACGTTCTCGGCAATCCCGGTGGCGCTGTTCGTCGTCGAATTCCTATTTGACCTAGAGCTCATCGATCTATTCTTTGGTAAGAAGCAGTCAGTAAATGTGATTGGCACACTGCGCAAGCCGGGAACGACAAATGCGAAGCAACTACTTGTTCTGAGTGGACATCATGATAGCGCCTGGGAGAACAACTGGCTTCGGCTTCCTGGATACGGATTCTTTGTCGCCACAGCGACGTTGTTTGCCGGCCTGATTGCGATGCCGGTAATTGCGATTGCTCAGATGATAGGTGTGGTCACGGGAAAGTTGGGTACTATCGAAGTCGGAATGCTAGGTTGGGCCTTGCTGGCATTCCCAATCGTGCCCTCTATCATCCTCTCGCTGCTCTACACCACAGAGAGGAAGGACGGCGGTACCGTCCCAGGTGCTGCGGACAATCTCTCTGGCTGCTCCGTCGTAGTGGCAATGTGCAGGTTCCTGGTGTGAAACCCTGAGTACATTTCAACTGATACGGAGATCCGGTTCGTAACCTTCGGCAGCGAGGAAGCAGGCCTACGAGGCTCCCGGCGTTATGCCGAGCGCCACCTAGAGGAGCTGAAACGCCTGGACGCGAGGCTGCTCAACATCGAGATCGTTGCTCACCGCGAAGTCAGCATCCTCACGTCGGAGATTAACGGCACAGTGAAGAACTCCCCCGAGATGGTCAAAAGCGTAGTCGCGGCGGCCGACCGCGCTGGAGTTCCTAGCAGAGTGAGGTCCGCCTCTCTCGGTGTTGCGAGCGATGCAGGTCCCTTCAGCAGAGCAGGAATCAAGTCCACAACACTGCTTTCCTTCAAGGTACCAGGGCAGATGCTGGCTTTCTATCACCAGAAATGGGACAGGCCAGAAGTGTTGAGCATCGAGCCACTCTTGAATGTGCTTAAAATCAGCCTCGAGTGGATACGAAGCGGAGATGACTCGATGACATGAACCTAGCAGAGTACTCGAGCCATGACGGCGCGGCTCTCGCAGAGCTCGTGCGGAAGCGTGAGGTGATGCCCAAGGAATTAGCGAACCTCTTTGTGGAAGCGGTGGGTAAAGTGAACCCCAGGATTAATGCCATTATAGAAGTCTGGTCTGACCGCATCAAAGGACTCGGCGATGTAACCGTGCCTGATGGTCCATTTGCCGGAGTACCGTTCCTGATGAAAGACCTCGGGGCCGGTGAAGGTGGTCGTGTACAAGACAGCGGGTCGAGGCTGATGAAGGGGCATGTCGTAGATAAGGACGCATTCTTGACAGAGCGCTTCAAGAAGGCGGGATTGACGCTCTTGGGACGGACTACATGTCCGGAGCTCGGCATGGGAATCTCCACAGAATCGGTCCTGACTGGCGATACCCGCAATCCCTGGGATCTCGAGAAGATGGCTGGAGGCTCAAGCGGCGGGTCCGCTGCTAGTGTTGCGGCTGGTGTCGTTCCGGTCGCCCATGCTAGTGATAATGGGGGTTCGATTCGGATCCCGGCGAGCGCGTGCGGCTTGGTGGGGCTGAAACCCTCTCGTGGGCGTGTAACGGCTGGCCCTGACATAGGAGAAATCATGGCCGGGACTCTTCAGGAGTTCGTAGTGAGCCGGACGGTCAGGGACACTGCAATGATGCTGGACGCCGTATCTGCGCCTGCGCCCGGCGACCCATTTGTCATCACTCAACCTTCAAGACCTTATTCACTGGAAGTGGGCGCGCCGAACGAAAAGCTACGAATCGCTTGGACCACCGATTCTTGGCAACCTGGATCCTCTGTAGACACGGAAGTTGTCAGCTGCACCGAACAAGTGGCCTCGGTGTTGGAAAAGGCGGGTCACGACCTGACGGAGGACACCCCATCTTTTGACTATGAGGAGTTCCTGATCACCACCTGCAAAGCATGGGCGGTGGGCCTCTACGCTGGACTGGACATGTACGCCGCTATGATGGGGCGCGCAATCAGCAAAGATTTCTTGGAACCGGTGATGCTGTCCTATTATGATTACTCAAAAGGGATTTCCGCAGCGGACACCTTCATGATTGAAATCGGCCTTAACAAGTTCAGGAGAACCTTCGGGAATTTCTTCGAAGAATATGACATGCTGCTTACCCCCACACTGACCAAATTGCCGGAGCCATTGGGCAGGTACTCGAAGATGCGGAGCGACATTGATTATGTCGGCTTCTTCCGCCTGTGCGACGAGACGAAGGCATTCTCTTCGGCGGCGAACGTTACTGGGCAACCAGCGATATCGCTGCCGCTTGGCATGAGCAAGTCAGGATTGCCGATAGGGATACAATTCGTGGGTAGATTCGGGGCGGAGGACGCATTAGTTCGCCTTGCAAGCTGGCTTGAACGAGAGATGCCTTGGCGTGACAGAGTCCCGCCGGTCCATGTGAGTCGCTAGTCATCGGTGTGGTGGTGGAGTCGATAGCAAGTGTCGCTCTACATTGACATGAAGATGATTACTAGAACCCACGGCCCGGTCGCGACAGACCGATTTGATTAAGCCTCATGGTGATGAGGATTAGAGCGGCATCAGCTAACCCCTTCCCGCCCGGACAAGCCTCCGGGCCCTAGGTAAGGGCATACGCGCAATGCAGGCCTCACCCGACCCGCTTTCCATCTTGGCCTAGTTGCGGTGGGCGGGGTTCTGATTGCGGACACTCGTGGTGCTGTTGCCAGAATTGGGAATGGTAACTCCCTTTAATTAACGGGGTCGCATAAATCAGACAACAAATCATGAAGGAATTGAAGTATCTAGTTCCTGCGGGCATCTTGGCCATTATCTTATTTGTCGTAGCTCTGGTTCTCGTCGTAGCTGGCATCAAAGATATCTCCAGCCTGCCGGTCCTGAGTGCAGGCGATTTCGCTGGTGGCTATCTTGCCGCTGGCAATTTCTCGGGCGGGGTCTTCTCAGCAGGCATCTTTGCGGCGGGCATCTTTTCCATCGGCATATTCTCGATTGGCGTCTTCTCTGTAGGTGTATTCTCGATGGGCATTTTCTCCATCGGCATATTCAACATCGGGGTTTACGCGGTTGGAATATACGCTCTGGGCATACGCACCGAAAGGCTCGCTATTCCTGCGGAAGAGGAAACGAAGCAACCTCCATTCGCGACCTCACCATAAAGTCGGTCGGACTCTCGGATCGACTTCTGACCCTATACCGCAGACGACAATAGACTCGAGACGAGTTAAATTGTCGCGGTTACGTCCAATTCAACAGAGATGCCTCCCGGCGGCCTCAGTTGCTGGGCCCTCTGACGTGCAGAGTGAAGGTTCGATTGGTCCTCACCTTCGTCCTGGGCGTTGCTTTGAGGTTCGAAGCCTCGAGATCATGGTATCGTGCTCAGTCTCTCATGCTCATTTCCACATACCATTTGCAGTCTTTTTTCATGAAGCGTAGGATTCGCTTGATTACTTGATCACCATGCAGCGACGGTTCTCGACCCCGAGGCCTTCCTCACTTCTCGCCGGCCATGGCTGGCCGGGCGGCGAGATACGCAATGATTACTTCGGCTCTGAGCGGAAAGAGTCAACTGGTTGCCGAGTCAACATCTGGACCTTTCCAGAATTGAGAATCGTACTGGCAGCTTATCAAAGCTGAACTGATGCAAATTCCCGTGACCCCCGAAAGGCAGCCTTCGGACCTGGCCTACACGCTTTCGACTGCCCTTGCCATCGTGGGCGCATTCGGCTCGGCAGTTGCCGTCGCATTTCCAGGCGTCCTGCATGGACCTGTAGTGATGGCTGGCTCGGCCCGAGGCACAGACGTGGTAATCCTCCTGGTCGCCATACCAACCTTAGTCATTTCAATGATTCTTTCGAAACACGGGTCCATCCGAGCTCGTATTGCGTGGTTGGGGTCTCTTTCCTATCTTCTCTACAACTCCGTTGTCTTCGCTTTCGATGTGCCGTTCAACGCTCTTTTTCTCGTCTACGTGGGCATGCTCTCGCTCTCGTTCTGGTCAGTGGCTGCGCTGCTCACTGGCCTGAGCGCAGAGAAAATGGCGCCCCATTTTGCTCTCGGCAGATGGATGCGTGTAGTGGCGGCATACCTGTTCATGGCTGCGGCATTCTTTCTCTTCCTATGGATGAGTGATATCCTCCCGGCGATTGTTCAGAACACCGCACCCACCAGCTATGCTGGGACAGGATTTGTGACGAACCCGTTTCACGTAGAAGACTTGGGGTTCTCGATTCCGGTCACG
>OCOJ01036424.1_pt3 | contig 10996 bp, 7 predicted proteins | sample 1539251 | NCBI WGS metagenome assembly OCOJ01 (sample SAMN01911457, study PRJEB22624) | soil metagenome | biome: Soil | place: Malaysia | collected 2012-04-30 | depth RA_metagenome m
CACCCGGAGGATAAGCTCCTGGTACGGTTGGCTGCGTGTAGCCTCCTCCGGCGGGAGGATAAGCTCCCGGCACGGTTGGCTGCGTGTAGCCTCCTCCGGCGGGAGGATAAGTTCCTGGCACGGTCGGCTGCGTGTAGCCGCCCGGAGGGACGCTCGCAGGCATGGTCGCAGGCATGCCCCCGGGCACTGTGTTGGGCACAGTCGGCGGCCCATACACAGGCGGGGTCATGTGTGTGGGTCTGGGAGCTTCCGGTATTGTGGCGCGCGGCGGAACCGCAGGCGCCTGCGGGGTGGTCACGGCCGGAAAAGCCATATAGGAATCGGGATGCTCAAGCGCGGCTCCAAACTCCTCCACCGTCTGGAATCGCTCATCCGGATTCTTCTCCAGCGATTTCAAGACCGCGCGTTCGACGCCTTTGGAAAGGTACGGATAAAAACGCGAAGGCAAAGGAGGCGGCTTGCTGACGTGGTCCTGCATGACTTGAAAATCGCTGTCGCTTTCAAAGGGCAGACGCCCGGTCAGCATTTCGTACAGCGTGACGCCCAGCTCATAAATGTCTGAGCGGATGTCCACGGGACGGTTCTGAATTTGCTCCGGAGACATGTAGGAAACCGTGCCCATCTGCGTGCCCGTTCGCGTCAATCCACGCGTGCCCATCACCTTGGCGATTCCGAAGTCCATCACCTTCACGATCCCTTGCTTATTCAGCATCAGGTTGCTGGGCTTGATATCCCGGTGGATGATTCCGGCGCGGTGCGCATAGCCGATTCCCAGCAGCGCTTGCCGGAAAAGCGGAATCGCCTCTTGTTCGGGGATGGGCCCGCGGCGGCGGATCATCTGCTCGAAGGTTTCCCCGTCCACGAACTCCATCACCATGAACGCAGTGCCTTCTTGATATAGAAAAGCGTACAGCGTCGCCAGGTTGGTATGATTCAGGTTGGCTTGCGCCTTCGCTTCCGAGCGAAACCTCTCGACCAGTTCCTGGTTCTTCGAAAGGTCCGCGCTCAGAACCTTCATCGCCACTAGGCGGTCCAGGCCCGTGTCCACGGCCTTGTACACCACACCCATCCCGCCCTCGCCCAGTTTGTCGAGGATGCGGTAGCTGGCGATCTGCATCCCAATCATGTCCTGGTCCCTGGCTCCAATCCCCGGTCGCCCCTCACTGCCCGGCTGCTGACGCGCCGTCGAAACGCAGAATTTGTACGGTGATGTTGTCGAATCCTCCCCGCGCCTTGGCCATCTCCACCAGTTCCCGGCAAGCCTCGCTCGGAGGATTCCGGCTAGACAAGGCTAACATTTCCTCATCGCTTACCAAACCGTGCAGACCATCGGTGCACAGAAGCAGTACATCTCCGGGCTGCAAAAGAATCGGCCTCTCCGCGAAATCCGCTTCCACGGAGTTTTCTGAACCGAGCGCCGACGTGAGAACGTTTCTGGAAGGATGAGTCTTCGCTTGTTCCGGCGTGAGCAAGCCCTTGTCCACCATTTGCTGGACGTAACTCTGGTCCCGTGTCAACCGGGTGATCGCGCCGTTTCGCAGCAGGTACAGCCGGGAATCGCCCACGTGACCGTAAACAAGCTGGCCGTCCCGCAATAAGGCGCTCGTGCAGGTGGTGCCCATGCCGCTGAACTCCGGGTGGCCGTGGGCGTAATCAAGGATCGCGTTGTGGGCCGCTTGATAAGCGGCCACCAATGCGTCGGCGGGATCTGCAACTTCTCCGTTCAAAAAAACGTCGCGCACAGCCTCTGTGGCGAGCCGGCTGGCCACTTGTCCGCCTTCATGTCCCCCCATGCCGTCCGCGACTACCGCGAGCCGTCCTCTCTTCCGCAACTCCTCCGCGCCCTCCGGCTCGGCGTAACAAAAACTGTCCTCGTTCTCGCTTCGCTCGCAACCCACATCCGACAGGTTCGCCAGCTCGATTCCCGGGTGGATCTTCATAAATCCGTGGGTCGCCTTACAGACACTTGAATTTGACGGTGACTTCTCCGAAACGGATCACGTCGTTGTCCTGCAATTCATGCCGCGCGATTTTCTTGTCGTTCACGTACGTTCCGTTCGAGGAATCCAAATCCGTCAGGATGAACTTGCCCTCTTCACAACGCAGGCTGGCATGCTGCCCGGAGACCGTCGTATCCCGCAACACCACCTGGCTTTCCGGGCCCCCACCCACGATGTTCTTGCCTTCCCGCAATTTGAAGTCCTCTCCCTTTTGATCCCCGGTTATGGCCACAAACCATCCCACCACCGGTGGCTTGCGCTTTTCAGAGATCAGCACCGTTCGCCGGCCTCCCATCTGTTCCGCGGGAGTATCGGTCTCCAGGCGCGTCTTGGCCGTAGCCCCGCCGGCCCCGGCCACCTGATAGCCGGTCGTCTGGCACGTGGGGCAAATCTCCCAGGAATCCTCCATCTGGTGACCCTTCGGACAAAACTTAGCCATCTGAACCTCCTTGGTCGCACTCCATCATGAGTTGAAATAGGTGAATACCGCCGCACCCTTCTTGCCCAAATAGATTCGGTCTCCGTTCCGCAGCCCGATCTTGCTGACCTTCGGCGAATCCACGGAGTTGACGTAGGTCCCGTTCGAAGATCCCCGGTCAATCACCACCACCTCATTGCCGGTCGGGACGATCCAGGCATGCTCGCCGGAAATGGTTTCGTCTTGTAGCACCACCTGGCATTNTGTAGCACCACCTGGCATTTCGAAGATCGGCCAATCAGCAGTCCATCTTTCGTGATTTTGAATGTTCTCCCCGAGAGTGGCCCCGCGGTCGCCTGTATGCTCCCATACGATTCAAGCTGCGTTTTGGCGGGAGGAAGCGACGCAGGGGGCGTTGGTGGCGGAGATTCAATCCGAACCGTGGCCGCACCGCCCGCCGGCACTCTCACGACCGCCTCAGGCCGCCGCCGCAGCAACAACGCCAGGATGGCGATGACCACAATGGCGCCTCCTACGTAGGCCACCCATCCCGACGTCTCCATGAATTTCTGGAATCCATTCTTTTCGTCCCAGCACTTCGCCGCGATGTTCCGGTATTGCTTGGCATCCGGCAGCCCGGGCATCAACTGCAAAATGTTGTCGAATTCCGAAATCGCCGCCTTGCACTTCCCCACGTCGTACAGATTCAAGGCATTGGCCCAGATCGGATTGAAAGAGCCGATCATCGGCGGCGAACCCGCCTCGCGGACAAATTCCATTGCCGTATTGATGGGCACAAAGAAGTTGAAACCCTGCGTGGCTGCCGCTCCGGCCGTCGCGATTCCGATGACTTCGCCTTGCTGGTTGAAAACCGGCCCGCCGCTGTTTCCGTGCGTGATGGCGGCATCCGATTGGAAAAGGGGCGTGTCAATGTTGCTCTTCTTGATCGCGGAAATGTGGCCGTTCGTCGCGCTGGATTCGAAATTCGATTCGTTGCTGATCAGGTCGTTCTCTCCCCAGTTCGAGGCCACCCCCGGGTACCCGATCACCATCACCGGATCCTGCACCCGGACCTTGTCCGAATCGCCCAGGCGCACGGTCGGCAAGTCCGTCCCGGCTATCTTCAGGATAGACACGTCTTTTCCTTTCCCGATGGGGTTATCCCACTGAAGAATTTTCGCGGTGTACGATTTGCCGTTCGCCAGGAAGACGTCCAGCGTCGGCGTCGTCACCGATATGTTCGGCTTCGATTGCATCACGAACACTTTTTCCTTATCGGTCAGAGCTCTCCCGAGTTGCTGCTCGACGATGCGGAATATGATTCCTTTTTGCAGCGCGTCCTCGAACTCCTGCTTCACCATCTTCGAGAATTCTTCAAACGCCTCGGGATCCTTCAAATGCGCGTCCGCCACCACGTGCCCGTTCGTCACGATGTAGCCGTCAGGCCGGTAAATGAATCCCGACCCCACCTCGGTGTGCGGGATTTGGAAGGGTTTTACCAGTGTCCAGGTCACCACGTACCGGACCACCACCAGCACGACCGCCGGCTTTGCTTCCAGCGTCCGCTTTTGATCCGGCGTCAGGTTTGTCGCAAATCGCCAGCCGCCCAGGACCGACGTCAAAGCCAGCAATCCAGCAATCTTCTTCACAGCCCACCTCCCAATGGAATCGCAAATTTCGGACTACTCATGCGAGATGAATTCTACGCAGTGGCCTTGGTCCCGGAATGGAACTGGGTTGCATCAGGCAGCGCACGCTTGCTCCCATTCGAGCAAGCGGGCTGGCATTGGTTGACGTTTGGGCTTCCTACCATACGCACGGCTTCTTCTCATCTTGTCTCTCGGTTGCGGGTGCCGTGTTCCGATTGGGTACCCCGGGCTCGATGGCCTGCCCGCTGCATTCCTCGAGAGGCCGCTTGGGACGCTCCGTCCTGAGGCGACTACAGGAACGTCCGCCGTATATATCTCCGTTCGCGGCACATGTCAACGCATTCATGCACCGCCGCAGGTTCCCATCGCGCGGGCTAGTCTTGTCGAGGCAAAAATTCGCGAATGGCGCGCCCGGAGAGACTTGAACTCCCAACCCTCTGGTTCGAAGCCAGATGCTCTATCCAATTGAGCTACGGGCGCGCCGCGTCTGGCTACGATATTAAGGCATTTCGCATATGCGCACCACTGCCGCGCGAGATCCTAAGAGTTTGCGTACTCTACGGTCGCAGAAGCTGCGCGTTCGCTCTCCACGACCCAGACCAAAAAGGCGAGCTCATTGAACATATTTCTTCCGCTTAAGACGGCAGGCCTGCTTTGCTTTCACGACCCCGAGCGCTGTGCTAGACTTCGCGAAGCAATCCATCAGCACGAAATTTTTCTGAGGAGATTGCCGATCGGTGGAACTTCGGGCTCTGTGCAACGATTCCCCGCAAACCCCGCCAGGCCCGGAAGGGAGCAACGGTAGCGGNAGGGAGCAACGGTAGCGGGTCAGCTTCGTGTGCCGCGGAGTACCCGAAGTTCCTCTCATCGCGGCCGGAGAGGAACGCCGCCATAGGAAAATCCATCTGATGAGCTACAAGGTCATCGCCAGAAAATACCGCCCGCAAACCTTCAAAGAGATTGTCGGCCAGGAGCACGTCACCCGCACGCTTGCCAACGCCATTGAATCGAATCGCGTGGCCCACGCCTACATTTTTTCGGGCGTCCGCGGCGTGGGGAAAACGACGACCGCGCGCATCCTGGCCAAGGCGCTGAATTGCGCCAAGGGCCCCACGGCCGAGCCCGACAACACCTGCGATTCCTGCTGCGAAATTTCTGCCGGAACTTCGCTCGACGTCCTGGAAATTGACGCGGCCTCGAATCGCGGCATTGACCAAATCCGCGAGCTCCGCGAAATGGTCCGCTACGCCCCGGCTTCCAGCCGTTACAAGGTCGTGATTCTCGACGAGGCCCACCAGCTCACCGATGAAGCTTCGAACGCGCTGCTGAAAACTCTCGAAGAGCCCCCCGAGCGCGTGATCTTCATTCTCGCAACCACCCGGCCCGAGGATCTCGTCGAGACCATTAAATCGCGCGCCCAGCTTTTCCAATTTCGCTCCCTCAGCTTCAAGGAAATTGCCGGCGAAATCGAGCGAATCGCCAAAGCGGAAAAACTGAAGATTGAACCGGGCGCCGTCGCGGTCCTCGCCCGCGCAGCCGAGGGTAGCCTGCGTGACGGGCTTTCGCTCCTCGAGCAGGCCATCGCTTATTCCGGCGATGAAATCACGGACGCTCAGGTCCGCGAGCTTTTGGGGGTCGTTGCCGAAAGCATGCTCGATAATCTCGTCGAAGCCATCAGCGCTCAATCCGCCGAGAAAGCTCTCGGCCTCGTCCACCGCTTGATTTTCGACGGGCAAAATTTGCAGCACTTCTGCCGCGAGGCCATCCGGCATTTCCGCAATTTGCTCGTCGCGCGCGTATGCGGCGCTGATTCCGATCTCGTGGCCGCGCCCCCAGAGGAGCGGCCGCGCCTGGCGGAACAGGCGGAGAAATTCGGCGAAGAAGATCTGACGCGCTTCTTCCAAATCTTGCTCGCGACCGACGATGATTTGCGGCGCAAGCCCGACCCGCGCCTGCACCTCGAGCTGGGACTTTTGAAACTCGTCAACGCGCAGCGCCTCGCGCCCCTCGAAGAAGTGCTGGCGGAACTTCGCGGCGAAGCGCGCGAGAATCCGCGGCCCGCGCGGCTCGCCTCATCCCCCGCTCCTCAGCGCTCGACTCCCCCGGTGCAAACTATTTCTTCTTCCTCCGCGGCGGGAGCAGGTGCNTGCGACGGCTGCGCGCATGGCGCCCGATCCCGCGTCATCGCACACGCGGGCGGCTGTGCCCGAGACAAACTTTTCTCCCACGCGGGCGTCTGCTCCCGTCCTCGCATCCCCGCCGCGCATTGTGGCGCGCGCTGCGGAGGATGTCTCCAATGGACTGACTTCCGCGCAATTGGATGCCATCAAGGCCGCCCTTCAGGGCTCGAAACTTTTGTCGTCGTTCTTGGAACATGCGACGCGCTGTGAAATCGAAGGAAGTGAGTTCCGCCTCTTCTTCCCCAGCGAAAATCGGGCCATTGCGGATATGCTGCCGCGCGAGGCGATGGAACGATTGCGCACAGTCACGCATCAAGTGATGGGCCAGCCGCTTCGCGTCTGTGTTAAACTGGAAAGCGGATTGGCGACTGCGGGGCGCAGCTCCGAGCTGCGTGCCCGGTTCGAAGAAGATCCAATCGTTAGGGCGATGCTGGAGCGTTTCGGCGGCCGGATTTCCAAGGTCAAGCGCCCGGGCGAGGAATGACACATGGAAGCGAAAGCTCTACAGCAGATGTTGACGCAGTTCCGGCAGGTGCAGGAAAAGCTCGAAAAGCNAGATGGACGAGCTGGCTGTCGAGGCCTCCGCCGGCGGCGGCATGGTTACCGTGAGGATGAACGGCCAGAAGCAACTGACCGAGGTCCGCATCGAGCCGGAAGTGTTCAAGGGCAAAGACCAGGAAATGCTGCAGGAGCTGATTCTCGCGGCCGTGAACGAAGCCATGCGCCGGGTAGACGATGAGCTTTCAAAGCAGGTCAAGGACATCACCGGCGGTTTGCCCAATATCATGGGCCTGAAAATTCCCGGCTTGTTCTGAGCCGGATGGAAATTCACGGGACCGGACTTCGCGATTGGCTCCGCATCCCTTCTCGTTTCAAATCATCGGAAGAGTGATACCCTCGCAACGGATGGAATTGCATGCCTGATTTTGCGCCCTCAGTGACGCGCTTGATCGAGGAATTGAAGCGCCTGCCCGGCATCGGCCAGAAANACCGCCCAGCGGCTCGCTTTTTATCTCCTGCGCGTGGACCGCGCGCAGGCCCTGGCGCTTTCCGACGCGATTCGCGAGGCCAAAGAGAAAGTCCGCGAATGCTCGATCTGCAACAACATCACCGACACGGATCCTTGCCTTTTTTGCAGCAGCGCCAGCCGCGACAAAAGGCTCATCTGCGTAGTCGAGGAAGCCACGAATATTCAGGCCGTCGAGAAAACGCGCCAATTCAGCGGGCTCTACCATGTGCTGGGCGGCGCGCTCTCCCCGCTGCAAGGCGTTGGCCCGGATCAATTGAAGATCAAGAGCTTGATCGAACGGCTAAAGGGCGGCACGGTGGAAGAAATCATCATCGCCACGAACCCGACCGCCGAAGGCGAAGCCACCGCCGTTTATCTCTCGAAGCTCATCAAGCCCCTCGGCGTTCGCGTCACGCGCATCGCCATGGGCATTCCGGTCGGCTCGGATTTGGAATACGCGGACGAGGTCACCATGCTCAAAGCCATGGAAGGCCGCCGCGACCTCTAGCTTGCCCTGTCAGCCGCACGATTCGTCCCATTCCTTGCTTCCTCTCGATGTCGGGCGTATATAGAAGGAAACGCCGAGGCCCGCGATGTCCTCTCTCGATCGCTACATGGCCCAGTACGATCACGAACACACCAACCCTTGGAATAAGGTTCTGCACGCCATCGGCATTCCGATCATCCTGGCCGGAATCGTTCTGCTGATCCTGACGTTTTGGCGGATTGGCCTCATCTTCTTCGTCGCAGGATGGATCTTGCTCTTTACCGGCCACCGCATCGAGGGCAACAAGCCGGCCTTCTTCCAAGGTGTGGTTTATTTCCTGGTTGGGCCCATCTGGGTCGCGAAGGAGGTTATGCAGGCTTTACTTGGAAAATCGCACAGCTCTGGCCCCTCGCACTAAAGAAGCTGAGCTTACTCTTTGCCAGGCCCCTCCCTCCGGCATAAGTTACCCTTTCGCACAGCGGCGCTATGCCGCTCGACCTGCCGGAACCGCAATGCTAACCTTAAATTGACCCCCCTCGGAGGAGTGTGTGACCGAATCCTTGCCATCGAGCGACCCCGGCACACAGAAGCGCCGCAGCACGCGAATCGTGCAGGCCGTGCCGCTGACCGTGACGGGTGTGGACGCGCTCGGCCAGCCGTTCAAGGAACGTACGACCACCGTGATGGTGAATTGCCACGGCTGTAAGTACCAATCGAAACACTACGTTCCGAAGAATTCCATGGTCACCCTGGATATTCCCCGGCAGCAGCCGGGATTGCCGGCCCGCTCCGTGCAAGGGCGGGTCGTCTGGGTGCAACGCCCGCGCACGGTACGCGAGCTCTTTCAGATTGGATTGGAGTTCGAGGTTGCAGGCAACGTCTGGGGCATCGCCTTTCCCCCTGAAGACTGGTTCCCCTATCCCGACGAGGCCGGACCGGAAATTCCCGCTCCCTCTGAATGGGCTGGCGCGCCGGAGACGCGAGCGCCCGGTGGCGTGGCGCAACAGGCGCCGCCGTCTGCCGCTCCTTCCGAATTCGAAGTGCCCGCAGCCGCTCCGAAAATCCCATCCGCTCCTGTAGCCCCCGCTGCGCCGGGAGCTGAGGCGAAGATTCACGTGGTGCCGGCCCCGGCGCCGGATTCGCAGCTTGCGCTCGCCAAACATATGGCGAAGATGGTCGCCGAAGCCAAGGAAACCATCGATAAGTCTCTGCGCCAGGGCGCCGGAACCGCCATCGCCGAAGAAATGACGGTCGTACGGCAGCAGCTCGATGTCCAGCTCCATGAGGCCGTTGAAAAAGCCATCAAAGTTTCGATGGAGCGCGTTTCCGAATCCGAGGTGAAGAAAGTTGTCCAGCAGGCCGCCGACCGGACGGCCGCAATTATCGAAGAAGCGCGCAAGGCCACTGAAACCACCGCGGAGCAATTGGACGCGAAAGTCCGCCGCGCGGTGCAAGACGCGGTGACCGGCGCAGCGGAACAAGCCGCGCAGCAGGCCGCCCAGCAAACGGCTGCCCAGAATTTGAAACAAGCTGTCGAGGAAGCAGTCGAGCGGGCCATCAGCGGGCGCGAGGCTGCCACACCCTCGCTCGAAATATTGTCCTCGCCGGAAGCGGCGCAGAAACATCTCGACGAATGGAAGAAGAATCTCGAGGAAACCGCGCAAGCCGTGCGCAACCAGACCGTCGAGCAGACGAATGCCGAAGCTGCCGCCTCCAGCAAGCGCTGGCAGGAACAATTCGAATCCGCTCTTTCTTCCGCAACAGAAAATCTCGGCGCCAAGCTGAGCGACGTTTCCCAGGCGGCGCTGAAGCAAGCGGAGCAGGATATCGCCACGCGCCGTGCAAGTTTCCGCTCTTCACTCGATGAAGTGATCGCCGGCGCGCAGACAACCATCCAATCCCTCGGCGCAAGTCTCGAACAGGAACGGGTGCGCACGGAAGAAACCAAGGCGAAGCTCCAAGAAACCGCCCAGGCCGCGCTCGAACAAACCCGCCAGAAGATGGACGATCTTCTCTCCGCGCAGCAGGAAGTGATGGCGCGCAAGGCGGATCAGGTCCTCGCCGAGCGCGCGCAGCAGATCGAACCGACCCTCGAAGCCGCCGCGCGCAAAGCAGCCGAGCGCCTCTCAGGCCAGCTCGACGAAACACTCACGCCAAAACTCGAGCAAGTGCAGAACGCCGTGTCGCAATTAGCCGGCGCCGAGCAGCAAGCCGCGCAGCTCCAGAGCGCGCTCCGCGACCAGATCCAGCAAGCCACCGAACAGGGCATGCGCATTCAAGACGTCGTGCGCGAGCAGGTGAAGCAGGCTTCCGAGCAGGCGGCGCAAATTCAGGGCACCCTCCGCGAGCAAGTCCAGCAGGCCTCCCAGCAGGCCATCCACGAATCGATCGAGCGGCTGAAGGACGAGGCGGCGAAGTATCCCGCCGAAGTGGAAAAATCGGCGCGCGAAATTGTTTCCAAAATCGAAGAAGATCTCGAAACCAAGAGGACCGAAACCGAGCACACCACCTACGAAGCGCTGCTCAAGGCCTCCGACTGGTACCAGAAGAAGGCGCAGACCACCATGCAGGCCACCCTCGAGCGCGCCGTCGAGCAATCCACGGCCTCGCTCCGCGAGCGCGCCGCGGAAATTTCCAGCCTGCTCGCCTCGGAACTCGATCATTACCGCCGCACCTACGTCGAGCACAGCCAGGCGCAAATTGAAGACGCCGCCAAAGAAGTGGTGGACCGCGAGCGCAGCAAGCTCAATGAGACGGCGGACATCGCCGCGGCCACCTTCACGGATCGCGTCCACCGCGTCACCGGCGATTCACTCAGCCGCTTTGAGCAAGTGTCTCGCGGGACGCTCGAAAAAGTCCGCTCCGACATGGAGTACAACCGCGAAGCCGCTCTCGCGCAATTCCAGGAAAAGCTTGACGAGCGCCTGCTCGAGGGCATCGAACAGGCCCGCGCCCACTTGCATGCCCAGCTCCTCCCCATGATGCAGGCTTGGGAAGCGAACCGCGAAGCGCAGCAGAAGGAATGGATGGAGCAGTTGCAGAAGTCCTCCAACGAATCCATCGAGCAGTACAAGGCGCGCCTGGAGAACGCCTCGAATTCCTGGCTCCTGGCCTCCGCGACCACCCTCGGCCAGCACTCCCAGACCGTGCTCGAAACCATCGCCAAGGCCGCCGAAAAGCGCCTCCGCGAAACTTGCTCCGAAGTCCTCGCCGGAATGGGCGACACGCTCAAAAACCGCCTGCTCGGCCTTTC
>OCOJ01032867.1_pt2 | contig 10995 bp, 11 predicted proteins | sample 1539251 | NCBI WGS metagenome assembly OCOJ01 (sample SAMN01911457, study PRJEB22624) | soil metagenome | biome: Soil | place: Malaysia | collected 2012-04-30 | depth RA_metagenome m
TTCCTCACCGTGGTGGGGCCAAGTACAAATTGCTGCAGTTTCTTGTCGTAGACGATATTCCGTACTGATCTGCTAGCCAGGGTGAGGCTGGGGAACCTCCCCGCATCCAAGTCGGAATAGACAGTCGCTCCGAGGTCCCTGAGGAGACCCTGTACGGCGCTCTGTCTAGCTTCCGCTGTACCTGTCGATGGTTTCTTGCTCGCTTTCTTTTTGGNCTGCCATTTCCCTCATCCTTAGCGTCAGCGTGTTTCATCCGATTCTCCTCCGGGGCGGCACCTTCCCCTTCATCCTGCGCCGCCTCCCCTCCTTCGCCGATAAGCGCGTGGTAGTTGGGGACGTCCTTCTTCCCAGCGAGGTCGGTGGAAAACCTTGCTATCAGCGGAAGGTACCTGCCGTAGATGTTCATCTTCTTTTGGACCGCCTCCATGCTCCCCTTTCTTGAAAGGAAGATCCCCAGCCTCCTCAAAGCCTCCCTCACGCCGTTCCTGATTTCCCTCTGGATTTCGGGCCTGTCTGCGATGTATTCCTTGCCGACGGTCTTGTACGGAATTCTGGTGCTCGCGATGTGCGTTATCACTCCCACCGGCGCGTCCTGAGGCACGTGGTACCTTCGCCAGTCCACTTCTTGATTGAGCACTTCGAAGCTGACGTCACTGCTCTCGTCATATAACAGCGGGATGCGGTTGGCGAACCTGAAGAGTTTGACCCCGGGTTGCAGGACCTTGCCCCCGTAGGCCACCCCCACCTCGACCAGGAAAGGAAATCCCGAGTAGGAGGACGGAGGCCTGTCGACCACGGTCGCGAACTCAGGCCGCAGCTCCTTGTTGATGCCCGCCAGCAATATGTCCTCGCCTATGGGGGAGAGGACAGCTGCGTCGGGCTGCAGGAAGTCCGGGAAGCGCTGGAGCGCGTCGACGATGGCCACGATCTGGTTCGTGTTGAGCCGCTTCGGGGGAAGGCGCGGGCTGATGCCGGCGAACTCCAAGAACTTGATTGCGATCTTCTCCCCGACCCGGTGGAAGTGGGTCACCATGAAGCTCTTCATGTCGTGCTCCTCGGAGAGCTTCACTATTCGCTTGAACGCTTCCACGTCGACCCCATAGGGGTGGGGGAGGGTCTCCTTGGGAGGGGAGGGCATCGAATCGGTCCCCCTCTCGAAGAAGGTGACCTGGCCCAGGGGGTCGACGAAGGTCAGGTTGGCGTAGCTGGCGACAAGGGCGGTCTGCTTGAAGTAGTCGCCTATCTTCTGTGAGGCACGGAGGTAGTCTCCCTCGAGGACCATCTCGACCCGAGTCCCCGTAGTGCCATCGGCGTCGCTGTTGAACCGCTTGAGCACCATTGGCCTGTTCTCCGTGATGTCTATCATCATCTGGAAGCCGTACTTCCTCTTCCCGTCGGGGGATGTGATTATCGTGAAGGGACGGTTCGTGGTGATCTGCCCGTAGAGCATGGCCATTGTGCCCCCCAGGCCGAACATGCCTCTGGACTGGCGCAGGACGTATTTCGATCCATAGAAAACCTTCCCGAAGGCGCTGGGGACGTGCTGGGGCGCAACGCCAGGCCCGTTGTCTATGACGACCAGCCGGTAGGGCTTGGGGTCAGGAACCTCTGGGTTGGGGTTCTCAGAGGTCATCCTCACGTAGATCTCCGGGAGAACCCCCGCCAGTTCAGCGGCGTCCATGCTGTTCTCCACTAGCTCCCTGACCGCCATGTAGAGTGCCCTAGCCGGGTTGGTGAAACCCGCCAGGTCGCGGTTACGGTAGAAAGAATTCTGAGGGCGAGATCTCTGCGAAAGTTGTCTTGCTACTCAGTTCCTACCACCTCCTCCAAACCGGAAGTCCGTTTTGAGTTTCCAAATCGAGTTATTTCCTTTCTGCAGGCGCCAGCGCTCCGCCGCGCAGGTATCGATGAGGTTCGGATATATGCTAGTCTTCCAGCTTTCGCAATTTCTCTTCAATTGTCTCCGGTGATGTGCCTTCCCAGAGGAACATCCGCTCCATCTTGCGCTTCGTCCTCGCTTTCTGCAGGGAGTTGAAGACGGTCTTGTGCTGGCTCCCGGTGGCCAAGGANCCTGACCGCCTCCGACGCCAGCTGTACCTCAGAAGCATCCCCGATGATGGCGACGGTGCGGCCGTAGACTGAGAGGTGGCAGGACGTGAGCTCTTCTATGACCCTCCTTGACTTACCCTTCTCCCCTATGACGCGCCCTCTGATCCTCTCTAGTGAGTTCACGCTCCTCCCCGCGTAGTCCCTCAGGTCTATCACCTCGAGGGCAGTCCCTNCTCTGATCCTTTCAAGTGAGTTCACGCTCCTCCCCGCGTAGTCCCTCAGGTCTATCACCTCGAGGGCAGTCCCTTCATCCAGGAGCCGCCTCGCCCTCTGAGGGGAGAAACCCCGCCCGATTGCCTCGATAACCCTCGTGGCAGAGAAGGGGTCCGTCTTCAGGGCCCTGTCAGACTTGACAGTCACGAGCCCTTCCTTGCTGTCCACTCTAAGCGTCACCCCCATTTCGCTCTCCAGGAAACGCTTCGTTCCCCCCTCCTTCCCGATGACGGCACCTATCCTCTCCACCGGGATGCGAACGACCTGCTCGAAGCTCATTTCACGATCTTCCCCATCCAATAATCGGCGTCTTCTTTGGCGATGCCGCGCTTCCTAAAGAACCTGACCATGTTGGAGACGTCCCTCTTCAGGAACTCCTCTGACTGGGGGTGAGAAGACAGGACGGCGGAGCCCATGTCGAAGAGCACCCTTTCCCTGTCGGTCTTGAAGACGTTGAACTCGGAGAAGTCGGCGTGGACAAGTTTCGCCTTCTCCCAGAGCCTCCCCATGGTCTCGAATGTCCAATCGTAGTCGCTCTCATCCACTTCGGTTTCAGCGAAGGTAGGGGCCGGCTCGGGCGGGTTGCCAATGTACTCCATGATTAGGATGTTCTTGAGGAAGGCGATGGGCCTGGGAACCCTAACCCCGGCGGCGTTGGCCACCTGGAGGTTTTTGAACTCCTTCCGCGTCCAGAGGTAGATCGTGTCCCTGGAACCAGAGGGGAGCTTCCCGAACCTCCTGTCCCCTGCTATGTAGCCCAGTCGCTTGCGGAAATCGGATGCAGACATGAGGTAGATCTTCACAGCCACGGGGCCTCCTTCCGCGTCTTCCCCGAAGTACACCCGCGCCTCCTTGCCAGCGTTCACCACGCCGTTCAGCTCTCGAAGGTCCTTCCTGGCTACCAACTCCTCGATCGCTAGGAGAGTCGCCTGGTCGAAGACCTCCTCCAGCACCTTCCTCTGGTCGGAGTCCTTGCGGAGGTAACGGCTCTCCCTTTCGAAACGGAGCAGCCTCTCCTTCATCTTCCTTGATTCGTCTGGCTCGGCCACGCGATGCCCGTTTCGGCTGTAAATTTATACGTATGAGAACACGCGCGCCAAAAAGCGAAGGCGCAGGGAAAGAAAGATGGAAGAGAAGAACAGCGGGGAAGCGACAGAATCTCCCGAGGCGAGGGTGGAGGCTCTACGGCATGAACTCGCCGATGAGAGGAAGAAGAACGAGGAGCTTCTGACCCGATTGATGTATACGCAGGCTGACTTCGAGAATTACAGGAAGAGGATGGACAAGGAGATGAGAGAAGCGGGAGAGTCGCTGACGAAGGCCCTCGTGGTCAGGCTGCTCGTAGTGCAGGACGAGCTTGACTTGGCGGCGAAGCATGCCAAAGGGGGCACGGCGAACGCAGATCTCAAGGAGGGCATAGGTATGGTGAAGAAGAATCTTGAAGCAGCGCTGGAGTCAGTGGGCGTCGAGCGAATCGACGCCGTCGGCAGACCTTTCGATCCTTCCGTCCACGAAGCTGTGGAGAAGACGCAGGGAGATTCGGACAGAGACATGGTGGTTGAGGAGATAAGGCCGGGTTTCACGTTCAGGGGGCAGCTCTTGAGGCCGAGTATGGTAAAGGTTGAATTGGCGTCCAAGCCAGCCAAGGAGGCGAAGCCAGTTGAGTAGTCCGCGGGAGAAGATACTTGGGATAGACCTTGGCACTACGAACTCCGCCGCGGCGGTGGTTGAAGCAGGGAGGCCTGTGGTGATTCCAAGCGCTGAAGGCGCGACCCCTGCGGGAAAGATGTTCCCGTCGGTTGTTGCTTTCACCAAGGACGGACAACTCCTGGTTGGAGATCCCGCGAGGCGCCAGGCGGTCACGAATCCCGATGGGACGGTCTTCGAAATCAAGAGGAAGATGGGGACCGACTACAGGGTGAAGATATACGGCAAGGAGTACACTCCAGAGCAGCTGAGCTCATACATCCTGCAGAAGATAAAGCACGACTCAGAGGTTTTCCTCGGCTATCCTGTCAAGAAGGTTGTCATCACAGTGCCCGCCCACTTCAATGACAATCAAAGACAGTCGACCAAGGACGCAGGGGAGATAGCAGGGCTCGAGGTCGTGAGGATAATCAACGAACCAACCGCGGCGTCTCTGGCATACGGGCTCGACAAGTCAGAGAAGGAAATGAAGATACTGGTGTTCAGCTTCGGAGGTGGGACCCATGACGCGACCATCATGGAGTTCGGGAAGGGCGTCTTCCAGGTGCTGTCCACTTCGGGGGACACGCAGACCGGGGGGACAGACATTGACAAGGTGGTTATCCAGGTGCTCCTGCAGGACTTCCGTTCAAAGACAGGAGTGGACCTGTCTAACGACAGGACGGCCATGGCCCGCCTCAAGGAGGCGGCTGAGCAGGCGAAGATTCAGCTTTCGAACCTCACCTCCACCGACATCGATCTCCCGTTCATAGCGAACGACGCGTCGGGTCCGAAGAACCTTCACTACACGCTGACAAGGACGAAACTCGAGGAAGTGGCACGCCCCATTGTCTCGAAGACGGAAGAGACCATCAGGCGTGTCATCAGCGATGCCAAGCTCACACCGGACCAGGTCGACAAGGTGATACTCATCGGAGGCATGACGCGCATGCCCCTCGTAAGGAAATTCGTGGAGGACGTGGCAGGCAAGCCCGCTGAGAGAGGGGTCGACCCCATGGAGGCCGTGGCCATCGGAGCGGCCATCCAGGGGGCGGTATTGGCCGGGGAAATCAAGGACATTCTACTGCTCGATGTCACGCCGCTCTCGATGGGAGTGGAGACTCTCGGCGGAATAACAGAGCACCTGATCGAGAAGAATGCGACCATCCCGACGAAGCGGAGCAAGACGTTCACCACAGCGGCCGACTTCCAGACCGCGGTCACCATCCACGTGGTCCAGGGGGAGAGGACAATGGCCCGGGACAACGTGTCTCTCGGCATGTTCAATCTAGAAGGCATACCCCCGGCGCCCCGAGGCGTGCCTCAGATCGAGGTGACCTTCGACATAGACGCCAATGGGATCCTGACGGTGACGGCGAAGGACATGGGGACTGGAAGGGAGAACAAGATCACGATTACTGCATCGACGAAGCTCTCAAAGGACGAGAAAGACAGGTTGATCAAGGAGGCCGAGTCCTACGCTGAGCAGGACAAGAAGAAGAAGGAGGAGGCGGAGCTGAGGAACGAGGCGGACTCGGTCCTGTACACAACCGAGAGGACGAAGAGGGACCTCGAGGGGAAGGTGGACAAGGCGAACCTAGACAGGCTCGACGCCGCCGCCAAGGAGCTGAGGAGCGCGCTTGAGGGCCAGGATATCGCCCAGATCAGGGACAAGAACGAGGCTCTGAAGAAGATTCTCCAGGATGTGGGCGCTTCCGCCTACCAGCAGGCGCAGCAGAGGCAGCAGCAGGCTGCGCCGGGGCCGGGTCCTGGACCTGCGGGGGGCGCATCGAACGTGAGCGACGCCGACTACAAGGTAGTGGACGAAGGGAAGTAGGAGGCCGTTACGGTGGCGGAGAAGGACTACTACGAAGTACTCGGTGTGCCGAGAAACGCCTCGAAGGACCAGATCAAGGACGCCTACAGGAACCTCGCCCTCGAGTTCCACCCAGACAGGAACAAGTCCCCGGAAGCCGAGGCCAGGTTCAAGGAGATTTCGGAGGCATATGCCGTCCTCTCGGACGACGACAAGAGGAAGGACTACGACGCCGGCGGCAGGGAGGGAGTCTACCAGAAGTACAGCCAGGAGGATCTGTTTCGGGGCACAGACTTCGGGGACATATTCAGGGGGATGGGAGGATTTGACTTCGGCGACATATTCTCCCAGTTCTTCGGAGGCGGAGGCAGGGTGCGTCGGCCCAGCAGGGGGGAAGACCTCACCTACCACCTGCAGCTCAGGCTTGAAGACATAGTCAAGGACTCTAACAGGGAAATAGACATTCCGAGGAGTGAGGTCTGCCCGACCTGCAGCGGCAGCGGCGCCAGGCCCGGAACTGCTCCCCAGAGGTGCGACGTTTGCGGGGGGACCGGGCAGGTCCAGAAGGTCCAGTCCACCGGGTTCGCGAGGCTCGTAAGGATAACGGAATGCAGCAAGTGCAGGGGGAAGGGGTACATCATCGACGACCCATGCCCGGACTGCGGCGGTCGGGGAACAGTCGAGAGGACGAGAAGGATACAGATCATGATACCGGCGGGAGTTGAAGACGGGCACACGCTACGCTTGCGGGGGGAGGGGGACGCTGGGGAGAGCGGGGTGCCCCCCGGGGACCTCTACGTTGTGGTGAACATAGCCCCGCACCCGGTCTTCGCCAGACAGGACAGCGACCTGTACATGGAGACAAACGTCGGCGTCGTCCAAGCGATGCTGGGGGCCGAGGTGGTTGTGCCTACTCTCTATGGGGACGTGAAGCTCAAGGTCCCCAATGGGACCCAGCCCGGGACGGTGTTCAAGGTGAGGGGGAAGGGGCTCCCGAAGTTCGGTAGGTGGGGGAAGGGGGACGAGTACGTGAAGGTCAACCTGGAGGTCCCTAGGAACCTCACGGGTCAGCAGAAGGAGCTCCTGAGAGAGCTGGGCGACCTGCGCTAGCCTGCGAATTTGTAGATCATCAGGAAGGGCACCTCCTCGATGTGCCGGATCGCCTCGGGGGCCCCCACGTTGTTGTTTACGGCCAGAGCGACGGATCGGGAGCCTGCCAGGTTGACTATCGAGCACGTCCGAATGAGTCTCAAGGCCTCCCCCTTGTCCACCACTTCCCCGGAGTAGAACTCCCTGGAGAGATGGACTTTGAGCTGGCCTTCGGTTACTGTCCTCCCCACAAGCTCCTCGTCGCAGATGTTGACCAGAATGGTGCCCTTGTACTCGGCCGTGCGGATAGAGAAACCCTCACCGGTGGCTCTACGCAATCTTCGCTACCGACCTGGCCCCGCACGCCTCGCAGACCATGAACCACATGCGTTTGTCCTTCTCAAGGTGGGTGTCAGGGCTCCCGCAGACCGGGCAGATGACCGCGTCCCTGACGTACCTTTCCAGCAGTTGGGAGAAGGAATCGCGGTCCTTGCGCCCGATGAATATGGCCCTCTCGCCGTCCAGGGACGCTGCCGTGGCGAGCTCCTTCGCCAGGTACATCAGCACCCTCGACGAGTCGCGCCTGATGAGCTTGGGGAACTCCGCGTAGTTCCTGAAGATGGTCTTGTTCCCGACCCAGATTACGTCGGGCACCGGGAGCTCCAGACGGAGGGCGCCTGACTTCTTGGCATCCTTGTCGAGGCCGGCCCTTGCCCTCGAAAGCAACTCCTCGTACGAACGGGGCATGGCCGAATCCTCCGACAATGCTATTTCAAGTCTTTGGAGAGGGGGACGACGGATGGGGACTCACCTGGCCTGNCGAACGGGGCATGGCCGAATCCTCCGACAATGCTATTTCAAGTCTTTGGAGAGGGGGACGACGGATGGGGACTTACCTGGCCTGAGAATATCGCGGAGCTCCTAGCTGGGCTGGAGCGCCAGGGAGGCTGGAACGACGGACGTCTCCCCCAAAGATGGTGCTGCCTGAGAGCTTCGCCTTGAGGATTGGCCTCGTCTTCCCATCGTCGTCCCGGGAGCCGCTGGNGGGTGCCGGTCATCAAGTGGGCGACACCCTGCTGCCGCCAGGAGACGGCTGGCAGAAGGTCGCGGCCGCGGTTGAATTTCCTAAAGATTAAATCAGAAACCGAAGGGGGCGCACTGTGAAGCCGAGAGCAGAAATCGGCGTCTTTGGTGGCTCGGGGTTCTACAAGTTCTTCAAGGGAGCCAGGGAGCTTGCAGTAAGAACCCCCTTCGGGAGGCCCAGTGGGAGGGTCACGCTCTCTGAAATCTACGGGAAGAAGGTGGCGTTCCTGCCGAGACATGGGGTCCACCACGAGTTCCCTCCTCATAGGGTGCCCTACAGGGCCAACGTGATGGCGTTCAAGCAGCTGGGCGCCACCCGGATAATCGCTCCGAACGCCGTGGGGAGCCTGAAGGCGGACATCAGGCCCGGAGACTTCGTCTTCTGCGACCAGTTCGTGGACTTCACGACAGGCAGGGATGACACGTTCTACGATGGGCCGGAGACGACCCACGTCGGCATGGCGCAGCCCTACTGCCCGCAGATGAGGGGGGTGGCGCTGAAGGCGGCGCGGAGGCTCGGACTAAGGGCCCACGACGTGGGGACAGTGGTCGTTATCCAGGGCCCAAGGTTTTCGACGACCGCGGAGAGCAGGTTCTTCACCCGCCAGGGGTGGGACGTCATCAACATGACCCAGTACCCGGAGGTTGTGCTGGCCAGGGAGCAGGAGCTCTGCTACCTCAATATCTCGCTCGCGACAGATTACGATGCAGGGTTGGAGGGCGACCCCAGCGTCAAACCTGTTTCCCATGAGGAGGTTATCAGGGTCTTCAACAGCAAGATGGAGAGCCTGAGGAGCCTGATAGTGGAAATCGTGAAGAACCTCCCAGAGAGGCGTACGTGCGGGTGTGGAGCAGCGCTGGCGCACGCGAGGATGAGCGCCTGATGGGCGCCCTCAGCAAGGAAGTCGAGCGGGCCATCCGGATAATACCCGACTACCCGAAGAAGGGAATACCGTTCAAGGACCTGACGACGCTCTGGAAGAATGGCAAGCTCACGAGGGAGGTCAACGACGCCATGGAGAAGAAGTGGAAGAAGGCGAAGCTCACCAAAATAGTCGGCATAGAGGCCCGGGGATTCATCGTGGGTGCGCCGCTGGCGGACAGGCTCGGCATCGGATTCATACCAGCGAGGAAGGTTGGGAAGCTCCCCGGTTCGAAGGTCAGCATCTACTACGACCTCGAATATGGGAGGCAGGGGATCGAGATGCACACCGACTCGATATCGAAGGGGGACAGGATTCTGATCGTGGACGACCTGCTGGCCACGGGAGGGACCTCGAAGGCCGTCGCCACTCTGGTGGAAAGGATGGGAGGGAAGGTGGTTGGCTTCGCTTTCGTCACGGAGGTGCGCGGGCTGAACGGCCGACGGAAGCTCCGGGGACATGAAGTCTACTCCATCGCCAAGAATGATTGACCCCCCCGCCGTCGGCGTCATCACTGGCACAGGCGTCACTGAACAGTTCGACCTGGNGCAGGCCGAGGACCGTCAGGACCCGCTTCGGCGTGGCAAAGGTGTTCACCCACGAGAACGGGGAGTACGTGATCATACCGAGGCACGGCGCGGCCCACGAGACCCCTCCCCAGGGGATAAACTACAGGGCGAACATAGCAGCCTTCAGGCAACTCGGAATCAAACAGGTGATCGCCACCAGCGCCNAGGGGATAAATTACAGGGCGAACATAGCAGCCTTCAGGCAACTCGGAATCAAACAGGTGATCGCCACCAGCGCCGTGGGCTCAATGAATGACGGCTTCGCGGTTGGGGAGATTGGGCTGGTGGAGCAGTTTCTCGATTTCACGAAAAGGAGGCAGACTACCTTCTTCGATCACAGTGTGGTGCACACGGACATGACGTACCCCTACAGCAAGCGCCTGAACACGGCAGTCTCTGAGGCGGCGAAGAGAATCGGCTTGAACGTCCGCCAGCACCTCGTCTACGTGTGCGCTGAAGGGCCGAGGTTCGAGACGGCGGCAGAAATCAGGATGTACAAGATGCTGGGCGGGGACGTCGTGGGCATGACGGGAGTCCCCGAGGTGGTCCTCGCCAACGAGATGAAGCTCGAATACTCGTCGGTGGTGATAGCCACCAACTGGGCCGCTGGGATGCAGCCCAAGGTCAGCCACGAGGAGGTGATAAGGGTGATGAAGAAGTCGGGGAAGACGGTCAAAGAGCTGATAGAGGAGACTGTGGCGGAGCTGCGGGGGGAGAAACGAAGACGAAGGTAGCCGACCAGAAGCTCGCCGACGAGGGGGAGAGGAATTTCCTCTGGGCGAAAGCCCACATGAGGACCCTGAACGCCCTGGCAGAGAAGTACGGGAGGTCGAAGCCTCTGGAGGGCGTGAGGCTCGGAGTATGCCTGCACGTCACCAAGGAGACGTCCGTGCTGATAGACGCGCTTCTCGCTGCTGGCGCTGACGTAAAGCTCGCGGGCGCGAACCCCCTGTCGACGCAGGACGACATTGCCGCCTACCTTTCGACGAGGACGGAGGTCTGGGCTTGGAGGGGCCAGACGGCGAAGGAGTACGGCTGGTGCATACAGCAGGTCCTCGGCTCGCGCCCTGACCAGCTCATCGACGACGGCGCCGACCTGCACGTCGCCGCCCACGTGTCGCGCACGAAGGGGATAGTCGGTGGCTCGGAGGAGACGACGACGGGGGTAGTCAGGCTGAGGGCGCTGGAGGCCGAAGGGAAGCTGGCCTACCCGGTGATAGCTGTGAACGACGCCAAGACGAAGTTCATGTTCGACAACAGGTACGGCACCGGCCAGAGCACGCTGGATGGCATCATGAGGGCCACTGCACTGCTGCTGGCAGGGATGAAGGCAGTTGTTGTGGGCTACGGCTGGGTGGGCAGGGGCGTGGCCATGCGGGCCAGGGGCATGGGGGCGAGGGTGACGGTGGTGGAGGTAGACCCGGTGAAGGCCCTTGAGGCGCACCTCGACGGGTTCGACGTCTCGAGCATAGAAGATGCTGCGCCCATGGGGGAGCTGTTCATCACG
>OCOJ01033647.1_pt1 | contig 10985 bp, 11 predicted proteins | sample 1539251 | NCBI WGS metagenome assembly OCOJ01 (sample SAMN01911457, study PRJEB22624) | soil metagenome | biome: Soil | place: Malaysia | collected 2012-04-30 | depth RA_metagenome m
TGATTTTGCTGTATTTCCTACCTGCGATTATTGGTCGGGATAAGCGCGACGCTGCGGGGATCTTCCTCCTAAACCTGTTCCTGGGCTGGACAGTGATTGGCTGGGTGATTGCGCTCATCTGGGCCTGCGCCGCTGAGCCCTACGTTCCGGCGAGGCTGGTCGCGGTGCCGTCTGGCGCGCGATTTTGTTGCCAATGCGGGACCGTGGCCTATCCCGGAGCGCACTTTTGCACTGCGTGCGGGCGCACCGTCTGATAACCTGTGTCTGGCCGGGGGTGGGAAGCGCCGAGATGAATTCGTGTCGTGGGAGCTTGGAGATAAGTGATCAATGGGGATGTTCGAGGTACAAGCGAAAGTAGCGAGTCTGAGTGCTCCAGGCCAGACCGAAGGAGTGTCCTTGCTAGTGGACACAGGTGCGACATTGTCCTGGATACCGCGAGAGATTCTAGAACGACTGGGCTTCGTGGCTTATTCACGTTTGCCTTTTTCTTTAGCTGATGGGCGTCGACTGGAGCGTGAGGTAAGCGCGGTACTACTTCTGATAGATGGTAGGAAAGCTCCTGTGCAGCTTGCTTTTGGCGAGCCTGGGGAGGAAGGAAGCGGTGTTAGGCGCTACCGCCCTCGAAGGGCTCGGTTTCATGATTGATCCAGTAGCGAAGAAACTGGTTCCTAGGGATCTTCTAGCGCTCTGAAATGTCCGCAGATTCAAAAACAACACTTCGGGACGAATTTAATCGCTGGGCCGAAGCCGGGCGCGGCGATGGCATGGAACAGGATCACCTGCCGATCACGCTTCCGGTGCTGGAGAAAATGCGTCTTGGGCCTGGCGACAATGTTTTGGACGCCGGTTGCGGCTCGGGCTGGCTCTCCCGGCGGCTCGGGAAGATTATGCCCGAGGGTCGTGTCGTCGGCATGGACATTTCCGACGAGATGATCCGCATCGCGCGGCATAACAGCGTGGAATATGACAACCTGCTGTTTGTCATTGGAGAGGTTGGCGAAATTCCCTGGGAACCGAACTTCTTCACGCACGCTATCTCTGTGGAGTCGGCCTACTACTGGCCCGATCCCGCCGCGGGAGTGAAAGAACTCTTCCGCGTGTTGCGGCCGGGTGGGGCGGCCTGGATCCTGATCAACTACTATCGTGACAACCCCCACTGCCATCAGTGGGGAGCGCTGCTGGCGGTGCCAACGCATCTGCTCTCCGCGGAAGAATGGTCGGAGTTATTCCGCGCGGCGGGATTTGCGCAGGTTAACCACGAGCGGGTTGTCGATCCTTCCTCGACGCCCGAAACATACGCCGGACGATGGTTCCGGGACGCAGCGCAACTACGGGCCTTTAAGGCGGAAGGCGCGCTGCTGGTTCACGCCGTCAAGTAAGCATCCACAANACGAAGTGGCTGATTTGGGGGAAGGTTGCCTCTTTCGTGCCAAGGGGGCTGCCTTACGCTGGGCGGATTTTCTTCTCTGTTAAATTCAATAAAAGCAAGCCAACGACCCCTGGGGAAAATGAGTTCCGGCAGTTTACGCAACGCCGCTTCACTATGAGCCAAGCGAAGCCTACTTACGAAGTGCTTGTGGTCGACGACTCACCGGTATACCGAAAACTCGTCGAGCAGATCCTTTCCTCGGAAGGCTACGCACTGTTGTTCGCTCGAGATGGCGCAGAAGCAATGAGGCTGTTTGAGAAACGTTCGCCCAGCATCGTGATTACGGACTGGATCTTGCCGGACTTTTGCGGATTCGAATTGTGTCAACGCATCCGCTCGGATCAATCGCGGCCGTACACCTACATCATCGTGATGACCAGCAGCACGGAAAAGAACAACGTGGTGAAAGGGCTGGAAGCTGGCGCGGACGATTACTTGACCAAGCCGTTTGACCATGGAGAAATGCTTGCGCGAATGGGCGTGGGGCGGCGGATCATTGACCTGAATCGGGAACTGGCCGCAAAGAGTCAAAAGATGGAGGAAGCTGCCCGCACAGATCCCTTGACAGGACTGTCGAACCGGACAGCGGTCGAAGAATGGGCAGTGAGACAGTTGCGCGGCGCCGCGCGACACGGTTTTTCCCTTTGGATGGTGGTAGGCGATATCGATAGCTTCAAGACAATCAACGACACGTTTGGGCATGATGCCGGTGATGCCGTGCTGAAGATATTCGCAGAACTGTTAAAGAAAAACACGCGGGCGGCGGACATGTGCGGCCGCTTGGGTGGAGACGAGTTCGTACTGGTAGTAACACACGTGGAAAGTGAACAGATTGAGGAAACCGTAAATCGCTTCCGCGAACAGTTCGCCGCACTGTCGTTTCCGCTACAAGGGCAAACCGTGCATGTGACGGCTAGTTTTGGCGTTGCCGGCGCGACAAACAACGAAGTACAGGAATATGGAGCTTTGTTGCGCAAGGCCGATCAGATGCTTTACGAAGCCAAGCGTACGGGGCGTAACCTCGCGCGAGTCTGCTCTCCGAAATAAATCCTGCCTGGATGTGACCGGCCGCCTAGCGACAGCCTATGAAGTGTGGTAAGAGTGCAAGCTGAGGTAGTGTGTTTCGCTCTGGCAGAAAGACGAGGGTGCGCAGATGTCGTTTTTGAGTGAAGGAGTGGCGGTCGTAACCGGGGCGGGGTCCGGCATGGGCCGTTGTTTGGCGCACCAGCTCGCGGCGATGGGGTCCGGGCTGGCGCTTTCGGATGTGAGCGAAAAGGGATTGAACGAGACTGTTGCGTCTCTGGGCGATGCGAAGGCGAAAGTGACACAGCACATCGTGAACGTGGCAGATGAGACGCAAGTAAGGGCGTTTGCNGGTCGTAACCGGAGCGGGGTCCGGCATGGGCCGATGTTTGGCGCAACAGCTCGCGGCGATGGGGTCCGGACTGGCGCTTTCGGATGTGAACGAAAAAGGATTGAACGAGACCGTTATGTCTCTCGGCGATGTGAAAGCAAAAGTGACGCAGCACATCGTGAACGTGGCAGAAGAGGCGCAAGTAAAGGCGTTTGCGGATGACGTGGCCGCGCAGCACGGCCGCGCCACGGTGTTGTTCAACAATGCCGGCGTGGCGTTGCTGGGAAATTTCGAGGAAATTTCGCTGCGGGATTTTCGTTGGCTGATGGACATCAATTTCTGGGGCGTGATCTATGGGGTGGCGCATTTTCTACCGTTGTTGAAGAAGGAAAAGCGGGCACACATCGTAAACACGTCGAGCTTGCTGGGTTTCTTTGGCGCCGCGGGACAGAGCGCGTATTGCGCCAGCAAATTTGCGGTGCGCGGATTCACCGAATCGCTGCACCATGAACTCGTGGGCACGAACGTGGGCGTGACCTGCGTGCATCCCGGCTTTATCCGGACAGCCATCGCGAGGCATGCCAAGCCCGGAGAACGGACCGGAGCTACCTTGCATCGAGACAGTGTGGCGCGGTTCGACCGGGTGGCGCGAACGGATCCGGAGGTAGCTGCGGCAAAGATTCTCCGTGGCGTGGAAAAAGGCAAGGCGCGCATTCTGATTGGTGCGGACGCCTATTTTGTGGATATCTGGCAACGGCTGAAGCCGGAAAGCTACTGGAACCTGATCGCCAAGCAGTTCGAGGATCCAGGCATGGCACGGAAATGAGGCAGGAGCGCCGGGGGAAAGCATAAACGCGAATGGTATGGCAGGTTGCGAAGCAGGGAATCTTTGACCGCGTGAGAAGCAGGGAATGTGGGATATACTGGATTTCGGCGCGAGGGAGAACGGGAGCCTGGTGTGGGTGTTATAGACCAACGGTTTGAAAAGAATTTCCTCATCACTTCGGTCGATTACGTATTCAATTGGGCAAGGAAAAGTTCGTTGTGGCCGCTGACGTTTGGGCTGGCGTGCTGCGCGATTGAGATGATCGCGTCAACAACCGCGCGGTTTGACATGGCGCGGTTCGGGGCCGAGGTATTCCGGCCGTCGCCGCGGCAGGCCGATTTGATGATCGTGTCGGGCACAGTGACGTTGAAGATGGCGCAAGTCATTCAACGCGTATGGCAGCAGATGCCGGACCCGAAGTGGTGCATCTCGATGGGGGCGTGCTCGAGCGTGGGTGGACCGTTCAATGCCTACTCCGTGCTGCAAGGTGTGGACCGCATCGTGCCTGTGGATGTGTATGTGGTGGGCTGCCCGCCACGGCCGGAGGCGCTCTTTTACGCACTGCTGAAGTTGCAGGACAAAATTGACGATACGACGCTGGCGAAGCGGCCTACGGAAGTGCGGTTGCGGCCGGAGATGGTGGAAGAATTCAAGAAGAGCGTGATGGTGGCGCAGGTTCCTGAGCCGCGGTGAATCCGTCCTCAGTTAACAGTATGAGAGTCCATTCCGTGCTATAAGCAGCAGTCTATTTGGCTGCAGCAGGAGACAAAACGACATGGGATTTGTGCGAACCGTGAAAGTGGACGAAGTACCGGCGGGGACAGTGCGGGAACTGCAGGTTGAAGGGAAGGCCGTTGCACTGGCGAACGTCGGGGGCAAATTCTATGCCATCAACAACACATGCCTGCACCGGGGAGGCCCGCTGGGACAAGGCGTACTGGAGGGGAAGGTTGTGACTTGCCCCTGGCATGGGTGGCAATACGATGTAACAAACGGGAAGGTCTTGCAGAACCCTTCGGTTGGAGTCGACTGCTACGCTATCGAGGTCAGAGGGCAGGATCTCTTCATAGACGTCGGGCCCTGAGCGGGATACCCCATTGAACTGGGTTTCCAGCTGTAATTAAAAGAAAATAAAATACTTACTACAAGTTCCATGGTTATAGTACTTCAAGGGCTACTTTTCCTCGTATAGAACGTCTCTATCCTGCACATTTTGTTTGGTTTTCGCCCTGCGTCCGTGTATTCTGCACGCGAATCGGGTGCAGATGGCCACATCAACCCCTCAAACACGTCATTATTGGATCTTCAGCGCCGACCCTCATCAGTATCACTGGGACACACTTTTCGTAAAAGGGAAAGAGATGTGGCACGGTGCTGGTGCAAGGCCTGACGCTATCCGCGCTCTCAAACAGGTAAAGAAAGGCGACCGAATTCTCTGCTACCACTCTGCGCCTGAGCGATCTTTGTACTCGATCGCCGAAGTGACGCGCGATCCTTATCCGGACCCGCACAATTACGATGGCAAAAATCTGGTGGCGGATTTGCGAGCGTTTGAAAAACTCCCCCGGCCGGTATCGCTGGCGGAGATGCGCGCCAATCCCGCGCTGAGAAAAGTGAAGCTGCTGAAAAATGTGCGGCTGATTATCTCGGCGGTCAGCGAAGCGGAGTATCAGGAACTGCTGCGCATGGCCGGGATTGTGGCCATGCCGGGAGTGCCACTGCCCTGAGGGACATTTGCACGTTTCGGCCGCCGCCGGTTCAGTGAATCTTTGAAACTTCCTCGTACACTTGCCTGGCCAGTTCCTTTAGCAGCGGGACGTAACCCAATTCGCAGGCATACGTCTGTGGGCCGCTCGAAAGCATCCAGCGAAAGAAAGCCGCCAAATCCTTCGCGTCGGAAGTGCTTCGGGCGCGCACCGGCACGAGAAACAGCGGGACGCGAACAGTATGCCAGAACTGCCTGAAGTCGAGACCGTGGCGCGCGGGCTGCAACGTGCGGTGGCGGGACGAACGATCCTGGGCGTCACGCTGGGAAAGACGGATTTCATTGACGATNTGAGCGTCACGCTGGGAAAGACGGATTTCATTGACGATCCGGAAACGGTGGAGAAGCAGTTGGCGGGCCGAAAAATCCGCGCCGTGGAGCGCTACGGGAAGTTTCTGCTGTTGCGGCTGAGCGCGGAGGAAGCGGCAGTGCAGGACAATGAGGAAAACGCGCTGCTCGTGCACCTGGGCATGACGGGGATGTTGCTGCCCCAGGCCGTGAACGAACCGCGACACAAGCATACCCATGTGATCCTGCAACTCGACGACGGCAGGGAGTTACGGTACGTGGATCCGCGGCGCTTCGGACGCATCGCGTACCTTGCCGGAGAGGTTCTTAGCGGGGAGTTGCATCGATTTGGCGCCGATCCATTGGAGGTCGGGCTGGAGGAATTCTCGCGCAGGATTCGGGAGCGCCGGGCAAGGATCAAAGCGCTGCTGTTGGACCAACACGTGCTCCGTGGTGTCGGCAACATTTATGCCGACGAAAGTTTGTGGAAAGCAAGGATTCACCCGGCACAATTGGGAGCGAGCCTGAAGCCTGACCAGGTGGGGCAGTTGTATAAAGTGCTCCAAGACATTCTTAAAAACGCTATTGCGTTGCGTGGATCCTCCATCTCTGACTTTCTTGACGCCGAAGGGCTGCCGGGAGAATATCAACGGCACCATCGCGTGTACGGAAGAGAGGGAAAAGGCTGCGTTCGCTGCAAGACGCTGATCCGGCGCGTGATCGTGGCTGGACGAAGCAGCTACTACTGCCCGAATTGCCAAAGAGCGCCGCGAGGATGGAAGAAGAAGGGGAAAGTACAGACGGAAGCTTCCAGACGGACGCGTGCGTCTAAAACGCGCAAACGCTAGCGAATCTTTAAGAGACAAACCAGGCTGGGGGAGCGGGATGAACAAAGTTCAGAAGACACTTGTGGTTGTGGGCTTGCTCGGAATAACGGCGGCAAAAGTTTGGACGGCACGCGCCGTTGGAGGTGAAGGGAATACCGCGGCGGTGGATGTGCAGATCCTCAGCGAGATTCGCGAACACAGTGAATTGATGGCCAACCTGGAATATCTCTCCGACCGCGTCGGGCCGCGACTGACAGGGACGCCGGAGTTGAAACAAGCCAATGACTGGACGGCGGAGATGTTTCGAAAGTATGGCTTGACGAATGTGCACCTGGAGCCGTATATGATCGCCCACGCGTGGATACGGGGCACTGCAAAGGCGCGCATCGTTGCGCCAACCGTGCGTCCGCTGACGATTGCGTCCGCCGCATGGGCGCCCAACACAAAAGGCCTGGTGCGCGGCCCAGTGGCGTACTTCGACGCAAAAAAGCCGGAAGACTTTGCAAAATTCCACGGAAAGTTAAAAGGGGCGATTGTCATCACGCAGGAGCCGGCGCCGCTTTCGCCGCCGCGGCCGGTGGATCCGAATTTTATTGCCACACGGCCGATGCAGGAGCCGCCACCGCCGGTAGGCCAGCCGGCGCCTCCCGATCCTTACGAGAAATACCTTGAGGACGAAAAGAAAAAGACGAAGTTTCTTGTGGACGAAGGAGCCGTGGCGGTCCTGCGGGACTCGGGAAAGCCGCACGCTCTGCTGAACATGACCGACAGCACCTTTGAGCCATTTCAATTGGGAATGATTCCGACGGCATTTGTGACCGGAGAAGGTTACCGCATGATTTTCCGGATGCTGAAAAACGGGCCGGTGGAAGTGGAACTGGAGGTGAAGAACTCCCTGAGCGCGAAACCCGTGGAGGTGTACAACACCGTGGCGGATTTGAAGGGCGCGGAGAAGCCCGACGAGATGGTGATCCTCGGAGCGCATCTCGATTCCTGGGACCTGGCGACGGGCAGCACGGACAATGGCACCGGCTCGATGGCCGTGCTCGAAGCGGCGCGGGCCCTGGCGAAAGTAAATGCGAAACCAAAACGGACGATTCGATTTGTGTTGTTCAGCGGGGAAGAAGAGGGGCTTATCGGCTCGAAGGAGTACGTCAAGAGGCACAAGGAGGAGCTGAGCAAAATTTCAGGAGTGTTGGTGCACGACATCGGCACCGGCCGCGTCCTGACCATCGCTCTACATGACAACTACCAGGCGCGGCGGCTGATGGACCAGGTCATCGCGCCGCTCGGCGAGTTAAAACTGTTGGAACCTTCGATGCGCAGGACCTATGGAACGGACAGTCTTTCGTTCGATGAGGTGGGTGTGCCGGGATTCTGGTGCATGCAAGCCTCCGCCGAATACCGGCTGACACACCACAGCCAATCCGACACCTTTGATAAGGTGTGGAAGGATGACATCAATCAGGGGGCGCAGGTTCTGGCAGCGTGGGCTTACAACACTGCGAATTTGCCGGAGATGCTGCCACACCGGCCATTCACGCCGCCAGCTCCGAGCAAGGAGGTGAAAAATGAAGCGGCGAAACCGGATCCCGTGGCGGAGGCGGACAAAAAAATTGTCGAGCAAATAAAAGCGGATGAAGAGCAGTTGAAGAAGGATTTGACTTACCTGACGACGAACATCGGACCACGGCTGACCGGCTCAGCGCAGATGGATCAGGCCAGCCATTGGACGGAGGGACAATTCAGAGCATTGGGAGTTGCCAACGTGCATCTTGAGCCCTGGACAATTGCGAATAGTTGGACGCGCGGTCCGGCGAACGGGCGCGTAACCTCTCCGGCGGTGCATGAACTGACTTTGGCGACGGCGGGATGGTCGCCGGGGACGAGTGGGACGGTGAAGGGCGAGCTAACCGTCATCGAGGCAAAAAAACCAGAGGACCTGGAGAAGTACAAGGGGAAACTCACGGGGAAGATCGTAGTAGTGAAAGGCCCAATGGAACTGGAGCCGCCGGTAAGCCCGATGTTGACGCCGTGGGGCCAGAGCACGCTTCCGGTGATGCATGTCGAAGGAAGCCCCGCCATGGACATGCGAGCGTATGGACGCGTGCGGACGGCAGCGTTGAAAATGATGGCAGACGAAAAAGCGGCGGCGGCGCTGTTCGGATCCGAAAAAATGTATGACCTGCTGAATATGAGTACCATGTCGCGGGATTACCAGCCCGGTTCGCTTCCGTCGGCTTACCTGGCTCGCGAGGATTATTTGCAATTGCTGCGGCTGTGGGATGCGGGCGCGCCGGTGCAGCTTGAGCTGAATCTCCAGGGCACGTTCAGCGGCAAGCCAGTCGATGTCTACAACACGGTTGCGGAAATCCGCGGCACAGAAAAGCCAGAGGAAGTCGTGATTCTCGGCGCGCATCTGGACTCCTGGGACCTCGGAACGGGGGCGACCGACAATGGCACCGGTTCGATGGCGGTGCTCGAGGCAGCGCGGGCGCTCGAGACATTGGGACTAAAGCCGAAACGCACCATTCGATTCGTGCTCTTCAGCGGAGAAGAGCAGGGACTGAACGGATCGAAGGCGTATGTGCAGGCCCACAAGGAGGAATTGGGAAAAATCTCCGGCGTGCTGATTCACGACAGCGGAACCGGAAAAGTGCTGACGATTGGGTTGATGGGGAACTACAACGTGCGAGAAACCATGGACCGCGTCCTCTATCCGCTGGCGGAGCCTGCCGGGCTCATGGAACCATCCTTGCGCCGCGAGGGAGGGAGCGACCACGTCCCGTTTGACGAGGCCGGCGTGCCCGCTTTCTGGTGCGTGCAGGATCCAGTCGATTACGACAAGACGCACCATTCCCAAGCCGACGTGCTGGAGCGCGTGAGGTGGGACGATCTGACGGAAGGTGCAGAGGTTCTGGCCGTGTTTGCTTATAACGTGGCGGAATTGCCGGCAATGCTGGAGAGGAAGACGGTAGAAAAGAAGCAAGGAAGCAATGACGTAGCGAACTGAAGAAGTCAGGAAAATTATGAGAGCGGTGGTGCAGCGAGTGAGCCGTGCCAAGGTCACGGTAGACGGGCAAGTTGCGGGCGAAATTGGCGCCGGCCTGATGATCCTGCTGGGAGTAGGCAAGCAAGATAATTCGGCCATAGCGGCGGCGATGGCGGAAAAGCTGGCCAATCTGCGGATCTTCGAGGACGCCGGCGGGAAAATGAATCTTTCCCTGCTGGAAACGCAGGGGAGCGCGCTCGTGGTTTCGCAGTTCACCTTGTACGGGGACGCGCGAGGGCAGCGAAGGCCGAGTTTTATCACGGCGGCTCCGCCAGAACAGGCAAAGAAGCTCTATGAAGAATTCTGCGAAGCATTGAGGCGGCTAGGGGTAAGCGTCGGTACTGGAATCTTTCAGGCGATGATGTCCGTGGAGTCGGTTAATGAGGGACCGGTCACAATCCTCGTTGATTCCGAGAAGACGTTTTAGGGCGCGCCGAGTAAACCCGAAGGCGCGGGAAGCGTGGACGGTGCGCCGCGCCATGGCGGAACTGAAGCGCCGAGGACTAAAGCGGAATGTGGAGGGGATGGCGCGATTCGGGATTCGCGCCAAGAAAGTCTACGGAGTCTCGAAGCCAATGCTGGACGAGATGGTCCAGAGAATCGGCAAAAGCCATGAACTCGGAAAAAAGCTTTGGGAGACAGGGAATCACGATGCACGCGTGCTCGGCGTGCTCATCTCAGAACCGGCAAGAGTAACCGCCAGGCAGATGGAACAGTGGGTGAAAGATTTCGATAACTGGGATGTGTGCGACGGAACGTGCTGTCATTTGTTTGTGGATGCGCGGCCGGCGTGGGATAAGGCGTTCGCGTGGAGCCAGCGCAAGAGAGAGTTTGAGAAGCGGGCGGGATTTGCGCTGGCCGCATTTCTGGCGATTCACGATAAGTCCGCAGGCGATGAGCGATTTGAGAAATACCTGAAGGTGATCGAGCGGGAGGCCTGGGATGATCGGAATTTCGTTTGGAAAGCGGTGAACTGGGCGCTGAGAAATATCGGAAAGCGGAACAGGCGATTGAATCGCAAAGCAATTGCCAGTGCCGAGAGAATCTGGAAGGGCGGAACGCGGGCGGGCCGGTGGATCGCCACGGACGCACTCCGCGAGTTGAGGAGTGAGGCGGTGCAGAAGCGGTTGCGCCGGAAGAAAGCCACACNAAAATGAGCGGGCACCATTCGGAAGTGCGAATTCGGCGCGCCCGGCAGAGCGACGCGGCACGGATCGCAGTGCTCTCCGGGCAGCTCGGTTATCCCGCTACCGTGAGGCAGATGGCCGCGCGGCTGAAACGCGCACTGCGGGAGAAAAGTGGCGCATGTTTTGTGGCGGAAGCAAACGAGGGTAAAGTGATTGGCTGGGTGCATGTCAGCGTCACGCCATTGCTCGAAGTGGAACGCCGTGCGGAAGTGAATGGCCTGGTGGTGGATGAAGAGGTGCGCAGCCGCGGTGTAGGC
>OCOJ01034452.1_pt2 | contig 10965 bp, 12 predicted proteins | sample 1539251 | NCBI WGS metagenome assembly OCOJ01 (sample SAMN01911457, study PRJEB22624) | soil metagenome | biome: Soil | place: Malaysia | collected 2012-04-30 | depth RA_metagenome m
CAACACATCAGACTGACACGCGCCAAGCGCCATGCGGATACCAATCTCGCGGGTTCTGCGGCTCACGTTGTACGCCACCAGTCCGTACAATCCGGCGATAGCCAGCACCAGTCCCGCCGCGCCCATGCTGCCTACCAGGTCGATGGCAATTTGTGGCCCTTTCACGGCTTGGTTCAGATACAGGTCTTCGTAAGTCCTCGTTTGCAACATTGGCATGCTCGGATCGAGAGTACGAACAATTTCCTTCAATGGCTGAATCAATTGCAGCGGATCGCCACTCGAGTGCAACACCAAGTCCAATCGCCTGACAGGACGCTGGGCTAGCGGCATATACAAGAAATCCATCGGCTTTTCTCTGGTGTCTAAATACTTGATCGTCTGCGCCACGCCCACAATCTCCACTGGAGTCCCGGCGCTGTTCTCAAGACGGATGCGCTTACCCTCCGCATCGTCTCCCGGCCAATAGTGTTTCGCGAACTGCTCATTCACCACCGCGACCCGCGGCGCGTCGGCGGTGTCCGAGGCCAGTAAGCCGCGGCCACGCACAATCGGGATCCCCATCGTCTCGAAGTAGCCCACATCCGTTGTATCCATTATCGAACTAAAATTCTCGCGATCCGGGGGCATCTGGAAACCGTCTGGCACAAAGGCGACAGCATCAAAATCGTCAAACTGTCCCAGCGGAACGTTCTGCGTGAGAGTCGCACTCTGAACGNCATCTGGAAGCCGTCAGGCACGAAGGCGACAGCATCAAAATCGTCAAACTGTCCCAGCGGAACGTTCTGCGTGAGAGTCGCACTCTGAACGCCAGGCGCTTCGCGCACCCGTTCCGCCAGCAGCTTGTAGAACTGCTTCGTTTGCGTTGCGTTGTATTGCATCAGCCGGGGATCGAAGCTGGCCATCAGCAAATGGTCTTTCCTGAAAGTGATCCCACCCAGCAAGCTGTGCTGAAAACTGCGGGCCATCAGGAAGGCGGCCGTTAGCAACATCAGGGACATGGAAACCTGCGCCACCACCAGCACATTTCGGCCCCACAAGCGTTTGCGGCCGGGCACATCCACCTCGGCGGACTTGAGTCCGTTGACGAGGTCGGTGCGTGTGCTTTGCAGCGCGGGCGCAAGGCCGCAAAGGACCGCACTCAACGCAGTCAACGCGAGGCTCACCACTAGAACGCGCTTGTCCATGTTGAACGGAACCCCCACGGGCAAATCCGTCATAAATACTATGTTTTGTTTGCTGTGGAACCACTCTATGACGCCGTACCCAACAGCGATCCCGGCCAATCCGCCCAGGGACGCCAGAATCAGACTTTCCGTCAACAGCAGCCGGATGAGCCGGAAACGCCCGGCGCCAATCGCCAAGCGCACCGCGATTTCGCGGGTTCGCGCGCGGGCGCGGCTCAGAAGAAGTCCCGCAACGTTGGTGCAAGCTACCAGCAGAACCGCCAGCGCAAGAACCACAAAGATCACGCCGAACTTCCAATTGCTGTCTTCGATAGTCCGCGTCTGGAACTCGGTGTATACCGCCGCGCCACGACCGCGATTGACCTTCGAATACTCGCGTTCGAAGTTTTTGGCGAGCATGGCGAGTTCATTCCGCGCCTGCTCGAGCGTTGTGCCTGGCTTCAGCCGCGCCCGTACATTCAACTCGCGATCGTCACGGTCCTCGAAAAAGTTCTTCTGGGGGTCGNNGGGGTCGGTGGAAAACACCGGCGCCATCGCCAGTGGCATGTAAAAGTCGGGATGCCCGAAGATGAGCATTCCGGGGAAGCTTTCCGGTGCCACGCCGATCACGCTGAACTCCTTGCCGTTCAGGCGCACCGTCCTGCCGAGAACGGACGGATCGCTCGCGAATTCGTGCTTCCAGAAGTCCGGCCCCAGCACCACCACGGCATCCCGGCCCGGCACCCGATCTTCGTCGTCCCCAAAGCTGCGCCCCAGCCGCGGCTCCACGCCCAGCACGCGGAAGTAGTTGCCGGAAACCATCATCCCGCCCTTGACCCGCGGCGTGGCTCCGGGTTGGGCGCTGAAGCCGACAGCTTGCATGTCTGCGTAGGCGATCACGCCGTCGTAGCTCTTCGTTTTGTCGCGGATGTCCAGATATTCGCGGTAGGAAAAGTAGTCGAGATTATTGTCGAGTGTGGTGCTCGCCAGTGTAACCACATTGCCCGGATGCGGCACCGGGTAAGGTCTGAAGATGAGCGCATCGACCATGCTGAAATTGGCCGAAGTCATCCCGATCCCCAGCGCCAGCGTCACCGCCACAAAAGCGCTTAGCCCCGGCGTGCGGCGCAGGCTCCGTATTGCGAAGCGCACATCCTGCCACAACGATTCGATGAGCATTCCGCCGGCCGCTTCGCGGCTTTCCTCTTTGTAGCGGACCTGGCCGCCGAACTCGATGCGCGCGCGCCGCTCCGCCTCCGTGCGGCCTAGGCCGGAGCGCTCGAGGTCGTCAGCACGGTGCTGGATGTGCGAGCGAACCTCTTCCTCCAGCTCCGCGTTCATCTGCGAACGCCGGAAAAGATTGGCTAAGCGGAAGCGAAGCGAGTCGAGGAATCTCATATTTCCTCCGTGCTGCAGCGTTTGTGTCTGCAAACCCTGCCCTAAGAACGTTCTGCCGCCAGCGCCGCGCCGATGGCTGTCGCCAGCCGGTTCCAGTTCTCGGTCTCTTCCCGCAAACGCTTGCGGCCCGCCGCCGTCAGTTCGTAAAACTTCGCCCGGCGATTGTTCTCCGACGTGCCCCAACTGGCCTTGAGCAGTCCTTGCCGCACCAGCCGGTACAAACCGGGATAGAGCGCGCCCTGTTCGATGAGCAGCGCGTTGCCGGAGATTTGTCCGATGCGCAGAAGAATGCCGTACCCGTGCAACGGCCCGAGCGAGACTGCTCGTAGAATGAGTAAATCGAGAGTGCCGGGAAGCAACTGCGCGTGGTCGCCCATCCGCCCTCCTAAGATGGTCAGGAGGGTAACACCCTCTCTCCTAAGCTGTCAAGGAGAAAAGCAAGGGTCGCACCTGCGAGGGTTGCAGCCGGTCGGGACATACAGCGGTCATGTCGTCATTCGACAGTCGCCGGCTTCAAGGAACCTGCCACTCAAGCGCATAGATTTCCTGGCTGCTCGTATCGCGCACCAGCAGCAGCGAATCGTCCGGCGCCAAACCTGTCCACGGCCCGAATTCTCCCCAGAACCGTCGCAATCCCTTCAGGCTGACTAGCCGTTCCAGCTTCCGATCAGAAATGCGCACGCGAAAGAACGCCGGATCATCAGTCAAGATGGTATCGAAGTAGATGTACTGCCCATCGTGCGACCAACTCGGATATCCAATCGGCATATTTACTAGGTCGCTCCAGCGCGGCGTCGCGCGATCGAACAAGACGAGCTTCTGCGAATCGTCGGTTACGGCAGCGATATATTTTCCATCGGGCGACCAGCGCGGCGAGAAAAGCTGCGCAGCACCCGGCAGCAGCGAAAGCTTCTGCGTTTGTACATCGACAATTCCGATTCCGGGGCCTGAGGATGCAATCCTCGAACCAGCATTATTCAGCGTCACGACGACAAACCTACCGTCTGGAGACCAGCCAGGGTCGAACCCCGCGTCGGCGCTTGGCAACAAGTCGCGAGTCGCTCCTCCGCCGCTCGCAATCAGATAAGCTCGCCAGTTTCTGTTCGTGGCTCGCCCCATGAAAGCAATCTGTTTCCCATCGGGGGACCACCGTGGCAGCGCCGCCTGCAACGACGGCTCGGTAAGCTGAAGCCGCTGGCCGCCATCTACTTTGCTCCGCCAGAGAATTCCCTCCGGTACGGATACATAGGCGATCCATTGACCGTCGGGAGAAAATGCCAGATCATTCGCCGAGATCCCTCCCAGGTAGGAAACGAACCCGGACCGGCCGTCGTAGCGAACTAACTCGCTGCGCGGTTGAGAGCCAACTGCGAAAATCCTTTTCCCATCTTTGCTCGGCACCGGCCTGATGAAATCCAAAGGTCCATTGGTTAATTGAATAGGTCGAGCTTGTTCCTCAAATCCGTATTTCCGCTCCGGTAGAGCCCACAAGTTGTTTTTCCCATCGCGGAAACTCTCGAAGACGTAATATCTTCCATCAGGAGTCCAGTTGCCACAGCACTCCTGCGGCGCTTGGTTCCAGCCAGGCAAAAGAGCGTGCAACCCACTACCGTCGCGATTCACTTCCCAAAGGGCGCTCGAACCGTCCCTAGGATTGAGGACCGCAAAGCGCAGTCTGCGGCCATCAGGAGAGAAACGAAGTCTAACTGCCGTTCCGTTTACCGTCACCAGCTTGCGCGGCTGATTGCCATTTCCCATCGCCACATAGATGTCAGAGCCTTTCGAAATAGCAATTTCGCGGCGGTCTATGGACCAGGTTGCCCCAACTCCAGACAAGTCACTCAAGCGCTGTGGAGATCCCGTAGGCAGTGGCACGGACCACAATGCAACTTCCTTAGCGGTGCCCTCAAAACTGCCCACCAGAAGCGCCGAGCCGTCAGCAGCGATGTCAAGCAGCGCAACGTTTTGAAAAGGAATCGACAGCACCGACGTCTCCCCGCCCGCCGCCGAAACTTGGGCGACGACCAGTCGATCCCCCTGGAATTCATCGAAATAGAGTCTCTCGCCATCGCTGAAAATCACCGATTTGTTTAGATCGTCATGAGTGATTTGCGCGTAGCCAGTAATTCGCGGCGGCACCGGGGGTCTCATCCACCAAATCAGCGCACCGGCAAGGACGACCAAAGCAATAATCGCCCAAGCGAGGGCTCGCAAACTCCGCCTTCGAGCCGGTGTCGGGACAGGTTCAGAATCGGCCTTCGCCTGCGGGGAAATTGCGGGAGCTGACACCGCCTCGGCTGTCCCTGCTCCGCCGTTCGCCTGCCCGATGAACCGATAGCCACGCCGGTACAGCGTCTCGATAAATCGCGGATTTTCAGAATCGTCGCCCAGCGCCTGCCGAAGCTTCTTGACCGCGCTGTTCAAACTGAGATCGAAATCGACAAACGTGTCCTCGGGCCAGAGTCGCTTCTGCAATTGCTCCCTGGTGACGATTTCGCCCGGCCGCTCCAGCAGCATGACTAGGATTTGAAACGGCTGCTCCTGGAGCTTGATTCTTATTCCGGACTTGCGCAGTTCACCCGCGCGGAGGTCTAGTTCGAAGAGTCCAAACCGCACCATGTTCTGATTGAGTCCCGGATTGGCCGCGGAGCCTGGCATATGAGGTCACTTTTATGGTCGAATTAGAAGTCTATCACCTTCCCCGTGCGGCCTCGCCGGGAAATAAGTCACATCCTCCGTCTACACCCCTGTTTTCAATGAGATAGCTGGCCACAATCGTTCCNCCCGACAGACCACACCGCAAGCATTGTTATGCGTTTTGCGCGGAGCCAAATTTGGCCCATGCCGGGCGTTCTGGTGGGACCTTTCAGGATGGCTCGGCAAATTTCACCAGGAGAAAAATCATGAAAAGACACATGCTCGCTTTTGCAGTTCTTGGCGTTATGTTTGGATTCACTGGCGTGCCAGCCCACGCTCAGTCCGGTATCCGGGTAAAGGTTCCTTTCCAGTTCGTGGTTGCCGACAAGACCCTCCCCGAGGGGCAGTACCTGATTTTGTCAGCCAAAGACAGCGTCTTTGTCCAAAACTCGCAAGGCAAAACAGTCGCCGTCGTTCTGTCGAATGGCGTGAGCGGCCGCTCCATCGGCAAAACCGGCCAGGTTGTCTTCCAATGTTACGGCCAGCAGTGCTTCTTGTCGGAAGTGTGGATTCCCACGCAGGATACTGGACGCCAGTTGCTCAAATCCCGGCGAGAAATCGAGGTCGCTAGGAAAGAAGCCCCAAAGTACTTTGCCCTCGTCGCCACGCCCAACGAACAAAAGTGACAACCGCGCTGGGTGGCTCCGGGGACGTCGGGCTTCCGAGCGCGCGCCGCTCCTGCCATCCCGAATCCCCGCGGTTTTGGCGGGGTGAGGGATCTGCTTTTCGTCCCTCGGGCCCGCGCGCAACCGATCTCAACAGAGCCACATGGCCTCTTGTCCTTGACCGACCAAGGACCGGAACTCCGCGCCGTTGACGCAAATAATAGTCCGTGCGCAACAGCGCTGTTCCCGGATCATTGATGCCACTCGCGCAAGCCTCTTTAGCCTTAGCCGAATCTCTGATTGACGACCCTTTTTATTGGGCCATCACCACCGATTTCGGAACCGACCTTGCGGCGCGCAAGTACGCTCTCCGCCTTTATTTCCAGTACTCCCTGATGGAGGCAGAACGCACCGGTCGCTGTGTTCTTGCTCCCGACCCCGCGCTCGGCGCCGCGGCTTGGTTGCTTCCCCGGTCTCCCGAAGCCGACGCCGCCGTGTCCTCCGCGAAGGCCGAACACCTTGCTTCCGTTCTCGGCCCCCGGGGAATCGAGAACTATCATCGAATCGTGCGTTACATGGCGCCCCTTGCTGCGCAAGTTGTTCCGCGCGGCGCGTGGTATTTGTCCATCATCGGCATCCTGCCGTCCGCGCAAGGCCGCGGCCTTGGCGCCGCGCTTCTTGCCGGCACATTAGCGGAAGCCTCCCAAGCTCGCGTCCCCTGCTACTTAGAGACCTTCACTCCCCGCAACCTGAAGTTTTACGAACGGCTCGGCTTCTCCCGCGTCGCCGGCCACCTCGAACCCACCACCACCAAACCCTACGTCGTCATGCGCAGAGACCCCTAGCCAGTCTGCATTACTTGCCCGCCCGAAGCGGTGAACTGTTCCTTCGCTAAAACTGTAGAAAACGCAGATTCGGACGATGGCTAAAAAAAACGTTCAACACAAATCCTCACACTTCGCCAATTTTTTCTCTTGACAAGAATAGAACGACATGTCATTCTATTCTTAGCTAAGGAGGTGCGCAGTGGACTGTAAAAAATCGAATCTCTTCTACAACCGTGGCCTCGGGCTCGGGCTGTTTCTCTGTTCCGTGTCGTTCTTTGCGCCAGCTTTGCCGGCCCAGACGCCGGCTTCTTCTTCTCCCGCGATCATGGTCCAAATCAGATGCAAGGGCGGCACCGCGGAGCTTTGGCTGGCGGAGTTCGAAAAGGAAATTCTGCCTTCCATCCAGGAAGCCATCAGCAAGGGTGACGGCATCACAAAATTTTCCTACCTTGAAGCGGCCCTGCCAGGCCAACCGTTCGATTTTGTCTTGCTCTTCGAGGTGAAGACTCTTGGTTCGCTCGACACCAAGCGGCCCTTCCCTCATTACGTCGCTCTGTTCCGTCGTGTCGGGGCAGCTCGCGGGGAGCAAATCCTCAATGAGATGACCGGCTGGGAGCAAGACGTCAAGGTAACAATCGTGCGCGCGCATAACGGCCAACCATGAAGTCCGTTCTCATCACCGGCGCGGGCGGATTGATTGGAAGCCGCGTGGCTGAGGCTGCCCGGAAGGCGGGTTATCGTGTCACGCGCATTGTTCGCACCGCAACTTTCCCGGAGGTTGCGGATGTACTTCTACGCGACCTTCGCCTCCCTCTTGAAAACGTCCCGCCGGTCGATTCAATTTTTCATCTTGCTGGAGGTTATGCGGGCGCTGGGAGGCAGGTTTTGGAGAGCATAGACCTGAAGATAGCCCGTAACCTCATCCGCTGGGGCGTCGATCATGGTGTAAAGAACTGGGTTTTCGCGAGCGCCGCTNTTTCGCGAGCGCCGCTGAAGTCTACGGTCCCGTGGGTGGCTTGGCTACCGAGCAGAGTCCTACCAAACCCGTGATCCCGTATGGGCACGTTAAGCTTGCCATCGAACGCCTTCTTGTGCAGATGGCCAGCGGCCAGCCCGATTCCCGCGTGGTCATCCTCAGAATTGGCGAAGTATACGGAAGCGAAAGTCGCCTTCTCCGCGAGTTGTCAACTCGGCTCAAGCGAGGCTTCTGTCCCTATCCCGGATCGGGCCGAGTTGCTGTAAGTTTTGTGCATGGCGAGGACGTAGCCCAGGCCTTTTTGTGCGCCCAGGAACGCGCCCCCATCGGCGTCTCTGTCTACAACGTAGCCGACGACGAGCCAGCCATGTGGCGGTCATTCGTGTCCTGCTTGGCTGAATGTCTCCACACGCGTCCCCCCATTTTCCTGCCGCGTCCGCTGGCTTATGCTTATATGCTTTGCCATCAATTTAAAAACCGTATTGCCCATGACGAGCCTGTGCTGACTGCACACGCTCTCCAGCTTCTAACAACACCCAAGGCTCTGTCGAATCAGAAGATCAAGCAAGACCTGGGATTCACCCTGCGCTTTCCCGATTTTCGGCGCGGACTGGAGGCAATTCTGCATGGCCTATCACACGACGCCAAAAATGGCGAAGCGCAAAGAAGCGCACCGCACCAAGCTGCTTGATACGGCCATGCGGCTTTTTGGCAAGCATGGCTATCACGCCACGACCGTGCCCATGATCGTCAAGGCCTCCGGGAGCTCGACGGGGAGCTTCTATTTTTATTTCCGAAACAAGGAGGATGTCTTTGCAGCCGCGCTCCAACGTTTTGGGGGAAGAATCGCTGAAGCCCTAAATGCCGCCATTGGCGCCGCTGGCGATAACCCGATCCGGCAGATGAGGGCTGCTGTAGAACAGCTCGTCCTGTTCATGGCAAGAAACCCAAACGAAGCCCGCATTCTCATCGTCGAGTCTTCCGGCCTCGGCCCCCGCCTCGAGCAGATCCGGAGAGGGATTGTGGATAGTCATGCCCGCTCCGTCGAAAAGGCCCTTTCACAACTGGGCTCGACTCTGCCGCGGTTGGACGCACTGGTCGCGCGTTGCTGGGTCGGAAGCGTGTATGAGTCTGTGTATCACTGGCTCGAACAACCAGCAGATCGCCGCCAGGCCGCCAAAACGGTTGCCAGCGTCGTAGCACAGTTCAACTTGCGCGGCGTTGGGGCGGTGTAGTCCGAAAACCCGTTCTCTGGAAAAAGAAAGGATAATCGTGTCGCGCATCGACGGGTCGCTAACGAATTTGAGCAACGATCTGTTTTTGCTTGAACTGTTGACTCTCAGCTCGCGACGGTACACTGTTGGCCAGATGGCGGACGCCTCGGAAAACCAATTCTGACTAAATCGCCCTGGCACCGGCATCCACGGCAGCGGAGAAATGAAATATGAATGCGACGCCGAATCAGCAAGTGCTGCATCATCGCGGAAATTACCTGGTCCGCCGCCAGCGTCTGGCCCCCGGCGAAGCCACGCCTTGGCACCGCGACCCCTTTCACCGCGTGACCGTGGTTTTGAGCGGGGATCTGCTCAACATCGAGTTCCGCGATGGCGGGGAAACTCTTTCCTGGAAGGTTGCCGCTGGCGAAGTGGATTGGTCGGAACCGAGCGATCGCGTCCACCGTGCCGTGAACACCGGCAAGGAACCCTTCGAGGAGATCGTCACTTTTTTCCTGGATCGTCCCGACGCCGACCCGCAACCCGAAGCTGACTGATTTTTCTCTGAACTGTTAACTGTGAACTGACGGCTGTTAGCTGTCCGCTTGCGACTGTAGACTGGCTCCCTATGACGAATTCCTCGGAAAACAAATCCTGGCTCAATCGCACCGTTCTCGGCGTCGGCCTCACCAGCTTATTCAGCGACTGGAGCCACGAAACCGCCACGGCGGTTCTGCCTGCGTTTCTTGCCGCGATTGGCGCAGGTCCCGCCTGGCTTGGCGCCATCGAAGGCATCGCCGACGGCCTTTCGAGTTTTTCAAAACTTGCCGCTGGCTATTACACCGACCGGCTGAAGCGCCGCAAGCCACTCGCTCTCTTCGGCTACGCTGTTACAGCTTTCGCCACCGCTTCCTTTGCTTTTGCGACTCACGCCTATCACGTGCTGTTTGCCCGCGCTGCAGCCTGGCTCGGACGCGGCGTGCGCTCGCCGGGTAGGAAGGCGCTTCTCGCCGCCGCGGTTCGCACCAGCGCCTACGGCCGCGCCTTCGGCCTCGAGCGCCTCATGGACACTCTCGGCGCCATCGTGGGACCGCTCACGGCGCTCTGGCTGCTCGAAAAAACGGGCCACTCCTATCACAAAGTTTTTCTTTGGACGCTGCTCCCTGGCCTGGTTGCCGTGGCTTGTTTCGGCCTGCTCGTTCGCGAACGCCCCTTTGCCGTCCGTCCTAAACAGTCGTTTCTCGCCGGGCTGCGCACCTTGCCGGTTCCCTTTCGCCATTTTCTTCTCGGCGTCGGCATCTTTGGCGCCGGCGATTTTTCTCACTCGCTGCTTATTCTCTACGCCTCGCGCATGTTGGCTCCCGGCCACGGCCTTGCCTGCGCCGCCAGCCTCGCCGTCGCGCTCTACACGCTTCACAACGTCTTTTATGCCGGCTCGGCCTATGTCAGTGGCTGGCTCAGCGATCGCGTCCCGCAACGCAAATTCGTTCTCGCCGGCGGCTACGCTCTCGCAGGAGTCACCGCGATTTTGCTGTGCACCGGCACCCACTCGATCCCTCTTCTTGTTGTGATTTTCGTTTTGGCAGGTCTCTACATCGGCACAGAAGAAGCTGGCGAGGACTCTCTCGCCGCCGAGTTGGTTCCCCAAGAGCAGCACGGCATGGCCTTTGGCGTTCTCGCTGCCGTTAACGCCGTCGGCGACTTTCTTTCGAGCCTCATTGTCGGCTCGCTCTGGAGCGCCTTCTCCGTGCAAACCGCTTTCACCGCTTCCGCCCTTCTTTTCTTTGCTGGCGCGCTGCTCATCTCTCGCCTCCGTCGTTTGGAAGAGCCTTGAAACGTTGGAAGGTCCCAAGGTCAGCGCACAGAACGCATCTCAGATGCCAGATAAAGAAGGCCGCAACGGCGTGAAGTCTGAAAGTGCCAGCGCACGCCGCCAAAACAGTCTTATCGGATCAAAGGATTGCGGCCCGCCTGGCCGGGTCGCGCGCGTTGCGCGTGCCCCATACGCCGGTTGAAGCTGTGAAGAAACCAAGTGGCACAGGCATTCCTGCCTGTGCGCCTAAGCTAAGTGCTGCAAATTCAACG
>OCOJ01033557.1_pt1 | contig 10959 bp, 9 predicted proteins | sample 1539251 | NCBI WGS metagenome assembly OCOJ01 (sample SAMN01911457, study PRJEB22624) | soil metagenome | biome: Soil | place: Malaysia | collected 2012-04-30 | depth RA_metagenome m
TTATTCAACACCGTGGGCCCGCGGCAGACCGGGCGCTACGGCATGGTGCTCCCGAGTTTTGTGCGCCAGGCGCTGCGCGGCGATCCCATCACTGTATACGGCAATGGGCTGCAATCACGATGCTTCGGCTATGTGGGAGACGTGGTGGCAGCACTGGCAAAACTGGTGCGCACGGAGGCCGCGCAGGGCGAGGTTTTCAACCTGGGCAGCGACGAAGAAGTGACCATCAACGAACTGGCGGAACGCGTCCGTAGTGCCGCCGCAAGCCGCTCGCCTATCGTGCACATTCCGTACGAGCAGGCCTACGAAGAAGGATTCGAAGACATGCAACGCCGCGTGCCGTCGCTGGAGAAAGTCCGCCGCGCCATAGGCTACGCGCCGGCGACAAGCCTGGGCCAGATCATAGAAGCGGTGATCGAATACGAACGCACGCGTGGGGCGCGCGTCGCGCACGTCTGAAACCGCCCGGGCTGAGATCTTGTGAGAATTACTCACCTCAATACCTACGAAGCGAGCGGTGGCGCGGCCAAGGCCGCGGCACGCCTCCATGAGGGGCTGTCCCGCCTGGGCCACGACTCCCGTTTGCTGGTGGCGCAGGCGGAGCTTTCCAAGGCCGGGGTGATTGCCTTCGTGCCTCCGAAAGACACGGTCTCGCGTCTGCGGCGGGGGGGNGTCTCGCGTCTGCGGCGGGTGGCCAGGCGATTCGCCCTGGCGCCTGCCGCCAAACAGATTGCCGCGCGGCCTGCTGGGCCGCACTTCTTTAGCGACGACCGCAGCCCACTCGGCGCGGATCTGCTGCTCCAACTGCCCCCGAGCGACGTGCTACATCTCCACTGGGTTGCGGGTTTTCTCGATTACCGGCAGTTTTTCCGCAAACTTCCGCGCGGGCTTCGTTTGGTCTGGACCCTCCACGACATGAATTCGTTCACTGGCGGGTGCCATACGGATGGAGGGTGCGGCAGATATCAGGAGCAGTGCGGCGCCTGCCCCCAATTGCGATCGACGGAGCCCGAGGATCTCTCCGCGTACGTTTGGAAACGGAAGAGACAGGCATACAGTTCGATCCCTGCGGATAGCATTCGCTTCGTTACGCCGAGTTGCTGGCTGGCGGAAGAGGCCAAAAAGAGCAGCCTGCTGCGGCAGTTTCCCATCTCCGTAATTCCGCACGGTCTCGATTTGGAAGTGTTCCGGCCCCGGAGTCGCCAGTCTGCTCGCGAGCTCTTCGGAATTCCTCCCGAGGCAAAAGTAGTTCTGTTCGTCTCCGCGTGGGCCAACGATCCGCTGAAGGGTCTGGGTCCGTTCCTCGAGGCGCTGCACGGACTCGCCCACATTCCGGAACTCTGCGTCTTCGTTGTTGGGCGCGGCGCAGAGCGTGAAACGCTGGGCATGCGTGGCGTCGTCCTGGGCTCCGTCCGCGACGACCTGCTCCTCTCCCAGGTGTATAGCGCAGCGGACATTTTTGCCGCTCCCTCGATGCAAGACAATTTTCCGAACACGGCGCTCGAGGCGCTAGCGTGTGGGGTTCCCCTCGTGGCGTTTGCCGTCGGTGGTTTGCGCGAAATCGTGCGTGATGGCGAGACCGGAATCCTGGTGCCGCCTGGCGACGTGGCTGCGCTGCGCGCGGCGCTCGCGCAATTGTTGCAATCTCCCCAGCTCCGGGTCCGCATGGCGGAGAACAGCCGCCGGATCGCGGTGGAACAGTACAGCGTGGAGATCCAGGCGCACCGCTATGTGGAACTGTACGAGAGCCAGGCGAGATCCAACGGGTCCAGCGGCGCCCGGCTTCAGGCCGAAGATGGAGTGCTTCTCGCGTCCACCCGGTGAAGAAAGCGGATTTGATTCCATGGTGACGATCTTCACCACGCCGAAGCCGTTCCGGGGCCACATCGGCATCATCCAGCGCAACGCGCTCGGAAGTTGGAAGCGGATTCACCCGGACGTCGAAGTGGTTCTCTTCGGCGACGAGGAGGGCGCGTCCGAAGCCTGCGCGACGCTCGGGGTGCGTCACGAGCCCCGTGTGGAACGCAACGAGCAGGGGACGAAATACCTGCGCTCGCTCTTGCTTCCCGCGCAGCGGATCGCGCGCCACCCACTCGTCTGTTACGTGAATTGCGACATCATCCTGACTCCGGCGTTCGCTCAAGTCCTGGCGCGTGCCGCTGCCGCGTTTTCCGGGTTCCTGATGGTAGGCCGGCGCTGGGACACAGACATCACGGAGCCCGTGGATTTCTTGCGCCCCGATTGGGCGAGCAATCTCGAGCAACTCGCGCAACGCTCCGGCCGCCTGCAGGGCCCTCAGTGGATCGATTACTTTGCCTTTTCCCGCGGGCTGTTTGCGGAGATTCCTCCCCTGGTCGTCGGCCGCGTGGGCTGGGACAACTGGCTGGTCTGGCGCGCCCGGGCTTCGGGACACGTGGTGATTGATGCCACGCCGGCCGTCACCGCCATCCATCAGAACCACGATTACTCGTATCACCCGCAGGGCGAAAAGGGTGTGTGGGGCGACGAGCAGTCTCAGCGAAATTTCGAATTGGCGGGAGGTCCGCGCCACTTGTTCACCATCGAGGACGCCACGCACCGCCTGACACCGGCCGGAATTGCGCCTCGCCCCGCGCACCGCTTCGCTCCGTTGCTCCGCGGGTTGCGCGGGGCGCCGCACAAAGTGCTTTCCTCGGCGCTGCGAGTGACCCGCCCGGTGCGGCACGCCCTGGGAATTCGGGCGGAAACCCTGCATTGGCTGGGTGCCCGCCTGCGGGGTGGCCGCGAGGGGGTGAGGCAGAGATAGCGGGCCGGTGAAACTCATGCGGCTCCTTCGAGCGAGGTGATTTCTTGAAATGCGAATACTGATCACGGGCGGCAGCGGATTCGTGGGCGCGCAACTGGCCTTTTATTTCGCGCACCGGCGGCACCACGTCACCGTCATGGACAATCTCGTCCGTCGTGGCAGCGAACTGAACCTGCCGCTCTTCCTGCGCGAAGGGGTCGTGTTCGTTCACGGTGACGTGCGTAACCGCGAAGACTTCGTGAATCTCGAGGGCGCCTTCGACGTGCTCGTGGACGCGAGTGCGCAGCCCTCGCTCGTGCAGGGCTACGCGAATCCCGTCTTCGATCTCACCAACAACACCTTCGGCCTCGTCAATGCGCTCGAATTCGCGCGCTCCCGCGGCTGCCCAGTCATTTTCTTCAGCACCAACCGCGTCTATAGCGCGGACCGCATCAACGCCCTGCCGCGCCGCGAAGAAGCCACCCGGTTTGCCTGGGACGCTCCGGCCTGGCACAGCCTTGCTGGCGAGCGCCCAGCCGGCTTCGATCCGGCGCACGGCATTGCAGAGGAATTCAGCGTGGATGGTGGCCAACACGGCATCTACGGCCTCAGCAAAATCATGGCCGACCTCGCCTGCCAGGAATATGCCGACGCCTTCGGCGTGCCCACCGTCATCAACCGCTGTGGAGTGCTCAGCGGCGAAGGCCAGTTCGGGAAATCCGAGCAGGGTTGGGCGTCCTGGTGGGCGGTGGCGCATCACTTCGGCCTGCCGCTGCGCCTGATCGGCTGGAACGGAGGCAAGCAGGTGCGCGACGTCCTATTCATCGAGGACCTTTGCCGTCTGGTCGAACGCGAAATCGAAATCATGGACCGCATCTGCGGTCAGGTATTCAACATCGGCGGCGGTCTGGCGCAGTCCATCTCGATATTGGAAGCCACCGAACTGGTCCGCAAGAAGTTCGGCCGCGCCGTTCCCATTGCCGTTGACCCCGAGCCGCGGAAGGCCGATCAGTGCATCTACGTTTCCGACACGCGAAAGGCCCAGCGCGTGCTCGGCTGGTCGCCACGCATTGGGCTCAACGAAGGCTTCGATCGGATCATCGCCTGGGTCCGGGAGAATGAAGACGCTCTGCGCGGGCTCTACTGCGGCGCACAGCAGGCTATGGCGGCGAAGTAGCCGGCGAGGCGCAGTCTACACGTGAATCCCAAGCGCATCCTGGTTACCGGCTCGAGCGGCCTGATCGGCTCGGAAGCAGTCGAGCATTTCGACCGCCAGGGCCATCGCGTCACCGGCATCGACAACAACATGCGGCGGGTGTTTTTCGGTCCCGCCGGGGACACTTCCTGGAATCTCGCGCGCCTCAAGAGCGCGACTCGCAATTTCCGGCCGCTCGATCTGGACATCCGCGATCGCGAGAAGATCTTCGATTTATTCAAGGCTGAGCGCTTCGAACTGGTGCTCCACTGCGCGGCCCAGCCCTCGCACGACAAGGCGCGGGAGATTCCCCTGCTCGATTTCGAAGTGAACGCCCTCGGGACTGTGAACCTGCTCGAGGCCGCCCGCCAGTTCAGCGCCGAGGCACCCTTCGTATTCCTGAGCACCAACAAGGTCTATGGCGACGCCCCAAACGAACTGCCCCTCGTCGAGCAGGAGACCCGCTACGACTATGCGCGCCCGGAGGACTTTGATGGCATCGACGAGAATTGCCGCATTGACCGCACGCTGCATTCGCTGTTTGGCGCCTCGAAGGCGGCGGCGGATCTGATGGCCCAGGAGTATGGCCGCTATTTTGGCATGAATGTGGGCATCTTTCGCGGGGGCTGCCTCACCGGGCCCAACCATTCCGGCGTTGAGCTGCACGGCTTCCTTTCGTATCTGGTAAAAGTGGCGCTCAACGGGCAGACCTACACGATTTACGGCTACAAAGGGAAGCAGGTGCGCGACAACATCCACAGCCACGACGTCATCCACGCCGTCGAGGAATTCGCACGCAGCCCCCGCCCCGGCGAGGTTTACAACATCGGGGGCGGAAGGCGGAACAGCATCTCCCTGCTCGAAGCCGTCGCGCGAATCGAGGAAATGACCGGAAACAAAATTCGCTGCGAGTATCGTGAACAGCCGCGGATTGGCGACCATATCTGCTACATCAGCAACCTGGGCAAGCTCCAGGCGCACTTTCCCGACTGGGGGATTACCCGCTCGCTCGACCAGATCCTGAAAGAAATCATTGACGCGGAAATCGCGAACCGCCAAAGCGTCAGCCTGGCCTGAGGATATAGAGATGGCGTCCATCACCGAAAACCAGCAATGCTGGGACGCTTCCTACGACTGGCCTCGCGACGGTGACGAGTGGTCGGAGGGCTGGGGAACGCCACAGGCGCAATGGTACGGCTCCCTGCTGCCGCGCGTATTTCCATTCTTGAAAGGCAGAATCCTGGAAATCGCCACCGGCCGCGGACGATGGACCCAATTTCTCGTCGCGCATTGCGATTCCCTGGTGGGTGTGGACTTAGCCGTTTCCTGCGTGGAGCACTGCCGCAAGCGTTTTGCGGGCCGCTCGAGCATCGAGTTTCATACCAACGACGGCCTTACATTTCCTAAGGTCGCGGACCACTCGATAGACTTCGCATTCTCCTTCGATTCCCTCGTGCACGCCGAGCCCGAAGTCCTCGCCAGTTACGTGAAGGAACTCGCCAGGGTCCTGAAGCCGGGCGCCGCCGCCTTTCTGCACCACTCCAACGTCGCCGGCATCCGCCGTTCGGTTTGGGACAAAGTGAAGCGCCGCATCTCCGGCCTTCCCTATCTCCTGAACTGGCGAGACCCATCCATGAGTGCCGGGCTCATGCGTGAATTTGCGGGCCGCGCAGGGATGTCGTGCCTGCAACAGGAGTTGGTACCCTGGGGGCCGGGCTGGCCTCTTCTCATCGACTGCATGACGACTCTTGTGAATCGCCCTGGCGTGGCCTGCGCAGTAATCGAGAATCACCGTTTCCTGGAAGAGGCCGCTGCGGTCAAACGGATTTCTGCGACCTTCGAAGCCGTACCGGCTGTGGCTTCGAGAGCCGCAGGCTCGCACCGGTAACTCGTGAACCCGGCCATGAGGACCACACTACCTGTCACCGCGGTGATTGACACGTACAACCACGAGCGCTTCATCGCCGAGGCGATTGAGAGCGTCCTGGCCCAAGATTTTCCCGCGGGCGAAATGGAAATTCTGGTCGTGGATGACGGCTCGACCGACGCGACGCCCGAGATTGTCCGCCGCTACAGCGGCCGCGTGCGGTACCTCCACAAGGAAAATGGCGGTCAGGCTTCGGCCCTCAACCTAGGCTTTGCCGAGGCGCGCGGAGAAATCGTGGCCTTTCTCGATGGCGACGATGTCTGGCTGCCCAGCAAAGTCAGCCGCGTTGTGGCCGAATTCGAGAAGGAGCCGGATGCGCTTGTCGTGTGCCACCCCTACATCACCTGGCTTCCCGATAAGGGCATAGGGATGGAAGACCGGGGCTTCCATCCCATATGCGGCATGATGCCTCTCCCTCTGGCGGACGTGCTTCGTTATGGCAACTACGGCACCTGCGGCATGGCGCTGCGCCGCCAGGCAGCGGGCCCGCTCTTCCCCCTCCCTGAAGACTTGCAGATTTACGCGGACACGTATCTGGTGTTTCTGGCTGTCTGTGCCGGGAAGGTCGTGGGGCTGAATGAGTGCCTGACCAAATACCGGCACCACGAGTCGAATCTCACCGCCTTTCGGCAGCCGGACTCCGTCAAAGCAAAACGCCGCTGGGCCTGTTACGCGAGCGCTATCGAACAAGGGAAGAAATGGCTGGTCCGCCATGGACAGGATCTGGCCCGCCCGGATGTCGCGGCTCACGTCAAGCGGCACGAGTTGGTTGTGCAGATGCTGAGGTTTTATTGGGATCCGCCGGGGCGGCGCGAATATTTCCGCTACCTGCGCGAATTCCACGAACTCTACCGGCCGTTGTGGACCTGGCGCTATCGGGCGTTCCACAGGTTGCTGGCTTTTGCCGGACTAGTGCTGGGCTACGAAACGTTTATGGGTCTGCGAGATTGGTATCGCGGTTCGGACCTGTCGCTGGCCGCGCGTGAAAAACTGTTTCCAGTGCATGGCCAGGAGGCGGCGCTGTCGTGAAGATCAACGACCGCGATTTCTACGAGGCGTTCTGGGCCGGCTTCGATGGGCCGGTTGCGACGCAGCTCGCCATTCACCGCAATTCGCGCCGGCCGCTCTTGAAGCTGCTCGCGCGGCTGCTGCCGGAGGGGCGTACGGCCCGCACTCTCGAAGTCGGCTGCGGGACGGCAATCGATAGCTGCCTGCTTCCCGCAGCGCATCCTTCGGTCGCCCCGTACGCTTGCGATCTCTCCGTGAACGCCGTCCAGCTCGCGCGCAAGAATGCGGTATCGCTGGGCGTGGGACTGTGCACGTTTGCGGGCGACCTGACCGCGCTCCCGTTTGCAGACGGCAAATTCGACCTTGTGTTCAGCCAGGGCGTGCTGGAGCACTTCCGGGATCCGGCTCCGGCCATGTGCGAGCAGGTGCGCGTGCTGCGGCCCGGCGGAGCGTTGGTTGTGGACGTGCCGCAGAAATTCAATGTCTACACGCTGCGGAAGCACCAGGCCATGCGCGAGGGCAACTGGCCGTGGGGTTGGGAGACCGAATACAGCGCTCGCGAGCTGCGCTCCTGGGCCCCGCGCTACGGATTGGAAGTCGCCGGCGCGGTCGGCTACCAGCACGGGAAGGTTGTGGACCGCCTTTTCGCCCACCCTCACCGTACCCTCCATAAGCTATGGGCGCGCCGCAACGGCAGTCGCAGCACGAATGGTTATCATCCCGGCTCCCTGGCGCGCGCCTGGGAAACGCTGTGGGACGGAATTGACGCGCGGCTCGGACCCTACCTGGCGATTAATGTGGCCGTCGCGTTTTGGAAGAGATCCTGAGCAAGCTCCGGGCATGACGAACCACGCCGCCGCGATGGAAGCGCCGGCACCGGCGGCGGGAATGACGCCGGTCCCCGCCGGGAGGGCACCCGAGCGGGCACTGCGAATCCTCTTCCGGGCCGGGCTCAACAGCGACCGGCGAAGGCGCTCGGGGAACGTCGTCCTCCCCGGGGCGAACCATGCAGCGGACACGCTGCGGGGAGGAAGGGCAGTGTCGGGCAACGGCCAACGCCGGAAAGTTGCAATCACCTCGCTGGCCATCCTTAGCCTTCTTTACGCGTTAGTTGAACTTGTCCCTGGTCGTTTCGTCGTTACCGATGAAGTCTTTTATAAGGCTGCGGGACGAAATTGGGCAATGTCGGGCAAGTTCGCAGCTCCGGAGATTGTCGGCCGGTTTGGGCAGGGGCCGCCGCTCTCAGAGACCTTCTTCGCGCAACCTCCCCTGTACCCGTTCCTCTTCGGGGTTCTCACGAAGCTCGTGGGGTTCGGACCGCGAGCTTGCATTCTTTACGACGTCTTGATCCATATTTTGCTCATATGGTCTCTCGTGGTGACCGCGAGGGTCGTCTTCGCCTTAGCGTGGGGTCCGTCCGCCCTCTGCGGGGCGCTCTTCTTACCACTTGGCACGGTTGGACGGGCTGACGAGCTGGGTGTAGTTTTCGCATTGTGGGCGGCAATTGCGTTCCGATCCAAGATGTCGCGGAGGTCCAGTGCTCTGATCGGAGGTGCGCTCCTCGGGCTCTGCTGTGCAACATGTCTCGGTGCGTTTGTCTTTCTCGGGCCGCTGGCCGCATGGGAGCTGATCAGTTTGAAGCAAGACAAGCTTGCGACCATCGCGAGCCTGTGCACCGCCGTGGCCGCCGGAATGGCAGCGGTGGCAGTCTGCGTTGCCCCCATCCTGGTCAACCATCCAACCGCCTATCAACAGCTGCTTGCAAATGCGGGAGAACAGTCAGGAATTCTGAGCATGGTTACAGGGAACGGTTGGAGGACGCGAGGAAGATTGTCTCAACTGTGGGCAATCGGCCTGCGCGATGGCCTTGAGTACGTTGCCTTGGCTATCGGACTCGCGTTATTTGCCCTCTTGTGCTGGTGGCTCGACGAATCCAGGTCTGCGCCGGCTAACCAACGTCTGCTTCCTGCCGCTCTGTCGCTCATTTTCACTCTAATACTCCTTGACGGAAGGTATCCATACTTCTTATTTCCGACCACCTGGTTTTTCATCGCGTGCGTGGCTATGGCTGCCCAGGCGTTCCAGTCTATGCCTCGGCGCTGCTGGATCCCCGTGTTCGGCCTTGGCGCTTGCGTTTGGCTAGCCGCATCTATGCCGTACCTGCATAGGAAGGCTGTCATGTTGACGCTACCGGCCGACCAATCACTCGACGTGAACATGCAGCGAGTTCGCGCTGTGATTCCACCTGGTGTAGGTGTCATGACCAGCGAGTATTGGTGGATGCTTGCAGACCGGGACCGTGTGTACGACCCTCTGTTCGGCTCCCCGAACCCGGAAGACGTGGACTTTATCGTCGTGAGCGGCAATGGCTCTGGCAAACCGGGCGTGCCCCGTCGAATCAAACCAGAATATGAGCAAGCTGATATGCAGATTGTGTGCAGCCACCTGAACCCGACACCCGAATCGGTGTTCGGCTTTCCCATATCGCATAGCGCTTATGGCTTCGGCGCATATATTCTGAGAAGCAAGGTACACAACTGAATTGGGATGTGAGGCCTCGGGTGGAGAAATTTCCGCCATTCGAATTGGGAAATCGATGGTGGCCCATCTCTCCGCCAGCCTGCCGGATAGCATGGAGATCCCGTGCGTCGGCGGACGGGGTCGCGCCTGAACGCGCAAGTCCGCCGGAGGCAAGTATGGGGGAGACTTTGGGCGCTTATGATCAGGACGTAGTGGGTAGCTGTTCGCGCAGAGCGCACCAGGCCTGCGCGGCAAGGCAGTGAAGTGGTGTCACGCGGCAGCAGAGTCCAGCCAACGTCGGAGTCGGGAGAGTCCACGACCGCCAGTCGCCGCTCGAAAGATGGCACTTGTCGCTGGCTATTACGGATGCAGCAGGAGTGGGAGCAGCGCGCCCGCGAGAATCCACGATACTTCATCTGTACGGATGTGCCTGACAGTGAAGACGAATTTCTCGCATCGGGGGTTAAAGACTACGAGCTGCACGTATGCCCATTTCTCAGGGGCGCGGAATTTCATTCGCACGAAAAGACGGCGCTCGAAATCGGGTGCGGCATGGGGCGCATGACGCGGTGCTTTGCCCGCGACTTTGCTGCCGTGACCGCGCTCGACATCTCGCCGACCATGATAGAGCGTGCGCGAGAATTGCATCTGCCGCGGACGAGATTTTTAGTTGGTTCCGGCAGCGATCTCTCCGGCGTGCCGGATCGAAGCATCGATTTCGCTTTTTCTTATATCGTCTTCCAGCACATCCCTGAGAAGAAAAGTATTCTGCGATACTTCGAGGAGACCGGCCGCGTTCTGCGGCCCGGCGGTTTGTTTCGCTTTCACGTAAACGGCCTGCCGCATGTTGCGATGGGTTCGCTCGTACTTGAGGGCTACATTTCTCAGAGCCCGCGGCTCGAAGACTATGGCCTCCGAAATCTGCCGCTTATTCGCAGGCGACGGCTCGGTACATGGCTAGGTCACCCCATTTCGGTGGGTGAAGTTCGGCGCGTGTGTCGGCAGGCAGGGTTGGAATTGACCAGCGTCTCCGGTCGGTGGACCGCTGAAATGTGGCTAGGCGGCCGGAAGCACGCATAAGCGGCCTGCATCAGCGGCAGCTCTGATCCGCACTGGTTCACCGTGAACACTGATTCTGCGCGGGGTCCCTCGGAAGGCGGCACAATGGAAGCTGAGCGCCTGGCGGCAAAACGGGATCTGCGGCGCTATTGGGACGCGCATCCCATCTCGACCGACAGCGTGCCTTACGAGGCCGGAACGCGGGAATCGTTCGAAGCGATTTACGACAAGTGGAAACAGACCATTGACCAGATGCGCCTTGAATTCCTGGAATCCTGCCGGGGCCGCAAAGTTCTGGAAGTCGGCTGTGGCATCGGCAAGGACGCGCGCTTTCTGACTGAGAACGGAATTGATTACACCGGAATGGACTACAGCTTTCGCACGCTGGGTTTGGCGCAGAAGCATTTTGAATTCGCGGGACTGCGGAAGCGGTTTGTGAATGGCGACGCGGTCGCGCTGCCCTTCGCCGACAATTCCTTTGGCCAG
>OCOJ01065411.1_pt2 | contig 10945 bp, 11 predicted proteins | sample 1539251 | NCBI WGS metagenome assembly OCOJ01 (sample SAMN01911457, study PRJEB22624) | soil metagenome | biome: Soil | place: Malaysia | collected 2012-04-30 | depth RA_metagenome m
AAGCAGAAGCTGGAGTGGGCGCCGAAAGTGAGCAGACGGTCAGAGAGTCAGAGCCTTCAATGTCTCCGCCGCCTGCCTTGGTAACTCTGAGTGCCACATTCGGCCTGTCCCCCTTTGAGCGTGACATACTCTTGCTGTGTGCTGGTGTTGAATTAGATTCTAGTTTTGCACGGCTCTGCGCTAGGGCCCAAGACAGCCCGCGACTGGTTCATCCGACCTTCAGCTTCGCCCTAGCTCTTCTTCGGGGAGCACATTGGAGTGCGATTACTGAAGTATCGCCGTTGCGAAACTGGAATCTTATCAGTGTCGGGGAGGGCGATACATTAACGCTTAGTCCATTGTTGATCGACATGCGTGTCCTCCAGTACCTAGTCGGCCTATCGTATCAGGACGAGCGACTTCAAGGCTTCTTGACACCTCTTCGCGTTCGATACGAACTGCCCGAATCTCAGCATGAAATCGCGCGTCACATCGTCGAGATGTGGTCGAAGAAGTATCAGGGCCCCGCGCCCATCATCCAGCTCTGCGGTTACGGACGTGCATCGAAACAAACCATGGCCGCCTTGAGTTGTGTCCAACTAGGTCTGCAGCTACATATGATCAGAAGTGGCGATATTCCAACGCAAGCCGCAGACCAACAAACGCTCGCTCGACTCATTGAACGCGAGGCAGCTCTAAACGGCGCCTTGCTTATTGACTGCAATGACGTGGACGGGGTGGAGTATGATCGTACAGTTCGTCCGTTCATCGAAAGGCTGCACGCCCTAGAGATAGTTACCTCGCGTGCTCCTCTCACAACCGGAAGTCGATTCTCAGTACAAATCCAAGTTAGACCCCCAATGATAGCAGAGCAGTCTGCCCTTTGGGCGAGGGCGCTGGGTCGAGAAGCACTCCAACTAGAGTCTCAAATCGACGGGGTTGTGACTCAATTTCTGTTCGAGATGCCCGAGATCGAAGCCACCTGTGCAGAACTCGCAGCATCGGAGACTGGACGGAAGTTCAACTCCCACGCACTCTGGGACGCATGCCGCACACAATCACGCCCCCAACTAGAAGGCCTCGCCCAAACAATAGAAACCTCCGCCACTTGGAAGGACATAGTCTTACCTAAGCCTCAACTGGAAATCCTGCACACAATAGTTCTGCATTGCAAAGAACGAAGGAAGGTCTACGTAGATTGGGGCTTCGCTGAGAAGAGCACTAGAGGATTAGGCATAAGTGCACTCTTCGCCGGGCCAAGTGGAACCGGTAAAACCATGGGTGCGGAGGTCCTTGCGAACGATCTGCGCCTCGATCTGTACCGGATCGACCTAAGCCAAGTCGTAAGCAAGTACATCGGTGAAACGGAGAAGAACCTCCGCAGAGTCTTCGACGCCGCCGAAGCCAGCAGTTCCGTTCTATTATTCGATGAGGCAGATGCACTTTTCGGCAAACGTAGCCAAGTAAAGGACAGCCACGACCGCTACGCGAACATAGAAATCAGCTACCTCCTGCAGCGCATGGAAGCTTACCGAGGCCTGGCGATCCTGACAACCAACATGCAGGAAGCAATTGACCCAGCATTCCTAAGACGAATACGCTTCATAATACACTTCCCGATCCCCGACCAGGCACAACGCCTGGAAATTTGGAAACGAATATTTCCGTCCGACACCCCCACCGAAGCCTTGGATTTCAATAAACTTGCAAGGCTGAACATAGTTGGGGGAAATATCCGAAACATCGCCATGAACGCCGCGTTCTTCGCAGCACACGACAAAACTCCAGTTCAAATGAAACACTTACTTCAAGCGACACGCGCAGAGTTCGCGAAACTCGAAAAACCACTACCGACAAACGAAATCATCGACTGGAGCTCATAAGATGAGCATAGGAAAGCAGTCATTCAGAGCTCAATCGAATCGTTACGATCTAATCCGAGCGAAGGAGAACCACATTGCAACTAGGAACGGAGCAAATAGATTCTACACGGACAAGGTTAAGGTCGACATTGAGAGGCTTGCATTGACCGGCTTCAACCGCGCGGACAAATACCAGATCGCAATCGCTATTGAAAACGAATTGGCGAGACTCCTCTCAGAGAAAGGCACACCGTCCCTTTTGGAGAAAGACCACGATATATCACGACTGAGTCTAGCGCCCATGGTGCTAACACAAAACTCGAAAGCGCCTCAGATCGGGATAGAAGTGGCACGCCAATTGTATGTCGGGCTAGGACTATAAATATGAAATTGACACAGACCCTGTTGAGATCAACGACTGAAACGCCAAGAACTACATCGATAGAAAGAGCAGAGAACAAGAAAGGTTACTGGATTGGACTGAAAACACCAAGTCATCTTTGCGAGAGGCTAAGTCTGTGAGCATGCAAATGGCGAAGGTCCAGCGCGGTTCCGTTAAGACTAACCTCACTAACATCAGCCACGTCTGGAACGAAAGTTTGCAACGAAAATGCTGTGAAGGAAAGGAAGGTTCTACAGAAGAGTGTGAAGATTGTCGCGCGAAACGAATAGGGCTACAACGATTCACAAACTGCAAGACCCCGCAGCATTCAATTCCATCGATCGTGCACGAAGTCCTAGAATCACCTGGACAACCGCTCGACGCCGGTTCCCGCGATTTCATGGAGGAGCGGCTGGGGCAAGACTTCAGCAAAGTACGGGTCCACGCTGACAGCAAAGCTTCAGAATCCGCACTTCAAGTGAACGCGGCCGCGTACACGGTGGGAAACGATGTAGTGTTTGGCACGGAAGCGCTCCGACCCCGAACTGAACGCGGAATGCGATTACTGGCACATGAGTTAGTCCATGTCGCACAGCACTCCCAGGCAGCAAGCTCCGACACTGAGGCGATCGGCATTGATTCGCCATTTTCCAATCTAGAGATAGAAGCAGAACAAGTCGCGGACGAACTAATGAGCAGTGACCAGGGACAGATGTCGACTCCACACCAGAGATCATCGCGGATGTTATCGCGAGCATGCTTGAGCGCCGCCGACTGTGCTACCCGCCCTGGATCATTAACAACGTTCGTGGCGACAACGACTGCACCTGGGACAGACTATAGTGCCAGGTTGGCCCGCCGGCGTGCTTTGTGCACGTCAACACCACCAAACCCTGCGTGCACAGGGGGCGGACATGGTTCGCACGCAAGTGAATCTGAAAAATTTCTAAGAGATCGTTCTCCGACACGACTAGGCTTCATCTCTGGGATTTTTGTCGATAACGACTTGGTGAATTCAGACGGCAGTCTAGTATACGGCGCCTTCACTGCACCCTGCAACAGCTTTCAACCGTCTCTTCCAGGAGGAGAGTGCACATTCGTGCCGCCATCGCTTGAAAAACAAGCCGCGAAGGTGAACGCCGATCCGTCCGCGGCTACCATCGACGGTAGAAATCGATTTTCCGTGGTGACAGAGTTGCTCCAAACTCTCACACATGAGACCGAACATGCAAGGTTCGAGGTAGCGCCCGCGCTAGCTAAACCCTCACCAACCGCCTGTGATTTCAACGCTGTGAGGGGAGACTTGTCGGAGCTAGTGGCTATCATAAGCGAATTCAATGTGCGGTACCATAGGTCTCTGGCATTTATTCGTCAGGTCGACCGTCAACGTTTTCTTGACCAGTGGTTTGCAGAGGCAATCAACAACCCATACGAAAGCATCAATGGCAACCTTAAATCAATAAGATGCCAATGTGAATGCAATGACGCTGACGCATACATCAAGAAGTCAGTCGAGTCTACAACATCTGGCTGGGATACGTATGCTCGATTCCTCCTGAACGCGGAACTGCAGAAACCCAAATGGAAACTCAATTGGCCGGTTGATCCACCGACGGTTGATCCAAAGGATATACCTCCGCAGCATCCAGAGATAGAATTTGGAGATATCCCTACAAGAAGATAGGAACTGCCTCTCCAATCCATGTATGCCTATGCCCGCCCTCTACAGAGGCTGGAGATGTACCTGAGGTAAGTACGCCGAGTTCGTCTTGTCATATAGCCTCAGTCCACGTTTCGTCCTCGTTGAATCAATGAGAGGGCGATTCGCGCTGACCGATCTAATCACGGAGTCATGTTTGCCATGAGTGCATTTCCTGGGTCTCCGCGTTTGGTAAAGGGAGGTTTGGTTCTCGTCGATTGGACAAGCGGTGCGGTTCAGCGAGTGATCGCTATGCAGTACAACCCTGACAGCCTAAGTCGAACGTTGCAGGTTCAGGGTGTGACAGAGGGGGGTGATCGATCGGAGGCAACGCGTTTGAAGGGACCGCCGAATGAGACGATTAAAGTGGATGCTGAGATCGATGCGACCGATCAACTGGAAGTATCGGACGGCACCGCGCTAGATGTGGGGATTCAACCACAACTTGCCGCTCTCGAGACGATCATTTATCCAGCTAGCAGCCAGGTCCTGCAGAACTATCAACTTGCCCAGAACGGGACACTTGAAATCGACCCCATGCTTGCGCCTCTGACTCTCTTCGTTTGGAGCAAGACGCGTGTGCTACCCGTTCGGCTGACCGACTTCAGCGTAACAGAGGAAGCGTTCGATCCGACGCTCAACCCGATCCGTGCGAAGGTCAGCCTGGGGATGCGTGTGTTGAATACGAATGACTTGGGCTTCGATAACCAGGGTGGAAACTTGTTCATGGCGTACCATCAGCAGAAGGAACGTTTGGCCGCTATGAGCCAAAGCGGTAGTCTTCAGGTCTTGGGCATTGGAGGAATTTGATGAGCAGCGCCCAGCAACTCCAGGTAATGCTTCAACAAATGGGGGCCGCCCCAAGCCTATTTCCGGCTAACAGTAGATATCAGAGCATAGCTACGACCACGCTTGAATTATCCGACGGAACAACGATAGTGTACCTACTCCGTCGTTTCGTGCCTCCACCGCAACAATTCTCCGTCTTGCAACAGCACACAGTTACGCAGGGCGAGAGACTTGATAATATCGCCGCGAAATACTTGGGCGATCCTGAACTCTACTGGCGGTTATGCGACGCTAACAACGCGATGAGGCCCTCAGAGCTTACCGAGACAGTTGGGCGGGTCATCAACCTAACGCTTCCTGAAGGGATTCCGGGAAGTCAAAATGCTTAGCGGAATTCATCTGACCCTAATGATGGGGCCAGCGGTTGCTGTGCCGGTTCCCGAGGAAGTAACGGATTCGTTGAAAAGCGTACAGGTCACGTCGACTTCGGGTCGAACAACCGGATTCCAGTTAACCTTCACCTTGAGCAATCGTTCGCCACTACAGACGTTATTCCTGCTCACGGGCGGGACTAGCTTGATTCCCCTCCTTCGCGTGATACTTGTCGTGACAACGAACGGAACGCCGGACGTTTTGATAGACGGCGTGATTACAAATCATCAGGTTACGCCGAGCAACACCCCAGGCCAGTCAACTCTTGCAGTTACTGGTGAAGACTTGACTCGGGTGATGGATTACATCGATTTCAGCGGCGTTCCATACCCAGGCATGCCTCCTGAAGCCCGAGTTGCAGTCATCTTAGCAAAGTATGCGATGTTCGGCATCCTCCCCTTAATCGTACCATCTGTCCTCACGGATGTGCCGATTCCTACGGAGATGATTCCTCGGCATGAGGGGACAGATCTGAAATACATTAAGCAACTTGCCGACGATGCGGGATATGTTTTCTACATTGAACCCGGCCCCGTTCCGGGAACGAACACGGCCTACTGGGGGCCAGAGATCAAAGTTGGCGTTCCACAGCCCGCGTTGAACGTCAATATGGACGCGTTTACAAACGTCGAATCATTGAACTTCAATTTCGCTGCTGACTCCAGAGTTACTCCACTCGTTTACGTTCAGGTGCCATTTACCGAGCTGTCAATTCCTGTCCCCATCCCAGACGTCTCCCTCCTCAATCCCCCGCTGGGTGCAATACCGCCGATACCCACCAAGTTCGAACCTCTCGATGACACTGCCAAGTTCTCACCGATTCGGGCCGCTCTTTTGGGCCTAGCAAAAGAATCGGGAAGCATCGACTCTGTTTCCGCTTCGGGCACACTAGACGTGCTCCGGTATGGTCACATTTTGAAGGCCAGGCAACTGGTTGGTGTGCGAGGGAGCGGCGCGCCCTTTGACGGTTTATATTACGTGAATAGTGTCACGCACAACATCAAAGTTGGCGAGTACAAACAAAACTTCACCCTCAGCAGGAACGGACTACTATCAACTGTGCCGGTGGTGCCAACATGAGCACAGTTGAAACAACCACCGTACCCAAAAGGTACTACGGAAAATATCGTGCAACTGTCCTCGACAATGCGGATCCGATGCAGATTGGGCGGCTGCTTGTTCAGGTACCGGACGTGTCTAATGTCTTTCCGTCCAGCTGGGCGATGCCGTGCTTTCCGGTTACGGGGAAGCAGATGGGTGTTTGGTTTCTACCCCAGATCGGTGCGGGTGTTTGGGTAGAGTTTGAGCAGGGTGATCCAGACTATCCAATCTGGACCGGGTGTTATTTCGGTTCAGCAGCGGAGGTGCCTGCAGTTGCCCTCGCAGCTCCCCCTGCCGTTCCGAATTTCGTTCTTCAAACACAGGGCCAGAATACGATAATGATGTGCGATCTACCCGCTATTGGAATTCTTCTCAAATCAACAAGCGGCGCGTTGATTTCGATAAACGATATCGGAATCACCATCTCCAACGGCAAGGGTGCTACAATTCTTCTTGCCGGTACTGCCGTCACGGTCAACGAGGGAGCCCTCGTGGTAAGCTGAGGAGCACACGACTATGCCCGGCTTTTTACTACATGAGGGTGCAGTGGTTTTATGTGCACACGGCGGGCAAGCGATTCCCACCTCACCAAGCCCCAGCGTGCTTGTAAGCGGTCAGCCCGTAGCAACGCAACCGGTCCCATACTCGATCATTGGGTGCCCATTTGTTCCTCCAACGGGAAACGGCCCCTGCGTGGTTGCACAGTGGATCGTTGGCTCAACCAGAATTCTCGTTGACGGAGCACCAGTCCTTCTTCAAACTAGCCAAGCCATCTGCACCCCTACCGGAACACCAGTCAACATAGTAGCTACACAAACTCGGGTGATGGGCATTTGACGAACATCGACTATCCCTATCAATTCGACAACCGCGGTCGCACAGCTGACATCAACTGGAATACACACATAGAACAGATGATTGAGCAACTCCTCTTCACCTCCCCTGGGGAGCGAGTGAACCGTCCCACCTTCGGAACTGGGCTGATGCAACTGATCTTCGCTCCAAACAGCGACGAGCTGGCTGCTGCGACACAGTTCCTAGTGCAAGGAGCTCTGCAGCAGTGGTTGGGCGATATAATTCAAGTAAATNATGCAACTAATCTTCGCTCCAAACAGCGACGAACTGGCTGCCGCGACGCAGTTCCTGGTGCAAGGAGCGCTCCAGCAATGGCTGGGCGATATAATTCAAGTAAATTCGGTTCAGGTCGTAACCCAAGATTCGACTCTTCAGATCATGATTGAGTACATGATCCGCAGTGACGGGACGAAGCAGGTTGCGACGTTCACGAAAGGTGCAACGCCCGGATGATTTACTCGTGCTGCGACGAACTACGTCGCAATGCCTTGCGGGGAACAACGCTCAACGGAATCGATTACCTTGAGGTACTCGACCACGACGCACCCACCCAGCAGCAAAGGCAGCGTACACTGTACGTACACTTCATCAACAACCTTGCCAGCCCCCAACTGACCAGCACAAATGTTCAAATCAGCGGCGGCGAAAGAATCCAGAATATCTCCGTTACCGGAGTCTCGACCGGAACAGGAACCGAAGCGAACATTCTAACAGTGACATTAGACAAGTACGGCGACTACTCGCCTTACACCCTATCCATCATTCAGGACCAACAACATCCCCAACCACCGCAAGGCTATGATCCGATCCTATCTCACATTCAGTTTTCCTTCAAAGTCGAATGTCCGGCTGACTTCGACTGCCAACCAACCCGCATATGTCCGCCCGAGATCTCGGAAGCTCCCGAAATCAACTACCTTGCGAAGGACTACGAAACCTTCCGACAATTGATGTTAGGCCGCATGACATTCCTTATGCCAAAATGGAAGGAAAGCCATGCCGCAGATCTCGGAGTGGCGCTGGTGGAGCTCCTGGCCTACGTCGGCGACCATCTGAGTTACTGGCAGGACGCCATCGGCACCGAAGCTTATCTAGACACCGCACGGCGTCGAATCTCAATGCGAAGACATGTACGACTGGTGGATTATTTCGTGCAGGACGGATGCAACGCACGAGCCTGGGTCTACCTACAAGTTAGCGCGGATACGGGCCCCTTGCAACCTGGAACGCAATTCTACACGCGAATACCAGGTCAGCCCACACGTTTACCCAATGACCCCACCATCCTTAACCAAGCTCAAGTCGGTTTCGAACCGATGAGCGACAGCTTCACCAAGACGCTGTACGTCCAGCATAATGAAATTCAATTCTACACCTGGGGCAACCAGCGATGCTGTCTTACAATGGGAACCACCTGTGCTACGTTAAACGGAAATTTGTCACATCTGATGGAAGGCGATGTGCTGATTTTTGAAGAGGTACTAGGTCCGCGGACAGGACAACCTGAAGACGCAGACCCCACACACCGGTGCGCAGTGCGATTGACTCAAGTTACGTACCTCGACCCCAATTCGAACCCGTTAACCGACCCACTGTCCGGACAACAGATCACCGAGATCGAATGGCATCCGAACGACGCATTACCCTTCCCCCTATGCATCTCATCCAAAACAGACGACGGACAATACCTTGACAAGGTAAGTGTGGCGAGAGGAAACATCGTTCTCGCAGATCACGGCCTCTCGGTTGATAGCGAGCCGGATCCTTTCACAGTTCCAGACTCAACACTCGCTTACCCAATTCCACCGGGGACAGACCGTTGCCAAGAACAGCAGCCAACCGCCATCCTGCCCCGCTACAGGCCGCAACTCAAGGACAAACCATTGACTCACGCCGCACCATATGATCTAACAGATCCGACAGACCCCACGCTGCCGAGTTCAGCCGCGTCCGCTATGAGATGGAACGTAGCTGATGCAGTTCCCGCGATCTCACTCAGAAGCACTCTTGATGGCAACGCGACCGGCTGGCAACCTGTCTATGACTTGCTGAATAGCTCAGCCAGCGATCCCATGTTTGTCGTAGAAACTGAGGTTGACACGACTTCATACCTTCGCTTTGGGGACGATCAAAATGGTTTGCGGCCCGAACAGGGCTCTCAGGTCACTGCCCACTACCGAATCGGAAACGGCACAGCCGGAAACGTCGGTGCAGGTGCGTTACGCCACATCCTAACCAATCTCACCGAGATTGTCGCAGTNAATCCTCTACCCGCCCAAGGGGGCGTCGAACAAGAAACGATTGAAGACATCCGTCAGAGGGCCCCTAGCGCTTTTCTCGTTCAAGAACGCGCGGTAACGCCCGATGACTACGCTGAAGTGACGGACCTTCAACCAGAAGTGAAAGAGGCGGATGCAACTTTCCGGTGGACCGGAAGCTGGCACACGGTCTTCTTGACTGTAGACCGGGATGCAAGCAAGCCCGTAGACGCAAGTTTCGCATCGAACATCGAAAGCGAGATTGAACGATACCGAATGGCCGGTTACGACCTGGATGTAAACGCGCCAATCTTCGTGTCACTTGAGATAGACATGACTGTCTGTGTAAACTCAGAATACTTCCGGGCCGACGTGGAAGAAGCGCTGCTTGAAGTATTCAGCAATCGCGTTCTGCCGAACGGACAGCGAGGAGTATTTTATCCAGACAATTTCAATTTTGGCGAAACGGTCTATCTCAGTGCTTTGTATGCGGCTGCCCAGGCAGTCCCAGGAGTCGACTCTGTCGTAATCACCAAATTTCAGCGCCAGGGCCAGAACGATGCGCCACCGGATACGAGCGCACTCGACGAAGGAAAACTCGAACTCGATAGATTGGAAATTGCCCGTCTCGACAACGACTCCAACTATCCTGAACATGGCGTTTTTAGGTTGACGATGGAGGGCGGAAAATGAGCAGTGTGCCAGAGGACTGCGGCTGTTGTGCAGGCATAACCCCGGAAACCCCGGCGCTCATCACAAACCGCCCCGGACTTACGGCAATCGCCTACCGAGTTGGAACACACAACCAATTCATGGAGAGCATGCTAGCGGCATTATCCAACTCAAATTGGCCGCAGCTAAGGGCGTTGACTACACGCTCGGACGACGATTTCTCTATAGCACTGCTCGACGCGTTCGCCACGATGGCTGATGTAATAACCTTCTACCAAGAACGAATCGCCAACGAATCATATCTCCGAACGGCAACTCAACGTGAGTCACTACTTGAGTTGGCACGGCTGATAGGCTATGAACTCCGTCCCGGTGTCGCCGCAAGCGCGTACCTCGCGTTCACTTTGGACCCGGCCTACTTCAGCACACCAGGTGCCCCCGATAATATCACCATTCCTACCGGCGTCAAAGTACAAAGTGTCCCAGGCCCAAATCAGATGCCTCAGACTTTCGAGACGGTCGAGGATATTGACGCGCGCCCGGAATGGAGTGCGATAAGACCACGGCTCACGCAGCCGCAGCTTATTCTTTCATCCATGGGAAGCGTCATCGCGAAGGGCACCTCGACGAATCTCAACCCCGGCGATAAACTGTTAATCGTAGATGTCTCAGGCCCGGAGCTCAGAACAGTCAGAGCCGTGTCCGTCGATAATCAATCCCAGACAACGCAAATCGACTTCAGTAAACCATCGCTATCACCTGCACACTTGGAGCAGCTTGGTTGGCCAAGTGGATCTGTTTCAGACTTTGCGAATAAGATCGAACTTAGTGATCAAGTCGTTCAGGAAATCCTCAACGAGACTTGGGATCAAAAAGATCTGACTACTATTGCTGCGATCCAGGGCTGGGATTTAGA
>OCOJ01036331.1_pt1 | contig 10938 bp, 12 predicted proteins | sample 1539251 | NCBI WGS metagenome assembly OCOJ01 (sample SAMN01911457, study PRJEB22624) | soil metagenome | biome: Soil | place: Malaysia | collected 2012-04-30 | depth RA_metagenome m
TGTCCCAGTCGGCTAGGGCTTTCATGGGATGGAGGACGAGGAAGGTTTGCGATTCGGCGCCGGCCAACTCCTGGTACATGAAATAGTGGTCGTCCACGCCGGCCTTTTCATACACGGCCTTGAGGAATTTGACGTCCGCTTCGAAATCCGGCACGTGTCCGGCGGGCACAACGAACTGGCACGTCCAGAGGTAGCGGGCTTTGGCGACCGAGGCTGCGTCCGCGCGGTAGCTGAGGTCTTCGCGGAACATGGTGGCTATCGATTGCTTCGAAGCATGTAAGGCAGATTCCTGGTCGTGGAGGTCGGAGAGCAAATTGCGATAATCCCCGGGGGAATTCTTAAAATTATTTTGAAATTCATCGATTTCGGCAAAGGAATTGAAATGGATGAGAAAAAGCACTTCATTTGAGTCCGGAAGCACGCTGGTCAGGCCCAGAGCGCGGAAGACAACGTGGCGCTGGCTATACTGTTCGAGGATTTTTCGCACCACGTCGTTGTGTTCTTTCATTTTGCCGGGCTGAACCACTTCGCGCTCGATCCACAGCACCGGCGGCGCGCCCATCGCGTTGGTGGCACTGGGTTGCTGCGGCGACGCGGGTGAAGTCTGAGCTGAGAGCGGCGCGGGGAATCCGAGTGAGACGAGGATGAGCGCGAGTAAAAAAGAAGCAAGACTGCGGCTGTTCGTTTTTCGCATGCGAAGCCCTCCCTTGGTGCGCGCTAATTTACAGATTTCACGCCGGAAAGGGAATTGGTGGCGTGGGCTAATAGGGCAAGTTGCCGTGTTTGGCCTCGAACTCCGCGAGCGGGATCATGTCTATCGCATCCCACGGGCAGCCTTCGAGGAATGCGCCATCCGGGCCCTTGCTGGTACAGAGCTTGCAGCCGATGCAGAGCAGGGGATCAACCATGATGCGGCCAAACGGGGGATGATCGGCGTCCGGCACCCAGAACATGCAATCCGCCACGGGGCAATAATCCACGCAGGCGGGCGAGCCGGCGCAACCGGTGCAAAATTCGTTGATTACTGCGACGATGTGGGGCTTGCGCTTGCGGCGCTTGGTTTCACCCTGGGAAATCGGATACGACTTCGGGACTTCGCCGTTCACGAACTTCGCGACTGCCAAGGCATCTTCGGCCAATGGGCCCTCCCGGGGTTTCACCAACCGCTTTTGTTATTCTTCATATAGCGGACGCGGAAGTCAACGCCAACAAGCAAAAACTTGAGGCGGAAAAGCAGCATTATCTCCACTGCTCCTTCGGGAGCACGACGTACTGCGCCAGCCCGTTTCCGAATGACCAATCTTCGCGCTTGTCTTCCATCAGGTTGATGAGGACGTCTTGCGGACGAATTCCAGGCTTTTCTTGCAGGAGCGCCGCCAGGCGGGCGTAGAAGGCCTGCTTCTGCTGCGTTTCACGCCCGGCGGAGAGGAACACCTGAATGAAAATGACATCGTCCGTGCGCTCGACATCAAGGTAGTTCGGGTCGTACACGAGCTGTTCCGGGCGGTGCTCGGAAATCACCTGGAAGCGATCGCGTTCGGGGACACCGAGCGTTTCGAACATGGCGCGATGGACCGCATCGCCGACCGCGCGGATGTACGATGCCGGCTTGCCTTGCCTGAGATCAATTCGGACGAGGGGCATGATTTCCTCCTGTTGATTCTCGATTTAGCTGCCAATACTTCGATGAGGAGATGCTAGGCGCGGATTCTTACTTCATGGCGCGAATGAGAGCCTGCGTAAATTCCGCCGTGGAAGCCGTGCCGCCGACGTCGCAGGTAAGCGATTGGTGCTCGCGGTACACCTCATGTAGGGCGCCCTCAATGCGCCGCGCGGCTTTCGATTCCCCAAGGTAATCGAGCATCATAATCGCGCTCATTAGGAGCGCCGTGGGATTGGCGATTCCTTTGCCGGCGATGTCAGGCGCCGTTCCGTGGACGGCTTCGAAAACGGCGACGGATTCGCCAATATTTCCGCTGGGGACCACGCCCAGTCCGCCGACGAGGCCGGCGGCGAGGTCGCTCATGATATCGCCGTAGAGGTTGGTAAGCAGGAGCATGTCGAATTGATGGGGGTCGAGAACCATCTGCATGCAGGCGTTGTCAATGATTAGCTCCTTGTATTCGATGTCCGGATATGAGGCGGCGACTTTACGAATGGAGTTGAGGAAGAGGCCGTCCGACAGCTTCATGATGTTGGCTTTATGGATGGCGTGAATTTTCTTGCGGCCGAACTTGCGCGCATAGTCGAAGGCAAAACGCGCGATTCGTGTCGAGGCACGCTCGGTGATGATCTTCAGGCTTTCGACCACTCCCGGTACAACGGTGTGTTCGAGGCCGGCGTAGAGGTCTTCGGTGTTCTCGCGAATCAGGACGAGATCAACTTCCTGGTAGCGCGACTGGACGCCTTCGAGGTTCTTCACCGGGCGGAGATTGGCGTAGAGGTCCAGTGACTGGCGCAGGCCGACGTTGATGCTGCGCGCGCCCTCGGCCACGGCGGTCGTCATGGGGCCTTTGAGGGCCACGCGGTTCTTGCGAATGGACTCAATTACGCCGGAGTTAAGGAAATCCAGGCCGCGGCGCTCGATTTCGGCCCGCGCGGGGATCTCGTCCCAGATAATATTCACGCCGGAAGCCGCCAGGATCTGCTTTACAGCGCTCGAGACTTCCGGGCCGATGCCGTCGCCCGGAATGAGTGTGATGGTGTGCGTCATGTGAGTGGAGCATTTTAGGGAATCCACGCGCAGTTGTACACGGCGGTTTCCACTGCCGCATTTGCCTTTTTCTGGCCAACAGTCGGCTAGAAATTCCCCATGCAATTAGCGATTTATCTTATCTCGAGGCAACCATTTGGGAGGTCCGTCACGGTGGCTATCTATGCTCGTTATCGACTGCGACGTTTCCGGCTTGCGTGAATCTGATATAATGGGTGTGGAAAGTGTGGGTGCGGCCAAGCCGCTCATTCTGTGGAGGCCTTAGAAATGGTTCAATTGACACCAGTGGCAGTCTCGAAGGTGAAGGAGATTCTCTCGCAGCAGGCGCCCACCCCGGCTGGTCTGCGCGTGGCCGTGGTGGGGGGAGGCTGCTCTGGCTTCAGCTACCACATGGCGTTCGAGAATCAGGTGAACGAAGCCAGCGATAACGTGTATGAGTTCGATGGGTTGAAAGTGCTGGTGGACCAGATGAGCGAGATGTATCTGGACGGTGTCTCGATTGATTACATCGAGACCATTGAGGGATCGGGGTTCAAGTTCAACAACCCCAACGTCAAGAGCACCTGTGGCTGCGGCAGCTCCTTCAGCGTGTAAGGGATCTCTCTCGTCGTTTGTCCTTGGGCTCCCGGGAACGCCCGTTCCCGGGAGCTTTTTTGTTTTGGGCCAGCGCTTTCGACCGGAGGAAACGTTAGTCCTCGCGGAGGGCTTCGACGAGCTGGATATGCATGGCGCGGGCGCCAGGAATGGCGCTGGCGAGGAGAGCGACGGCCACGAGACACGCGGAAGCCGCGACAAGGGTAGGGGGATCGACGGGCGAGACGCCGAAGAGCAGTCCGCTCATCAATTGGCGCACGGCGAACGCTCCGAACAAGCCGATGGCGGCACCGATGACAGCCATTCTGAGCCCCTGACGCAAGACGAGCCAGAGGATGTTGGCCGGAGTGGCTCCCAAAGCGAGGCGCACGGCCAACTCCTGAGTGCGCCGGGCGACCAGGTAGGATATGACGCCGTAAATTCCGACGATTGCCAGGGCGAGTCCCGCGAGCGCAAACAAGCTGAAGAGAACCGTGGTAAATCGCTGGCCGCCGGTCTGCTGCGCGACCACTTCATCCATGGTCTTCATGTCGGCGAGGGGCAATTCGGGATCGAGTTCGTGAAGCCGGCGGCGGATTTCGGGCACGAGCGACTGCGGCTCCGAAGCCGTGCGGATGACGATGTCTTTGAAGCCGTAGTTCACGAGCGGATGCTGGGAATACAGGACTATGATTTGCGGCTCCGGTGGAAGCGTCAGGCCGGCGTTTCGGAAGTCGCCAACAACGCCGACAATCGTAACGTCGGCTGCGTCCGAGACGTTCTCTCCGCGCGGGATTCCGAGGAATGCAGGTGGGCCGATGTGCACGCGCAGGCCGAGTGGATCCTGCGCAGGAAGGTAGCGGCGCCTGAATTCCTGGCTGATTAAGGCTACGGGCGGCGTTGTGGCGCCATCGGATTCCGCGAAATCCTTGCCACGGAGGAGCGGAACGCCCATCGTTTTCAGCAGATGTGCATCGGTGACGCCAAACTGCGCTGATGGCACGTCCTGAAGGCGTGATGCCGGGTGGCCCGGAATCTCGAGCATCTGCGTCCAGCCGTTTCTTGGGGGGATGATCGTGGTGATGCTTGCGTCGAGCACGCCGGGAATCGCGCGCACCCTTGCTCCGAAATCGTCGCAAAAGCGCGTGATAGCGGCCGGATTGGGATATCGCACGCGGGGCAAATACAACTGGGCCCGAAGCAAGTGGTCCGGGCGAATGCCGAGCCCCTGAGCCTGGAGGCGCATCATGCTCTGGACCAGCAGGCCCGCCCCGATAAGCAGCATCAAGCACAGGGCCATTTCCGTCACAACCAGCACGTGGCGGATTCGATTCGTGTGGTGTCCCGGCGTGCCGGAGCGGCCGCCTTGCTTCAATGCGTCAACGAGATTCAACCGCGTGCCGGTAAGTGCCGGCGCTAGGCCGAAAAGCAGGCTGGTCGCGAGCGAGATGAGGATTGTGAAAGTAAGAACGCGCCAATCGATTCCCACTGGGCCGAGATGCAAAAGCGCGAGAGTTTGCATCTTCATCAGCGCGGCGACACCAAAATGCGCAAGGCCCAATCCGACGGCGCCGCCAAGAACCGATAGGACCAAAGTCTCCGCCAGCAGTTGCCGCACGAGGCCCTTTCGTCCCGCCCCCAGCGCGACGCGTACCGCGAGTTCGCGCTGTCGAGCTGTATTGCGAGCCAGGAGCAGATTGGCCAGGTTGACGCAGGCNAATCAGCAGAATCAGGCTCACGGCGGCCATCAGCAGGAAGAGCATGGGCCGCATGGCCCCGGCACGCGTGTCGGCTAACCGCATGAGGAGCACGCCAACGCCTTCGTCCTCCGGATGCGTGGCAGCTAAGTCGGCAGCAACAGCGGCAAGATTTTTCTGCGCCTGCTCGAGGGAAATGCCCGGAAGCAAACGCGCTAGGACTGCGAAGCCTCTTCCCCCTCGCGAACTTTCCGTCCATTGTTCTTGCTCGAAATCCTCCGGCGTCCACACTCCGATAATGCCTGTCTCCATCCAATCGGGAAATACGTCAGGCATGACGGCGACGATGGCGTAGGCCTCCTCGTTGATGTGGATCTTCCGGCCGAGGATGTTCGGATCACCGTCGTATCGTTCGCGCCAAAGCCGCGCACTGATAGCGGCGACGTAGCCCTTTCCGCTTTGGCCTTCTTCTGCTGTGAAGAGCCTCCCGAGAAGAGGCTGGACACCGAGGATTTCGAAGAAGGCGGCCGGAACCAAGCCGACACGCATTNTGCTCCGGGTCCGCGGTGGCAGAGCCAAAGCTGACGTTCTTGCGCCAGTTGTCGTAGAGGACCACCGATTCAAGGCTGTGCCCCCGCTGCACGAAATCCCGCACGTCCAGAAACGAGGGGCCGCCCGGATTGGCGAAGCCCGTGATGGGAACACCATTTTTCGTCGAGTAGATGCGCACGAGCCGATCTGCATCGCGAAAGGGCAGCGGCTGGAGTACAACGGAATCAATCACGCTGAAGATGGCCGAGTTGGCGCCGATGCCGAGCGCCAAGGTCAGGACAGCGACGGCCGTAAAGCCGGGGCTCTTGCGCAAGGAACGCGCGGCGTNAGCGCACGTCGCGGAGAAGCTTGTCGAGCCACTCGATCCCCCAGGACGCGCGGACATCCTCCGCGATCAGCGCCGTATTGCCCAGGGCGCGCCGGGCGGCATACCGCGCCTCGTCCGGGGCTGCACCGGATTCGCGCCGCTCTTCGGCTTCGAGATCGAGATGCGACCGCAATTCACGCTCGAGATCGGCATCGAGAGCACGTCTGCCAAGGAAAGGAGCCAATCGCGACCTGAGCCAGCGCCACATCTGTGTCAGTCCTCGCTCGAAGCCGGCGACATCACGAGCCCAATCGCGCGTGCGATTTGCTTCCAATTCGATTCTTGGCGGGAGAGCTGCGCGCGGCCTGCGGGAGTCAGCCTGTAGAACTTGAGCTCGCGGTTGCGGTCCTTGGCTGCTTCCCATTTCGAGATGANCCATTTCGAGATGATCCAGCCCTTGCGCTCCATGCGATGAAGAGCGGGGTAGAGCGAGCCGTGCTCGACTTGCAAGACGTCCTCGGTGGTGCGCTGGATGTGTTTGGCAATCTGGTGGCCGTGTGCCGGGCCGAAGAGGAGCGTCCGCAGGATAAGCATGTCGAGGGTGCCTTGGAGGAGTTCCGTGCGGCTACGCTCTTTCATGAGGGCCTCGATGGTAGAACTTCTACCATAGCGAGGGTAGACGGGCTACCCGAATTTTGGTTAGCCGACTGAAAGTGGCGCCCGGAGGCGTGGTGGAGGACAATCGGGGCGGGGCGCGGAGGGAAGCATGGAGCAATTCGTGTTCGTGAAGCTGCACGCCAGGGAAGGCGAAGAAAAGGCGGTCGAGGAAGCACTGCGAGAAGTATTGGGGCCGTCGCGAGCTGAACAGGGGTGTATCAGCTTTCATTTGTTCCGCTCGATGCGGGATCGGCGGCTCTTTTATATCCATTCGCGGTGGAAGGACGAGGCAGCGTTCCAAACGCACGGCAACTTGGAACATACGAAGCGTTTCCTCACGAAGGTGGATGCGTTGCTGGATCAGCCCCGCGACGTGGTCAGAACGGAAATGATTGCCTGACGAGGGAAACCCTGAGCCTCAGGTCAAGCGGAAGTGGGGAATGCAGCAGCGAGATGGAGCTGGCGCAGCATGGAGCGCTTCTTCTCCTGGTGAGCCTGCATACGCTTCAGGATGTCGGCGAGAACGCGGACGGACGTGACGGCATAAGGCCCTTTATTCAACATGACGCATTCGGCGCGCTCGCCCATGGCTGCGTCAGTGATCTCGGAGCGCGAAGGCATCCCTTTCTTGGCCAGAGTTTCAAGAACCTGCGTGGCCCAAATAACCGGGACGTGGGCGGCCTCGCATACCCAAAGGATTTCTTCCTGGACCTCGGCGAGGCGTTGATAACCGCATTCAACCGCCAGATCACCGCGAGCAATCATGATCCCGAGAGATCGCGTGCGCATGGCGGCGAGGATGAGTTGCGGCAAATTGTCAAAGCCTTTGCGTGTTTCAATTTTGAGGATCAATCCCAAGTGCTGCCCGTCTAGAGCCTCGAGGTGCCCGAGGAGGTCGTGAATGTCTGCTTCTGTGCGCACGAACGAAAAACCGACCAGGTCGGCGTGCTGGACGATGAATTTTAGAGTTTCGAGGTCGGCCGGTGATATTGCCGGGATATCAATCCGCGTTTCCGGGAGATTGATGCCCTTTTCCGCGCCGAGTTTTTCTCCTTCTGGACGCGCCTGCGTGATCTCGACGGTGACCGACTTATGATTCGCTTCGCGGATGACGCCGCCAATTTTCCCGTCATCGAACCAAACAGGCTCGCCGTGTTTGGCGTGGTCAAGAATCTCCGGCTGAGAAACGCCGATTTCCGCTGGCGCGACGAGCTGGCCCGTCTTGTCGCGGATGGCGTCGCGCCCGATCCCATTCGAACGTTTCAAGACGAGGGTATCGCGATCTTTCAGAAGAATGGTCTGCGGAATCGCGGGCAGCGCGCCAATCCGGCCTCTGTCTTCTTCCTCGACCGCCGTTTTGCCTGCCTTTGTGTCCGTCGCTTTGCAAAGCTCAAGGCCCGGGACAAAATAGATCGTTTGACGCGCGTCGGCCCAGCAGCTTCGGCCATGGACGTGGGAAACGCGCAAAATTCGTTGTGCTTTGCGCGCATCGCGCAGGCGGACTTTGTCGCCGTGGCGAAGTTTCGCCACAAATGCGCCTGAGACGGGAACGCAGGCTGTCGCAGGGGCGGGAGGCGGTTCGGGGGTATCCTCCGGAGTCAGCCAGACACGCGCGGGGGTGACCACCCGGCCGTACACGTCGCGCCGCGGCCGGCATTTGATCACCGAGGGCCCGGGCTCGATGGGGCCGGTCCGGAGTTTAGGCCCCGGGAGATCCATCAGGATCCGGCAATTGCGTCCTGTTTCTTCGCGTGCCTTTTGCAAGTTGAGGATCATGCCGAGCCAAGCTTCGGGATTGTCATGAGCGCAGTTGATGCGCATGCAGTCCATCCCATCGCGCAGAAGATCGCGCACCAGATCGTAGTCGGTCGAGGCCTCGGTGGACATGGTAACCATGATGCGGACTTTTCTTCCCGCTGGCGCGGGACCGAGCAAGGCGTCTGTATTCGCTTCCAGAAGCTCATGTCCTTCGCCAATCTCGATGGCAGGCTCGGTGGGGGAAGGCAAAGAGCTATCCGCACCCAATAGGACATTCAGGACGCGATGTACAGTCTGGACGGCGTTAAGTACGTGGCTCTCAGTGCGGCCCAGGGAAGAAAGGCCGAGTTGCGCGAGCTGTGCCTGGAGCTTCCGGATGTCGTGCCGCCGCAGGGCAAGATAGTGCGCCAGGTTTCGGGCGCTGCGACGGTGCGCGTCGTGAAGGGTTAGCGGACGCCTGAGAAGCGAGGATTCGAGATCCAGCATATCGGAGCAAAGCACGGCCAGTTCGCTCGCGAGTTGCTGGAGCAAAGATCGGTCGAGGTTACGCATGGGAGTGAAGCCCCGCCGAGAGTACGGCTGTGCAAGTCTCGAGTACTCTAGGCGCCTGATGTTACAGATTGATGACAACGAGTGGTCAGCCGGCACACCAATGCGGGCCGACATTCAATTGTTCCAAGTTAGTGTCTTTCTATCGGTGGATCCAGTTCCACAAAACGCCAAGGATGGAAGCCACCACGTAGCCTAGCCCTGCGCCCAGCCGGCCGCTGCCAGAAGCAACCAAATCACATGCCATCCCCCGGCGCGCGTTCCCAGCATCAGCCCTGTCCTGTTGGGAACAAGCCTCCCCACGGCCTTCTCCTATTCGGGTTTATCTGAGCACTGTGCGTGCGTCCCGTAAGTGACTCTGCTCACAGCGGCTCGTGATACAGAGCACGTGATTGGCACAAGGTCTCCGTTCGGCGGAAGGGCGGCAAACGATCGAATGGCGACTTGTCACTGGTGAGCACCTCTCGTATGCTAGGGCTGACTCATGAAGATCGCTCTGGCCCAGTTCAACCCCACCGTTGGCGATTTTGAAGGCAATGCAGCCCGCATTCTTGATCTGGCGGACCAAGCCCGGTTGAATGGCGCGGACCTCGCGGTCTTTTCCGAGCTGTGCGTTTGCGGATATCCGCCGCAAGATCTGATCGAGCGGCCGGCCTTCGCCGAACGCAATGAGAAAGCGCTCAGGCAGCTTGCTCGGGCTATCCCGATTCCGTCACTCGTCGGCTACGTCGGGAAAGCGCAAGACAATACGGGCAAGCCCGTAGCCAATTGCGCCGCGCTCCTCGCCGGCGGGAAGGTGGTCTTCGAGCAGCGCAAGATGCTGCTGCCCACCTACGACGTCTTCGATGAGACGCGTTACTTCCAGCCCGCGAGCGCGCAGTACACTTTTCGCCTGAATCCGGAAGTGCTCGGAATCACCATCTGCGAGGACTGCTGGAACGACAAGAATTTCTGGGCGCAGCGGCTCTACAAACGCGACCCGGTCGCCGAGCTGGTAGGGCAGGGAAGCAGCGTAGTGCTGAATATCTCGGCGTCGCCGTATACGCTCGATAAGCGGGCGCTGCGGCACGACATGCTGCGCGCCATCGCCCTCGAGCACCACGTGCCTATGATCTACGTGAACCAGGTCGGTGGGAACGATAGCCTCGTCTTCGATGGATCGAGTGTGGCGTTCATGCCGGACGGTCGCGTCGCCGCGCTGGCTCATTCCTTCGAAGAGGACCTGGTGATGTTCGACACGGTAACCGGCGTGGGAGACGTCCGTCCGCAACCCGTCGACGAGCTGGCCGCGGCCTACCAGGCATTGGTGCTGGGGACGCGCGATTACATCCGTAAATGCGGCTTCCATAAAGTGGTCGTGGGCTTGAGCGGCGGCGTGGACTCCGCGCTGGTGGCCACCATCGCCGCCGACNCATCGCCGCCGACGCCATCGGCGCGGAAAACGTCCTCGGCGTGGCCATGCCCGGCCCTTACAGCTCGGAAGGCAGCCGGAGAGACGCGCGCTGCCTGGTGAAAAATCTGGGCATCGGATTTCTGGAGATTCCCATCGACGGTACGTTCGCGAGCTACCGTCAGGCTCTGACGCCCGCGTTTGCCGGCCGCCCCGAGGACGTGACCGAGGAAAACATTCAGGCGCGCATCCGCGGCAATCTCCTGATGGCGCTCTCGAACAAATTTGGCTCGATGGTGCTGAGCACCGGAAACAAATCCGAGATGGCCGTGGGATATTGCACTCTTTACGGCGACATGGCCGGCGGCCTGGCGGTGATTTCCGACGTGCCGAAATCCATGGTTTATGAGCTATCGAAGCTCGTGAATCAAGAGCGGCCGCGCATTCCGCAAGCCACGATTGNAAGCCACGATTGAGAAGGCCCCGTCGGCCGAGCTCCGGCCGAATCAGAAGGATTCGGACACGCTGCCGCCCTACGAGGTGCTGGACCGGATTCTGAAAGCGTATGTGGAGGACTTGCGCAGCCCCGAAGAAATCGCCGAGCATTTTGAATTTCCGCTGGAGCTTGTCCGAAAGGTGGCGCGCTGGGTAGATCAGAACGAATACAAGCGCAAGCAGGCCCCGCCGGGCTTGAAAATCACTTCGAAGGCATTCAGCGTCGGGCGGCGTTTCCCGCTCGCCC
>OCOJ01046750.1_pt1 | contig 10936 bp, 13 predicted proteins | sample 1539251 | NCBI WGS metagenome assembly OCOJ01 (sample SAMN01911457, study PRJEB22624) | soil metagenome | biome: Soil | place: Malaysia | collected 2012-04-30 | depth RA_metagenome m
AGGTGGATGAAGCGGGCCATTTTTTTCAGTTCTTTCTTTTCGATGAAGTTCAGGGGATCGAAATTCTTGACCTCGGCCGCGATCTGGCAGGCAAAATTGCTGGCGTCAAAGCTGGTGATTCGCGTAACGCCGCTCTTGCCGGCCAGCAACCCTTTCCACACTTCGCCGGTGCTGTTGCCAACGCCGCAAATCAGGCCGAGGCCCGTGACTACGACCCTCCGTGGCAACTATTTCCCCGCCTTCGCGTGCTTCCCGATATAGTCGATGGCGTCTTGCACGGTGCGAATCTTTTCCGCATCCTCGTCAGGAATTTCGATATCGAAGGCCTCTTCGAAGGCCATCACCAGCTCGACCGTGTCGAGCGAGTCGGCGCCCAGGTCATCCACAAACGAAGCGCTGGCGGTGACTTCCCCCTCATCCACGCCCAACTGCTCGACGATAATCTGCTTTACCTTCTCATCTACGGCTGCCATGTTTTTCCTCGTTTGCCTCGATTAGATTAAAAACGATTAGATTGAAAACGATTAGATTCGGAATTTGTTTCTTCGGATGCGCCCCCGGCAAGATCTCCCTGCCTGGTCCATCGCACCTTGGCCCTCCCGCGAGTCGCGCACCACCGCTACCACGAATTAAGGCGAGTGTGTAGTGTAATGGTCCGGGTAAATGGCTGTAAAGAAAGCGCAGGCACAATCTCGGGTCAGCGCTTGTGGTATACCTTCAGCATCCTAAACGCCGCCGCTGGCGGCGGTCAAACCCATGCGTGCCGTGGTGCAGCGTGTCAGCCATGCGAAAGTGACCGTACAGGGCGTGACTACGGGCGAGATCGGCGCCGGGCTGCTCGTTCTGCTCGGCGTAGGGCAAGCCGACACCGAGGCCGACGCGGCTTACCTAGCCGAAAAAATCTCAGGTCTGCGGATCTTTGAAGACGATCAGGGCAAGATGAACCGCAGCGTGCGCGACCTGAGCGGCAGTGTCCTGGCGGTCTCGCAGTTCACGTTGTATGGCGACCTGCGCCGCGGCAAGCGGCCATCGTTCGACGCCGCCGCGCCGCCGGAGAAAGCTCGCCAGCTCTATGAACTCTTCGTGAAGCGCGTTCGAGCCGCCGGACTGCATTGCGAAACCGGGCGCTTCCAGGAAATGATGCGTGTCGAGCTGGTGAATGAGGGACCGGTGACCATTCTGCTGGATTCGGCGAAAACCTTCTAGCACGGCACGCGATCTCAGCGTGCCGCCAGAATTGCGTCGGCCACGCGCGCGGCCTCGACCGAAGCCTTCACATCATGCGTGCGCAGAATGTGCGCCCCTTTGAGAATCAGCGCTGTCTGCGTCGCCAGAGTTCCATACAGCCGGTCTTGCACGGAGGCGTCACGGCCGTCCTTCGCCAGGGTGCGGCCAATGAAAGACTTCCGCGAAGTGCCTGCCAGCAGCGGCAGCCCCGCAGACTGCAGTTCGCTGAAGCGCGCCAGCAGCGGATAATTCTCCTCAAAGTTCTTGCCAAAACCGAAGCCCGGATCAAGCACAAGCCGCTCCCGCCGCACTCCCGCAAGCGCCGCAGCTTCCGCCCATTCTTTGAGCTCGCGCTTCACTAGAAGCACGATGTCGCCCGGCGCCGGGAGCGTCCGCCATTCTTCCGGGCGTCCACGCATGTGCATCAGCACGGCCCCGCATTTCAGTTCAGCGAGAGTCTTTGCCATCAACGGGTCCCAGCGAAAACCGCTGACGTCGTTCACGATCTCGGCGCCGGCAGCCACGGCCGCACGGGCGACACTTGCTTTATAAGTGTCGACGGAAAGGACCGCAGTGGGATGCTTCTTCTTCAACTCCGCAATCACAGGCAGCACGCGCCTTTGCTCTTCTTCCGCGCTGACCGAAGTCTTCGCAGCATGAACGGCACTAGCAGGGGAAGACGCAGCCGCATTGCCTTTCGCAGGCTCCGCAGTTTCCACGCACGCGCCCGGACGCGTAGACTCGCCGCCGATGTCCAGAATGTCCGCACCTTCGCTCAACAGACGCTCGCTGTGCTTAACCGCTTTGTCGGAATCCAGATACAACCCGCCGTCCGAGAACGNCCCGCCGTCCGAGAACGAATCAGGTGTCACGTTTACGATGCCCATAATGAGCGTGCGCTTGCCCAGTTCAAGCGATCGCGCGCCCAGGTTCCACTGGAAGACCGGCCTCATCGGCCAAGATTCTAAATGAAACATACGGCGGATCTGGGGGACCTGTCTGGGATTGCGAGTCTGGAGGGGAATCTGTCAACCCCGTCGCGCGGCAGCAGCCCGTTTTCGCACGGCGGGCAAAACTCCTGGTCCAGTGCCCGTCGGAGGCTTGCGCATGCCTTCCAAAAGTTGCTTGAGTACCAGAGCGTTGTTGCGCTGCTCATTCTTTGAGGCAAACAGCAGCGTAAGGCGCTTCCTCTTATGGGCCAGGGAGTACAGTTCTCGCAGTCCGGCCTCAGCCTCTGGACGCGAGAGTTCTTTGAGATATTTCTTGCGAAAGCTCTGCCAATCATCCGGCCGGGCATGGAACCACTTACGCAGTTCATGGGAAGGTGCGACTTCGCGCAGCCATTCATCGATCGCTGCCTGGGCTTTCGTGAGCCCGCGGGGCCACAAACGATCGACCAGGACGCGCGTGCCGTCGCTCGGCTGCGGCGGCTTGTAGACTCGTTTCAGTGCGACTGTCCTGGGCATGTCTCTGCTCTATTATTGTAAGACGATTGTGCCGGCTGCGCTGGCTCCGGCCCGAGACGAAAGTGATGTCATGGTAGATCGGCTGGTTTTTCGTGTGAAGAAGGCAAACGCCTGGGGTTTTCCCGCCGCCGCGTTCGCAGCCATATGCATGTCGGTAATGCTAACGCTGCTTTTTGCCTGCGACGTGGAACGCCGCAAGTCCGACGCCGAACTTGGACTCAATCCTCAACAGGCCGCTGGACGCAGGATTTATGACTCGCAGTGCGATCGCTGCCATGAACCCTACTCCACGCGGGGCAAGAAAGGTCCGGGGCTTAAGGGAGTCTTTCAGCGCCCGTATCTTTCGGTCAGCGGCCTTCCCACCAACGACCAACGCGTGACCGACATCATTCGCCTCGGGCGCAAAGAAATGCCCGGCTACAGCCAGACGTTGAGTCCGCAGGATATTCAGGACTTGCTCGCGTACATGCACACACTCTGAGCCCTACTGGTCCGACTCCAGTTTTTCCCGCGAACTCATGGGATAATCTCCACTGTGACGAATGCCGCGAAGCTAGAGCTTTTTCGCAAACTGCCATCAGTGGACGAGTTGTTGCGCACCAGCGAAGCAGCCTTGCTGGCTGAAAGCTACGGAATTTCTGCCGTGACCGATGCCGCCCGCTCTGTGGTGGGCCGCATGCGAGAAGAAATCAGCTCAGGACTGCTGGATGAGCAATCGCTGGAAATTGCTCTCGCCGCGGTTGGCAGCGCGATCGAACAGCAGCTTCGACAGTCTCTCAGTCACTCACTGCGTTCCGTGATCAATGGCACCGGCGTCATTCTGCATACCAATCTCGGCCGCGCTCCGCTGGCCGCGGCTGCCATCGAACACATTCGCGAAACGGCAACCGCATATTCGAATCTGGAGTTTGATCTCGACCGGGGCGAGCGTGGTAAGCGCGACGTTCATGTCGATCGCTTGTTTCGCGGACTGCTGAGTGGCAACGGATCGGCGGAGACCTCCACTATCGTCGTCAACAACAACGCGGCTGCCGTGCTCTTAGCTCTCAACACGCTGGCGGAAGGCGGCGAAGTCATCGTCTCGCGCGGGGAACTGGTTGAAATCGGGGGATCGTTTCGTATTCCCGACGTAATGGCCAAGTCGGGCGCAATCCTCCACGAAGTGGGCACGACCAACCGAACGCGGATCGCCGACTACGAAAATGCGATCAACGCCCGCACACGCCTGCTGCTGCGCGTGCATCGATCGAACTTCGAAATCAAGGGCTTCACTGAACAAGCCTCCACCGCAGAACTTGTCGCCGTGGCTCGCAAGCACGGCCTCTCGCTCATGGAGGATTTGGGGAGTGGCGCGCTCGTCGATCTTCAGTCATTCGGAATCGCCGGTGAACCCAGCGTCCTTGACAGCCTGTGCAACGGCGTCGACGTCGTGACTTACAGCGGAGATAAACTGCTCGGTGGCCCACAGGCTGGGATGATCAGCGGCAACCGTGAACTGGTTGCCCGCATGCGCAAGAATTCACTGTTTCGGGCGCTGCGCGTCGATAAACTGACCTATGCCGCGCTGGAAGCGACATTGCTGGCATACGTACGCGGAGATCACGATGCCATTCCCGCGCTGCGCATGATGCGGCTTACTCGAGATGAAGTCGGCAAGCGTGCCCAGGCTCTCGCGGCGGAGCTGCGCTCGCCGAAACTGCGGATCGAGGTTGTCGACGGAGAATCCGTCATCGGCGGCGGCGCCGCACCGTCTGCCGTGCTGCCCACGCGATTGCTGGCGGTCACATGTGACGGTCTCAGCGCCGACGAACTCGCCGCGCGGCTGCGCGCTTCCGATCCTCCCATCATCGCGCGCGTCGACGAAGGCCGCGTCCTGTTGGACCTACGAACTGTGTTTCCTCATCAGGATGCGCTGATCGCCAGCACGCTCGCACGAATCGGCGCTTGATTCCGCGCATCGGAAAGCTCGTGGCTCGCCTCTTCACCATCGGTCACTCAACGCGGACTATCGAGGAACTCGTGGAAGCGTTGCAGGCTCATCAGATCAAGACGCTGGTCGACATTCGTGCCTTCCCCACGTCGCGGCAGCTCCCGCAATTCAATCGCGAATCCCTTGAGAAAAGCCTGCTAGCCGCCGGAATCGCCTACGTCTGGATGAAGGCCCTCGGCGGATATCGCAAGAAAATTTTGGCCCAGTCCCCTAACATTGCGCTGCGCAATCCGAGCTTCCGCAACTATGCCGACTACATGCTCACGCCTGAGTTCGAGGGAGCTGTCCAGCAACTGCTAGCTCTGGCCGAGCGCTCACCCACGGCTTATATGTGCGCCGAGCGGGTCTATTTTCACTGCCACCGCATGCTGGTGTCCGATTGGCTGGTCGCGCACGGACATGAGGTGCTGCACATCGACGGCACCGGACCGTTGAGAGCGCACACCCTAACCCCGGAAGCTCGTCTGCTCGACGGCAGGCTGATTTACCGCGGTGACAGATTGTTGTAGAGTCACTGTCTGGCGCACTCAGATTTCGGCAATAGCAAACGGAACCGTATTCATGATCGTTGGCACAGGCATCGATATCACCGAGGTTCCGCGCATTCGCCAGTCCATCGAGCGCTTCGGAGAACGCTTTCTGCGCCGGGTCTTCACCGACGGCGAGATTCGTTACTGCGACTCCAAGGCGAACCGCGCCGAGCGGTATGCCGCCCGTTTTGCCGCCAAGGAAGCCGCGATGAAGGCCCTGGGCACGGGCTGGAACCACGGTGTCCGCTGGCGCGACTGCGAAGTCGTGCGCATGCCGGGTGGACGTCCGACCATCACCTTTCATGGGAAAGCCGCAGAGTTCGCCGCGCGCCTCGGAGCTAAGAATGCCGCCCTCTCGCTCTCTCACACCGCCGAGCAGGCCATCGCGCAGGNTGATTCTGGAAAACTGAATACGCGGTCGCGGGCAGCGGTCGGCAACCGGCCTTCTGCTAGACTGTCGCGTCCGAATTCTTTATGGCCGCCATCGCCGCAGACCTTCCTCTTACTTCGCCGCAGGCACAGACCCAGGAAAGCACCCTCATCATCGGGCTGGGCCTGACGAGTTTCTCCGCTCTGTTGCTGGAGTTGTCACTCACGCGCTTGTTCTCGGTGGTGCTCTTCTACCACTTCGCCTTCCTCGCGATTTCGATTGCGTTGCTCGGCCTGGGTGCCGGTGGAGTCTTCGCCTATCTCCTGAAAACCAGGCTTGTCGCGGTAGACACGCGCACGCTGGCGGCGCGGTTGTGCCTAGCGAACTCAGTTGTAATCCTCGTGGTGCTGGAGATCGTACTGCACGTCCCCGTGGCTCTCGACGTTTCAGGCAAGAACTTCCTGCGCCTGACTGTGCTCTACCTCGCCTCAGCCGTGCCTTTCTTTCTCACTGGCCTTTTGTGCTCAGTCTTATTCGCCCGCGAAACCCATCGCATTCCCCGGCTCTACGGCGCCGACCTCTGCGGAGGCGCACTGGCCTGCCTTGCGGTCGTGCCTCTGCTGAACTGGCTGGGCGGACCTAATACCATTCTCGCCGCGGCCGCCGTGCTGGCGCTCGCAGGCGCGATCTGGACTGGCTCGAGAACGACACGTCGCAACGCGGCCCTCCTCGCGTTGGCGCTCGCCGCCCTCATCGCCGCCAATCATTCCGGGCGATTCATTGATGTGGTTTACGCCAAAGGGATGTTCCGCGATCCCAGTTGGGTGGAATTCGTCCGTTGGAACGCGCTTTCCCGCGTCGAGGTCGATCGCCAGGGACAGGCCAAGGCCATCGTCATCGACGCCGACGCATCCACCTACATCATGAATGCGGACCTCACGCACTGGCGTGACACCGCATGGGAGCACAATCTCATGTCTGCCCCGCCCGCGCTGGCCAACGTTCTGCGCCCGCACGGAGACTACGCCATCATCGGCCCCGGCGGAGGCGTGGATGTCTTGCGCGCTGTCGCCAATGGCAGTGCAAGCGTAACCGGGATTGAAATCAATCCCATCATCGCCAACACGATCATGCGCGGTCGCTATGCGGACTATACCCAGCACCTCTACGAGCGGCCTGACGTTCACATTTACGTCAGCGACGGCCGGTCTTTTGTTCGCGCGACGCCGCTGCGCTTCGACGTCGTGCAGATGACTCTGGTGGATACCTGGGCTTCCACCGCCGCAGGCGCTTTCGCGCTGAGCGAGAACAATCTCTACACTGTGGAGGCCTTCCAGGAATACTTCGAGCNTTCGAGCACCTCAAACCCGGTGGGTTCGTCGCCATCACGCGCTGGGAGTTCCGTCAGCCCCGCGAAGCTCTCCGCGTCGTCTCAGTCGCCATGGAAGCCCTGCACCGGCTCGGAGTCGGCGATCCAAGGCGCAACTTTATCGTCGCGTCCCAAGGCGCGCTCAATGAAGACGGCATTCCGGTTGTGGTCCTGGCCAAGAAAACTGCGTTCACGAACGATGAAGAAAGCGCAGTACGATCTCATCTCGATGGCTACCGCGAACTGGACGCTTTGTATCTGCCCTCGCAGCCTGGGCGCAATCCCTTTTCTGACCTGATCCTTCGNGAACCATCCTTATGCGTTCGCGCGCGACTACGCTTACAACGTCTCTCCGGTCACAGACAACGCACCATTTTTCTTCTTTACGCTCAATGCCAGTCAAATCCTTGGGGAAAATGGCCTGCGGCGCGGCATCGACTGGAAAGTCAATCTCGGCGTCCTGGTTCTGATTCTTGTGCTGATCATTTCCTTCGTGGCCGTGCTCGCTTTTCTGATCTTGCCTTTGGCGCTGCGTAGCCGAAAGACTCGCCACTCGCCGATTCCCCTGTTCTATTTCGTCGCCGTCGGCTTGGGTTACATCACCGTGGAGATCGCCTTCATCCAGCGCTTTGTACTCTTTCTCGGGCACCCAACCTACGCCCTCACAGTGGTCATTTTTCTGCTTCTGTTGTCGAGCGGCGCGGGGAGCCTGTTTTCACGCCGGTGGCTGCCGCGGACTGAGGCGGCCTGGATACCCTTGACGCTGGTGATCGTGACACTTCTGGTCTTCGTCTTCTTCCTGCCCAGCCGCCTGTCGGCTTTGGTTGGGATGCCATTCGGTTACCGGCTGCTGGTGAGTGGCGTACTTCTCGCGCCTCTCGGATTCGTTATGGGCATGCCCTTTCCCACCGGCCTGCGGGCGCTGGCGTCATTGCCGGCTCCGGAGTTTCCCGCAGGGACAACATTCGCCGACAACGCGGTCGAGTGGGCCTGGGCGATGAATGCCGCCGCCAGCGTGCTCGGGTCGGTGCTGGCCATGGTCATCGCCATCCAGTTCGGATTGACCGTCACTCTGGCTTGCGGAGCGGGCGCCTATCTGCTGGCCCTGTTGCTGCTTCCTGTACTGAAGGCGCGGGCAGCTTAAGAGCAGCCTGGGGTTTGTTATCATGCAGCCAGGGGCGGCTCACGAGTCCCAGTTATAGTGCAACCCGAACCGCCCGGACTGGCGCTCTGAGGGAATCTTTTGCCGAGCCAGAAGCAGCTCAAATGGTCCCAACTGCGGGTCGGGATCACCGTCATCGTGGCCAGCGGGACGCTCGCTTTGCTTCTGCTCCTGATGAGCGGCACCACAGGCCTGTTCACCAAACGAATCATCCTTAAGTCCTACTTCGATAATGCCAGCGGCCTGCGCACCGGCGCTCCCGTGCGCTTGAGCGGCGTCGACATTGGCAACGTCGTCCGAATCCGGGTCGTCCCCGACAAAGACAAGCAGCTGACCCCGGTCGAAGTAACCATGAAGGTCAGTACGAAGTACGCCTTCAACCTGCGCCAGGATTCTGTGACCTCCCTCGACACCGCCGGCGTCCTGGGCGAGACGTATCTCGACATCGACAGTGCGCAAGCCGTCGGCCCGCCGGCGAAGAACGGAGACGTGCTGCCGACTGCTATTCATCCCGACTTTAACGCCGTCGTGCGCTCCAGCCAGAGCACGCTGCAGAACATGGACGCGCTTATCAAACGTGCCGACCGCATCCTTGCCTTCGCAGAAAGCGGAAAAGGATCGCTGGGCAAGCTGATTTATGATCCCACGCTCTATAACCGCTTCTCGGCCACTGTCACTGATTTCCAGAANGATTGTCGAGCAGGTCAGCTCGGGTCAGGGCAGCCTGGGTGCGTTGATCAACCGCAATGACGCGTACGAGAAGTTCAATAACACCCTGGACAGGATGAATGCGGTGATCGATGACTTGCAGGCCGGCAAGGGAACAGCGGGCAAATTCCTGAAGGATCCTTCGCTCTACAACAATGCCAATGACACTATCGCCAACGTGAAGAAGCTAACCGAAGACATCAACGCGGGCAAGGGAACCCTGGGCAAATTGACCAAAGATGAGGAGCTCGCCCGCAAGCTCGACACCACCATCACCAAGCTCTCGCAGTTGACCACGGAACTCGAAGCCGGACAAGGAACGGCGGGCAGGCTTATCAAGGACGAGTCTCTCTACAACAACGCCAATCAAATGCTGGTCGAAAGCCGTGACCTGGTGAAGAGCATCCGGGAAAATCCCAAAAAGTACCTCAGCATCAAAATGCACATCTTCTGAGTCTTCTCGCACCTGCGGTTGCCCCACCCTTCTCGCGTTCGTTGCGAGAGGGTGGGGATTTTGACTTGTGTGGGAAGCAAAGACAACCCGGTTTACGCTAGAGGCATGGCTGTCGCCTCCGCCTGCGCGTGCGCGTGGTAACTCGACCGCACCAGCGGCCCCGACTCCACGTGGCGGAATCCGAAGCGCAGAGCCTCGTTTCGCAGGTACAAAAACTCCTCGGGAGTGTAGAACCGGGCAATGGGCAGGTGATCTCTTGAAGGCCGCAGGTATTGACCAATCGTCAGAATGTCCACGCCACGGCTGCCTAGATCGCGGAAAACCCCGACCAGTTCTGCGCTTTCCTCGCCCACTCCGACCATCACACCGCTCTTCGTGACCATCCCCGGCGAGAGCCTCTTCGCGTGTTCCAACAGTATCAGCGTCCGCTCGTAGCGCGCGCCGGAACGCACCGCGCGATAGAGACGCGGCACCGTTTCCGTATTGTGATTGAGCACATCGGGCTTGGCTTCAAGCACAATCCGCAGCGATTCTTCCACGCCTTGAAAGTCAGGAATCAGCACCTCGACGCGGCAATCGGGCGTCAGCTCGCGAATCTCACGGATCGTTTCCGCAAAAATCCTGGCACTGCCGATGTTGTCATCATCGCGATTCACGCTCGTAACGACCGCGTGTTTCAAACCCAAGGTCGCAACCGCCTCCGCGACCCGTCGCGGCTCGTCCCAGTCGATGGGCCCTGGACGTCCCTTGGGCACGGCGCAGAACCCACAGCGCCGCGTGCAGATATCGCCCAGCAACATGAACGTCGCGGTCTTGTAGTTCCAGCACTCTCCAATATTCGGACACTGCGCCGACTCGCACACCGTATGCAAACCGAGCCCGCGCGCGAGTTTCTTCAGATTGTGGAAGTTCTCGCCCACCGGCGCTTTGGCCCTTAGCCACTGCGGCTTCGGCATGCGCAGCGGCGGCGCCAGCTCAATCTGAACCAGTTGGGAAACCCCAGCCATTGCTTCGATTTTATCAGTTGTCTTTGCGCGATGAGGAGAGGAGCTTGCTGGAACCTACTGTGACTATTTCTAGGATATGCAAGGTCGTGAGACTGACCGTAAGTCGAAGCTTCAAGGGCGTTGCCGGAACGTTGGCCTCGTCCGGAACGTGCGGAGCATCCGCGACCACAACAATCCTCGAAGAATCATTTGCAGCGAAGCAAGTTTGGGGGTAGACGAGCCACAACGTTGACTCGGCCTTCGGGATGTGTGCGTAAATCTCCTTGCGGATTATTTGGTCGAGTCCCCGGATTTCCCTTGGTACCGGACCGCTGACGTCGAAGACTCTGACTTTCGCGTCGTCAGCGGCATACAGGTCCTCGAGGAAGATGCGCTTACTGTCGCTGCTCCAAAAAACCGTACCATCACGTTCAATGAAACCGACACTCCATATCTTTGAGCTGTGGGTGTCCCGGATGTGCAAGCGCGCTTGCCGCCCCGAAAGGTCTACGGCCGTAAATTGCCACCTTCCATCGGGGGACTCCAGCGATCGCGTGGACCAAATGTCGATATCGACCCGTTTCACAGGACGACCGCACTCTGCTGCGAAACCAAGACATGCCGCTGAAATGCAGAAAAGTAAAAGCACAGTGTGCCTTCGTCGCATATCCCCA
>OCOJ01037194.1_pt1 | contig 10915 bp, 10 predicted proteins | sample 1539251 | NCBI WGS metagenome assembly OCOJ01 (sample SAMN01911457, study PRJEB22624) | soil metagenome | biome: Soil | place: Malaysia | collected 2012-04-30 | depth RA_metagenome m
ATGCCGGGGCAAGGGGGGTCGACAATTTTTCCCGAAGGATACTACCCCTCTCAAGGTTTGACCGTCTTTTTCCTACGCCTGTAAGATCAAAAGAGCACTCAGCCTTCAGCAGTCAGTCGATGCGGTTGCCCCAGAGCGGCTTCCGACTGGCTGATTGCTGAAGGCTGAGTGCTGACTGCTTTTCGCATGCCGCACGAACTGCCCAAAGCCTACGAGCCCGGTGCGATTGAGGCGCGCTGGGCCGAGTACTGGGTTAAAGAAAAACTCTTCTCGGTTCCCGCGCCCGCACCAGGCGAAACGCGTCCTGTGTTCACGCTGCTGCTGCCTCCGCCCAATGTGACCGGCCGCCTGCACATGGGCCACATGCTCAACCAGACGCAGATGGACATCGTCGTGCGCTGGCATCGTATGCGCGGATTCATCACGCTCTGGCTGCCCGGCACCGACCACGCCGGCATCGCGACGCAGATGATGGTGGAACGTCAGCTCGCGAAAGAGGGCAAGAAGCGGCGCGACCTGGGACGCGAGAAATTCATCGAGCGTGTGTGGGAGTGGAAGAAGCACTACGGCGGCGCCATCCTCGATCAGATGAAGCGGCTGGGCGCATCGGTCGACTGGAGTCGCGAGTACTTCACCATGGACGAGAATCTGTCGCGCGCGGTGCGCGAGGTATTCGTCCGGCTCTACGAGGAAGGGCTGATTTATCGCGGCAAGTACATCGTCAACTGGTGCCCGCGCTGCGAGACGGCCATTTCCGATCTCGAAGTGAAGCACGAAGAGGTGGCCGGCAAGCTGTGGGAGATTCGCTATCCGGTCGTGGGCAGCTCCGAGTTCATCACGGTCGCGACCACGCGCCCCGAGACCATGCTGGGCGACACGGCCGTTGCCGTGAACGCAGCGGACGCGCGCTACATCCATCTGCACGGGAAGAGAGTGCTGCTGCCGCTGATGAAGCGCGAGATTCCCATCATCACCGACGAACTGGCGCAGCCCGAGTTCGGCACGGGCGCGGTGAAGGTAACTCCGGCGCACGATCCGAACGACTTCGAAGCAGGCAAGCGCCACAACCTTCCTCAGATCGACGTGATGGATGAGCACGCGCACATGAATCAGAACGCCGGGCCGTACGCCGGACTCGATCGCTTCGAGGCGCGCAAGCGCGTGCTGCACGATTTGAAGAAACAGGGATTCCTAGCCGGTGAGAAAGACTACACGGTCGCCCTGGGCAAATGCGATCGCTGCGGAACTGTGGTCGAGCCGCGATTGTCGGAGCAGTGGTTCGTCAAGATTCAGCCGCTGGCCGACCGAGCGAAAGAGGCGGTCGAGAACGGCGAGATCACGATTGTCCCCGAGAATTACCGCACCATCTACCTCAATTGGATGAATAACATCCACGACTGGTGCGTCTCGCGGCAGTTGTGGTGGGGGCATCGCATACCGGCGTGGACCTGCGCCGATTGCAAACATGTGGTGGTCGCGCGCGAGGCTCCACTGACGTGCGCAAAGTGTTCGAGCACGCGGCTGGAGCAGGTTCCGGACGTGCTCGACACGTGGTTTTCTTCGGGTCTGTTGCCCTTCACCACGCTGGGGTGGCCGGAGAAGACGCGCGACCTGGAGGCCTTTTATCCGACAACGTTGCTCATCACCGCCTATGAAATTCTTTTCTTTTGGGTGGCGCGCATGATTATGTTTGGCTGCCACTTCATGCACGGGCACCAGCAGGACAAGGCCATCAAAACGGCGAGCGGCTGGGCTAAAAAGAAAAACGACAGCGTGCCGTTTCGGCAGGTTTACATTCACGCGCTGGTGCGCGATGCCGAACGGCAGAAGATGTCGAAGACCAAGGGGAACGTGGTCGATCCGCTGGATGTTATCGAGCGCTTCGGAACCGATGCGACGCGTTTTACGCTGGCTGCCATGGCGGCGCCCGGGACGGATATAGCTTTCAGTGAAAGCCGCACAGACGGCTATCGCGCCTTCGCCAACAAGATTTGGAACGCCGCGCGGTTCATGTTCATGAATGTGGACCGGATCAGGGAAGAGGCGGAAAGATCGGGAACGCGGCTGCGAACCTCCGGACCCATTGTTCACGCTCAATTGAACAATTTTCAGAATAATGCTTTCGAGGACCGCTGGATATTTTCCCTTTTCAATCGGGCCGCTAAGGATGTCCACGATTCGCTTGAGGTTTACCGCTTCCACGAGGCCGCAAACCGGATATATGACTTCTTTTGGGGAAGCTTCTGTGATTGGTACCTGGAGTTGATCAAACCTCGGCTGCTCTCCGCAAACCACGAGGAAGCACGCACCGCATGCACCCATCTCGTAAATCTGTTTGAGGCTTCCTTGCGCCTCCTGCATCCGTTTATGCCTTTCATTACGGAAGAAATATGGCAAGCGATGTATGACGGCGCGCCGCAGCTCAAGTCCATTTCTTTGGCTCCATACCCGGAGTTCAGTTCCGCGCAGGTGGACATGGAAATTGAGGAGCACATGCTGATCCTGCAGGATTTGATCGTCAGCGTGCGCAATCTGCGCGCAGAGCTGAAAATCGAGCCGAAGATCAAAGTGCTGATCGAAGTCTTCGCGCATGAGCCAGAGATCCGCAAGCTGATCGAGGAAAATCAGGGCGCGGTGGAGCGGCTGGCAAGCGTCGAGAAGATTACGTTCTTGGAAACCTCCCTGGNTTGGAAACCTCCCTGGCCAAACTGCCCGGCGCACGCAGCACGGCGCGTTTCGATGTGCACGTTGTCTACGAGCGCAAGATCGACGTGGCCGCCGAGTGCGAGCGGTTGAAGAAGGAACTGGAAAAGATCGAAAAAGGGATTGCCGGCGGGCTGCGCCAACTCGGCAACGAGCAATTCCTGGCTAAGGCTCCGGCGCAGGTAGTCGAAAATCTGCGCAAGCAGCAGCAGGAATTGGGCGTCTTGCAGGAGAAGACGAGGAGCAAGATGGAAGAGTTGGGATGCAGGTAACGGAGCGGAACACAGGCGGGCTTTCGACCCGCCCGGACAGCCGAGGGCGGCTGTCCCCACACCAGCTGGCAACTGACCACCGAGCCCTGACCACTGGATTCTATGGACTGGAACTCGCGACGCATCACCGCGATTGTTGAGAACGCGCTGCTCGAAGACCGGGCCACGCGGGATGCGACCAGTTATGCCTGCATCGATTCCAATCAGCGGGCGGCGGCGACGGTGGTGGCCAAGCAGGACTGCATTCTGGCTGGGATTGGATGTATCGGTCGAATTCTGGACGTTTACGCGGCTCTTGATGGGGCCGTCACTGCGCACTATGAAGTCACGACGCATCCGGAAATTTTCGACAGCGTGCGGCTGCACAAAGGGCAGTCGGTGGCGGTGGTCCGGCACAACGCGCGGGTCATCCTTTCCTGCGAGCGCGTGATTTTGAATTTTCTGCAGCGCATGAGCGGAATCGCGACCCTGACCCGCAAGTTCGTCGAGGCCGTTCACGGCACAAGAGCGCGCATTCTCGATACGCGAAAAACAGCTCCGGGACTGCGTGTACTCGACAAATATGCTGTGCGCTGCGGGGGCGGGCAAAACCACCGCCTCGACCTCTCCGACGGCGTGTTGATCAAGAACAACCACATTGCGCTGGCAGGAAGCATCGTGCCGGCGCTGGAGAAAGCGCTTCGCAATCGGCGGGGCTCGCAGCTGATCGAGACCGAGGTGCGCACGCTGGCGGAGCTGGAAGAGGCGCTGGCGCATGGGGCGGAAGCCATCCTGCTCGACAACATGTCACCCGGGGATGTGCGCCTCGCGGTGGAGCGCTGCGCGCAGCCCGATGCCCAGCGGAGTGGCCGCCGTGTGCCGCTCGAGTGCTCGGGCGGCATACGGCTCGACAACGTACGGGCCTACGCCGAAACCGGAGTCGATTTCATTTCTGTCGGTGTGCTGACCCACTCGCCGCAGGCGGTCGACATGAGCCTGCGCGTGGTTCCGGCGTAATCACACGCGACCCTTGCCGCGACGCCGACTTCCCGCTCGCTGACCGCTTTGGGACTTTTTGCCGATCACAGTGGGATGCGTCGGCTGATACAGTCCCAACTCGCCGCCGCTGGGCAGCCGGAAAGTGGTCTTGCTTCCCCACTCGGCGATGTCGACTGGTGAACAGCCAACCTTCTTTGCCTTGAGCCGACTGATCTCAGCCTGCAGATCGTCGCACATCAGGTAGACGGTTGCTCCCACGAGCGAGCGGCCGCCATGCACCTGGCGGTGGTTTTCGCGTTTATCGACGGGATGGATTCCGGCTTCTGCCGGCGGAAGGGTAAAGATAAGCCATCCTCCCCCGGCGTCGACCGCGGGGAATCCCAGCACATCGCGGAAGAACGCCCGATCGGCTTCGGCATTCTCGCTCAAGAAAAGGACGTGAGTGCCGGTGATCATGCGGGCGAGTGTAGCAGATTCCTGAGGCAGGAGAACCTCCTGGGCGCAGTTTGTAAGGATGCGAGCCAAACGCGCGATTANCTGCGTCGCAAAGAACACGACGCGTCGCGCGGCTCGCCCAGATCCCTCGCTACGCACCGAACGCTTGCTCGGGACGACAACGGATTTGTCCTTTCGCGCTGCTTCCCGCATAATTCCCCCCATCAAGACGAAGGCAACAATTCGTGGGATCAGTTCTTCGCGGGCGAGAGTGCTTGAGGCGCGCGCGCACCAACCCACTGATGTTCGCCTGGGCCGCATTGTGCGCCTGCTGATGGAGCACGCCACCGTCGTCGTGAGCGGAACCAAGATCGCGCAGGAGATCTCCTCCAGCCGATCGGAAGTGTGGCGGCTCATTCAGCAGCTGCGCGGCCTGGGAGTCGATGTCGCGGGGCATCCAGCCACGGGATATCAACTGCGTGCCGTGCCTGATCTTCTGCTGCCGGAGATTCTGCAGCCACTCGTGCGCGGAACGATCTTCGAATCGAGTCTCCATCACTTTTACAAGATCGGCTCCACGAACACGGCGGCGATGGCGGCGGCTGCGGACGGCGCGCCGGAGGGTAGCGTGTTTCTTGCAGAAGAACAGACGGCCGGACGCGGGCGCGGGGCGCACACGTGGCACTCGACGAGGTCGGCGGGAATCTATTGCTCAGTGGTCTTACGGCCAGAGCTGCCGCCTTCTGAAATTCTGGTTCTGTCACTGGCGGTGGGGCTGGCGGTGCAGGCGGCGATTGAGCAAATTGACGCTCGGGTGCAGGTCGATTTGAAGTGGCCGAACGACGTGCTGATCGATGGGAAGAAAGTCTGCGGCATTCTGACCGAGATGCATGCCGAGGCGACGCAAATCCGCTACATCGTCGTAGGTGTAGGCCTCAACGTCAACCACGCCAGCTTCCCGAAGGGGATTGCCGACGAGGCGACGTCGTTGCGGCTTGCCACCGGCAGCGAGTGGTCGCGCGTGGAGCTGGCCGCGGCTTTGCTAAAATCGCTCGACCGCGAATATCGCGATCTGCGGGAGAAGCCAGAGGCACATGCAGCGATCTTGCGCCGGTTTGCTGAGCACTCTTCATGGGTACGAGGAAAGCAAGTTCGCATCGATGACAATGGCGCAGGTTTGGAAGGAATCACCGCCGGACTCGATGAGCACGGATTTCTACTGCTAAGGACAGAACAAGGGTTGAGAACAGTCCTAAGCGGAACCGTGCGGCCACTCTAATGGTCGTGGACTGACGGCGCTACGCATTCTCTGTTTCAAAGTAACTGATCACCGGCCACTGACCACTGTTTTTTATGCTTCTCGTCATTGACGTCGGCAACACGAATACGGTGCTGGGAGTCTTCGCTCGCGCGACCAAAACACCGGGCGGAGGCGAGCACGACGAAGCTCCGCGCTACGAGCGCCTTCTGGCGAACTGGCGTGTGGCGACGCGGCAAAGCAGCACGGTCGACGAATACGGAGTCCTGTTCCGCAACCTGTTTTCCATGGCGGGACTTGAAGCATCAGGGATTCACGGCATTGTGATTTCTTCCGTTGTGCCGCCGCTCGATCCGGTGCTACGACAGGTGTGCGAGCGGTATTTCAGTTTGAAGCCGCTGTTCATCGAGCCCGGAGTGAAGACCGGGATGCCGGTGCACTACGATAATCCGGCAGAGGTGGGCGCCGACCGCATCGTCAACGGCGTCGCGGCGTTTGAGAAATACGGGGGTCCGTGCGTCGTCGTTGATTTCGGCACGGCCACAACGTTTGATTGCGTTTCCGCCAAGGGGGAGTATCTGGGAGGTGTGATCTGCCCCGGTATCGGCATCTCGGCGGACGCGCTTTTCTCCCGCACGGCCAGACTGCCGCGCGTGGAGGTGCGCAAGCCCGCGCGCATCATCGGATCGAACACGGTCGGAAGTCTGCAGTCTGGGCTCTATTATGGCTATCTCGGCCTGGTCGACGGCATTCTCGAACTTCTGCTTGCGGAACTCGGTAAAGATACGAAAGTCATCGCCACCGGCGGGCTGGGTTCGATGATCGGAACGGGATCGAAGTACATCAAGAACGTGGACGAGCTCCTCACCCTTGAAGGGTTGCGCATTATTTGGGAGCGGAATGCTGCCGCGCGCCGCCAACCTTTGCCTAAGGCCGCGCCCAAGGAAAAGAACGGAGCCGAGAGCGCCCGCTCTGTCCGCTGATCCGCAATGGAAAAGACCTGCCGTGGAAAATTACTTCAACTATTTCACCGAAATTGAAGAACATTTTCTGCGCCGGCGCGGCGGCGGGTTGCTGTTGTCCACTCTTGACTGGGCCTTGATTGAGACCTGGAAAGATGCGGGCATTCCGCTGGAAGCTGTGCTACGCGGCATCGACGCGACCTTCGATNCACTACGAGCAGCGACCGTCAAAGACCCGAAAGATTAATGGTCTGGGATTCTGTGCGCAGGAGGTGCTGGCCGCCGTGGAGGACATGAAAGAGGCAGCGGTAGGTGCGGCCAGCACAGCGAGATCGGACAAATCACGCGTCGCGCGCGGCTTTGAGCCGGAAGCGATCGCCGCATACCTGCGGCGCAATGCCGATCTGCTTGACGCCGCAAGTTTGCCCGGAGGCGGGGTTGCGTCTCCACAAGCCGTGGCGAAAGATGCCTCCCACACTCTGCGGAGACTGGGAGAGGAGATACAGGGCAAGGCGACCCGCCTGGAGGACCTTGAGCGCCGCCTTACCGTCCTGGAGGAAAAGCTCTTCGCTGCGTTGCTGGCTGCCACGCCGGACGAAGAGATTGTCAACGTCCGGGCCGAGGGCGACCGCGACCTGGCGCCGTTTCGCCGCAAAATGCCGGCTGCGCAGATCGATCAGCTGCAGAAGCAGTATGTCCACAAACGGCTGCTGGAAAGATACGGACTGCCTCGGCTCAGCCTCTTCTATATGTAACGGCTTGACAGGGCATCCGACGAGTGATCGCTGGCCGGTCGCAAGTCCAGCGGCCTCGTATGCCGTAGAATCGCCTCTTGCTCCTCACCATTGAAAAGCTCATTTATGGCGGCGACGGCTTGGCCCGCTTGCCCGCTGAGACAGCGNTGCGGCGATCACCATGCTCGCGGCAAGGCCGTGTTCGTCCCTTTCACTCTCGCGGGGGAAAAGGTCGAAGCATCGCTGACGGAAGAGAAACCAGGCTTCGCCCGGGCGCGAGTCGAGTCGATCGTTGAGTCTTCGCCACATCGGGTCCGACCGCAGTGCCCCTACTTCGGCCAGTGTGGAGGATGCCACTACCAGCACGCCAGCTACGAGCGCCAGCTCGAGATCAAGAAAGAAATCCTGCGAGAAAACCTGCGGCGGATCGCGAAGATCGAATTGCCGTGCGAGATTCAGGTACATCCCTCGCCGCCGTGGAATTACCGCAACCGCTCCCGGCTGCAAGTACAGACGCATCCTGAGTTTGCCGCCGGATATTACAGGCTCAACTCGCATGAGCTGCAGCCGGTCGAAGAATGCCCGATCAGTTCTCTGCTGATCAATCGTGGGCTTGCCGCCCTGTGGAAATTGGGGCGCGCTGGAAGTGTCGCTGAGGGTGTGAACGAAGTCGAGTTCTTTGCCAATGCCGAGGACACCCAGCTACTTGTGGAAATCTTGTGCACGGCGGAGGTGAAGCGGCGGGCGCTGAGAACGTTCGCTGAGGAGTTTCGGATAGCTGTTCCCGAAATTGTGGGGGTGGCGGCATTCCGCAGTACGTGGCCCGATGCGAAGGCGGCCCACCTCAAGGGGAGAGGTCCCGGAATGGGATCAGCACCGGAAGTGCTGCTTTCGCTTGGCAATCCACAACTGACTTACCGGACACAATGGGCGGATTACTGCGTCAGCGCAGGCGCATTCTTCCAGACGAATCGCTTCCTCACCGACGAATTGGTGAACATCGTCACTCAGGGACGGTCTGGCGGACTGGCCCTCGATCTTTACGCCGGCGTGGGGCTGTTTTCCACAGTCCTGGCTCGTGACTTCCATCACGTTGTTTCTGTCGAATCGTCACAGACGGCGGCTGCCGATCTCACCTACAATCTGCCCTCGAATGGAGAGGTAATCCAGGCCGCAACTGAGGAATATCTGAGCGGTTCGCAGAATCCCTCGAAGAAGCAGGTGCGGGCCGGGAAGGGCACAGCCCTCGTTCCTACCCAACATAAGCCCGACCTAGCGGTGGTGGACCCGCCCCGGGGCGGCTTGGGAGAGCGCGTGGCGCGCTCGTTGGCAAGTCTGGGTGCGCCGCGCGTTACTTATGTGTCGTGCGATCCGGCGACGCTGGCGCGTGACCTGGCCGTTCTGCTGGCGGCGGGTTATCGGGTCGAGCAGGCGCATCTGGTAGACCTGTTTCCGCAGACGTATCACCTGGAGAGCGTGCTGCAGTTGGTGAGATAACGCGAGCGCGTGCCACAACATGAATGGTGCCAAAACGACTGGGATCTGATAGTCCCATGCCTTCTACTGATCCCCTTGGTCACAAAGCCGACTCAGCCGCGGCCGAGCGCTGGAAACCCACGGTTGCTGCCCCCACTTGGGGCGAAACGACAGCACCCACGCCGTACAGTCCTCTCGCCTTCACCTTTAAGCCTGTACGCCAGCCCATGCTCTGGGCCGCGTTGGCATATTCGCTGGGGATCGTTGGCGGAGTCTACCTATGGCGGCCACCGTCGTGGTGGGTNGGGCGCAGGAGCGGCTTTCCTATCAGCGGCGGCCTACTTCGTGCGACGGCGACCCTGGTTGGCTGGGGCCTTGACTCTGGGCTCGTTATTCATTGCTGGCGCATTCCACGTCCAGGTGCGAGGTCCTTCGACGCCGGTGGATACCGGCATCAGTCTTTTTGCCGATGGTCAGGAACTCGAGATCGCGGCTCACGTGACCCGTGACGGCCGCGTGCGCCCGGGCAGCTTTGGGGAGTCCCGGCAGGTGGTCGATGTCGAATCAGAGGAGGTTGAAACTGCGGACGGACGGAGATCACGGGTTCACTCCGGCATCCGGCTGAGCATCTACGGTCCGCACACGGAGAACCAGAGCACCGATCCCGCGAACTCGGAAGACTTCGATGCTCACACGCGGTCGATCGCAGATGCGGTCCCGGTGCGCGTCTTCCACTACGGCCAGCGCATTCATTTCTTGGGAAAACTGAAGCGGCCGCGGGATTTCCGCAATCCGGGGGCGTTCGATTATCAGGGCTATCTGGCCTCCAACGGCATCACGGCGCTGGGCTCGGCGAAGTCTGAGAATGTCGAGCTGCGTCCCGGCTTTTCCGGAAGCCGCATCCAGGCCTGGCGAAGCCGCCTACACGGCGGAGTCATCGCGAAAGTTCACCAGCTATGGCCGTCGCGCGAGGCTGCACTGATTGATGCGATGGTGATCGGCGAAGAAGCCTTCATTGACCGTGACACTCGCATCGATTTCCAGCGCTCTGGCACCTACCACGTTCTCGTCGTCTCCGGGATGAACGTCAGCATNTCTGGCGTTTGTAGTTTTCTGGACGATGCGACGGCTCCGAATCAGCGACATCCTCGCCACCTTGATAACCGTGGGCGCGTGCGTGGCTTACGCGTTTCTGACAGAGGTGGGTGCACCGGTCTGGCGGGCCACGCTGATGTGCGCCATCTATCTAGGGACGCGATTGCTCTACCGCGATCGCGCCATGCTCAACGCCTTGGGAGCCGCGGCGCTGGGGCTGCTGGTGGTTGATCCACGGCAATTATTCACTGCAAGTTTCCAGATGACGTTTGTTTGCGTGCTGATTGTGGCGGCGATCGGGATCCCAATGCTGGAGCGAAGCTCGCAGTTTTATCGGCAAGCCCTCGCACACTGGGATTCGGAGAACTACAGCCGGGAGTTGCCGGCACGGGTGGCGCAATTTCGGCTGGACTTACGCCTCGTCGCGGGGCGGCTTGCGCGCTTTGTCGGGCGAAGGTGGTCCCTGCGTCTGGTGCGGCTTGCGACGCGATTGGGATTCGGCACTTTTGATTTGCTCTTTGTTTCCGCGGTGATGCAGGTGGGGCTGGCGCTGCCGATGGCCTACTACTTTCATCGCGCCACGACGATCGGACTGCCTGCCAACGTCGTTGTCGTGCCCCTGGTGGAGCTGTTGATGCCCGCTGCGGTGATGGCGCTGATGCTCGGTTACGTGTCGCCGTGGCTGTCGAAGGTTCCGGCCTTTCTGACCACGGTTGCAGTGGAAGGTATCTCTGGCACGGTGCGCGGCTTGGGAGGTTTACGGCTGGCGGATCTGCGGGTTCCGACGCCGTCTGCCGTGATGGTCATGGCGGCGGCCTCGGCGTTGGCGGTCGCCATGCTGCTGGCTCGCCGCCGGGCAGTCCTGGCCATCAGCGGAGTGCTGGCCATTCTGTTCGCGTCTCTTCTTCTGGCGTTCGATCCGGCACGGCCCCAGATAAGGCGCGGCGTGCTGGAAGTTACTTCGATCGATGTGGGCGAGGGGGATTCGATTCTACTGGTCAC
>OCOJ01015383.1_pt8 | contig 10905 bp, 10 predicted proteins | sample 1539251 | NCBI WGS metagenome assembly OCOJ01 (sample SAMN01911457, study PRJEB22624) | soil metagenome | biome: Soil | place: Malaysia | collected 2012-04-30 | depth RA_metagenome m
CTGAGAGCACTGGGAGGAGCGGCGACGAAATTGAGGGAGAAGCTGGGGGAATCGCTGGGATCGGTACAGAAGTTCGATACTGCGATGGAGGAGGTGACGACGTCGTCGCTGGAAGCACTGAACGCGTACACGCTGGGACGAAAAGCGCGACGTGAAAAAGGATCTTTCGACGCAATTCCGTTTTATCGCCAGGCCGTGGAGATGGACCCAAATTTCGCCATGGCACAGAGAGCGCTGGGAGCGGAGTATGTCAATGTCGGTGAATCCGATCAGGGGATGCGCTATCTGGNNNCCGGGAGCGCGTGAGCGCTCGAGAACGATTTACGATTGCCGCGAGTTATTTTGATTTTGGGTTGGGCGATTTGCCGCGGGCGGAAGAGATCTACAAGCTGTGGGCACAAACGTATGCGCAGGATCCAGTGCCGCGCGACCTTCTCGGAAATGTGCATATCTATCTGGGACAGTATGCGCAAGCGCTCGAGGAGTTGGAAGAAGAGAAGAGGTTGGCGCGGGGCGGATATTACAACTACGCGAACCTGGTGGACGTCTACATGTACGTTGGCCGGGGGAAAGAAGCAAGGGAGATCACGGAAACGGCGTTGGCGAACAAAATGGAGCCATTGGCAGGGCACGGATTGCTCTACATGATCAACTTTCTGGACGGGAATACGGCGGGAATGAAGGCGGAACTAGCGTGGGCCCAGACGCAGCCCGCCGCGGAAGCAACGTTCATCAGCATGGAATCGGACACGGCTGCGTATGAGGGACGGGCGAAGGACGCTTGGGCACTGTCACAACGCGCGGTGGCGGCGGCGCAGCGCGAAAACGAAAAGGAGATCGCAGGGATAGACCTGGCGTATGCGGGATTGCGCGAGGCGGAGTTCGGGAACACATCGCATGCGACACAAGCGGCGAGGGAGGCTCTTTCCCAGGCGGGAACAAAGGACGTGAAAATGCTGGCGGCACTGACGTTCGCGCGGGCAGGAGAAGGCAAAAATGCAGAAAGGCTTGCGGACGAACTGAGCCAGATGCGGCCATCGGATACGGTATTGAATAAATACTGGCGGCCAATTACGCGGGGGGCAGCGGAGCTGAGTAGTGGTCGGGAGGCGAAGGCAATCGAGGCACTGGAAGTCGCGGCACCTTATGAGCTGGGAGCGCCATCTCCGGTGGGACCGGGAACGCTGTATCCCGCGTACTTGCGGGGGCTGGCGTACCTGCGGCTGAAGCAGCCCGACAAGGCGGTTACCGAATTTCAGAAGTTAGTCGATCACCGCGGCTGTGTGCAAAATTATGTCCTGGGAGCGCTGGTGCATTTAGAGCTGGGGCGGGCTTATACGATGCTGGGCGACAGGGAGAAAGCGCGAGTGGCGTATCAGGATTTTCTGACACTGTGGAAGGAGGCCGACCCCGAGATCAGCATCCTGAAAGAAGCCAAGGCGGAGTACGCAAAGCTTCAGTAGGGGCGGCGGGCTTTATGTCAGGGCTGAAGCCCTGACCCCCTAAAGAGAGCGAGCGGAGATCATTTGACGGGGCGGGGCGGGAAAGAGGCAACGAGAAGACAAAGAGAAGAGTTCACACAGAGTTCGCAGAGTAGGAACACAGAGATCACAGAGGGCCGCAGAGGACGAGAATCTGGAAATTGCCAGGGGAATGTAACCAGCAGGAGCCCACCGCGTAATTGTAAGTGAGGAGCAGCAGGCCGCTGGAGAAGCTGAGGACGAAGGCTTCGGCGCGGCGGAGGCATGTATGGCCAATGTGCAAACCGGGAGCGTGCAACATACGGATGGCGGGGCGCGCTGGCTGACAAGCGTGGCCTCGCTTATGGTGGGGACTGCATTTTTTGCGTTGTGGTTCTGGTTGCTTCCATCGTGGCTGCATTTTCAAGTGAACAAAGCGGGCTTGGGAGGATGGCGATGGATTGCCGCGGTGTTCTCCGTGGCGGGGTTCACGGTGGCGCTGCGGTGTGTGTGGGACTTTGGATGGGCGGGACGCGGAACGCCGGCACCGGTGGCTCCGCCGAAGAACCTGGTCTTGGTGGGGTTCTACCGCTATGTGCGGAACCCGATGTATTTGGGGTTCTTTGTGGGATGGGCCGGGCTGTGGGTGGTGTTCGGGCGGGCGAATTTTGCGGCGATCGCTGTAGCGGTGGCCGTGGTGCTGGGCGTAGCGCTGTTCGTACGGCTGTATGAGGAGCCCACGCTGCGAAGAATGTTCGGGGCCGAGTATGAGGAATACTGCAGGAACGTGCATGCGTGGGTGCCGCGATTGAGGCCGTGGGAGAGGAGGTAGGGTCGGGGAGTTTACAGTTGACAGTTTTCAGTTCACAGTTTTCAGTTCACAGTTTCGGAGAAGAGAAACCTAAGAGCGGAAAGGATAACGCAGAGGCGCAGAGTACGTGGAGATTCGCTGAGAAGAGAAGTCGTGCCGTTCGATCGTAAGAGCCCACCCTTTCCGCAAAAAGCGCGGAAAGGGTAGGGCACCCTTCGAATCTTAGGATAAACCCTCAAGACCAGAGCCAGTGGCGTTAAGCGGAAAGGGATCGCCGGCTGAAGCCGACGCTACAGGCTCAGGGTAAACTCTCAAGGTCAGGCGAAGAGTGGCACGGGGGCAGAGCGGGGTGAACAAGACATTCAAGAAGCATGTGCGGAGGTTGATCAATTGGTGGCCGCCGTTTCTGGGGGCGGGGATCCGCGTGACGCGAATGGATGCGGATTGGCGTGCCGTGGATGTGGAGATGAAGCTGCGGTGGTGGAACCGAAACTACGTGGGGACACAGTATGGCGGGTCGCTGTATTCGATGGCGGATCCGTTTTATATGGTGATGCTGATTGAGAATTTGGGGCGGGAGTATGTGGTGTGGGACAAGAGCGCGAGTATTCGGTTTCGTAGGCCGGGGCGGGGGACGGTGCGGGCGGAATTTCGGTTGAGGGAAGAGCAGATTGCAGAGATTCGGCGAGCGCTAGAGAACGAAAAAACAATCGAGCGGGAACTTGGGGTGGAGATCAAGGATGAGAGCGGGGAGGTGATTGCGGAGGTGAAGAAGTTTCTGCATTTTCGGAAGAAGGACGCGGGGGAGCAGCGTTAGAGCGGAAAGGCGAGTGTCGCACCTACGGCGCTCGGGGCAGCTAGTGAACCGGGGTCCCAGCCCTGACGGGCTGGGATAGCTTTGTTCCAGTGAGCGAGGAGGAATTCTTCGCTTCGCGGACTCGCTCGGAATGACGGGCGGATGGTAGCCGTGCTCGGGCCAAGGTGCTTCCGTCGAGGTGAGAAGGACAATGCATCGTGCCACGATCCCTCCACTGCGCGACCCGGCGCGCCAGAAAGCGGCGCGCAAGAGAAAGCCGGGTCGCTCCGGTCGGGATGACAGCGGGCGGCCCGAATCGCTCGGAATGACGGACGCGCTGGTGCGGGCGGTGAAAGCGGGAGCCCCTCGACAAGCTCCCCTGGAAGGTCGGGGCAGCCAGGACAAGCAGGACAAGCAGGGCTTCCCTTCGGCAGGCTTAGGGCGAGCCGTTCGAGGCTCAGGGTGAACCCTCAAGATCAGGTGATAGGTGGCACGACGATGGATCGAAGAACACAGGCTGAAGCCTGTGCCACAAAGCATCAGGGCCAGGCGGAGAGGAGGCGGCGGACGAGGATGAGTTGGCCGAGGTGGTAGGCGTTGTGATCGGCGAGGAGCAGGGTTTTGTTCAGCAGGGACTGGTTGTTGGCATGAGGGATGGGGGCGAGGAGGTCGGCGGAAGGGTCTTCGATTGTGGCGGCGAGCTTTTTGCGGTCGGCGCGAAAGGCAGCGACGCTTTTTTCCCAGGCTTTTGCGTTGGGAGGTTGCGGGGATTTGGGCCAATAGCCCGAGGGGAAATCGGGCGAGACATGCCGGGGGTTGAGCGCGTATTCGATGATGTCCCACTGGGCGATGCGGAGATGTTCGAGGAGTTCCCAGGGGGAGTGCGGGGCGCCTTTGGGGCGTTTGCCGCGGAGACCGGCGGGGANTCTTCAGTGCAGCTTCGAAGGTGGCGTGAGCGTTTTCGCTGGTAAGGAGCGCGAGAAGATCGGCGCGCAGGGATTTGAAGTTGTCGGTCATTGAGCTTCTCCTCTCTTGGAAAAAGCGCCCGGAATGCGGCGAGCGCGAGGCTAGCCGCAACGTGCGGGTCCTGCCATTGGATTGTAGGGGGGAGTGGAAGGGTACAAGAGGGAGAAGAGTAGAAAGAAGAAAAGTGGAAGAGTGAAACAGTAAGAGCGGGGACCAAGATGGCGGCGTGAGCCTCCGCTGAGTCTCAGGGCAGACTAAAGGCCAGCCACCACATAAGCAAGAGCGCAAGCCCCTTCGAGGCTCAGGGCAAGAGGCCGCCCTTCAGATTGAAGAAAGGTAAGAAGTAAGTTGACGGTTAGTCGGCGCCGGCGCCCATGGGGCCTGGGCCTTTGTGATGCCACCAGCCGACAGTTTTGGGGGAAGTGTAGAGGGGTTCGACGTTGCCGTGACTGTACTTTTCGCGGTGGGACTTGGACTTTTTGGTTTTATGGCTCGAGACGGCGCCCGACGAGTTGGACTTCGAGCCACGATGGTGCCACCACCAGGCGTGGGCCGACCCGCACAAGAAGAGTGCACAGAAGAGGCCGAGAAGTAGTCGTTTCATGAGGCGTCACCCTTTGACCTTTCTAGCATGGGGGAAAGAGGGGGGACTACTGTACGAGAGGGATGTTTTGGCGAATAAGGAACGGGGGGTGGGTTGATGGATGGGGCACAGGAGGAACAGGCAGGACGCGGGGTTTCAGATCCTTGGCCCTGGAAGGCATCCGGGCCGCAGAGCCCGCAGGGGAGGAGGAAGAGGGTATAATCTCGGCGCTTATGGCGATTGCTCCAGGTACAAAGCTAGGACCATATGAAATTGTGGCTCCTCTCGGGGCGGGGGGCATGGGAGAAGTGTATCGAGCGCGAGACACGCGGCTGGGGCGCGACGTGGCGATCAAGGTGTTGCCGGCACACTTCTCGAATGACCCGGTACGGAAGCAGCGGTTCGAGCGGGAAGCAAAAACCATCTCAGGATTGAATCATCCAAACATTTGCGTGCTGCATGATGTGGGTCATCAGGACGGGATTGATTACCTGGTGATGGAGTACATCGAAGGGGAGACGCTGGCGAAGAGGCTGGAGAGAGGGCCGTTGCCGGCGGAGCAGGTGGAAAGAATTGGACGGGAGATTGCTGAAGCGCTGGACCGAGCGCACCGGGCGGGAATCATTCACCGGGACCTGAAGCCGGGAAACATCATTCTGACAAAGACGGGAGCGAAGCTGCTGGACTTTGGGCTGGCGCGGCCATTGACAGATACGGGGACGATGGCGACGTTGACGCTGGCAGCGCCGGTGCAGTCGTCGGTGACCGAACAGGGAACGATCGTAGGGACGATTCGGTATATGTCGCCGGAACAGTTGGAAGGGAAAGAACTGGATGGACGAAGCGATATTTTTTCGCTGGGAGCGGTGCTGTACGAAGCACTGACGGGAGAGAAGGCGTTCCCGGGAAAGACTCAATTGAGCGTGGCGTCGGCGATTCTGGAGAAAGAGCCAGCGCCGATTTTAACGGTGAAGCCGATGACGCCGGCGGCGCTGGATCACGCGATCCGACGGTGCCTGGCGAAAGACCGGGACGATCGCTGGCAGACAGCGCGGGACCTGGCGGGAGAGTTGAAGTGGATCGTGGAGGTGGATTCGAGCGGCAGCGCGGCGCTGAGAAAAGGCGCGAAGAGCAGGCTGGGAGAGCGAATCGCATGGGGGCTCGTGGCGGTGTTGGGAATGGCGACGATTCTACTGGCGATAGGGGTTGGACGACATGTGGTGCGTCCGGGGCGGATGCTGCGAGTGGCGGTGCTGCCGCCGCCAGGGACATCGTTTTTGCCGTACAACTTTGCAATTTCGCCGGACGGGAGCCGGTTGGCATTTGTGGCGCTGGGAGCAGAGGGGAAGACAGGGCTGTGGGTGAGGGGATTATCATCGACGAACGCATTGCAACTGACGGGAACGGAGGGTGCGATGTATCCGTTCTGGTCACCGGATAGCCAGCAGATCGGATTTTTCTCGCAGGGGAGATTGAAGGTGGTAGATCTGGCGAACTCGTCGGTGCGGAATGTATGCGAAGCGATGCAGACATTCGGAGGAACGTGGAACCAAGATGGGGTGATCGTGTTTGCCTCGGGCATCACGGGACCACTGTATCGTGTGGCGGCGAGCGGAGGGGCGCCGGAAGCGGTGACGAAAAGTGGAGAAACGGCGACGGAAGCACACCACTGGCCGTATTTTCTGCCCGACGGAAAGCACTTTCTGTACTTCGTGAACTGGAGCGGGCCGTTGAACGCGCAGAAGAACGGAATTTACGCGGCTTCGCTGGAGGATGGCGCCGCGAAGCTGATTTTGGCGGATGTGACAGGCAATGTGCAATACGCCGCGGGCCATTTGCTGTACGTGCGCGACCGCACGGTGATGGCGCAGCCGTTTGATGCGGCGAAACTCGAAACAACGGGGGCGGCAGTGCCGTTAACGCTGCCGGAGCTGGAGAAATTTTATGATTTTTGGCACTCGAGCTTTTCCGTGTCGCAGGACGGGAAGCTGGTGTTCGCGTCGGCGGCCGACGCGCCATCGCGCCTGGTGTGGTACGACAAGACAGGAAAGGAGCTGGGGCAATTCCCGGAGATTGGGTACGAGGGGGCGCAATTTTCGCCGGACGGCAAAATGCTGGCGGTGTATGCGGACGATGAACACAACGGCAAGCATTTCATCCGCGTGTACGATCTGCAACGAGGAGTCAGCGCGCGGGTAACGGAAGGAGGGAATGAAAGCGCTCCGGTATGGTCTCCCGATGGGAAGTCGCTGGCGTACCGCGACGCGGAGTCGGACATCTCTGTCGTGCCAGTAGATGGATCGGCGCCGCCGCGAGTGGTGATGAAGGGGGTGAACATCATACCGTGCGACTGGTCTGTGAACGGGCACCTGATCTACATGGGACTGGGCGGAGGGCCTTTCCCGACCCTGGAGGAGTTTTCGCCCGGGGAGGAGAAGTCCACGACAGTGATGGGTTCGGGAGCAGAGCCACAGTTTTCGCCGGATGGAAAGTGGCTTGCGTACATCGGGATACCCATGCGGCAGATCATCGTGCAGCGGTTTCCCGTGCCGGGAGCGCATTTACAAATTTCCAGCATGCCTGGATCGACGCAACCGCGCTGGAGCCGGGACGGAAAGAAGATTTATTTTTTGCAACCGGATCGAAAACTGATGATGGTCTCTTTCGATCCGGTAAAGGAGTTGGCAAGTTCCCCGGAAGTGGTCGGGCAGACGCGCGTGACGCTAACGTCGTTCGGATGGTTTCAATATGCGGTGGCGGGCGACGGGCGCTTCTTGGTGAACTCGTTGCCGGCCAACAATTCGTCGCCGCTGACGTTGATTGTGAATTGGGACGAAGAGTTGAGAAAGAGATGAGTAGGGGTGTGTGGAAGAAAAGTAGTCAAGACGCGAGGGTTGCAGGGGGCAGACATAAAGCCGGCTTAGAAGATGTAAGTGGTGGCGTGAGGCGGCGGAGTGGTGGAGGTGTCGCGGGGCGGCGATTGGGAGTAGAATGGGGGCGTGAGGAACCGATTCGACGGAGGGTCGAATGGGACGGTCCAGGTTCACATCCTCACGCCTCCCTCCTTGCAGTCCACGGAATGCACTCGCTGGTGCTGTACTCTTTGCCGCTTTAGGACTAGCCGGCTGCGGCGACACATGCTTCGCCGGGTTTTTTAATGGTGGTACATGGATCAATGTTGGGACTCCGGCGTCGGTGTGCACGCTGACCAGGACGAAGGGAGCTGTGCGTACGACTGCAACGAAAGCGCCAAGCTGCGACTCCTGCACGGCTGGCGCTCGCGTCGAGCATATTTTTGTGAGCTTGCGAGGCGTTCAGCTTCACCCCAGTGCTATCGCTGATCGAGATTCTCCTGATTGGGTCGAGACCGCTCCGCAACTGGCAGGCGAACCGCGGCAGATTGATCTGGCCGGTGGCGGCGGGCCAGAGATTTTGGTGGAGAGTGNCGATGATCCCGGCGGGGAGTTACGGGCAAGTGCGGTTGCAGTTTGTTGCGGATTTTGCGACTGAGGATGAGCGCGCCGCTGTTGGTGGTGCGTGCGGAGCGACGCGACCGAATTGCGTGGTCCTGGGCGACGGACGCGTGGAGGCAGTGCGTTGGACGGGTGAGGCGCCCGAGGTTGTGATTACCGGGCAAAGCTTGGAAGGCGGTTCGGTTGTGGTTTTGCCCGATACGACGATGGAGCTGCGGATCCGCGTGGAAGCGCGGCAAGTGTTTTCTTCCTCGGGCAGAGAACCGTGGGTGGCGGAAGCGGTGCTGGTGGGACGGGCCGCTGGGGTGCGGGAAGAGGCGGAAAATAGAAATTAGAAGTTGGAAGACGAGTTTACAGTTGACAGTCCACGGTTGACCGTTTCGGAAAAGACTTCGTGGCGGGGCTTACACCGTAAAAGCAGTGGCTGAGATCCTTCGCGCAAACGGCGCGCTCAAGATGACAACGCGTTGTTTGTGTGGGCGACGTTAGGGCGAGGGGGAAAGCAGGAGCAGGGCTCCCCCACGGCAGAGGCTCAGGGCGAGCCGCACTCCAAAGGCGGCTGCGTTAGAGAAGAAAGGCTCGGCGACTCACCTGGCCGATCTGAAGATCGGCCACTACACAAGAGCAAAGAACCGGCCTGCAGGTCGGCCAGTCCAAAGAGAAGAGCGATCGCGACCTTGGGTCGTAAGAGCCCACCCTTTTCGCAAACGGCGCGGAAAGGATGGGGCAACCTTCGTGTCTCAGGGCAAGCCCTTCGAAGCTCAGGCTAAACCCTCACGTTCAGTTGAGGGGTGGCGTTAAGCGAAAAGAAAAGAGCACAGGCTAAGGATGGGGTGTTGGGTTTAGGGAAGCGGATTGGGGCAGGAGATCCTGCTGGGCGCGGTGGAGAAGATCAAGGGCGTAGGGCTGCAAGGGGCCGTGGGGCTCGAGCTTGAGATAGGTTTGGGCGTCGGTGAGGGCAGCGGTGGGGTTGTGCTGACGGGTGTGAATCCTGGCGAGAAGGACGTAAGCATCGGCTTCGCCGGGGTCGAGTGCGAGTGCCTCATGGGCGCTGCGCTCGGCATCGGGAATGCGGCCGAGCGCGTATTGGACGAGTCCGAGACAATATTTTGCGACGCCGGAAGAGGGCGTCAACTGGAGAACTTTGCGAATGAGGGATTCGGCCTGGGGGAATTCGGAGCGTTGATAGAGAATCATGGAGAAAGCCAAGAGAGAAGGAGCAAAGTTGCCGCCTGTGAGGTCGATGGATTTCTGGAAGTCTTCGGCGGCGGCGTCAAACTGGCCGATGCGGTAATGCGCCAGACCCATGTTGTGGAAGGGTCGATAGGAGAAAGGAGCGAGATCGGCGGCGGTCTGGAAGTAGGGAAGGCTGGCTTGGGCGTCACCCTTGAGGAGAAGGGCCGTGCCCTTTTCAAAAGCGCGCGCGGCTTTGCGAGGCAGAGGAAGATCGTGGACNCACGACGGCGTCGTTGCGAGGAGTGACGGTTTGCCCTGGGGAAGGAGATTGCGCTGAACCTGCGAATGGGGAAATCAAGGCGCACAAAACAAAAAAGAAAGCTGAGGACTTCATCGAATGCCACCGTTGGTATCAGTGTGCGCGTTGTCGAGGAAAAATCAGTGACGGCGGGCATGGGGTATACGAATCGATAACCCGGCGGAAGGGCAGGCGGCGGTGACTGGACGGAGGGACAGGGGGAGGAAGAAGTGGCGAGTGGCGAGAGAGAAGAGAAAACAGGGGATAGAAGAGAGATTCCTCGCGTTGCTCGGAATGACAATCGTCGGATTGATGGGTTTCAAGACGCAGAGAGCCAGCCGCGATCCCTCCACTCCGTGGCCCGGCGCGCCAAACTTCGGCGCGAAGAAGAAACCGGGCCACTCCGGTCGGGATGACAGGTTAGGGTGGGCGGAAGGCGGTCCCTACAAAGTCAGAGGAAGAGTGGCGGCAAGACGCAGTGGTTGAGATCNGATGACAGGTTAGGGTGGGCGGAAGGCGGTCCCTACAAAGTCAGAGGAAGAGTGGCGGCAAGATGCAGTGGTTGAGATCCTTCGGGTCGCGAACGACGCGCCCCTCAGGATGACAGCGCGTTGTTTGTGCGAGCAACGTTGGAGCGAGTGGAAAAGCGGGAGCAGGGCTCCCGCACTCCAAACGCGGCTGTGTTCGAGAAGAAAGGCTCGNGCTACTCGCCTGGCCGATCTAAAGATCGGCCACTACACAGAAAAGAAGAGCGCTGGCATCCCGACAAGGATCGGGACAGGTGAAAGCCAGCGCTACAGGAAAGCGGCGGCAAGATGCAGTGGCTGAGATCCTTCGCGCGAACGGCGCGCCCCTCAGGACGACAACGCGTTGTTTGTGCCGTGGGCGTAGAGCGAGTGGGAAAGCGCGAGCAGGGCTCCCGCACTCCAAACTAGGGTTTGTGGCGGTGGGAGTCGAACCAGTTGAGGGTGTAGACGGCTTTGGCCAGTTGGTGGCTGGGACGGCGGGTGAGGCCGTGGGGCTCGCCGGGGAAGCGAACCAGCGCAGTTTCGACTTTGAGTAATTTAAGGGCGGCGTAGTATTGCTCGGCTTCGGAGATGGGCGTGCGGAAGTCTTCTTCGCCGGTCATGAGAAGCGTGGGCGTCTTCACATTTTTCACCAGGGAAATTACGGAGCGCTTCATGTAGTGGTCGGTCTGGTCCCAGGGATCGCCGGGGAACCAGTATTTTGCGCCGAAGGACGGAAGATCGGAGGTAAGGACCCAACTGTACCAGTTGATGACGGGATAGAGACTGGCGGCGGCGCGGAAACGGGTGGTGTGGTCGATCATCCAGCAGGTGAG
>OCOJ01043510.1_pt1 | contig 10904 bp, 10 predicted proteins | sample 1539251 | NCBI WGS metagenome assembly OCOJ01 (sample SAMN01911457, study PRJEB22624) | soil metagenome | biome: Soil | place: Malaysia | collected 2012-04-30 | depth RA_metagenome m
TGGCGCAGGCCGAGGCGGCCTTGGCGCAGGCCCGGCACGATTTGGCGGAAGCGGAATTTCATAACGACACGACTGCGGCAGGCCAGGCAAAAATCCGTGAGGACTTGCATGCCGCAGAGGTCCAACTGGAACAGCAACGGGTGGCCGCCGCACAGCTTACCGCGCCGATTGCCGGCGTGGTGATCACTCCCAAAGTGGAAGAAAAAGCCGGAACGATGTTAAAACCCGGCGACGCTTTCTGTGAAATCGTGGCGCAGGACCCCATGGCGCTGGAAATGAGCGTTCCGGAGACGGATCTGGGTTTCTTGAAGCCCGGAAAAAGCGTGGCGCTGAAGCTGAATGCTTTCCCGACGAAGACATTTAAAGGAACCGTCGAGCGAATCGGCGCGCAGACCCGATCCGATGCGGGCGACCAGTACTTTTTGGTGCGAGCTGTTTTTGAGAACAGCGACGGGCGCGCGCGAGACGGCATGGTGGGACGCGCACGGATACGCGCCGGGGGCGGATTTTTCGACAGCGGGTGGTACTCGGTCGGCTATGTTTTGTTGCGCGGGCCGTTCCGGTGGTTTTGGCAAAAGATCTGGGCATGGGCGCCATGAAAAAGAAGGGGCAAGAATAATGATCAAACGTGCGTCGTGGGTCCTGGCTGGAGCGCTGGCAATGGCCATGACAGGATGTGGGAACTCTTCAGTAGCTTCGAATCCCAGCGCGGCTCCGGGACCGCCTGCGGGCTCGCCGGCCAATCCGCCCTCATCGTCTCCGACGTCCACAACCCCTCCCAAGAACAGCGAAACCGGCGATATCTTGACGGTGCTCTCCGTCGAACACCAAGTGGATGTGCCGACGCAAGCCGACGGGGTGGTAGCCGAATTATTGAAGGATGAGGGGAGCCACGTCCAGGCGGGGGACATTCTGGCGCGATTAGACGATCGCTCCATCAAGGCGGAATTGGAAAAGGCGCAGGCGGACCTTCAGGTGGCAAAGAATAATGTCAGTTACCAGGAAGCCGAGCTAAAAGCGAAGGAGGCTGCGTACCGCCGGCAGCAGCAATTGCGCCAATTCGGCCTGAGCAGCGAGGCNCAAAGAACAATGTCAGTTACCAGGAAGCGGAGCTAAAAGCGAAGGAGGCTGCGTACCACCGGCAGCAGCAATTGCGCCAATTCGGCCTGAGCAGCGAGGCTGATCTCGAGCACGCGGAATTCGAGGCAAAAGGAGCGGCCTACGACCTGGCAAGTTGGAAGGCGGGAGTGGACAAATCGCAGGCCGAAATCCGTCGTCTCGAAGCTGAACTCGACAAAACGAGAATCCGCGCTCCGTTCGCAGGTTTGGTGGCGCGCCGGTATATCCGGCTGGGCCAGGGCGTGACCAAGTCCGATAAATGCTTCCGCGTCAGCCAGCTTTCGCCCTTGCGAGTGCAATTCCAAGTGCCGGAAACCTCGCCGCGCCGGCCGCATCTGGGCGACATCGTGGATGTCAAAGTCCAGGAGGACTTGAGCCATAGCTTGGCTGCGCGGATCGTGAAAGTGAGCCCGACAGTGGACCCGGCGAGCGACAGCTACGATGTGACCGCGCAATTGGTCGGCACGGGTCTCGCGGACCTGCGGCCGGGAATGGCGGCTCGGATTGACTGGCCCGGCAGTTCACATACCAAACCCTAGCGACCGCGATCACGAATGCGATTTGGTCCCACCAGCCTGCAACTCTCAAGCGTCCTTGCCAAGGGATTGCGTAGGCCAAAACTGCGGTCCGATCTGCGGATCAGCGAGCAGACAGTAGCGGGCGAGACCAGCTACGTCGTCAAGAATTCGGAAACCAACTCCTATAACCGCTATGGCGCATTCGAATACGAACTTCTACAGTGTTGCGACGGAACGCGCACCCCGGCGGAAATCGCAGAGGAAATGACGAAACGCCATCCAGACCAACCGGTCGCTGAATCGGATGTGCTGGAGTTCCTGGACAGTGTGGAACCCGCGATGTGGGAACGGTCCGTGGGCGAAAAGAACTTGGCGATTCTCGAGCGCATCCGGGATGAACGCAAGAGCCGGGTCGATCAATCCAATGTCCTGTACATAAGCTTCAAAGCCTGGGACCCGGACAAGGCACTGGCCTGGCTGGACCCTTATTTAAGCTGGATGTTCACGCGGGGGTTCGTGATTTTCTCCGCGATTCTGTTTGTCACAGTGCTGTATTTGCTCACAGGCGATTGGACGCGAATCCAGCACGACACCGCCGAACTCTATTCCTTCGCAAACAAGACCAGCTACGACATCTGGGCCTTCTGGATTCTGCTGTTTGCGCTCGGAGGGATCCACGAATTTGGGCACGGCCTCACTTGCAAGCATTACGGCGGGGAGGNCATTACGGCGGGGAGGTCCATCAAATGGGCTTCCTGCTGATTTATTTCACGCCCGCCTTTTACACGGACACGACAGACATAGTCCTTTTTCAACGCGGTTCCGATCGGCAGTGGGTGATATTTGCGGGGGTCTGGGTGGAGATGTTGGTCTGTGGACTCTCGGCGCTGCTGTGGCATTTCACGAATGCGGGATCGGTGGTCAACGATCTGGCTTATAAGATGATGTTGCTGAGCGGCATCCAGGGCTCGCTCCTGAATTTGAATCCGCTGATCAAGGCCGACGGATACTATGCGCTTTCGCAATTTCTGGACATAGACAATCTGCGGGAAGAGGCATTTACTTTCCTCGGCACTTGGGTTCGCAAGTACGTGTTCCGCCAGGATATCGATTTGCCGGTCGCGAGCCGGCGCCAACGGCGCATTTTCCTTATTTTTGGCGCGACGGCGGTACTCTACAGCACGACCCTGCTGATCCTTGTGATCATTTTCCTGAGAAATGTCATGGTGAGCAAATTTGGAGAGGAGTGGGGCTATTTTCTGACGGCGTGCGTGATTTACTTTTTCGCGAGGAAGAAGCTGCACGCAAGCTTGCCGATTGTCCGCGCTTGGCTGCGGAAAAAACGGGAGGAATATATGGCCTGGAAAATGTCGCGAACACAGCAGGCCGGAGCCCTCGCCCTGGCGCTGCTGGTCTTGATTCCGCCGATGCCCTCGAGTGTTTCGACGGATCTCGTGCTCGAGCCGGGAAGGGATGCACGGCTGCGGGCGGGTGTGAAAGGGAAAATCAGCCGCGTTCTGGTCCACCAAGGTGACCCGGTGGTGGCGGGACAGGTTCTCGCCATCCTTGAAAATCCGGAGATTGAGGCCGGGGCTCGAGTCGCCGCGGCCCGACTTGCGCTTGCTGATAGTAATTTGCGACAAGAAGAGGAACGGGCGGACTACTCCGCGGCGGCTCAGGCCGCCGGGGAACGCACNGCGCCTAGAAAAAGAGTTGGCCGTGGCGCAAAAGGAGGTCGAAGCATTGCAAATTCGCTCGACCATCGCAGGCGTAGTCACCACCCCCGAGATGGATCAGAAGCTTGGCCAAATTCTTTCCGCCGGTGAAGAGTTCTGCCGGATTGCGGACCGGAGCACAATGAGAGCGCGTATTCTGGTGCGCGACTGGGAGCTTGAGGACGTCCGGCTGGGCGCGTCCGCAAGAGTGAAGGTTCTCTCCTACCCTTACCGCACCTTTAGTGGGCGGGTGGAGCAAATCTTGCCCGCAGCAGCAGCGGATCGGCCCGTCTCGCAGCCGCAGAAGCTCGTACGGTTGGGGCAGGATTTAACGAATTACTTCGCCGTGGTCATGGAATTCCCCAATCCTGATGACACGTTGCGGGAGGGAATGACCGGCACGGCAAAAATCTCGGCGAAGAGTTATCCGCTGGCCTTTCAATTTGGGAGAAGCGCCTGGCGTTGGATACACGGGCAGGTCTGGTGATTAAAGAAGGCTGCGAAACAGAGCCGTTGCGGGAGAAATCCTAGGAAAAAAATAGGGCCGCCGTTCCTGGGACGGCGGCCCTGGGGGTTGCTGCTACTTCAANACCACCGGCCGGGCAGCGGGCCCAGCCGGGAGACAAGAATTTGATCTTACTTCGAACTAGCCAAGAGGTGGCCCACCCGCGCCACGCCGCAGAGGCTTGACGGCCGCGAGTTTCTTTCCCTTCTTGATTGGCTTGCTTGCTGGTTTCATAGGTTTAATTCCCCCTTTTTAATTTGCCCCATCGGGCTCTGCTATGTGTTGAGCAATCCTCGCACCAAACCGAGATACGCCAGACGAAGAGCGTACGGATTGAAATCAATGCACTTACGAAGTCGAATTGCCGCAGGCGTGCCGCTCCATTGCCGGATTGTGTTGAATTTTGATTCGCTCGTTGAATTATTCAACGAAAAACATGGCAAGTGCTAGTTCTAGGACTATAACGGCTGCTCGAAAATAGGACTGAATGATCTATCTGGAGTAGTTGGGGGGACCGGTTCTCGGCGGTGAGGCGATAAAACCAGAAGGGCCGCCAAATCTCGTTGGCGGCCCCTGCGTTCCTGTAACTCTCAGCTCGAATTAGCGTATGCGACGGACAGTCAAGCGGCAGAGGATAGTTGGTTAGTCCTTTACGATCCACGCAACTCTCGTCAGGGGCTTGGTGTTCTCCAGTTTGGTGGGCTTCTTTAATCGCTTTGTTGCTTTCTTCTTCAACTCAGGTCCCCTTCAACATGCCTCACTAGCTATTGGATGCAAATCACTCGCCAATGCTGAAGCCGTTGCTTCGTTTTGACAAGTCCTTTGATTTCTTGCAGTTGGAACTTATTTCGCAGTGTTGGTTGCTAATTTTTTCTGGCGTAGGCGTTGAAAGAGTCAGCAGATGTTGGGTTTTTCAATAAAACGCTCCCTTGTCCTCACCAAGGGTATCAAGCGGGCTGTGCAGACGAAGAAGGGCTGCCAAGAAGTTCTAGGCAGCCCTGGATCGGACCCACGAGTTGTCTTGTGACGGCGCCCCGATAGACTGAAGGATGCCGCCCGAGCTACCACTTCGGCTTTAAGGCCTTGGTGGCCGTGAGCTTCTTGGCCTTTCGCAACTTGGCCGACTTTTTCGTTGCCATAGCATCTCCCTCTACAAAGTTAACTTGCCCCCTCGGGGCGGTGCCCACCTTATATGCACATCACCAGCCAATCTCTACAACAATGAATACAGTCCCGCAAATCGCACCCTTTCAAAGGGATTCCGTCCCGGAAATGGAGTGCATCGCTTGCATTGGAGGTAATTACAGTGTTGAAATTTTCGCGGAATGCTGAATGTTTCAATACGCCGCTAGAGGTTGTATTTGCGGCAGAGATAGTTGAGGCGGTTGCGGTCCACCCCCAATAGCCGCGCAGCATCCGATTTCACCTGTTTTGCTTGTTCGAGAGCTTCCTGCACCCAGCGCTTCTCGAAGGCATCCATCTCCTTGTCGAGATTGATCCCGGAGGCTGGCAGGCGGAACCGGCCACGGGAGTCGCGGCCCCCGGCCTGGAGGATTTCAGGGGGAAGATCCTTTGCGGAAATGATATCGCCATCGGTCATAATCACCAGGCGCTGGATGGCGTTTTCGAGCTCCCGTACGTTTCCAGGCCACCGATAGCGCTTCAGCGCCAGCATGGCGTCATCCGCAATGCGCTTCGGGGGGAAGCCGTTGGCGGCGCAATAGACGCTGACAAAATACTCAGCCAGCACCGGGATGTCCTCAATGCGCTCGCGCAACGCCGGAACGAAAATCGGCACGACGTGAATGCGGTAGTAAAGGTCTTCGCGGAATGTCCCCTGGCGCACCATTTCCTCGAGGTCCTCATTGGTCGCACTGATCAAGCGAAAATCCACGCGGATCTGTTTCTTGCCGCCCAGACGTATGAGGGTGTGCTCTTCCAGGACGCGAAGGAGCTTGCTTTGCAGCGCCAGTGTGAGGGTTCCGATCTCATCCAGGAATAGCGTTCCTTGATGGGCTAGCTCGATTCGCCCTTCCTTGGTGGCAACGGCGCCGGTGAAGGCGCCTTTCTCATAGCCAAAAAGCTCTGCTTCCATCAGGCCTTCCGGGAGTGCAGCGCAATTGACGCTGACGAACGCGCGGCTGCGGCGAGGGCTCTGCTCGTGGAGGGCCCGGGCCACCAACTCCTTTCCCACGCCACTTTCGCCACGAATGATCACATTGGTGGTGGCGCGCGCCATCCGCTTGATCGAATCGAAGACGTGGCGCATCGCGTCGGTCGAGCCAATCAGGTCGCCCAATGCATTCTTGCGGCTGATCTCTTCGCGCAAGAGGCGGTTCTCGCGCTGGATGTGCAATTTTTCGATAGCGCGCTCGAGGAGGTGCCGCAGGACGTCGGTATCAATCGGCTTGATGAAGTAGTCGTAAGAGCCCGCGTCAATCACCTTCAGCGCGGTGGATTTTCTTTCGTCTGAACTGAGCACGATGACGAGCGTGTCGATATCACTGATACTGAGCCGCTGGAGAAGTTCGGTGCATTCGCGGACGCCGCCCGAGGCGGCGGGGAGGCCCAGAAGCAAGACATCTAACCCCGCCTGTTCGAGAAGATTGATGGCCGCTTCATAATCGCCGCCCTCGGATATTTCGAACTGGGAGCGCAGGGCCGAAGCAATCTTCGACCGAAGGCTCGCGTCGTCGTCCACGATGGCTACTTTAGGCTTGGGTCCCGCGGGAGCGATGGGCGGTCTCCGGCGGCGGACACGCGAAATTCGCTGGATGCCGCGATCGAATCGCGTACCGCGCCGCCGCGATTCTAGGTGCAGGCGCGCGCAGAGTCAATCAAGAGGGCCTAAAGAAGGCGCACGATCAAGCCCACTAGCCTCTGGAGCGCGTCTGATTGTAGCCGCACGGGTGGGTCACGAACTGCCAATCCAGATACCGACGGCGAAGACGATCACGCCGCCCACAATGACCTGGACGGCGGAAGAAAGGATCGGCGTGTCCATATACCGGTGGCGGACAAAACTGATTATGGCCAACTCGATAGCCACCACGAGGGCGGCGGCTGTGAAGGCCAGGCGAAAATCCGAAAGGAGGAATGGGAGCGTGTGCCCGATGCCGCCCGCCGCGGTCATGATACCGGTGACGAACCCACGTAAGACCGGCTTTCCTCGGCCCGTGAGCGAACCATCATCCGAAAGCGCCTCGGCGAATGCCATTGAAATTCCCGCGCCAACCGACGCGGCCAGGCCGACCAGAAAGGCATCGTGACTCTTGCGAGTGGCGATGGCGGCGGCGAAGATCGGAGCCAGGGTGGATACAGACCCATCCATCAACCCAGCCAGGCCGGGCTGGACGATTTGCAGCATGAACAGGCGGCGCTTAGATTTTTCTTCCTCCGAGCGGGCCGTGGCGGTGAGATGCTCCGCTTCCAGTGAAGACGCTTTGGCATAGTGCTGGCGCTCGACATCAGCAAGGTCGCCAAGCAACTTCCGGGTGGAGGCGTGTGTGATTTTTTCGAGGGCGCGCTCGTAGAATCGCTGCGTCTCCAGCTCCATGACCTCCACTTGTTTTCGCACCGCGTTGATTCCGAGCGGGCGAACCAGCCAGATGGGGCGGCGCTCGACGAAACCCTTAATGTCCTGACGGCGGAGCAGCGGAATATGATCCCCAAAGCGTTGGCGATACATTTCAATCAGGCTCTGGCGATGGGAGGATTCCTCCGCTTTCATCTCATCGAACACTTTTGCTGTGGAGGGATACGTCTCGCGCAAACCTTCCGCGAAATCGCCATAGATGCGGCCATCTTCTTCCTCGAGCGAAATTGCCAGCGCCAGAATTTCCTGCTCGGTCAGGTCTTTGAAATTCTTCTTGGCCATGATAATTCTCCCCGTCGGGTGGGCTAAAGGGCAGGATTATATCCGCGGAATGGTCAAGAATTGGACGCTTTTCACGCGACGCTCGGGGCAGTTGCGGCGTGACATGCCATGATGCCGAGGAAGTTTCTCGCGCATCCAATCGGGAAAGCAAGCTTACAATGCTTGCGAAATGGAAAGGTGACTCAAGAATGTCCGAGACATTGGGCTTCATCGGTTTGGGGAATATGGGAGCGCCGATCGCGTTGAATCTCTTGCGAGCGGGGTATGGCCTGCGGGTCTACAACCGAACGGCGTCGAAAGCTGGCGCGTTGGCGGCTCAGGGCGCGATGCAGGTCTCGAGCGCCGCGGAGGTTTCGCAGCCCGGTGGGATTGTTCTAACGATGCTGGCGGACGACCGGGCCCTCGAAGAGGTGTGCCTTCCGGAGCGATCCTTTGTGGAACGGCTCGGCACCGGGGGATTGCACATTTCGCTCAGCACCATTGCGCCTGCCACTGCCAGGCGACTGACCGAGCATCACGCGAAGTTTGGCGTGGCCTATGTTGCGTCACCGGTCTTTGGCCGGCCGGAAGCGGCGGCAGCCGCTCGCCTGTGGGTGTGTTGCTCAGGGGAAGCTACGGCGAAGAAAAGGGCGCGGCCGATTCAGTCAGCCATTGGACAAGAGGTTTTCGATTTTGGCAAGGAGGTGGGCGGAGCGAACGTGATAAAGCTGTGCGGAAATTTTATGGTGGCCCCGGCGATTGAGGCCCTCGCAGAAGCGATCACACTGGCGGAAAAGAACGGCGCCAACAAAAATGCTTTCGTCGAAATGATCGGCAAGATGTCGCCCATGTACCATGGATACGCGAAGCAGATTGCCGAAAACAGATTCGAGCCCGCAGGCTTTCGGCTTGTGCTGGGCTTGAAGGATATCAACCTCATATTGGGGACGGCGGCCGAGAGCGCGACGCCGATGCCGCTTGGAAGCTTGCTACATGATCGCTGGCTCTCCGCAATCGCCAAGGGACGAAAGGATCTGGACTCGTCCGCCGCGGCCATTGGCGCTGCTGAAGATGCGGGTTTGAGATAGAAAGGCCGGGAGATGAAGGCTTGCTTGTTGCATAGCCCCGGGCCGGTGGAGGGGAATCCACTCGAGTTCACGAACGCGCCCGAGCCTCAACCCCGAAAGGGCGAAGTGCTTGTGCGGGTGAATTTTTGCGGAGTGTGCCGGACGGACTTGCACGTCGTGGAGGGCGAATTGCCGCCGCGCAAGTCCCCCGTGATTCCCGGGCATCAAGTGGTTGGCACCATCGAAAAGCTCGGAGAAGGTGCGCACCGGTTTCCCGTCGGCGCACGCATCGGCATCCCATGGCTCCATAGCGCGGACCTGACTTGCGAATATTGCCGCGCGGGAATGGAAAACCTCTGCGACCATCCCGAATTCACGGGCTACACCGCGGACGGCGGATACGCGCAATATGCCACGGCGCCGGAAGATTTTGTGTATGCGATTCCAGGAAATTTCGCCGATGAGCAGGCCGCGCCGCTGCTTTGCGCCGGCATCATCGGATTTCGCTCGCTGCGGCTCACCGGGATCAAGCCGGGCGGCAGGCTGGCGTTTTACGGGTTCGGGGCCGCGGCGCATGTTGCCATTCAGGTGGCGCGCCATTGGCACGTGGAGGTCTATGCTGCCACTCGCGGGGTAAAGCATCAGCAGCTCGCGCTGCAATTGGGCGCCGTTTGGGCGGGAGAGGCGACGGGCGAACCACCCGCGAAGTTGGACGCTGCCATTATTTTTGCGCCGGCGGGAGAACTGGTTCCGGCAGCGTTGCGAGCGCTGAAGAAGGGCGGCGTCCTGGTCCTCGGGGGAATTCACATGAGTCCGATCCCCTCGCTCGACTACAATCTGCTGTACCAGGAGCGCGTGATTCGCAGCGTCGCCAACAACACACGCCAGGACGGTGAGGATTTCCTGCGTATCGCGGCGGAGATTCCCATTCGTACGCAGGTAAATCTCTTTCCGCTTCGCGAGGCCAACCGCGCGCTCAACGATTTGAAAGCGGACCGCATCAACGGCGCGGCGGTGCTCGACTGTAGGCAATAGCCGAGGCGCTGCGAGACAAGACTCGAAAGAGGGTGATGAGAAACGACGATGAAGGTTCTCTCAATTAGCGTCGCGCACCCACGAATTGTGGTCGCAAAGGGCCAGCGGTTCTCGACCGGGATTTTCAAGGAGCCGGTGGAAGGGCCAGTAATGCTCCGGCGACTGAATCTCGATGGCGACCGTCAAGCGGATTTGTCCGTGCACGGCGGCCCGAACAAAGCTGCGTATGCGTATCCCTCCGAGCATTATCCACTCTGGCGGAAGGAATTGCCGGAGATGGACTTGCCCTACGGAATGTTCGGCGAGAATTTCACCACGGAAGGTTTGAACGAGGACAATACAAATATCGGCGACCGGTTCCGAATCGGGGAAGCGGTGGTGATGGTCACACAGCCGCGCCAGCCTTGCTACAAACTAGCCGCGAAGTTCGGCCGCGACGACATTTTGAAACTCTTTCTCCAAAGTGGGCGCTCCGGTTTTTACTTGGCTGTTCTGGAAGAAGGGATGGTAGAAGCGGGCAACACTATCGAGCGGATTTCCCGCGACCCAAACGGGGTCACCGTTGCGGACATCAACCGTTTATTTCTGAATGGCGGCAGCGATGCTGCACTGCTTCACCGTGCCTTGTGCGTGGAAGCGCTGCCCGATGGCTACCGCAAATACCTGCTCCAGGAGTTACAATCACTGAAGCGCTGACTTCCGACTGAGGAAAATGAAGCCGCCCAACAAGCTTCTTCACGGTGCATTTCAAACCGCCATCACGCTGAAGGGGCTTGGCGGCGTGACGGAAATTATCGGCGGAGCACTGTGGTGGTTCGTCACGCCGGCGGCGGTAAGTGAAGCCGTCCAGTTTCTTCTTTTGCAGGAGCTATCGCGGGACCCGGACGGATTCTTTACTTCGCATGTGCTCTGGCAATCCTCCAAGTTTGCCCACGTCGATCCATCATTTGCCTCCGCGTACCTCCTTTCGCATGGAATTACGAAAGTGATCCTCGTCGTGTGCCTGTGGCTTAATAAGCTTTGGGCCTACCCGCTCACAATCCTCATCTTCGCGGGCTTTTGCCTTTATCAAGTTCACCGGTACACACG
>OCOJ01033101.1_pt3 | contig 10902 bp, 11 predicted proteins | sample 1539251 | NCBI WGS metagenome assembly OCOJ01 (sample SAMN01911457, study PRJEB22624) | soil metagenome | biome: Soil | place: Malaysia | collected 2012-04-30 | depth RA_metagenome m
TCCCTTGTTTGCGAGGCGTACACGGACCCGCAACCGAAGAAGGGTGAAAAGTAGAGACCGGAGCGACTGAGGTTCACGATGCGAAAAGCCGGAGTGCTGTGCTCGCTTGCGCTCGGCGTTGTCGTCGTGTTCTTCGGTATCTGGGCGCTCACGTATCCATCGCCCGACCCTAAGAGCATCAAGTACGTTCTCTGGAAGGCCGACCTCTACAAACTGAACCTTGACGAGGCGACCGGCACGATTTGCTACACGGCGGCGCTACCGGACTGACTGGCCTCTCGAATCTGTTCAAGAGCGCGATGGCCCCCAAGGAAGGAGAAAGCGGTGGTCCTGGCGCTGGCAAGGACTTCAGCGGAAAGACGAAGGAACAAGCCCTACAGGAAAACAAAGCCGCCAACGGCGGAGAATCCAAATGCGTTTTCTGTGGCGAAAAGACGGGGCCGGGCACTAATAACAAAACCAACATTGATCACGCTCAAGCGAAGGCGAATGGCGGAAACAACACTTTGAAAAATGCCCAAGTGACATGCGAGTACTGCAACAAGAGCAAGGGTACCGGCGATGCACCAAAGAACCCCAAGCCGGACAATCCAGACCAAGACTGAGGGATAATATGGAAGAAAACATGGTCAAAGTCACAATCCCCTTGCCGGCGGACAATCTAGCTGGTGCTGCTACCGAGTCGGTTTGGGCTGAGCCGCAGGGCGACGGAACATACAAGATTAAAAACGTGCCCTTCTACGCCAAGGGGATCAGCTGTGAAGACGTCGTCGAGGCCGAACCGCAAGAGGGAGTCCTGCTGTTTAAGGGGGTCGTTCGACACAATGGGCATAGCACATACCGGATTTACGCACCTAGTGGACGCACTGCTCCTGAAGTGGAGTCTCTGGTTGGAAGGCTTCAACAAATGCACTGCGATATCGAGCCAGCAACAGACAAGCTAGTTGGAGTGGATGTTCTACCCGAAGCCGATATCTACAAGGTCTACGAGACTCTAGCGGATGCTGAGCGCACCGGAAAGATCGACTTTCAAGAGGGGCATTGCGGGCATCCTCTGAAAGCATGATCGAATGCGGTGGGCCTCAAGGGGTTCGAGAAAACCACCTTTCGTGCCGAGGCTTACACCGTCGACGCCTGGGGCAACCTCACCAACCGCTCTGGCCCGAGCGGCATGACGGGCTGCAAGACCGAGGGTCTGAGCGCTTCGGTCAACACCCAGAACCAACTCAGCATCTTGACCTACGATGCGGCGGGCAATGTGACCAACGACGGCAACGGCAACCAGCCCACGTATGATGCCGAANGACCGAATCGCCACCGACGCGGGGTTTACGTACTCCTACGACGCCGATGGCGGCCGCATGGAAAAGTCGTCGAGTTCGTCGGGCACCATGTATTGGCCCGGACCCAGCGGCGAATACTTGGCCGAGACCGATCTTACGGGCGCGATCAACGAAGAGTATGTTTTCTTCAACGGGGAGCGCATCGCCCGCGTGGACCGGCCTAGCGGCACGGTGCATTACTACTTTTCCGACCACCTCGGATCGGCCAGCGCCATTACCGATGTGAATGGGGCGAATCCGACGTACTACTATTACTATCCGTACGGAGGCTTGGTCGCTACAGTTGGCAGCGATCCCAATCACTACAAGTTCACCGGCAAAGAACGCGATACAGAATCCGGACTCGATTACTTCGGTGCCAGGTACGATGCGTCGAGTATGGGTCGGTTCATGACCCCCGATCCGCTGGGCGGGAAACTTGTCGATCCCCAGACCCTTAATAAGTACGCCTATGTTCGGAACAACCCAATCAATTTGACCGACCCAACGGGGCTGTACATCTGCGCGGACAGTAAAGACTGCTCCTCCGATCAGGACAAGAAGTTTGAAGCCGCGAGACAAGCTGACCTGAACAGGGGAGGCGATGCTGCCCGTGCCGCAGGTGCCTATGGCGATCCGACGAAGGACAACGGGGTCAACGTGAGCTTTGCTGATTTGAGTAAGAAGAGCGAGCGCGGAGACACAACGTCTACACTCGGAGCGGACGATAAGGGGAACCTGCGAGCGAACTCGAATGTGGTCATTGACTCGACTGCGTCGGGTGACAAACTAGAGGCGGTCGTCGGTCACGAAGGCAGCCACGTGGCCGATGCTCAAGATTTAGTGAAGTCCATTACTTCCGACAAACCAGGAAACTTTACGGTCGGTCAGGACATAACGCAATACCAGTCTGAACAGCGGGCATACCATGTGAGTGACTCGATCCTGAGATCTGGAAACCAAACCGAAAAATATGACTGCGGATTGAGTGAATGCGTTCTGGGCACAGGGTTGAAGAATCCCGGGCAGGTCACGGGAGAAGTCGATCGCATTTTGCAGAATAATTACAAGAGCTCCGTCAACAAGCAGCCGCTGACACCCGCCAATCAGGGTGGGTCGATTGTTCCGCACTAGTCGAAGCCACAGGGAAAGGGACGGTGAAAAATGCGTCTAGGCCTAATGACGGCAATCGCTTGCTTCGTTGCAGGGACGTGTGTTGCACAGACGGGGCAGGAGATGTCTCTGTGCAGCCTGCAGAAAGAAGCCACTCAAGGCGAGCACATCCATGTTCGAATCTCAGGACTTTACAGTGCAGGGCCTGAGAACTCGACGCTGGATGATCCTGCATGTCCTATTGCTCCCTATCAAAGTACTTGGGTAGAGTTCGACTTGCAGACGAAGCGCAATGACAAGAAGCTGAGGGAGCTTCTTGAGCATTCGCAGCGGGTCTATCTAGTGACCGAAGGCGAGTTCTATGGCCCGCCTCTGCCTGATCCCAAGCTGCCTGAAACACTCCAGAAGGGATTCCCTCCGCACTGGGGCCATCTCGGATGTTGCCGGACAAAACTTGTTGTACATGCAATCCGGGAGGTGAAGGCCGCACCAGCAGATCATACGGATGGTGCCTTGGGCCATGAGGTCGGGCACGCTGAGGGAAGCGCGACCAACTAGCAAGCGCCAAACGAAGCCAGTCGTCCGTGTTCCCGATTCGGGCGGGTGGCCCGTGCTTTTCAATTCGCGTGCACCAGCCCACTGGTGGGGTGCCCCGTCCTTGCGGTTTTGGCAAGGGCGGGAATGGATGAAGTCTTGGATCAGGAGCAGTTACCCGGCTGGGGCCCCAGTCCTTTCGCTTCTTGCGAGTGGGCAGGCAGAGACCGAAGCTGGGCTACTGTAACGACGCGAAGAAAGGTGGCCGCAATCTATGGCCTCCATGGTGCTCACTGTGAACTTTGATGCCACCCCTCGCTATACAGCTCACATAAGCATGGCAACTCGTTTCGGCTCATTGATCGCAAGCTGCACCCTGGCCGCCCTGGTCTTGTCTGGCTGCGGCGGAGGGAGTGGCGGTGCATCTGTGCCTCCCCCACCCAACTTCAGCTTGGCAGTCACTCCGACGAGCCAATCGTTATTCGGTGGGAAATCGGCTTCCGTCTCTTTGTCCGCTACCGGCGCGAACGGCTTTACCTCGCAGATCAGCGTCCAGGTGAGCGGTGTTCCGGCGGGAGTTTCTGTATCGCCCACAACGATTACGCTGGTACCGGGAACTCCGCAGCAGGTGACACTCACCGCTGCCGCCAATGCCGCCTACGACACTGCTGCGATAACGTTCACGGGTACATCCGGCTCGTTGACCAATACAGCGTCTTTGAGCCTGTCTCTGGTCTCGACCTTCGGGACTCGGGGCCGCTCGGGCTACATAAGGACGGACGCGACCACGGAATACTTCGAGTGGATCAATCAGCGTTGGGCGATTTACAACCCGAACACATCGCGCTTCTTTCTCACGGACCCGTTTTCCAACCACGTGTTTGTGTTCGATGCTACCTCTGAGACCGAGATCGGGACCATTAGCGTACCCGGAGCCTACGCGATCGACGACACACCCGACCACGCGACTCTCTACGTAGGAACGCTGATCGGGGATGTCTATACGATTGATCCGGTGGCCCTGACGGTCACGCAAAGATACATGGCCTCTAAGAGAGGGCCTCACGGCTTCGCGTCGCTATTGGCGCTGGTGCTCGCCAACGGGGACGTTGCACTGCTCGGTTCACAAGGGGGGATTCCAAGCGTCGATGGCTCGACAAGTTTTGCGATATGGACCCCCGCCAGCAACGCGATCCAGGTCTATGATCGCCAGGGATGTGGCGTGGTGATGGGGAATATTGGTGGTTTCACGCGCACGGTAGACCGCAACCAGATCATCCTAACCAGCGTCGACTCGGACGGAACATTATGCGAGTTCAATCCCTCGACTGGGACCGCCATTCACACGACGGCGCAAGCCTTCACGATGCACAACATTCTTACCTCACCGGACGGCAAGTATGTTATTTTGCCCGGTTCGGCGGCTGCCGTCGTTTACGACGCGCACACACTCGCTACGGTTACTCAATTCCCCGTTCTTGGAGATGCCACCTCGGCCGCCGGATTTGCGATTAGCGCGGATTCGACAACCCTGTTCACGCCGACCGACAACGCTATTTACGCCTACAATCTCGCTACCGGCCAGGAAGTAGGATGGGTGCCAAACATTTTCTTGCCCCCGATTTCCGGCGGATTTGCGGTTGGTCCGATCGATAGCCCATTTCTTCAGGCCGTCGACAATACGGGTCTGTTTTTCGGTCCCATGGAAGAGGGCGTGGGATTCATTGATCTTTCCACGCTTCAGAGTCTGCCGGTAGGACGGCTGTTCACCAACGCGTTTTTGAACCCTGCAGCGGGACCGGTATCCGGCGGAACGCAGACGCAAGGCTTACCGGGGCTGGGAAACAAACAGGGCGCAATCTATTTTGGCGGCCAGGAGGCTACCAGTCTAACGGTGACTGGGGGCCTTGCCACGGCAACGACACCCCCCGGACCGCCAGGTCCAGTGGCGGTTTACGCCTTTTCGACCGATGGCGGCGAACAGTTCATACCAGATGGTTTCACCTATGGGCCTACAATTTTGGAAGCTACCCCGAATATGTCCACAGCCGAAGGTGGGGGAAGCGGATACGTCTATGGTTACGGGTTAGGCCCAGTGGATTCAGGCACGATTCCATCGGACCTGCAAGTCACCGTGGGAGGAACGACGGCGCAGGTTACGTCGTTCAGTGCGGATGCTTATGGTGTTTCTCCTTTCCCGTTTCCATTGGAATTTGCTGGGTACACGATTCCAGCAGGTGTGACCGGGTCGGCTGATGTGAAAGTCACAAACAACTACGGCACTACGACGGCAGGATTCACTTACCTTCCAGCGACAAAACAGTTTCCCCTGAGCGGGTCGAGCCTCGCACAGGGCATCTACGATTCGCACACCGGTCTCTACTACTTCACCGACACGAACAAGATTCAGGTCTTTTCACGTGCGCAGGGACAGTGGTTGTCTTCTATCGCGATCCCGGCTCCGCAGGGTACGACGCAACGATTGTTGGGAATTGCGCTCTCGCCGGATGGCACTAAACTGGCCGTTTCCGATGCCAAGGCCGGAGTCATTTATCTTCTCAATCCGTCGAATCCGAACTCGGTAAAGACGTTTACAATCCCGCAAACCGAGAGTGGCTTCATGGTGAATCCTTGCGGAGTCGCGGTGAGCGATGCAGGGAACATCTACTATTGGGTTTTCGGGGGAGCAGACGCCGCCGACCAATTTTTCAAGCTAAACACGAATACGGGAGCCGTCACCGATTACAAGATCAATGGTCCCTCGGGTCGCGACGACATCTACCTGCGGGTCGCGATCAGTTCCGACAATGCGAGCGTGTATTTCAATGAAGAGGGAAACGTGTTCCGCGTGGATACTGCGGGCGACAAACTTTTTCCCGCCTCTGTCGAGACTGGTTGTTGCGGAGGGGACTATGAATTGACGCTCGCGCCTAATCAGATGCAGATCACCGCGACTTCACACCTGTACGATTCTGACTTGAACGGGGAGTCGTTTTATGCGGTCAACGACCGGGAAGTAGTGAATCTTCTTTACCTTTATGGCGCGAAGTTTAGCCCGGATGGTCGCTTGCTTTTCCAGCCATCCACAATTGGAATTGATGTGCTTGACGGCAACGTGGGCAACCTGCTGAATCGCATCTCGCTTCCCTTTGCACTGTCGTCAAACTACGATGCGTTGGTATCTGACGGCACTGACAATGTTCTCATCGCCATAACCGGCACAAGCGGGGACGGGATCGCCATAGTGGACCTAACGTCTCTTTCTGAGCCGAGTGGATTATTGTCTAGGCATAAGGCAGTTTCTTCGAAGGAGCGGCCTGGAGAAAACGAAAGCCGTCACGGACTGAGCACATATGTGAATACGCAGACTATCCGAAAGGCAGTGCCGCCCCATACGCCTCAGCACGTGACACGAGCTGCGCCCTAGCATGCCCACCTCCGTCAACCCCTGCGGTGAGTTCGTGCAGCATGGGAAACAGCGTTCAGGAAGACAAGAAATGAATGGCTAGAATGGTCGACTTGATCGAGAACTCGCCGATCCATTTGCGATCCGTTAGCGAGTTTACCTAGGCTTTCCATACCATTGAGCTTGCTCGCTCATTTAATGCTGTTTCCTTATCTCAGAGAGAGCCTGCTGAAATTCCTCAGGGGAGATGGTCGCCGGCAGCATGCGGGCAGCAATGGGCAAGGGCTCGCTAGGCTTGCCAACAAACTTATCACGCAAAATTGTGTACTCCTCGAATGAGATCGGCGGTTCAGCACGTTCGGTGTAACGCGTGGATGCAACTCGGCAAAGTTGGTCGAGAGAAGTCAACCGAGTGCGAAATAGCGCAATGCCATCAGTGATCGCGACCCCTGTCGTCCTTTGCCCGAATAGATCCCCTGTGCCCTTTGTAGGTTCTCCCGTATGAAAGGCTGAGGCCGGTAACCGAGATTTCCACTCCGAGGTGATTACTTCCGACAATCTGTCTAGAGCGGGCTGCAATTCCCGTTTTCAAGCCAGCGGACCTTGTACTGCCCCTCCAGGTGCTTTGCTCATGCGATTCCGTCATCAGCCGTTATTCTCTGGAAACGCTACGCTAGGGGAGGTCATGAGCGGAGGGCATTGAGGGTTTTGGGCTGTTATCCAGGATACCGGCAAAGACTTCATTCACCCTGGCTTCCTCGCGGTGCAACAACTCGACACATCCGGCCGGACATCGTCTCCGATTCGATCCAGAGCTGCCGCCCGATTTTCAATGAGGATCTGCACCTGGTGTTGAACAAGATCTACGAATGTCGCGGAATTGCTTGCATACTCCCGAAGATACGAGTTGGTGATTCTCAACTTCCTTTGTTCGAGGGCAGCACCGTGCCTGACGAAGACCGGCTTGGAGTAGATGCTTTCCTCCTCGTATCCCCGAAAAGCATGTCTGATGGAACCCGAGTATGGAATAAGATTCGTGAGGTCACAGCATGAATTCTGCTTACATATCCGGTGCATTGATGGGCGCCGGTGATTTGGCCTATGTGCGCGGACTCTATGAAGCTTTCGCTCAAGCTTGCGAAGCAGCCGGTGTTCGCGCCTATTTGCCACATCAGAATACGGACCCCGACATCCAATGGGATCTCGCCGACGATGAAGTCACAACGAAGGACTTGAATGAGTTAAGTAACGCAGACGTTATTGTTGCATATCTTGGCGAACCTTCCCTCGGTGTGGGCGCTGAACTGGTAATTGCGATGCAGCAAAATAAAACGATATTGGCTGTTTACGAATGCCGAAGGAAAATCTCACGGTTTGTACGTGGCCTTCTGAGAAGCTACGAGAATGCCTCTTTGTACGAATTTGCATCGCCATCGGAGGCGTGTGGTTGGATCACTGACACGTTGCTTGCCCGGCGCATCGGTCACGGACAAAAATGTAAGATCGCCAGCTAATCTTCTGCCTAGGCATCAACAGTTGTGGGGTCGGCCTTGAGCTATTCTTCCAACGCTTTTCGCAGGTCTTTCATTAAGAGCATTAGCTGCAGGTCATGGACCGGTGAAGGCTCAAATTCAAAATGTTGATAGAAACTTCGTGCTTCGTCGTCAATCGCGTGAACTAGAACCGCACGCGCTCCCACGATATCTGCCGCTTGAGCGATGCGAGTCAGGGCATCTTCAAGGAGTGCCTTTCCTAGACCCGTGCCTTCTTCATCTTTATCGACTGCAAGCCTTGCAAGCAAAATAACTGGAATAGGATGTTTTGCGAGTCCTTTGGAAATCCGTTCGGGCACTNGGAAATCCGTTCGGGCACTTCCTCGACGGATACGCTACCCGCCGAAATTGAATAGTACCCGACTACAAGCCCATTGCGATGAACCACATAAGTTCGTGCGGACTCATTTCTTTGGTTTGTGAGCGCAAAGCGTTTGAGCCAATCGTTAAAAGACTTGTGTTTCCCACAATCGAACCGGCTTACGTCATGCGATTCCGAGATTGCTTCTACTTTCGACAGCGGAGGTTTTTGATGTGGCATCAGCTCTGTTCAAGCACAGTGGGCTCCGAAAAAAGTCTCTTGAGCCTGGGCTTCACCTGTGCCGGCCTGTCGAGGGCCTCGCAGAAAGTTTGCCAGTTCTTGGAGCTGATTTCGAAAGACCGCGCGTCAGCGATCTCTTGCTCTGCTCGGACACAGGCGCTCTCCAAAATGAAGTTCGTAATGTTCACACCTCGGTGTTCAGCACCAATGCGGATGAGCCTTGCTTCTCGATCACTGGCTCGAACGTTAAATCTTTCTGAGCGCTTCTTTCGTGCTGCTGTTGCTGGCATGGCTTCATCTCCGTACCTACACTAGGCTCCTCATGTACGTACAATGTACGCTTACTTGGCGAACATGTCAAGCTTGTAAGCTGACACGAGGGATCTTGACTAGTCGCATGTTCGCATTGTAAGCTTACACTTGGAACATGAAGAAGACATTAGGACAACGAATTCGGGAGCTCCGTGAGGAACGCGACCTATCACTTAGGGAATTTGCAAGGCGACTCGACGGCTTATCCGCAGCGCATGTGTCCGATATTGAACTGGGACGCCGTTTCCCATCGGCGGATGTTCTGTTGAGGATGGCGCAAGTTTTGAGCGTTAATGTCGCAGAACTTAGAGAGTTGGATTCTCGGCCTCCGGTGGAAGAACTAAGGCGCCGTGCGGAAGCTGATCCGGCGTATGGAATTGCTCTTCGACGGATGGTGGAGCGAGATGTCAAGCCCGAGGACATACTGAAAATGGTTGAAAAGAAATCGAAAGAGGATCTCAAGTGAAGACGTTCAAAGCAAAGTCCGGTCCGTTCTCGGAGCGGCCGTTCTACTCGGATTCCGATCTTGAGAGAATATATGTCTCGGAGTTGTCAGCTGTTGGTCTGCTCCCGAGTGCGCCGGAACCGATTCGCATTGACCGTTTCATTGAGAAGAGGTTCAAGGTGGTGCCCTCCTATCAAAATGGGGAGGGCGTTCTCGGACTGACTAGATTCACGTCGCAGGGCGTCGCTGAGATTATCATCTCCAAGCAGTTGGACGACCAAGGCAGCGAAGTAGCAGAACGACGCATCAGGACTACTCTCGGGCACGAAGGTGGGCATGGGCTTCTGCATACTCACCTTTTCGTTCTCGCCGCGAATGAACAACCTCTTTTTGGCGATTTCAGCGACCCACGCAAACCGAAAATTCTATGCAGAGATGAAAAATCGAGCGGTCCTGGCTACACAGGGGCATGGTGGGAGTATCAAGCGAACAAAGCTATGGGTTCACTGCTGATGCCTGAGAAACTAGTGATTGAAGCTGCAAGGCCATTCCTGCGAAGTCGCGGCAGTCTCGGAGTCCAGGCTCTCGCCCAAAATGAGAGGCAAAGAGCAGTTCGCGAGTTGAGCGAGATCTTTGATGTGAATCCGGCAGTAGCGAGAATCCGGCTCGAACAAATTTATCCAGAGGGTGGTGAGCAGTTAGAGTTGTAAATTTTTTCCCTGTGGCGTACGCATCGTCTGCGTACATTGCTAACACAAGCGCAGTTTGAACAACCGCAGACGCGGTAGAAGGAAAGACAATGACGGAACAGAAATTGAAAGTAATTGTGCACTATGCTGCAGCAAAAAAACCCTACGAACAGAACGACGTGAGTCGTAGCGAAACTGTCGGCACTCTCAAGACAGATGTTCTCAACGCCTTTGGGCTGAAAGAGGGTCAGGGTGGTGACGGCAATACGTACACGTACACCCTCTATTACCAAAAGACCGCGCTGGAGAATCTCAACGAGACTCTCGGGCAGGTCGCCGGCGATAAGCACACGCTGGAATTGAAGCTGAAATATGAGGTCATGCGGAAGCGCGGGTTGCTAAGTTGGACAACAAGACGGAGGGTGCTTTTTGGACCGAGAACCCGTACCTCTTGCACAACGAAAAAATCATTCTTGGCTTTCCACTGATTTCTGCAGATATCGATGTGTTTAGTCGATTCTTGATTCGTTTAGCGCAGAGTCCCTTCCCTCTCAAAAAGCGCGAGGCGGCGCGTTTATTTTCTACGACCATTGCGGACCTCGTGGCAGAGGCCGATGCCGCCAATTATTTGAGTGCGCGACAAAGATTTCAGCTTGCTGATCTACTGCGTGATCTAAGAAAAGCCGCCCGCCGGTCAGNGCCCGCCGGTCAGAAGATCGTTTGGGAGAAACCTCTACTGCTTGGCATCGAGTCTCGTCCCGTCTGGAAACGTATGTTGATCTAGGGTTCCTTCAGAAATTTGGGGAGGAGAAGTATGAATATGTGTATAACGCTTCTCCCGGATTGGGGAAAATTGCCAACACTCTTCAATCAACGGAAGACCCACAGGAATGGTTTGATCGGCATTTTGTCGGGGCCGTCAGTGGAGTTAATGCCAGTGAAGATTTAGTGAATACGGCTGAACTGATTTCGATTCTGCCGCCTATC
>OCOJ01037349.1_pt1 | contig 10902 bp, 10 predicted proteins | sample 1539251 | NCBI WGS metagenome assembly OCOJ01 (sample SAMN01911457, study PRJEB22624) | soil metagenome | biome: Soil | place: Malaysia | collected 2012-04-30 | depth RA_metagenome m
ACGCTTCCGATAGAACGCAGGAAGCTAGTGGAGGTCGCCAGGGCTCTGGCGAGTTCTCCCAAACTGCTCCTTCTGGACGAACCGATGGCTGGCCTCAACCCATCGGAGGTGAAAGAGTTCACCGACTTGGTCAGAAAAGTGAACCGCGAAGGAATCTCGGTCCTGATTGTGGAACACCTCATGAAGGCGATCACGGACATCTCCTCGAGAGTGGTGGTCCTGAACGCCGGAGTGAAGATTGCGGAGGGAAGGCCGGCAGATGTCTTGAAGATTGAAGACGTTGTGGGTGTCTACCTGGGTAAGGACTATGCCGGTTCTTGATGTGGTCAGACTCAATGCCGGTTACGGTCAGGTTCAGACCCTTTGGGACGTTTCCCTGAGCGTGGAGTCTGGGTCGGTAGCGAGCCTGATAGGGTCCAACGGCGCTGGCAAGAGCACCCTCCTCAAGGCAATCATGGGTCTGATCCCCCTCTCGTCCGGGGAAATCACTTTTGACGGTGTCAGAATAGACGGCTCCGCCACCGCCGAAATCGTTGATTTGGGAATTGCATACGTCCCTGAAGGAAGACACATCTTTCCTGATCTCAGCGTGGTCGAGAACCTGAAGATGGGTTCCTATCCAAGACGAGCCCGCACCTACCATCAGGACGAGATGACGCGGGTCTTCGAAGTGTTTCCAATTCTGAAGGAGAGAGCCAAGCAGCGGGCCGGAACGCTCTCTGGGGGGGAGGCGCAGATGCTGGCAACGGGGAGGGGACTGATGTCGAGGCCGAAATTCCTCATGCTGGACGAGCCCTCCGCTGGTCTAGCTCCCATCATGGTCGAAAAGATCTTTCAAGCCATCTCGAGGATAAGTTCACTCGGGATCACCGTGCTGATAGTGGAGCAGGACGTCATGAGAGCACTCTCCAACAGCTCCAAGACCTACGTGCTGGAGCATGGCCGCGTCACCAAGTCTGGAACGAAAGAAGAACTTCTTCAGGACGAATCGGTGAGGAAGGCCTACCTGGGAATCTAGCTCAACTCTTCATCTCGGCGATCAGTCTCTTGGCAAGAGAACGGGTCCAGGCCGAACCCGCGATCCCTCTCGGAAGGAACAATCCCACCAAGATCAGTATCACACCCGTGATTGCGTTCGGGAAGTACAGCGTACCCGGAACGGCAGAGCTGAGATAGGTCAAGAAATAGTTCTGAATGTACACGTAGATCAGTCCGCCGAGAAGCGGGCCGATTATCGTTCCCGTCCCCCCGAGCAACGCCAGCGTCACGGGTATGAAGGCAATCGTGAATCCGAAGGCCGTGTCGGGGCTGATCGCACCTCTTCCCCAGAAGTAGATGGCGCCGTCGAGCCCGGCGATGACGGCGCTGAGCAGAAGGGCGACTCTCTTCATCCTCGGGACGTTTATGCCGACACTCTCTGCCACCTCCTCATCTTCCCTTATTGATCGGAGGACGAGACCAAGTCTAGAGCCGGAAATGAGGAGCAGGATGATCGCCGAGGATATGGTCAAGAGAAGGGCCGCGTAGTAGGGGACAACCACGTCCGGTTGGACGAAGGTGATGCCGTTGAAACCGTTGGTCAGAGGCTTCGCGTCGGCAGAAGCGACCAGCAGCTCCGCAAACTCCACGAAGGCTAGGCCTGCCACCGCGAAGTAGAAGCCCTTCAGCCTGAAGAGAGGGAAGCTGAAGAGAAAAGCGAAGGCTGTCACGACAGCAGCCGCGCCTGCCAAACCAAGGATCAACGGCAAGCTCGCCCTCACGAAGACTATCGCGGCCACGTAAGCCCCTATCCCGAAGAAGACCACGTGGCCCAGGTTCATGTAACCCGTGAAGCCACCTAGGATGTCATAACTGAGGGCCAGGGTAGAGTAGATCAGGAAGAGGAAGACGACGCTTCCCATAACGTAGCTGTTCGTGAGGTGAGGAATTGCAAAGCCAACCAGCGCGAGAGGCACCAAGAACCAAAGCCCTCTCTTCAAAGAGTTCGGGAACAACCTGCTTCCTCTCTTACCCAATCCTTCCCCCTGTGAGCCCAGTCGGCTTCACAAGAAGAATCGTAATCAAGATCAGAAGGGAGACTGCTGCGACCCAATAGGCGCCGAAGGCTGCGGCGACCGCGAACTCTATGACACCCAGCGAAATCCCGCCGACAACCGGCCCGAGCGGACTCTTCACACCGCCGAGGACCATCACTGTGAGGAGCTTGATGGTATACCCCAACCCGAGGACTGGGTCTGCCGTTTGGTCGATCACAAGTATGAAACCAGCGAAACCTGCGAAGAGCAAACCAACGGCAAATGTGATCGCTGAAATCCTCCTGAGGTCGACCCCGACTATGGTTGAAGCGTCTCTATCCTGCGCTAGGGAGCGCATCGCCAGGCCCAAGTAAGTCCGCTTGAAGAACAGAAAGAGCACCGCGCCCGATACGACTATGACAAGGAGCGATACCAGCTTCGGCGCTGCGAAGTAGTATCCGCCCAGCACGACCGAGTTGAAGCTGGGAACGGTGAGGGAGATCGTCGTGGTTCTCGAAATGTTGGCGTGGTTTGAAATCAGCAGGTAGCTGCCGAAGTCCTGGAGAATCAGCGCGATGCCCAGAGTAACGAGGATGCCACCAGCTAGAGTGCTCGATGGGTTCTTGAGAATCGGCCTGATGAATGAGACCTCCATCGAGGCACCGAGCACCGCGAAAATGATTAGGACGACGGCGAGGGTGAGTGCGAGACCGACAAAACCGCCGAACAAGGGACCCAGAAACGTATAGAGCGCGAACGTTACGACCGCACCCAGCATGATGAAATTGCCGTGCGCCAGATTCAATACGTTAGTGACGGAAAAAATGAGCGATATCCCGAGTGAAGCGAGAGCGTAGATTCCGCCGAGAAGGAGGCCCTCAATAATAACGGGGCCTAGTGTCCCAAGGTCGACCAACGAACGTGCCTACGGGAAGGCGTAAGTCGAGTTCGAGACACTAGGTGGGTAGACTGTTTGTATGGCATTGTTCTGCCATTGGATGGGAACCAGACCTATGGTGCCGTAGCCCTGCGGTTGGATGACTAGTTGCCCAGATACGGTTGGAATGTTCAGCTGGTGGAGTGCGGCGTTGATATTCGCTCTAGTTGGGTTGCTTGTCGCTGCGACCGCGGCTTTGATCATCTGGAAGATGATCATCCTCAGGTTGATGTTCTGGAATTGATACCAAGTGACGCCGGCGTTGGAGAGCAGCTGGTTGAAGAGCTGGTTGTCAGCGAACCCGTTTCCTTGCTGTTTGCTGAAGGATGGAGTCCAGAAGACGTCTGTGGTGACATGGTTCGCGAGCTGGGCCCCAACGATTGGTTCGAACGCGGCTCCCCACTCGATGGTGTGCCATTGCTTTGGCTGGAGGCCAGCCTGACTGGCCGCCTTCATCCACAGCGCTGCAACCGGACCGAATGTCGCCAGATAGATGATGTCAGCGTTGTCAGCTTTCAGCTGTGGGATTATCGCCTGGAATCCAGCGACTGGGTTGGTGAAGTCGGGCTCGATCAGGTAGTGGTTGACCACTGTCAACCCCGCCTGGGGTGCCAGGTGAAGCGAGCTGTTGAAGTCGTCAATCGCCCAGGTTATGTCCCACCCGACCAGGTCGATTGTCTTCGGGGCTGCGCCGGGGTTGCTGGCGATTTGCTGCTTTAGCATTGAAAAGAATGAGCCGCTCCAGCCCGTCGTGAAGTTGTCGGACCAGTAGGGGACCATGGAAGTGACAGCCCAGTCGTGTGGAGTACTTGGAATCCACATGACAGCCGTCGACGCCTCCGCCATGATTATGGGAACCTTGTCCGCCTCGGCGATTGGAATCAGTTCCTTCCCTATGTCCGCACTGTATGGGCTGATGAGTACCGAGACGTTGTCCTGTTCCGCGAGTTTGTGGTAGTCGCTCACTGCCAGGTCGGTCTGGCTCTGGTCGTCATACCAGACTATCTGGACCGGATGATGGACACCAGAGGCATCGACCAGCCCACCATTCGCGTTAGTGTAGTTCTGCCACGCTGTGTTGAACTTTGAGTAGTTTCCGTCCAGCGAAGCGTAAGTTCCTGACTCTGAGAGCGTCATCCCGATCTTGATAGTCGAGCCGGGACCCGAGGGAGCTGTGGGAATGAGATAGAGGTAGGCCACTATCCCTGCCACCACTATCACGACTATGACGATGATTGCTGCACCTATTTTCGATACTGCAGGTCGGTTCTTACCATGATAGGTATGAACCATCGAGCCGACAGACTCGACCATGATATTTATGCATTTCAGGAATCGATTGGCCCCAACTGTTCTACTCTGCGCGGTCAGCGGCGTTCGGAACTGACTCCTTGATCAGGGGGCCGGGCTGTTCGCGAATCAGCTCCAAGGTGGCGCAATGCAACCCGGCTATGGCGAACTTCTGGCTCTCGGAGAAGTCAACTTCGATGACATCCACTCCCCGCTTCTCCAGCTCCTTAGTTGTCTTGGGTGAGCCCTTGTTCAAGATGACCTTGCCCGCTTCGAGCGTGACGCCATTGACCGCGAGATCCCAGTATTCCTTTGGAGGGACATCGATGATTTCGAACTTCATCCTTTTGAGGAGCCTAACGAATGAATAATTGACCAGGTCGGGATAGAGCGCCACAAGTCCCAGATCGGCGGTGAGGAGAAACATGTCGGCGTGAGAGGTTCCTATGTTTCCTTCACCTATGTCGTCGACCCAGCCCGGACTGTGCGTCACCAAGAACTCGATGCCCAGCCTCTTGAGAATGAAGTCAATCTGCTCTATCCCCTCCTCGTTGCAAACCACAGACTCATTGAAGACGAAGTGTCTGCTGTCGAGCCACCGACCCGCCCCGGGCTCCCCTATTCCTTTCCCGTGAATCGTGAGGTAGATTGGGACCCCCAGAGCTGCCAGCGCCTTTGTCCAAATCACTTCCCTCCCTCTCTGCCAAGATCCGAGGCCCATTCTGTGGATGATGGCTCCGCCCTTCACCACGAGACCGCCCCCCGCAAGCGTGACCATGTTCTTCAGGTAGCCATAGGGTCCGATAGCCGGAAGAGGCGGCTCCACGAAATTCAACTTGACGCCATTCTCCTTGAGGATTCCGTAGTAATCGTCGAACTGCTCCTGGAGCCTTCGGAGGTTTGCATGCCCCGCCGCAGACGAATAGTAGTATTGCCACTCCTTCTCGAACTCTTTCCTAGTCTCGTTCTCGGTGGGTCTGGAGACGAGAACCTCTCTAAGCCTTCCTATTCCCTCGGCTCCCCACTTCTTGCCCCATATCTTGTCGACCTCGTCGTAAAAATCAATCTCGTGAAGCATCCAATTCCTTGTCGGTCTTCCCTTTTCGAACCACTCGTTCCTCCGCAGGACGGCACGTTCGTCGTATTTTTTCTTCGGATAGGGCGAACTATACGCCAGTTCATGCACGTTGCCTTCGGAATCGACCACCCGGAATGGGAGGAGCTCCCTGGGCACGCAGCGCACAATGTGTCTGTTTTCTTAAAGATTGACTCTTGTCCCAAGGCACAGAGGAGACGGTTCCGGGGAGCACTTCTACGATAGACGAACGCGCCGACTGTTGGTAGGCCTTTGTGCCCTTTGACCCGACACTGTTAGTTCTTTCTTCGTGATCGAGTCAGAAGCCTGTAGACGGTCTCGGGCTTGACTGGGAGCTCCACGAACTTCACCCCATAGTCGCTGAGCGCGTCGTCGACTGCGTTCGCTATGGCAGCCGCGGTCGGGATGGCTGCCCCCTCGCCCATTCCCTTGAACCCACCGAGGGTGAGCGACGGCGTCTCGATGTAATCGTGCGAAACCTCCGGCATCATCGTTGCGGTTGGAAGGAGATAGTCGATGAAAGTCGAGGAGAGGAGCTGACCCCCTTCGTCGTACGCTAGCTCTTCGAGCATGGCTCCGCCAATACCGTGCGCCAAGGCGCCGTGGATCTGGCCCGCGACCGTCAGTGGGTTGACCAAGACACCACTGTCGTCGACAAGGAAGTACTTCAGCAACTTCACGTCGCCAGTCTCTGGGTCGACCTCGATTTCGGCGAGGTGCGTGGCGTAGCTGCAAGTGGTGGGGGCATCGGGTTCGTAGAACGCGATTACGTCCAGGCCGGGCTCCATTCCTTCAGGAAGTTTCGACGAGAGCCTTATCGCTACCTCTGCCACCTGCTGGAACGAGATTGATTTCTCCGGGTTGTTCTTGGCCGAGATCATGCTCTCTCTCATGGTGAGGTCTTCTGGGGCCTCTCTCAGCAGATGGGCAGCTATCAGCATCACCTTGTCCTTCATCCTTCTCGCAGCCTTTATGCAGGCACCGCCAGTGGTCACGGTCGACCTACTCGCCCAAGCACCGAATCCATAGGGCGCGTTCTGTGTGTCGCCTTCGTTGACGATTACGTCCTCGAACCGAACACCAAGAGCATCAGATATCACCTGCGCGAACACGGTCTCGTGAGCCTGTCCTTGGCTGGCCGTTCCTAGTTGGGCAGAGATCTTGCCCGTAGGGTCGGCTGTCAGCCTGCAGGATTCCCATCCGCTCACGGACCAACCCAGAGGCCCCTGGAGTCTCGAGGACGCGGGAGCGGTATATTCGACGTAGGTCGCTAGCCCGAGACCGATCAGCTTGCCCTGCTTTGCGAGTCTCTCCTTCTCCCTCCTCAGCTCCTTGTAGTTGGCCAAGTCCAGAGTCCGCGTCAGCACGTGCTTGTAGTCACCGGTGTCGTATTGCACGCCGATCGGCGTCTTCCATGGGAGTTCGCTCGAGTCTATCATGTTCCTCAGCCTTATCTCCTCGGGTGAAATCTTGAGCTCCCTTGCGATAATGTCCATCATCCTCTCGATCACGTAAGCCGCGACCGGCCTCCCGAAGCCCCTGTGCGGCCCGCAGGGAGCCTTGTTGGTCGTGACGCAGTAGAGGTCGAAATCGTAGTGCTTCAGCCTGTACGGGCCTGGGAGCGACGCTGTGGTGAGCATCGCTGGCTGAACCTCCGTCCAGAAGGTCCCGTGTGCCCCGAAGTCCGCCACTATCCTATCCCTGACGGCCAGCAGAGTGCCGTCGCGTTTGACTGCACATTCGACGTAGTGCACTTGCTGTCTTTCGTGACCAGCCACCATCAAGTGTTCCTTCCTTTCTTCCGCCCACTTTACTGGCCTGCCAAGAAGCATAGAGAGAATCACAACCGTGACCTCATCGGGGAAGATTGCCGACTTGATGCCGAATCCTCCTCCGACGTTTGGGGCTATCACCCTGATCTTGTTTTCGGGGAATTCGAGGACTTGGGCGAGGAAGGTCCTCATCACGTGTGGGAACTGGGAAGAGGCGTAGACCGTCAGGAGGTCCCTCCCTTTGTCGTAGTTCGCCAGGACTGCCCTATTCTCCATCGGGGTAGGAGAGTACCTGTTGCTGACCAGCCTCTCCTTCACTATCAGGTCTGCTTTCTCGAAAGCCTCGGCCGTTCCCCCGCTCCTGAACTCCTCGTGAAAGAGAATGTTATCGCCCCACTCTTCGTAGAGCAGTGGCGTCCCGGGCTCCAAACCCTTCTCTGCGTCGACCACAGCCTCCAGTGGCTCGTATTCCACCTCGACTAGTTCCACTGCGTCCTCGGCGATGGCTCTGGTCTCTGCAACGACGGCAGCCACGGGCTCCCCGACATACCTGACCTTCTCCTTCGCCAGTGAGTACCTCTCCGGTCTCCTCATGCCCGATTTATCCATCCAGTAGACCAGGGGCTTAGCAACCTGCCTTCCGGTTAGGGTATAGACCACCCCTGGCAGTCTGAGGGCTTTGCTCACGTCTATGTCCCTGATACGCGCGTGGCCGTACGGACTCCTCACAAATGCGGCGAAGAGCATGTTCGGAAGCTTGAGGTCGTCAGTGAAAGTTCCAGTACCTTGGAGAAGAGGGAGGTCCTTCCTCGGCTTGACACTCCTTCCGACCATGCCCTTCTGTTCAGCTTTCTGGATTGTTTCTGTTGCAACCGCTTGAGCGGTCGATGACACTTTGTTCTCCTTATGCTATTGCGCGTGCGTATTGTATTAATCCGTTGCTGTGAGCCAACAGGCTCCAGTCAGCTCTGCTTGATTTTCTTCTTGACCTGGTTCCTCGTCTTCGAGGCTACGTCCGTTGCCACTAAGGTATAGACCTCCGAGCATGCGATGAGGTTCGGAATGAACATCGTCCCCCTGACTTCCCTTCCTGGTCCTCCCGAAGGCCCGTAGTTCAGGGCGGTTATACCGTGCCTCGTTAGTATGTTCGCATCCGAGGACCAAGAGAAATAGACTCGTTCGACCGGTTTTCCGAAGACTTTCTGGTGCGCCCTATCGACGGAATTGCAGATGTATTCATCATCATCAATCTGGCTCCATGGATCGGTCAGATAGAGTTCGAGTTCTGGCAAGATCCCTTCCCGGTCCTTCAGCTCCTGAAGGACCTTGGCCAACTCCTCCCTCACGTCCAAGAAGTGGTATGGAGGGGGAAACCGGACGTCGATGTAGAGGTTGCAGAAGCCAGGAGTCCTGGAGGCCCTCCAGGGCCAGCCTCCCTCCATTGAGCCGATGTTGACAGTCGGCTTGACGCCTTTGTAGGCGAACCTTTCTTGGTAGTTCGGAATCCATCGTTCTATTGCGGAGACCACCCGATTCATCTGCAGTATGACGTTTGCTGTACCTGAAGCGTGGCCCGTGTGGACGAGGGCACCCTTCAGGCCGATTCTGAACCAGCAGCTTCCGCTGTGAGCAGCCATAAGCCTCAGACCTGTGGGTTCACCAAGGACAGCGACGTCCGCAGTACCTCCGTGCGATACGAGGTAGGCTGTCCCGTGGCCGTAGCCTCTGTATTGCGAGCCCCTGTAGGTGTCTACTTGGGTCTTCTCGATCTCGCCGACGACGCCCGCTATCACAATGTTGCCGATGAGGTTCGAACCCGAGTCCTGAATGTCCCGAACAGCGGCCGCGTAGGCTGCTAGCGCCGATTTCATGTTGAAAGCTCCCATTCCGCAGATGGTGCTGTCCTTGACGTAACCCCAAGGCGGTTCGGATCTGTAGACAGGAGAGATTGCTTTCAGTATCTCTGGGTCCTCACTTGCCGCAAATGATGTATCGAGGTGGCCGTTGAACATTAGAGTGGCGCCGTCTGCCCTCTCGCCGCGAAGCGTGGCAAGCACGTTGAACCTTCCCTGTTCGACCTCTTGCATGACGACCTTCATTCCCAAAGCTCTAAGTTTGGAGGCGTACACTTCACCGACTTCTCCTTCCTTTCCGGTGGGGCTGTCCACATTGATCAGGTCCAGAGCATCTTGAACCAGCTTCCCCTCGTCAATCTTCGGGTCCTTGATCATGCCTGACATTCACTCACTCGCGCGGTTTCCGCTTACTCTGAAGCACAGTGCCGAGCACATCAATCGGATACTGATACCTGGTCTTTATATCTGACTCACCGCGGACGGAGAAACTCTTTTCTCACATGCATTCCTGAAGGAGCCATTGCAAGGCCAGCCCAGGAACGTCTTGGTCAGCCATTCTGGTGGCATTCTCACAATCACGCTGAACAGGCCAGATCGACTCAACATCTTCGACGCGGAGACAAGGAGGGAAATCCTTGGCGCGTTGAAAGAATACGAGCCCAACCCGGATATCAAGTGCGTCCTTGTTAATGCAAATGGGGAGGCGTTCAGCGCAGGAGCCGACCTCAACTACCTGATCTCGTTGCGTAAAAACGAGACAAATAGATACGCTGCCTTCGTCAGGTCGTTTCTGAGATACGTGGAAGACTATCCGAAGCCGACCGTTGGCGCTGCCCAGGGCATAGCGGTGGGCGGCGGACTCGAATTGCTCATGACACTCGACATCGTAGTTGCCTCGAGAGACGCAAGGTTCGGACAGACAGAACTCAACGTCGGCCTGATACCGGGCGGAGGCGGGTCGCAAAGACTTCCAAGACTGGTGGGCCTGAGAAAGGCAAAGGAGATGATTTACACAGGCGGGCTTGTGTCAGCTGACGAGGCATTGGCTGCTGGGCTGGTGAACATCCTCACGGAGAGAGAGAACCTAGCGCGGGATTCTCTGGAACTCTGCCGGATGATATCGTCCAAGAGCCCCCTTGCACTGAGGCTAGCAAAGAGGGCTCTGAAGGCGAGCCAGTCAGGCGTGGGCAGAGGCCTGCTCTTGGAGAGTGGTCTATATGCTCGCATGCTGAACAGCAGCGACGGAAAAGAAGGGATGCGAGCCTTCCTCGAGAAGAGGAAGCCGAACTACACAGGAGAGTAGGCCGGTCATTGTTTGCCGAGCACGGATTGGACGATCTCCTTGAACTCCTGATCGTCCACGTTGGACTTCTTCTCCTCCGACCTCCTCTTGACCTCGGAGAGGATGCTCTCCACCTGCTCTGGACTCGCGCCCAGGCCGAGCTCCTTGAGCTTCCATTCGATCGAGTGTGTTCCTGATTTCTTTCCCAAGAAGACTCCGTGCCTGTTCCCGACCACCTCTGGCAGGTATGCTTCGGATCCCAGGTTGTACTTCATCCAGCCAGCTATCGAGATGCCTGCCTCCCGCGTGAAGACCCTCTCGCCTACTACTGGCTTGTTCGGAGCAACCTTGAAGCCTGTGAGTTTCTGCACCAGCTCAGATAGCTCCTTCATCTTGTCGAACTTGAGCCTGAGGCGCTGACCGTAGAGATACCTCAGGGTGAGGGCAACTTCCTCGAAGCTAGCGTTACCGGCGCGTTCACCGATGCCATTCACGGACGTGTGGACCACGGAGGCCCCGTTCTGGAGCCCTGCAATGGCGACGGCAACGCCAAGCCCGAAGTCGTTGTGCGTGTGGACCTCGAGAGGTTGCTTCACGACCTTCCTGATGCTTCTGATCAGCGCACCGAAGCCCTCAGGTGTGGCGCACCCAAAA